>Ga0210384_10009139_pt1 | contig 10258 bp, 6 predicted proteins | sample IncBWH2MmetaG_FD_160574 | JGI IMG/M metagenome (GOLD analysis project Ga0210384, IMG submission 160574) | Forest soil microbial communities from Barre Woods Harvard Forest LTER site, Petersham, Massachusetts, United States - Inc-BW-H-2-M | ecosystem: Environmental > Terrestrial > Soil >...
ACGGCGAGCATGTGTTTGCGCAGGGATTCCGACTGCGTGTATTCGCAGAGCAGTTGCCAGGCATCGTCTCGCGTGGGCATCGGTGTCTCCCAAGTTTGCGCGTGTAGTGTAGCAAAGAGCGGACAAGAGATGGCGGCGAGGAAGACGAAGAAGATAGGGAAGAGTCAGTCCTTGAAAAAGGGCGGAGTGAAACGCCGCTGCCAATGAAATAGGTCGGCGTTGCCGTGCACGCCAGGCCCGCTGCGCAATGTAGGAGGATTCGCCGGGGAACGGTTTCTGAGGTATGCTCGCCCTCCCAAGGCTTTCCAAATGAACGCGTTGGTGTCAGAGGAGATGGACCATGGCTGCTGCTTCCCCAAGTCCCGTTACCACGCCTCAATCCGCGCCGATTGGTCCGCCCGATCGCGCTGCCGCGCAGCCCAAGGCTCGATGGCCTTGGTTGAAATATGTAACGCCTGTCCTGGTGTTGTTGCTGGCGGCGGTGGTGGTGGTGACCATTACGCGGGACTGGAACGCGTGGGAAGGCGGGCGCATCGAGCAGGTGACCGACGACGCGTTGGTGCGCGGCGATCTGACGCCGCTGAGCACAAAAGTGGCGGGGATCGTGCGGAACGTGAAAGTTTCAGACTTTCAGCGGGTGCATGCGGGAGATTTGTTGGTGGAGTTACAGGACGAAGACTATCAGGCGCAGTTGGCGCAGGCGCGAGCCGCGGTGGAAGCCGGCAAAGCGGCGATCCACAACAATCTTCGCCAGCGGGAGTTGCAGGATTCGCGGATTCAGCGGGCGCTTTCTGGAATCGATCAGGCACAAGCGCAGATCGCGGCAGCCAAAGCCGGCATAAACGCGGTGCAGGCGGACGTGGTGCGTACACGCGCGGAACGGGCGCGCCAAGAAGCGCTGCTGGCGACTCACGCTACTACGCAGCAGCGGCTGGAAGGCGCAGTGGCGGACGAGCAGCGGCTTGCGGCGCAAGCTGCCAGCCGCGAAGCCGATCTGGACCAGGCAAAAACAGCGTTGCGCAGCAATGAAATCGTTGTGGAAACGGAGCGGCGCAGCAAAGCGGTGCTGGAATCGCAAGACCAGCAACTGCTGGCGGACTTGCATGCGAAAGAAGCTGCGCTGGCGGTGGCGCAGGTGAATCTCGGCTACACCAAGATTCATGCGCCGGCAGACGGCACGGTGGGCGAGAGGCAGGTGCGGCCGGGGCAACTGGTATCTCCGGGAACGCAGATCCTGACGTTTGTGGCAGAGACCAAATGGGTGCAAGCGAATTATCGCGAGACGCAGCTCACGCACATGAAGGTGGGTGATCCGGCCGAAATCAGGATGGACGTGTATCCGGGGCAACTGCTGCACGGCAAGGTTCTGGAGATCGCGCCGGCCAGCGGCTCGCAGTTTGCGCTGTTGCCGCCGGACAACGCCACCGGAAATTTCACCAAGGTGGTGCAGCGCATTCCCGTGAAGATCGCGCTCGACGATACCGCTCGCGCCGAGCAATTGCGGCCCGGACTTTCCGTGACCGCCAGCGTACGAACGAAACCTTGAGCGGAGCGTGAGCGCGCCATGGTTTCGCAAACAGGAGCGTTGCACGCGCCGACGCCAGCGCAACTGGCCAAGGCGATTGCCGGGGCGACACCCGCTGACCTTTCGCAGAGCCCGCTGATCGGAATTCTGGGCGTGGTGCTGGGCGCGGGAATCGTTACGCTTACCGGGCGGATGCTCACTCTGGGCACGGCGGATTTGAAAGGAAGCCTGGGGATCGGGTTTGACGACGGAGCGTGGATAGGCAGCGCGTTCAACATCGCGCTGATGTTCATCGGGCCGTTCACCGTTTATCTGGGCGGGTTGCTGGGGGCGCGCCGCGTGCTGATGATTGCCGCGAGTTGCTTCACAGTACTGTGCCTGCTTTTGCCGCTGATCCATAACTACAGTTTGCTGATGACCGCGCTGGTGCTGGCCGGGCTGACATCGGGAACGTTCTATCCGCTGACGCTGGCTTTCGCGCTGCGCAGTATTCCGCCGCGATTTCTACCGTTCACGCTGGCGCTTTACGCGACGTTTGTGGACGGCGCCGTGAATATTGCGCCCTCGCTGTATGGCTGGTACCGGGAACATCTGTCCTTTCACGGGATGTTCTGGAACTCCGCGGTGCTTACGCCGCTGATGATCGCGTGCGTCTACTACGGAATTCCCGCTGCGCCCGGGCGAAAGAAGACCGGGCCAGCGCCAAGTTTCGCGGGGTTTCTGTATGCGAGCGCCGGATTTGCGATGTTGTACGCGGCTCTGGACCAGGGGCAGAGGCTGGACTGGTGGCGCTCGGGATTGTTCAATGCACTGTTTTTTGGCGCGATGGTTTTCTTGCTGGGCTCGCTGGTGCGGCGGCTGCGAAGTCCGAACCCGCTGGTGGATCTGCCGTACCTGCGGGAGTGGAATACGGTGCTGCTCGGCGTAGCGCTGGCGCTTTTCCGCTTCTGCCTGCTAGCGACCATCGTGCTGGTGCCGCAGGCGCTGTCGATTCATGGGTTCGAGGCCAGCCAGATCGGGCCGGCGGTGATCTGGACGGCGGCGCCGCAGCTGCTGATTGCGTTGATCGCGGCGTTGCTGCTGCTGCAGGGTCTCGATTCGCGCGTACTGATGGCCACAGGATTCGCGTGCATGGCCGTAGCCGCGTGGCTGAATGCGGGATATACCAGCGCGTGGTCGGCGCCGGACTTTTACCGAACGGAGCTGTTGATGGGAGTGGGCCAGTCGTTTGCGTTCATAGGACTGGTGTCCACGATTGTGTTGCAGGCGATATTTTCCGGCGGACTGACGAAACCACAGGCGGCGCTGACATTCTCCGCGTTCTTTCATGTAATCCGGCTGCTGGGCGGGCAAATTGGAGTCGCGGTGATGACCCACTACATCGCGGTACGCGAGCAACTGCACTCGAACCTGCTGGGACTGCACGTGCAGCAAGGCAATTGGGTGGAGGACTCGGCAGTGAGGCAGCTTGCGGCAGGGCTGTACGCAAAGTCCTCCGGAGTGCCGGCAGCCACCGGGCGCGCCGTCGGGCTGATCGGCGGGCGCGTGCGGCTGCAAGCGTACACGCTGACATTCATCGACGGATTTCATTTCGTAGCGTGGGCGTGCGTTGCGGCGCTGCTGGTGGTCGCGCTGTTGCGGAAAGCGCCATTGAATTACCGCGAACTGGGTTTTCAAGATGAAGATACTTCCGCAAACCAAGGGACGAAATCATGAACTCACGCGCTGTGGTGCTTGGTGCTTTGGTGGGAGTGTTTTGCGGGGCGCAGCTGGGGGCTCAGGAAACCAAGTTGCCCGCTGCTCGCCGCATCACGCTGGACGAAGCGATGCAATTGGCGCTCAAGCACAATCACATCGTGCGCATCGCGGGATACCAGGTCGAGGAGAAGCAGCATGCGAAGGATATTGCGCGCAGCGCGTACTTCCCGATCCTGCGCAATGACAGCACGGTGCTGAACGTCAGCGATTCGCAATTCATTGGGATTCCTGCGGGAGCGCTGGGGACAGTGGACGGAACGCCGATCCCCGGACGCTCGGTGGTGTTGAATCAGGGCGGACATACGTTCGTAACCAGCGGCACTTCGCTGACGCAACCGCTCAGTGAGCTTTTTAAAATCAAGCCGGCGAATGACATCGCAGCAGCGGAAGTGACGGCGACACGGGGCAAAGCGCGGCAGGCGGAGAATGCCGTGGCGCTCAGAGTACACCAGTTGTACTACCGGGTGCTGATCGCGCAGGCGCATCGCCAAGCAGTGCAAGCCAGAATTCAGGCCAGCGAGACGCTGCAGAGCGAGCGATTGGAACAAGTGAGAAGTGGCAGCGTCCTGGAGGAAGAAGCGATCGAAAGCCGGGCGGGGGCGCTGGAGGCCAAACAGGATCTGCTGGCGACGGAACTGCAACTTTCGGATTTAACCATGCAACTCGACGATGCCATCGGGCTGCCGCTGACAACGGCGCTTATGCTCGATGCCGGCGTCAGACCAGTGGGCGCGAGTTGCGAGCGCGAAGAATGCGTGCGCGCGGCCCTGGAATCGCATCCGGAAGTTGTGGAAGCGCGCGCGGAAATCGAGAAAGCTTCGGCCGCCGTGCGTCTGGCCAGGCGAGAGTATCTGCCGAATGTCGAAGGATTCGCGCGGTACAGCTACCAGAACAACGTCCCGTTTCTGGCGCGAAACTTCGGCACCTTCGGCGTGCACTTGGGCTACGACTTGTTTGACGGCGGGAGAAGAAACGCGGCGATCGGCGAGCACAGAGTGCAACTAGCGCAAGCACAAGAGAATCTGGCGCGGGTGAAGGAAGAAATCGAGCTACGCGTGCAGACCGCGTACAACAAGCTGGAACGCACGCGGCAGATGGTGAAGGTTGCGGATGAGCTGTTGGCGCTGCGCGCGGAGTCGCGCCGCGTCTTCGCCCAGCAAATGCAGCAGGGAGCCGCGCTGCGCTCGCAGGCGGAGGCGGCCGCGGCGCGCGAACTGGATGCTAGAACTTTGCTGCTGCAGTCGCAATTGGAGTACATCCAGGCGCGGGATGAGATGACCGAGGCCATGGGGCAGACGCCGGAGTGATCTGAATCCGCGACCAAGGCGGTTCCTTTCGGTCGAGTCGAACGTTTCTGGGAATGCCGCACGGCAGTGCACCAGCCGAGTGTGCTGTTTCGGACAGAGCGATGCCGGGGAGATTGTTAGGGTGGCGGCGTGATCGTACGCGTGCGTATGGGCATTGCCGAATGGATGAGTGTGGAAGCCGGAGCGGTAAGGGAATCTTTGCGGTAACCCGCGGGGTTGCGCGCTCATCTTATTGGTGAATGGATGGGAGGCCTCAAGCTATGGACGTTCAAGAGAGGTTGCAGGACATGAACCTATTGGGGCGAGGCCGGAGAATCACGCGGGATCGATTGGGCCAGCACATATGGGTTGCGGGTTTGACGGTGGCGCTGTGGTTTGCGGTATGGCCGCAGAGCGCGTTGGCTCAAGATGCGCCGCCGCAGCCTCCGCCTCAGGAGCGGGCGCAGGATCGGCCGCAGTACGCGGATCAGAATGGAGATCCGGCGCAGAGCGCGGACCAGGGCGCGCAGGGTTCGCAGCCGCAGTATGCGCCGCAGACCCCAGAGCAGTTGCAGCAGTTGGTGGCGCCGATTGCCTTGTATCCGGATTCGTTGGTGGCGCAGATCTTGGCGGCGGCTACTTTTCCCGAGCAAGTGGTGGAAGCGGACCGGTGGGTGCAAGCGCATGCGGATTTGAAAGGCGAGGAGTTTGGTCAAGCGGTGGATCAGCAGCCGTGGGATCCGAGCGTGAAAGCGCTGGCGGCGTTTCCGTCGGTGCTTGGGAATATGGACAAGAACCTGTCGTGGACGTCGTCCCTGGGCGACGCTTACTACAATCAGCAGCAGGAGGTGATGGACGCGGTGCAGGTGATGCGGCAGAAAGCGGAAGAAGCGGGGAATCTGAAGAGCACGCCGCAACAAACAGTGACCACCGAAGGATCAACGGTGGTGATTGAGCCGGCCAATCCCGAGATTGTGTACGTGCCTGCGTATAACCCCTGGGTGGTGTACGGAGGGCCGATCGGGCCGTGGCCGGGTTGGTATCCGTATCCGGGAATTTGGTATGGCGGACCGTACTTGTCGTTCGGCGTGGGATTCGGAATCGGATTCTACGGTGGATACGGATGGGGCTGGAATCGCTGGGGATTCGACTGGCGCGATCGCTACGCGGTTTATAACCACAACCGGTACTACTCGAGGAGCAACACGTTTTACAACCGGAACACTTTCTATCGAGGGGGCGGGCGCGGCGGATTTAACGGCGGGCGCGGCGGAACTTTTGCGCGCAATGGAGGGAGCCGGCCTCCGAACGCGGGATTTGGCGGGCGCGGCGGAGCTCCCGGCGCCGGGGCCCGGCCGTTTAATGGGGATTCGCGGGCGGCGCGAGGATATGCGGAACCCCGCGGGCAGAGCGGAACGCGGTCTGGAGCGTTCAGCGGGTACGACCGCGGCGGACAGGCGAGGGGTTATTCGTCGCGGGGAAGCGCCAGCTTCGGCGGCGGCGGGCGTGGAGGCGGCGGAGGAGCACGCGGCGGCGGCGGAGGCGGATCACGCGGCGGCGGTGGCCGGCACTGAGGTGGCGAAGTTTCAAGGTGCTGCTGTAGAGCGTGAAATTTCAACAATGGAGAGGGCGATATGCGGCGAGCGAAGGTGCACTTCGGCGGAATTCATTGGGCGGATGTTTGTAAATGGCTTGCGGCAGCCGCGATGTTCACGGCGGGCCTGGCGACCTGTGTCCTGGCGCAGCAGCGAGGGCAGAAGACGTTTGCCTCGGCGGAAGAAGCGAGCAACGCACTGATGATAGCAGCGCGGAGCAACGACGAGAAAGCGATGCTGGCGATCCTCGGGCCCGATGGGAAGGAAATCGTATCGTCCGGAGACCCGACCGAAGACGCCGAAAACAGCGCCAACTTTGCGCGCAGATACCAGGAAATGCACCGGCTGGTGAAAGAGCCGGATGGAACCACGATCCTGTACATCGGCGCGGAAAATTGGCCGACGCCGATAACACTGATGAGCAGCGGCGGCAAGTGGTATTTCGACACCGACGCGGGCAAGAAAGAGATTCTGTACCGGCGCGTGGGGCGGAATGAAATGTCGACGATTCACGTTTGCCGGGAGATGGTGGCAGCGGAAAAGGAATACTACGGCACGCAACACAACGAGTACGCGCAGAAAATTTTCAGCGATGAAGGGCAGCGCAATGGGCTGTATTGGAAAGCCGGCGACGGCGAAGCGCAGAGTCCCATCGGGCCGCTGGTCGCCTCCGCGGTTGCGGAAGGCTACTCCAACACGCAAAACGGAGCTCCCACGCCGTACCGCGGCTACTACTACCGCATCCTGACGCGCAAGGGTGGCGCGGGGGGCGCGAAGAGTTTCATCGTCAACGGCAAGATGACCGAGGGATTCGCTTTTGTGGCGTATCCGGCGGAGTACCGGTCCTCCGGGGTGATGACGTTTGTGGTTGGCCCGGACGGAGTGGTGTACGAGAAGGATCTCGGCCGGAAGACCGAAGTGCTGGCGAAATCCATGAAGGAATACAACCCTGCTTCCGGCTGGCGCAAAGCGGAAGACCAGCCGGAAGAAAGCGCCGCCGGCGGCCAACAGAAACCCAATTAGCGAGCATGTGGCAGAATGAACTGGCTGAAGGAAGGGACTTCGAGTCTACACCGCAGCCGTGTGACAGGGATTGCGCCTGAGGGACGCAATCAGCCGAGCTGCGCCACAAAATTAGGCGGCACGGTTTTGCTCCGGGACATCCTGTAAGATGCCCTGGAAAAAACGGGATGGAGTGGGGATTTCTTGCGTACTGGAACTGCGGGGCTGATAAGGCAAGTGGCTCTAAGAAGCGCTAAACAAGGGGCTTAGCGTTGGCGAGGGAAGTGCTTCTGGCTCTGCGAGGACAAGGTCATGAGCGCAGTGGCAGAGGTACAAACAGCAATGTGCGGCGAGTATGAACGGCTGTTGCAACAATCACAGCGGGCTGCCAAGACGTGGAATGAACAACGCGCAGCGATCTACGACGCGGGCGCGAGGGGCAGAGAAATCGATCTCGAGCTGCTGCGGCTACAAGCACAGTACGCCAGCGCGTACGCGCGGCTGCAAAAACATGTGCGCGAGTGCGAGCGGTGCCGATTGGTTTCTTCGATGGCAAGCGGCCGCGCGGGCAACGACGCGAGAAGCTACGCACCGAGCGATGTTAGTGCGCATCTCTAAGACGAATCCGGAAAAACCCCCAGAGCGAACCAACAAAAGCTTTCCGCAGAATGGCGCGGAGTGTTGCGCCCAGGCTGACCGTCCAAAAATTCCTCCCATCTAATCCAAAGCGGCTTCTCTGTATCCCATTTCTGTAAATCCCATTGCTGGGCTTCCTCGCTGCGGGCGTGGCGGAAGCGGTACGTTTGGCGACCGGGCACGTTGGCGACGGGGCAGGTGCGATAAAGGCGCAAAGGTGCGAGGATAGCGGGGGCAATTTCGTGGAGAGGGCCCTAGACGGGCCAGTCGAGGATCGAGCAGAGGAACAGCCATTATGCCAAGACTGCAAACTACGGAAGACCACCGGCTTGAAGAAGCGCGCACGCGGAAGAAGCACTGGAAGAGGTGGGGGCCGTACCTAAGCGAGCGGCAATGGGGAACGGTGCGCGAGGACTACAGTCCGGGCGGGACGGCGTGGGAGTTTTTTCCGCACGATCATGCGCGGTCGCGCGCGTATCGCTGGGGAGAAGATGGAATCGGGGGAATATCCGACCGGCATCAGACGATTTGCTTCGGATTGGCGCTGTGGAACGGGCGCGATGCGATTTTGAAAGAGCGGTTGTTCGGGCTGACGGGAAATCAGGGAAACCATGGCGAGGATGTGAAGGAGCAGTATTTTTATCTGGATTCGACGCCGACGCACAGCTACATGCGGATGCTGTACAAATATCCGCAAATGGAATTTCCGTATGCGTGGCTGGAGGAAGAAAACCGGCGGAGAGGGCGGGCGGCTCCGGAATTCGAATTGATGGACACGGGAGCGTTTCACGAGAACCGGTACTTCGATATTTTCGTGGAATACGCGAAGTGCGATGTGGAAGACATGATGATCCGGATCACCGTGGTAAATCGCGGGCCGGAAGCAGCGGCGCTGCATGTGCTGCCATCGCTATGGTTCCGCAATACTTGGTCGTGGGGACGGGATTTGCGGCGGCCGGTGGTGCGCGCGGCAGCGAAGGTGCCGGGAAGCGTATGCGCTGAGTTGCAGCACTGGCAGTACGGAAAGCGCTGGCTGCTGTGCGCGGGACAGCCGGAACTGCTGTTCACGGAAAACGAAACTAACAAAGCGCGGCTGTTCAACGGGAAGAATCGCTCGCCGTACGTGAAGGATGCGTTTCACGAATACATCATCGCGGGAAACAAAAGCGCGGTGAATCCCGAGCACACCGGGACGAAGCTGGCGGCGTACTACCCGCTGCAACTGGGCCCGGGAGAATCGCGGACGCTGAAGCTGCGGCTGACCGACATGGAGCCGCTGGCGTCGATGGACGTGGAATCGGTGAAAACCGGGACGATTTCGTCACCGGGACACGCGGAGCGAGCCGAAGGCGTGCCGGGAACGGACGATTTTGCGGCAGGGTTCGATGACGTGTTTACGACGCGGATGAAAGAGGCGGACGAATTTTACGCTTCGCGGGTGCCCAAGGATTTGTCGGAGGACGCAAAGAACGTGATGCGGCAGTCGCTGGCGGGAATGCTGTGGTCCAAGCAGTTTTACCACTACGACGTGCGCACCTGGCTGGAAGGGGATCCGGCGGGGCCAACGCCGCCGAAAGAGCGCTGGAACGGCAGGAACAAAGATTGGACGCATTTGTACAACGACGACATCATCTCGATGCCGGACAAGTGGGAATATCCGTGGTATGCCGCGTGGGATCTGGCGTTTCATTGCATTCCGCTGGCGCTGATCGATCCGGACTTTGCCAAGGACCAGCTGGTACTGCTTTTGCGCGAGTGGTACATGCATCCGAACGGGCAATTGCCTGCGTACGAATGGGCGTTTGGCGATGTGAACCCGCCGGTACATGCGTGGGCGGCGTGGCGCGTTTACAAGATTGATCGGCGCGTGCGCGGAGTGGCGGACCGGGCGTTTCTCGAGAAAGTGTTTCACAAGCTGCTGCTGAACTTTACCTGGTGGGTGAACCGCAAAGATCCGGAAGGCATGAACATCTTTCAGGGCGGATTTCTGGGACTGGATAACATCGGAGTCTTTGACCGTTCGGCGCCGCTGCCGACCGGCGGACACCTGGAGCAGTCCGACGGTACCAGCTGGATGGGCATGTATTGCCTGAACATGATGGCGATTGCGCTGGAGCTGGCCAAAGAAGATCCGGCGTACGAGGACGTGGCCAGCAAGTTTTTCGAGCACTTCGTCTACATCGCGCGGGCGATCAACGATTTCGGCTCGGGTGGCATTTCCTTGTGGGACGACGAAGACGGTTTTTACTACGACGTTTTGCAGCTGCCGAACGGCGAAGAGCATTTCCTGAAGATTCGCTCCATGGTCGGACTAATTCCGCTGTTCGCGGTGGAAACGCTGGAGCCGGAAATTGTGGACCGCTTGCCGGGATTCAAGCGGCGGATGCAGTGGTTCATCGACAATCATCCGGACGTGCCGGAACACATCGAAATGACGCAACGGTCGGCGCGGGGGG
>Ga0210384_10009140_pt1 | contig 10257 bp, 6 predicted proteins | sample IncBWH2MmetaG_FD_160574 | JGI IMG/M metagenome (GOLD analysis project Ga0210384, IMG submission 160574) | Forest soil microbial communities from Barre Woods Harvard Forest LTER site, Petersham, Massachusetts, United States - Inc-BW-H-2-M | ecosystem: Environmental > Terrestrial > Soil >...
GTCTTCAGTCCCCTTGCGCTGATTGACGACGGTCACCTTCGCGTTTGCGACAGCCGCGCCCTGCGGGTCAGTGACGGTGCCAAGAATGCTGCCGTATACCGCCTGCCCAAACGCTACGGGCGTCCAGAGAGTGCAGCACAGCCCCACCAGTGCTACCGCCAACCCAATCAAGCACCTGGTCTTCATCGAATCCTCCAAAAGTTCTGAACCACTTTTCGTAAACGCTGTCAGTTGTCTCAAAAAGCTACGGGACCGTTGATCCGGCGACGGTCAGCCCTAATTCGATTTAGTAGTACAAAACAATTACTTGCCCCGTCACACCCCAGTGAGCTATTGCCTTTAGCCAACTGGGATTTGGGCGAGGAACCTGCGTCGAGTCCAACCTACAGAATTCTGGACACAAACGTTCTTTGGACTATGAAAAGCGGGATTCCAATTCCATTTCTTGAACGAAAAACGGAAATTCACAAAGAGTCCTTGCGCCCTGACGCTTCGCCAGCGCCTCCGGCACTAAGCTCTCCAAGTGAATGTCAGCTCACAAAGCAGTGAACAGCAGCCGAGCTTTCCACACCCCACACGCTCGACTGAAGGATTTTTGGCCCCGCCACTCTGAGCCTTCGATCGACCGAATTAAAGTTTCGGAGGGTTTGATACGGTTACACAAAAAATGTTCTAGCGCTTGCAGTAGGTTGCTCGCATTGTTACGCTGAGTTACATGGGAGTAACAGGACCCACGGTGGTGGAGCGGGAACAGTATTCAGCCGCGGTGGACAGGGTCGCGAAAAGCCAAGTTCTTCACGGATCCGAATCCCTTCGCAAGCTTCTTCGATACCTCGCCGAACACAGCCTGCAGAATCCCGGAGTGCCGATCAAGGAGTATCAAATCGCGACAGAAGTCTTTGGGCGCCCGGCTGACTTCGATCCACATTCGGATTCGGCGATTCGAGTCCAGGCGGGCCGGCTGCGACTGAAGCTTGCCGAGTACTACTCTTCAGAAGGAGAGACCGATCCTGTCCTTGTGGAACTGCCCAAAGGCAGCTACACGCTATCGTTCCAACCCCGGGTCATTGTCCCGAAGACTCAACCGGAGACTTTCGAAAAGGAAGAGCAGAATCGCAAATGGCGGCACATCCTGCGAAATTGGGCAGCAAGCGTGCTGGCGTTGTCGCTTTTGCTGGCCGCGGGAGTCGCGGTGGTGGTGGTGCTTTTGGTGAACCGCTCCCGGCCAGCCGCTACGACGGATCCGCCAGTCCCGGCGGTATTCCAGACATTTTGGGGCGGCTTCATTTCGGCTCCGACGCCACCCTGGGTTGTTTTCAGTAACGCAGCTTTCGTGGGCAGGCCAGAAACTGGAATGCGCTACCGGAATCCAGCCACCGATGCCGGGGCGATTATGCTTGATCACTACACGGGCGTAGGGGAAGTCCTTGCCGTCCACGAAATTGACCGCGTGTTTCACCTTTTTAGCCGCGAGGTCCGGGTAAAGAGAGGCAGCCTGTTTTCCCTCGACGACGCGAAGAACGACAACCTCATCTTTGTAGGGTCCACCGCCGAAAACCTGTCGTTGCGCGACATTCCGATGAATGAACAGTTCGTGTTTCAGCGGCTGGAATCAGGCGAACGCAAAGGAGATCTGGCGGTCGTGAATTTGCATGCCCGAAACGGAGAGCCAGTTTACTTTTTGGGAAGTCCGCGGAACGTACCGTTGAGCGAAGACTACGCGGTGGTCGCTCTCATGCGAGGAATCAATCCCACGGAGTGGGTTCTCATCCTTGCGGGCACGTCGACGATCGGCACCCAGGCCGCGGTGGAATACGTCTGCCACGAGGATTCCCTGGCTCAGTTGCTGGGACGATTGAATGTTTCCACGAACAGCGAAGTGAAACCCTTCGAAGTTGTTTTGCACGTCAAGGTGGCGCGCGGCGTCCCGGTGGGATCGGAGATTGTCGCCATGCGTGACGAAGCATCCAGCCCGAAGTAAATCTAGCGATCAGGTGGCGTCAGCCGGGGATCGAGTTCCGCTGCGCGCTTGAATTCTTCCGATGACTGTTGCTTCTCACCCTTGCGACCAAGCGCAATGCCTAATTGATAGTGGGCTGGCGCGTAGTTCGGGTTCGAAGAAATCGCGGAGCGGAACTGGGCAATCGCTCCATCGAGATCTCCCGCATTGAGCAAGCGCTGGCCCGAGCCGGTTGCCAAGGACGCTGCCTGGAGCGCGTTCTTTTCGTTCCCAATCTTCTGACCTTCACGAGCTTCGGCGGCCGCGCCCTGGTCGTCACCTAAGGCTCTTAGAACGGCGGCGAGGGTGGTGTGTGCGCCGGCGAAACCAGGCTGCAAGCGGATGGCTTCTCGAAGAGCATTGGCGGCTTCGGAAAGTTTCCCCTGCTGCTTCAGGACAGTGCCCAGGGTGTAGTAGGCCTCGGCGTAATCGTTACGGGCATCGATCGCGGCTTGCAGCTCCTTAATAGCTCCGTCGAAATCGCCCTGCTGCCAGAGTGTCATGCCCAACGTGTAGTGAATTTCCGCCTGCTTGGGATCCAGTTGCTCGGCCGCGCGGAACTCCGCCATGGCCTCAGGAAGCTGATCCTTCAATTTCAACGCGAGTCCAAGGTCATAATGCAACGTTGCATCTTGCGGGGCGGCCTGAAGACCGGCGCGAAATTGCGTGATTGCTTCATCGAAGTCTGTCCGCTGTAAATACGCGCTTCCGAGATTGCCGAGGTAGCCGGGATCATTCGGATGGAGGCGCAGGGCGGTCTCGAATTCAGGAATCGCGGCTGCCGCTTGCCCGCTCTGAAGCAGAGCGAGTCCAAGGTCGTTGTGCACATCGGGGTTGTTTGGTTCGAGTTGAATGACCCGTCGGAACGACTGGATGGCTCCGTCGTTGTCGCCTTGCCTTTGGAGCAATAGGCCGAGACGGATCTCGGGATCCGTCCACTCCGGTTGCAACTTTACGGCAGCCTGCAACTCAGGGATTGCCTGCTCATAAGCGCCGCGGTCTTCGAGCACACGCGCGAGATAGTAGTGGGCTTCGGCCGATTCGGGGAGTTGTTTTGCGGCGCTTTCGAGGAGCGACTGCGCACTGCCCAGGTCGCGCTGCTGCCAACGAATCGCTCCAAGATGCAATTGTGCCTTGGGGAAGTTGGGGGAGAGACGCAGCGCCTCGGAGAATTGTTCGATCGCCTTGTCCTGTTGGGACGCCTGCGCCAGGAGGGACCCATATTCGTCCCGAATGTCAGGCCGACTCGGTTCCAACTCCACGGCCCGTGCGAGCTCGTTGGTGGCAGACGGTAGATCGCCGCGAAAGCTTAAGATCCGGCCGAGAGTTCGATGGGCCTCTGAACTCGCAGAATCGAGCTGGGTCGCCTGTCTCGCCTGAGTTTCCGCAGCGGCAAGATCGTGGTTCGCCACCAGCGCATTGGCCAGATTGATGTGGGCCTGCAGAAATTTGGGATTGAGACGAAGAGCCGTCTTCAGTTGGGAAATGGCATCATCGGTGTGACCTTGCGTAAGCAGGGTCCATCCGAGCGAGTTATGTGCTTCCGGACTGGCGGGTGCGAGCTTCGCCGCGTGCTCGAACGCTGCACGAGCGCCATCGAGGTCGCCATGCTGAAGCGCGGCCATGCCCTGGCGATAGCTTTCTTCCGCCTGAGCCGGAACCGGCTTTTGCTGAGGGAACGCGAGCGCGAGGAGAACCACACCAATGAGACAAAAAAGCAGAGTAAGCCGGATCGAAGTTCTCCCCTTGGTTCCCGACGCTTTTGCTGCTTCTTCGCTCACAAGCTCGTGGGGATAGTATGGCATGCCTGGCGCGGAGCGGGACGGAACGCTCTCGCACGCTTGACCCGTGCGTTGCATCCTAGTATTCCAATGGTGATGGCTCTGGGTGCCGGTTCCTCGCTGGTCGGGAAAATCTCGCGGAAAGTTGCCGTTATTCTGATTCCTCTCCTCCTTATTCAGAATCAGCGGGCGGTCCCACAGCAAAGTGCCGCAGCGACGAAGGCTCCCCCGATTGCTCAGTTTGAGGATGTTGCCGACCGCGCGGGACTGACCATGACGAACGTGTTCGGCGGGAAGGACACCAAGAAGTACATTATTGAGACGACGGGCAGCGGGGTCGCGATCTTCGATTACGACAACGACGGATGGCCCGACATTTTCCTGGTGAACGGCACTACGCTCGAGGGCTTCCCTGCGGGAAAAGCGCCGACGAATCATCTCTACCGCAACAATCATGATGGCACCTTTACCGACGTTACGAAACAGGCCGGACTGGCGGACGCCAGCGGATGGGGACAGGGCGTGTGCGTCGGTGACTACGACAACGACGGCTGGGAGGATCTGTACGTCACTTACTACGGGAAGAATCGCCTGTACCACAACGACAACGGAGTGTTTCACGAAGTCGGAGAAGCGTCAGGAACCGCGGGTTCTGGCAAAGCCTGGGGAACGGGATGCGCCTTTGTGGATTACGACCGCGACGGACTGCTGGACCTCGTGGTGGCAAATTATGTGGACTTCGATGTCTCAACCGCGCCGGCGCCGGGCGAGCGCGCTTCCTGCATGTGGAAAGGAGTTCCGGTTATGTGCGGGCCGCGCGGGCTCCCGGGAGCAAAGAACATCCTCTATCACAATCTGGGCGGGGGAAAGTTTGCCGATGTCACCGGAAAAGCCCACATCGATCAGACATCGGGTCACTATTCGCTGGGCGTGGCTACCTTTGACTTCGACAACGATGGCTGGCCCGACATCTACATCGCTTGCGACAGCACGGCGAGCATCCTGTTCCACAACAATCACGACGGCACCTTTACCGATGTCGCGGTGTCGGCGGGCGCAGCGTACAACGAAGACGGACGCGAACAAGCCGGCATGGGCGTGAGCGTGGGCGACTACAACGGGGATGGGCGACTCGACATCTTCAAAACCAATTTCTCCGACGATACGTCCACTCTTTATCGCAACAACGGGGATGGCACGTTCGACGATGTCACCTTCGCCGCCGGGCTGGGCTTGCACACGCAGTATCTGGGCTGGGGTACGGCGTTTCTCGATGTCGACAATGATGGCTGGCCCGATCTGCTGGTGGTGAATGGGCATGTTTATCCGGAAGTAGATAAACAGCATTTAGGCAGCACCTATCCCGAACCGCGAATCCTGTATCGCAACAACGGGAATGCCACTTTCACGGATATCTCCGCTGAGGCCGGACCGGGCATCACCGCCATGCACGCAGGGCGTGGACTGGCCATCGGGGATTTGTGGAATGATGGGCGCCTGTCCGCGGCAATCAGCAATATGAATGACCATCCGAGTCTGCTGGTGAACCAGGTTCACTCCGCGAATCACTGGATTGGGATTCGCACGATCGGCACGAAATCGAATCGAGACGGGATCGGGGCGCGGGTCACGGTGAAAGCTGGTACACGCACGCTGGTGGACGAAGTTCACAGCGGCGCCAGTTACGCATCGCAAAGTGACATGCGGCTGCACTTCGGGCTAGGGGCCGCGACGAAGGCCGATTGGGTGGAGATTCGCTGGCCAAGCGGTCTCACGGAACGCTTCGAAGGGCTGACCAGCGACGCGATACACACGATCAAGGAAGGAAGCGGCAAGTCGAGTGCCCCGGAGCATGAGAAACAAATTCCTTAGCTGCCCGCGCAGAGGCTTGTACGTGCAAGTTCGCGAATCACGAAACGCGATTCCCTGCCGCAATCTGACATTCTCTCTGCCTTGCCGGCGAGAGCTTGAGGCATGACGACGATCCACTTCCTGTGGATGGGGACCATTGTCGCGATCGCGGCTTGCGTGCAGGGAACGCTCGGCATCGGCTTTGCCCTGGTGGTGGCTCCGGTTCTTGCCGTCCTGAACCCACAACTGCTTCCGGTTTCGCTTTTGCTGCTCATGGTGCCTCTGAATCTTTTCACGTTGCTGCGCGAGCATCATGCTTTCGATTGGCGGGGAGCGGGATGGATCACGCTAGGGCGCGCAGCGGGCACATTGGCGGGCGCAGTCATTTTGATCCGCCTGACATCCCATGGGCTCAACCTGGTAGTTGGCGTGGCAACGATTGCGGTCGCAATTGTGACGATGGCAGCGCCTGCCTTCTCTCCGGACCGCAAGGCATTTGTAAGCGTAGGGCTGCTTACCGGCATCAGCGAGACGGCTACCGGCATCGGCGGACCGCCGCTGGCCCTGGCTTATCAGCATCATCGGCCCGAAGTGTTGCGCTCGACGGTGGCCGGTTGCTTTCTGCTGGGAGAATTGTTGTCGATCGGAGTTCTTGCGATCCTGGGACGAGCGACCTCGCAACAAGCACTGTCGGCCGCCCTTTTACTTCCGTTTCTGGCGATCGGAGGCCTGGTCAGTTCGTTCGCCCGGCGATGGGTGAACGCACGGACCTTGCGTGCGATCGTCCTCCTCTTCGCCGTGATTTCCGGAGCGTTTCTCATTGCGCGTGGTTAAAAGTACCTACTTCTGCGACAACCAACGGGCCACCCCTCTTTCGGAGTGATCGCACATTGTTTCGAAGCTGCGCAGCTTGATCAGTGGTGAAAAACAATCGCCCGGCGGACAGGCCATGCAACTGGTCGGCCTGCCAGCGTGCCCGCATGATTCCCTGAACCGAGTGTGCATGATTGCCCAGTAGCAGGTGACCGAGTTCATGAGCTATGACATCGCCCAGAATTGCGTCCAACGAAAGTTCGCGATCCAAGGCGGTCATCTGCTGGATCGGAGTCAGGAACACGTCGGCGTAGGTACCCTGGCCTACCTCGTCCAGGAACGAAACTCCGAAGACTTCCGACGTATAGGTGCGGGCATTGGGGACGATCCGCAGAATCAGGTCGCTGTTCTGAGCGTCATCGAGACAATGCATGTTCGATGGCGGGACTCTTCGCTCGCAGGTAACCCAACTGATATCAACTCCCGCCATCCGGAAGACCCTCCCTGCATCTCGTTCCGCCTCAAGAAGAGTCCGACCTGATATGGCGGCATCTTCGACAACAAAGACACGAAGCTGTGCATTGTCGCTGGGGCGAGATTCCGCCAGAGCGGAAGTGACGAACCCCAACAGCCAGAAAATCGCTAAAATTTTGACCTGTCGCAACATGGCCGCGTCCTCCATTGCGGGAACTTTCGAGCGGTGCGGCAGGTATCACAAGGACAGGGCGGTTACGGGCCAATGAAATTTTGGTAACGAGGTAACGGTTGTGACGTCAAATAGATACGGGGTGAGGTAACGGGCGTGGCCGAGACCAGTAGTGCTAGACTTCGAGCGATGTCAGAGGCGCGAGCAGTGCCGACGACCGCTGCCGGGGTCGTGCGCTTCGGAACCTTCGAAGTGGACCCGAAGGCCGGAGAACTGCGCCGGAACGGTTCGCGGGTGCGGTTGCAGGATCAGCCCTTTCAGATCCTCCTGACCTTGCTGGAGCGGCCCGGCGAAGTGGTGACGCGCGAGGAGTTACGCGGCCGGCTGTGGCCGCACGATACCTTCGTCGATTTCGAACACAGCATCAACACCGCTGTCAGACGGTTGAGGGACGCGCTGGGCGACTCGGCGGAAAATCCCCGCTTTGTGGAAACGGTGGCGCGGCGGGGTTATCGATTTCTCGCGCCGGTGAATGGCGGGCTCGAGATAGTTTCGCCGCCAGCGCCGGCTGCAACGATTCACTGGCCGAGCCGCTGGTGGTTCCTCGGTGGGCTCGCCCTTGCCCTTGTGGTGGGAGTGATCGTCGGCTTCCGCGTCGCCCATTCCACCGCGACCCGCATTGAAAGCAACCTCCGCGAGAGACGCCTGACCGCGAACGCTCCGGAGTTGCCGGTCATCGACGGAGTGATTTCTCCGGATGGCAAGTATCTTGCGTTTACCGATTCCAGCGGCTTTTATCTCAGACAAATCGATACGGGAGAGACCCACGCGGTCAGCGTGCCCAGTGGCTTCATGGCCAGGCCGCGGAGCTGGTTTCCCGACGGAGCTCACCTTCTGGCGACGTGGACTGGCGGGCCCCGCGAGCCGGAGAGCATCTGGGAAATCTCGCTGATGGGTGGAACGCCACGGAAGCTGGTGGCGCAGGGGGCATGGCCCGCGGTATCGCCCGATGGCTCGTCGATCGCTTACCTGGCTTCACCGATTCAGTTTAAAGAGATTGCGCTCGATAAGGAGATCTGGCTGGCGCGGTCGGATGGCGCCGAGCCTCGGAAGGTGATTGGAGACAGCGAGGATGTGTTCGGCCCGCCGGTATGGTCGCCGGATGGGATTCACCTTGCTTTCATGCGCGGAAAATTTACGACGGGCATGCCGTTTATCCGGTGCCAGTTGGAAATTGTGAACGTGAAGACGGGCGAGACGGCGACGCTGCTTTCGACTGCGGGGCTGCGACCGACGATTGCGTGGACTCCGGATGGTCGAATCATCTACTCGCTGGGTGAAGCGATACCGAACCAAGGCGATTCGAATCTCTGGGCACTGAAGGTAGACAGCGATGGGCGTGCGATTGGCGCTGCCACACGGCTCACTCACGGCACGGGTGAAGCATCAGCCATCAGCGTTACCAGTGATGGGAAGAGGCTTGCCTTCTTCCGGCAAGCGGTGGAGCCGGATGTTTACATCGGAGATCTCGAGGCAAATGGAACGAGGCTCACCCCGCTGCGACGGTTGACGTTGGATGAGCGGGCGGACTATCCCTATTCGTGGACTCCAGATAGCAAGTCGGTGATTTTCACGTCAGACCGCAATGGGACGTTCAATATTTTCCGGCAGGGGGTGCATGATGCCGGGCCGGAGGTACTGGTTCGCTCGAGCGAGGACCTGGCGGTTCCGCGGCTGAGCCCGGATGGAAACAGCATCATCTACCTGATCACGCCGTCCAGCGGGGCGTCGGTCTACAACTCTCGGCTGATGCGAGCGCCGCTGACGGGAGGACCACCGCAGCTGATTCTGGAAGCTACCGGCATCAGCAATCAGCAGTGCGCCCGCTTGCCGTCGACGGTTTGTGTGTTTAGCCGCTTCGAGCCAGGGTACGAGCGCTTCTTCTACTTCGATCCGGAAAAAGGAATGGGCGCGGAGGTTACCAAGGCCGAAATTCGGTCGATCAATGCATATGACTTTAACTGGAGCCTATCTCCCGACGGGCGGATGCTGGCGACAGCGAAGAGGGTAGGCATCCAGGAACAGCCGGCAATTCGGATAACGCCACTGGGCGATGGAGCCGAGACTACGATTCCGGTTCCAGGGTACGCTGGGATCGGCAGTATCGACTGGGCGGCGGACAGCAAGAGCGTGTGGGCAACGGTCTACAACAGCGATAATGGAAAGACGCTGATGAACGTGGCGCTCACGGGAAAAGTGCGGCCTCTGCTGAAAGAGACTGAGATGACGCTGGGCTGGACCATTCCATCGCCTGATGGGAAGCACCTGGCGATCTGGAAGGCGCACGGAGATTCCAACGTCTGGATGCTGGAGAATTTCTGATCGGCGTGGGTGATCAGCGCGAGCCTTTGCGGGAATTCTCGAACTGCGTGGTCTTCACGATGCCCGCACCTTCCTTCACATAGACCAATTGGTTCGGCTTCACGTCCTTGATGGTATCGACCTGGCCGCTGGGCCAGCGAATTTCCAGCAACTCCACTTTCTCGGCTTTTCCCAAGCCGAAGTGCACGCGAAGATCGTTCTGCGAGAAGTAGCCGCCACCGCTGCGGACTTCGTCAATCTGTTCGTGCGGCTTGGTCTCTCCAGCAACTTTCGTGACGCATTTTAAACGGGCGCCTATGCCGCTGCGGTTGGACTTGGTGCCGATGGTACGAACCTTGATCCAATTGTTGCCGGTCCGGAGGTCGCAGCGCATAAGCTGCGGATAGTCGTTCACCGTGTTGACGACCACGTCCAGGTCGCCGTCGTTATCGAAATCCCCGAAGGCGCAGCCCCGCGACGCGACCGGATCCGAGATAGCGGTCCCGGCATTCAGGGAAACATCCTCGAAGCGCCCGTTGCGCAGGTTGCGATAGAGCAGCTTGCGCTGCGCATAGCCAGCTTCGGTCTTGAGTTGCTCGACTTCGGGATAGACATGCCCGTTGCAGATCAGGATGTCGGCCCATCCGTCGTTGTCCATATCGAAAAATCCGCAGCCCCAACCGAGGTACTGGGTGTGCATGCCGAGACCGCCGGTGAAGGTCGCGTCCTCGAAATTTGCTCCGCCCAGATTGTGGTAGAGCGAGGGTGTGTCGCCCGCGAAGTTTGTCTTCACAATGTCGAGATTG
>Ga0210384_10009143_pt1 | contig 10255 bp, 10 predicted proteins | sample IncBWH2MmetaG_FD_160574 | JGI IMG/M metagenome (GOLD analysis project Ga0210384, IMG submission 160574) | Forest soil microbial communities from Barre Woods Harvard Forest LTER site, Petersham, Massachusetts, United States - Inc-BW-H-2-M | ecosystem: Environmental > Terrestrial > Soil >...
GGCAAGCAGCATCACCGGCCGCAGCCAAAACCGGTCAGTTCACGGGCTAGAAAAGACCGTCCGTGAGCGGTCGCTCGTGAGACGGTGTCGACGCCCTATAATCTGCGCCTCCCTGCGCAAGTGCGTGTTTGCGGGTGCCTGCGGCCAGCGATATAGTCAGTGGCATATATCGCGTTAGGCTTGGCGCCCACTGCTTGGCGTCGAAAAGATCGCCCAGCCGCAATCCCGGAGATCTCCATGCCGCGTTATCTGTGGCCGCTCGTCTGCCTCGCATTGATCGCGATCCCACCATCCGCATCGGCGGAGGGCACTGTCAACGTGCTCTACGCAGGCTCGCCAGTGAACTTAATGGAGCGCAGTGTCGGTCCTGCGTTCACAAACGCCAGCGGCGAACAGTTCCGGGGCTACGCCGGGGGGTCCAACAAGATCGCAAACGAAATTAAAGGTGAGCTCCGGCGAGGCGACATCTTCATCAGTGCCAATCCTAAGGTCGACGAGCAACTCATGGGAACGGCAGGCGGTGACTGGGTACGCTGGTACATTCTGTTCGCTGAATCACCTCTGGTTATCGGTTACCACGCGTCCAGCAAGTTCGCCGCCGATTTCAAGACCAAGCCATGGTATGACGTCCTCGCGGAGCCGGGAATTAAGATCGGTCGCACCGATCCCAAACTCGATCCGAAGGGTGCATTCACCGTCGAGTTGCTGGCACTGCAATTGCCGGGGATCAAATCGCGATCGCAGGCGGCGAGATCTTGACCGTCGCCGGGCCAGCGCTGCAATCCGGCAAGCGCATCGGTTGGAGCGTTCGGCCGGAGCCGTGCGCCTGAGCCCCGATGGACACTATGAGGCAACCATCGAAAGCAACAACATTATCGGGGGCTCGCGCGAGATCTTAGTCCGCCTCGGCTGTTCTCCCCTAACGATCCGGGCCGGCCTCGAACACCGTGCGGAGGCCGGCCGTTGCCGCCTAGAAATCGACCGGCATTCGATCCAAGTCTGGGAAATCAACTAGAGACGAACGCGCGCGGTGTTACATGGGGCGTATCGGTCGTTCGGGGAGCCTTGGCTCACGGAGTTGGAAACTCTGACCGCTACGGCGGGATAGATGTGGCGACCGCCGTTATGTGGCGGTCTGCGTGACTGATCTGCCCGACTCCTAAAATGAGCCGACTCAGCAGCACATAAGCGTCAGGCTGATGCGTCACAGTGGAGGGGTGAAATCGACCCTCTACCGCCGGCTGTGACCGTCAGCGCTAGTGCAGCGAGAAATACGCTCTCAGAGCATACGGCGTGTCATACCACTTGCTTTTTACTCAAGCTTCGTGCGTACCGATACTTTAGCGCCAGACTTGGAATGTCGGATAACCGATGCACTGATGGAGTGGAGGCGCCGCTCTGCCAACGTCGCAAAGGCTCGTTCCAGTTCGCGATAGTTTTTAATCAAGGCGTCGCCAAATTCGGTGACTAGCATCCCGCCTCCGTCCTTGCCTCCCGTGCTTGCCACCGTCACGGGCTCCCGGAAAGATTGCTTCAGGCTCTCGACCAAGAGCCAAGCACGACGATAACTCATCCCAATGTTGCGCGCCCCTTGTGACAAAGAACCGGCATCGCGAATGGCCTCCAGAAGAGAGATCTTCCCCGGCCCAACACTGGAATGTTCCGCGAAATCGATCCTGAATCGAACAACAGGAGCAGCCATAGAGATTCCTCCTCACGACAGCATAGCGAAGGCGAGTCTTCTGCAAATCACCTTGCAAGCGATCCCCTTTTGCAATGAACCTCTGTCTGTTAGCTCGTCCCCATCGGGACTTTGCGCCTTACGAGGTAGCTGTGTTATATATGCTGAAATATAACGAGTTCTAATGGCGATGGCGGTTAGCAGTTCAGGGAGAAGCATAACCGTGAAAAAGTCAGTCCTGGCTTTGGTAGTCATGAGCGCAAGCGCGGGCGTCGCGCGGGGCGCCGGAAGGCTCGATCAACCATCGCGATCGTTTTATGGGTCTTCGCGGAATCGTGTGGGTAAATACCAGGGCATGATGCTGCTGTGGAGCTTAGTTTTCCTGGGTTTCGTGCGCATGCAGGGGGTCGGAAATTTTGGCACGATTCCCGAATGCCCAAGAGACGTGCGCCGCGGCGGCTTGCCGATACATACAGCTTCCCGGGCTTTCGCCCTCGACAGACTGTGCAGGGGATATTCGGTGACTCCCGAGCGCGGCTCGTTCGCCTCACGCGGCGGGGGAAAAAACACTCTGCGGCACCTGCGGAGCGATCCACTTCAGTTGGTACGACCGTCGTACTCGTCGAGCACGCGACCTGCCCAATGGCGAGATGCGTGTATATCTCGAACTCGAAGTCCGGCGCGTCCTGTGCCACCGTTGCCAGGCTGTGAAGTGCGAGCGACTGGACTTCCTGGCGGCCAACCCGTTCTACACGCAGCGCTTCGCGTTCTATGTGGGCCGACGTTGCCGAGTGAGCACGGTCAAGGACGTAGCCGATGAGCTGCTTCTTAACTGGCATACCGTCAAGGAGCTCGATAAGCACTACATGCGCGAGCAGCTGCGCCGCGTCGGCACGCCAGGGCCCAAGATCATTGGCATCGATGAGCTGTCCATCCGTAAGCGCCACACCTACCGGATCGTGGTCAGTGACCTCGTGCGCGAGCGAGCGATCTGGTTCGGCGGCACTGATCGCTCGGAGGCGAGCCTGGATGAGTTTTATCGTTTCCTCGGGGAAAAGAAGGCCAAACGCGTTCGCCTGGCAGTGATGGACATGTGGAAGGCGTTCCGAAACTCGACCACCCGCAATGCTCCCCAGGCGGCGATCCTGTTCGACAAGTTCCACATCATGCGCCATCTCGGGGAGGCGCTCGATGCGGTCCGCAAGAGCGAATACCACCGGCTCTCGGGCCGCGACCGCCGCTACATCAAGGGACAGAAGTACACGCTGCTCTCGCACCGGGAAAATCTCACTCTCGAAGGCAAGCGAGCTCTCAAGACGCTGCTGGCGGCCAACAAGCGCCTGAACACCGCCTACCTGCTCAAGGAGAGCTTCGGGCAGCTGTGGGACTACAACCGGGAGGGGTGGGCGAGGAAGTTCTTCGAGAACTGGTGCGCGAGCCTGAAGTGGCAGCGCCTGAAGCCCTACGAGAAGTTTGCCAAGATGATCGATCAGCATTGGGACGGCATCGCCGCGTACTGCAAGCCCGAGAACAAAGTCTCGCTCGGCTTCGTGGAAGGACTGAACAACAAGATCCGCGTCATCCAGCGCCGAGCGTATGGGCTGCGCGATGAGGAATATCTGCGGTTGAAGATCCTCACCTGCATGCTTCCTCGGATTTGATCGAAAAATGAGCAGAATTTACCCACTCGAATGCGCGAAGAGCCCGTTTTATTAAGCTGACTATTTCGCTGTTGTTCCGGGGGAAAGTAGAATGCGGTCCGTCTGGTCGTGCGCCCTCGCGGCGCTTGCTTCAACTCTCGTTTTGAACCATGCGGCGCGCGCCGCCGGGCCTCAAACCGCCGGTCCGGCTCCGGCTCCAGCTCCAGCTCCGGCTGCTCCACTCAGCTCCGCAGGCTGCGCGAGCTTCGAGGACTTCATCCACACCGATTGCCCGCTGACCTGGCACGGCATCACCCTCTACGGTACGTATGACGTCGGCGTGGGCTGGGTCAGCCACGGCATGCCGGTAAGTCCCTATAACTATGAAGGTGAGTCGCTGGTCAACCGGAACGGCAATCACCCCCAGTGGCTCATTGCGCCGAACAACCTGTCGCAGTCGGGTGTGGGCATCAGGGGCAGGGTAGAGTTTATGCAGGACTGGTTCGTTGTGTTCAACGCCTCGACCGGCATCAATCCGCAGTCCGGCCAGCTCGCCAACCTGGCTGCCACCAACGTCGCCAACAACGGCCTCCCCAGGGCCAGCTATTCGTTCGCCGGCGACGGCGCGCGGGCGGGTCAAACCTTTAACGACGAATTCCAGGGCGGTCTATCGTCCCCGCAGCTCGGGACCCTGACCTTCGGCCGTCAACGCGCCCTCGGTACCGATGCAATGCTCCGTTACGATCCGGCCGCCGGCGCCTATTCCTTTTCGTTCATCGGCTATAACGGCTTGATGGCCGGCGGCGGCGACACCCAGGACACCCGTTGGGACAACGCCATCAAGTATCGCGTCAACTATGGTGTGATCCATTTCGGCGCGATGTATAAATTCGTAGACGGTTCTGGCGGCTGCTACTCCGCCTCCGCAGGTTGGACTGCCGCCAGCTGCACGCCGGAACAGCCACATAACAATGCCTATGGATTCGACCTCGGCGCAGAGATCAGCAAGTTCTCGGCCGACGTTGTCTACCAACGTAACTACCAGGCGATCAGCGTGCTCAACCCCTTGCTCGGACCTCAGAGTCCGACGCAGCCATATCAGTCGACCACCAACAGCATCAATCAACATCCCATCGTCGGCGACAATCTGATCGGAACGACCAACACCGAATATGGCATCGTGACCGACAATACCGCCGTTATGGTCGCTGCCAAATACACCTGGGACCCCTTCAAGTTTTTTGTCGGCTACGAACACATCACTCAGAATAACCCGTCGAATCCCTTGGGAATTGGCGCCACGGCCCAGGGTGGCTATCTATTGAGCGGCGTCGAAGACAACAATCTTGATTCGACGAAGACCGTGCAGGTTTACTGGACGGGTGTGAAATACACGTTCAACGGCAGCAAGACCGATATCACTTTGTCCTACTATGGTCTTCAGCAGAACACCTTCCGTGTGCCGCCGACCTGCACGCCCACCAACATGCGCGCTTCCTGCGGGGGGCATTTCAACGAGGGCTCGCTCTACGTGGATCATCACTTCACGAAGCGTTTCGACGCTTATGCCGGAATCGCGTATTCCAAGGTGAGCGGCGGCCTGGCCATTGCCATTCCTCATGGCCCCGGCGTTCCGTATTACCACGACGACAACCTTGCTCCGTTAATCGGAATTCGTTTCACCTTCTGATTTTTTCCGCGGCGTGCTCAATCGAGAGCCCGCATGGGCACCTGAATCGCGCGATCGGCGATGTGCTGCTCTTGCGCGGCGGTGCGAACTGCGTCGACCTCGAGTCCTACCGGCGCTTCATCGGCACAGGGGAACGCCGGCCTTGACGATCTGCAGCGCGCCGCGCTCGATCGGCTGAACGAGTCAGGCGGGGGCAGCTCCCAACAACGTTCGGGCGGTACGGGCGCTGCGCAAGATTGCCCCCTTCACAGCGGTCACTCGAAAGTAAACCGCGCCAACCCGTCGCGAGTTCCAAGCCTCTGCGGCTGCTGATCCTCGGTGGAACCGGAAGCATCGGCCCTATCACGTACGCGCGGTCGTTGCGCGCGGTCACCATGTTTCAGTCTTCAGTCGAGGACGCACCATTTGCGACCAGTTACCACCGGTTGTGCCCGCTTGGCTCCATGAAGGCTCCATGCCAAATGTGCTTCGCGCGCGTGATCAGGAGGCCACGACGCGGAGGTTGTTGCGCGCTGCGTTGAGCGCGATGCGGAGCTGGTGCGGGTCGCGGCGGACCTGGGTGAGGAGGAGTCCGCCCTGGATGCTGGCCATAGTGGCGGTGGCGAGCGCGGCGGGGTCGGCGTCTTTGCGCAGCTTGCCACGGGTTCTCATTCGGGTGAGGCCGTCGCGCAAGTGCTCTTCCCAGCGTTCGAGGCCGGCGGCGATCGCCGCCCGGGCGTCTGGGTCGCTCTCCGCGAGTTGGCCGGCGAGCGAGCCGATCGGGCAGCCGCCGCACGCTTGCCGGTCGGTCTGATGCTGGACGAGTGAGTCGAACCAGCGGTCGATACCGGCCCAGGAGTCCAAGTGGTCGAGGAGCTCGCCCTGCGTGTCGAGGACAGCGTCGATGGTGACGTCGATGACGGCGTGGACGAGGTCATCGCGGTCTTCGAAGTAGTGGTAGAGCTGGCTGCGGCTAGCGCCGGTCCGTGCCCGGACGTCGTCGAGGCTCATGCCGGCGGCGCCCTTCTCGGCGATGAGCGCGGCTGCAGATTGCAGGATCCGCTCGCGCGTCGCGCGTCCCTTCGCCGTCGCGGGTGAGAGCGTGTTCGCCACCATAAAATAGTAGTCTCTTTGGACTTGACAGTCCAATTTAAGCTAGTATTGTTGGACCGTTGAGTCCAATACAGGAGGAGCAGCGATGAACGAGAGGCAGCAAGTGACACAGGACGCGAGGCCGAGCGGCGCATCGATCCGCCAGCGCGTATTTGGTGAAACGAACGGTCAGCGGACGGCACAAGGCGATCCGTTTCTGGCGCCGTTCTTCGAGACCGCCATCGAGCACGTCTGGGGTGGAGTGTGGAATCGGCCCGGTCTGGACCTGAAATATCGCAGCCTGGTGGTGGTGTCTGTGCTCGCCGCCACTGGACACAACGAGGAGCTCAAGACGCACTTGCGCGGTGCGCTGAACCTCGGGTGGACCGTGGACGAGCTGCGCGAGGCACTGCTCCAGATAGGAGCGTATGCAGGATTTTCTGCGGCTCACGAGGCGCTCGACGTGCTCAGTGAGATCGCCACACCGGGCTGAGATCGCGGTCTCCACAGGCGTCAGGGCTCGGATCGTATGACTGCCCGTCGGCCAGGACGGCGGGTCACGGAAACTCCAGCGCCGCCCGAGGCGCACCAGGGCGGCCCAAGCATCGACATTTGTATGAGGAGAGAACGAATGCAGGAGCTAAGCGGACAGCGAGCTCTGGTCACCGGTGGCACTTCGGGCATCGGTCGCGCGACGGCGGAAGCGCTCGCGCGCGAAGGAGCGCGTGTCCTGATCAGCGGCCGGAGCGAGGCGCGTGGCGCAGAGGTGGTCGCCGCGATCGAGGCCGGTGGTGGCGAGGCGGAGTTCGTGCGCGCTGATCTCGAGTCGCCCGACGAGGTGCGTGCACTCGCCGAGCGCGCCGCCGAGGTGGACATCCTCGTCAACAACGCCGGCGTCTTTCCAGTCGGGGCAACCCACGAACTTTCTGAGGCGACATTTGACGAGACGTTCGCCGTCAACGTCAAGGCGCCGTTTTTGCTGACCGCGGCGATCGCACCGAAGATGGTCGCGCGCGGCGGCGGCACGATCATCAACGTCACCACGATGGCCGCCGAGTTCGGGATGCCGGGGCTCTCCGCTTACGGCGCCTCGAAGGCCGCGGTGGCGCTGCTGACCAAGGTGTGGGCGGCCGAGTACGGTCCCAAGGGCGTGCGCGTCAACGCCGTCTCTCCCGGCCCGACCACTACCCCCGGTACGGACGCGATGGGCGACGGGTTCGCGGCCATCGTCTCGACCATTCCGCTTGGCCGCGCCGCCGACCCCGAAGAGATCGCCGAGGCGATCGTCTTCCTCGCCTCCGGCAGGGCGAGCTACGTGAACGGAGCCATGATCCACGTCGACGGCGGCCGGGTGGCGGTGTGACCGGAAGGCGGGTTTGGCGCTTTCGATTCATGATCCTGGCCAGAGGGAACCGGGCGTGTGCCGCGGGTACGCCCGGGGTCGGGCACACGCCGCCGGAGGAAGCGCCGCAGCTCGTGACCGAGATGCTGCTCAAGTTCCTGGCGAGGGACGCTCCAGCGAACGGCCGGTTTATGGAATTCTATGCGGCACGGTTGAACGGCCGGTGGTGGCCGATCAGCGACCGTCGATTGCAACCGACCGCCGACGGTCCCTTGGTGACCCGTGGCCGTCTTTCGCGACCGTCGACTAGAGGGAAAGCCATGGCGTCGAAAGTGACGGCGACGACAGCTGACTACAGCCAGCCGCGACGTTCTCACTTACCCGTTACAACCAAGATTTTCAGTACCGTGCGCGTCCCCCGGACATATCGAATACCGCCCCGGTGTTGAATCGACTTGCATCCGTGCACAGCCAGGCTACTAACTCGGCGACTTCGCGCGCTTGTCCGAGGCGCCGCAGAGGACTGTCATTGATCATCTGGTCGACTACCTCGGACCCTAGGGCTCGGATCATATCGGTATCGATGGGTCCGGGGGCTATGCAGTTGACGAGGACGTTGTACCGGGCGACCTCGCGGCTCAACGCTTTAGTGAACGCAATCACTCCTGCACTGGCGGCTGAATAAGCGGTGATGCCCGCCAGACCCTCCTTCCCGGCCAGGGAGCCGAGATTGATGATCCGCCCGGCGCGCTGGCGAATCATGATCGGCAAGATAGCCTGTGTTACATGCATGGTGCCGAGGAGGTTCACCCGAACAATTTGCTGCCAGTCGCTTTGCGCGTGGCTCACGAACTCCGTCGTCTTTCCAAGATACCCTGCATCGTTCACAAGTATGTCAACGTGTTGATTGTCTGTGAGTGCAGCGGCTGCAAGGGCAATCTGCGTGGGTTGTGTAATATCGACCAAAGCAGACTCGGCGCCCACAACCTCCGCCTTCCGTGCGTCCCAGATCAGAACGTGGCAGCCATTGGCAAGGAGCACTTCGGCGATCCCGCGTCCGATTCCCTGCGCCGCCCCGGTCACGAGGGCGAACTTACCTATAAGATCGTATGTGTTTCCCATGGAGAGGGCCCGGTCAGAGGATTATCATTCTGGATCTGCACTGCTCTTCCGGGCAAACCCGCGTGCCTGGGATGGCGCACTCTGATCTAACTGCGCAATTCATCGAGATCTGTTGAGTGTGCGATCCCTTTCTGACCTTGCAGCACGCCGAGTCTCGTTGTCAGCGCTGCATGAACTCTTTCGTACGCGTCGCTCCCCAACGTGAGCCGTCTGGGCCCGGAGCGATGATCGGCGCAATCGATCATCGCACGCGCCGTCTTCTGGGCGTCTCCACGCACGGAGAGCCTGCCTGAGCTCCACGCCCTGCGAATCTCGCCGACTGGCGTGTTCTCGTAGACCGCAGTTGCGGGCGTGGTTACCATGCCTTTGCCGAAGTCCGTGGCCGTGGGGCCCGGTTCGATGATAGTGAACTCGATGTTGAACGGTGCCACCTCCTGCGATACCGCCTCGACAAACCCCTCAATGCCCCACTTCGTTGCGTGGTACAGGCTAAAGCCCGGATAGGCAATCTGCCCGCCCTCCGAGGACACCTGCAGAATGCGCCCGCCGCCCTGTGCCCGCAGATGTGGAAGTGCGGCGCGGATCACCTGAATCGAACCGACGAGGTTAGTATCGAGCTGTTGCCTCATCTGTTCATCATTCAGCTCTTCGGCGGCGCCGAACAGTCCGTAGCCGGCGTTGTTCACGATGACGTCGATCCGCCCCAAAGAGTTGAAGGCTCCATTGATCACCCGCCGAACAGCCGCACTATCTGTGACGTCCAGCGCCGCAACGCTGAGCTGATCCGCATAGCGGCTCTTGAGTTCATCGAGCGCGTCCAGTCTGCGCGCAGTGCCGGCGACTCGATCACCGCGAGTCAGAAGCTGCTCCGTCATCTTCCGCCCCAGACCGGATGAGATTCCGGTGATGAACCACGTCTTGACCATCGGAAGCACTCCTCGCATTAGCATCAGGCCGCGCCAGCGTGTCCGCCAATGCCGTCTAGGGCCACGACCGCATCCTTGGGCAAATCCAATTCGCCCACAGCCAGGTTTTCCCGCAAGTGTGCGACCGAGGAAGTACCCGGGATTAGGAGAATGTTGGGCGCGCGGCGAAGCAGCCATGCGAGTGCAACTTGCATAGCCGTGGCACCGAGGCGCTGAGCCACATCGGACAAGATGGAAGACTGCAGCGGGCTGAAGCCGCCCAGCGGAAAGAACGGCACATAGGCTATGCCGTTGATGGCAAGATCATCGATGAATGCATCGTCTGCCCGATGTGCCAGGTTGTAGTGGTTCTGCACGCAGACGATCTTAACGATCCGCCGTCCTTCCTCGATCTGCGCAGGTGTGACGTTGCTCAGTCCGATATGACGTAGCAGCCCCTTGCGCTGGAGCTCGGCCACTACGCTGAGCGGCGCCTCGAGTGAGCCGTCGGCAGGCCCATGGGCACCCAACATGCTGCGCACGTTCACCACATCGAGCACCTCCAGGCCCAGGTTGCGCAGGTTGTCGTGCACCGCCTGGGTCAGCTCTTCCGCAGAGGAAGCCTGTAGCCACGATCCGTCTGCGCCACGCCGGGCACCGATCTTGGTCACAATGACGAGATCATCGCGATACGGATGCAGGGCCCTGCGGATCAGCTGATTCGTGATATGCGGGCCGTAGTAATCACTGGTGTCGATGTGGTTCACACCGCTTGCCACGGCTTCGCGCAGGACGGTCAGTGCT
>Ga0210384_10009144_pt1 | contig 10255 bp, 6 predicted proteins | sample IncBWH2MmetaG_FD_160574 | JGI IMG/M metagenome (GOLD analysis project Ga0210384, IMG submission 160574) | Forest soil microbial communities from Barre Woods Harvard Forest LTER site, Petersham, Massachusetts, United States - Inc-BW-H-2-M | ecosystem: Environmental > Terrestrial > Soil >...
GCCATCGAGAGCCATTCCACTCTTCGCATTTCCCTGCTGTAATCGGTCTGGTTCAACGCCGGTTTCCGCAGGACGCGAGGGGGGCTATGAAGCGACGCGAGTTCATATCGCTCCTCGCTGTTGCGGTCACCAGGCCGCTCGGGGCGCGTGCGCAGCAGCCGCGCCAGATGCGACGGATCGGTGTCCTGACGAGTTCGGACGAGGCCGACCCCGAAGCGCAGTCCCTGGTCACGGCGTTTCGGGAAGAACTCGGAAATCTCGGATGGACTGAGGGCCGCAATATCGAGATCGACATTCGCTGGTCGAAGGCCGATGTCGAGTTGATGAAGCGATCCGCACAGGAGCTCGTTGCCCGTCAGCCCGATGTGATTCTAACGAGCAGCACACTTGCCGCCGGTGTGATGCTGCAACAGACCCGCACCATTCCGATCGTTTTCCTGCTGGTCGCCGATCCCATCGGTAGTGGTTACGTCGCGAGCCTCCCGCGGCCCGGCGGCAACGCCACCGGTTTCACGCCTATTGTGGGGTCGTTGGGCGGCAAATGGGTCGAGCTGTTGAAGGAGATCGCGCCGCGAATCGGCAGGGTCAAGCTGATGTTCAACCCGACCGCGGCGACATTCATCGGAGCTTTTCAGGGCTCCTTCAAAACCGCCGCGGCGTCCCTCGGCGTGGAAACGAGTGTCGCATCGGTTCGCGACGTGCACGAGATCGAACTGCTCATTTCCACGAGCGACCCGACCAGCGGTCTTGTGATGATACCGGATGCCTTCACCGTCACCCATCAGGCCGAGATTACCGCGCTGGCCGTTCGCTACCGCGTCCCCGTCGTTTCATGGTCTCGCTCGTTCGCCCAGCTTGGCGGCCTGATTTCCTACGGTCCTGTTCTCATCGATGAGTACCGGCGCGCGGCGTCCTATGTCGACCGCATCCTCAAAGGCGAGAAGCCGGGTGAGCTGCCTGTCCAGACACCGGTCAAATTCGAGCTGGTGATCAACATGAAGACCGCCAAGGCGCTCGAATTGACGGTGCCGGATGGGCTGCGCGCGTTGGCGGACGAGGTGATCGAATAGGACGATGCCCTCTGCCGCGATCCGGGAACGGAGGTTGATCAAGTGATTTGCCTGTGGGGCAAATCACTTGGAGGCCGGCATGGCGAGCTTGCTGAAATCGCCAAGCGCCGCTCCGAGACGCGCGGTGGTCACCGCGGATGAACTGGCGGCGACAGTCCTACAGACAAAGCCAAGTCGGTCTGGAACCCGGCAGCGCGACCGTGAGTTGTCCGCTCGGAGTAGCACTGCTGCTCGGAGTAGCACTGCGCCGACGCATTTGACTCCCAATGAGTGAGGGAAACATGCACAGCTTCAGAGGCGCCCTCGTGGGCGCATTCGCCGCGACCTTGATGGCCTGCAACGTCGCACAGTTGCACGCGGCTCCGTTACCGACCAGCGTTGCCGTCATGAAATCGATGACTGCGGAAAGGTCGGTTCAGGTCCGCTGGGGATACCACCGGGGAAGTTCGCGCGCGCGCTCCTGGGAATGGACCCAGGAACCTGCGGCCTACGCCTTCGAACACGACAGGTCTCACTACCGCGGATATCGCTGGCGGCATTGGCGCTTGTGAAGCAGAGATTCCGTAACTTGCGACGCGCCACTTCCGAAGCATAGCTAGGCCGCCACGCCTGCAAGCTTCCCGACGCTGGACAGAAGCAGCTTCAGGATCGGCGAATTGTTCGCCTTCTGGTAGGCGATGATCAGATCCAGCGCGGGTACTTCTCCCTGCGCCGGACGGGTGGTGACCGACTCCGGCAGATAGCGCTTGGTGTAGGCCGGCAGCAGCGTGACCGCGCGGGTCGATGCGATCATGGAGATGGCGTGGACGACATTGTGCACCTCGTGCTCCGGCTTGAGGTCGACGCCGGCGCGGGCGAAATAATCAAGAACGACGCGCCGCACGGCGGGCGCGGTGTTGGAGGGAAGCAGGAACACTTCGTCCGCGATCTCCTGCGGCGCGATCGCCTGTTGCGAAGCAAAGCGATGGTCGCTCGGAAACACGTAGAGGAGGGGGTCCGTGCGCACACGCTTCCAGGCCAGATCTCCCATATGCTCTTCCGGCCGCATGAAGGCGGCCTCAAGCTTGCCTCGGGTCAATGCCTTGGCAAGCGCAGGGGAGAAATCGCTCGACAGGCGGATGTCGATGCCGGGAAATTCGTCGTTCAGGATGCGCCTCACCTCGGGCAACAGGCCAATTTCGCTGCCCGACAGAAAGCCGAGCGCGAATGTCGGCTTCGCCAGATGCGCCGAGCGCACCGCCGCTTCCTTGGCCGCCTCCGCCTGCAGCAGCGCGGTTCGCGCATGATCGAGGAACGCCTTGCCGGCTGACGTCAATTCGATGCCGTGGGCGCTGCGATTGATCAGTTGAACGCCGACCTCCTGTTCGAGATCGCGGATTTGCCGGCTGAGGGACGGCTGGGAGGTGTGGAGCTTCTGCTCGGCGGCGACGGTCAGGCTGCCGGCATCAGCGACGGCAACGAAGTAGCGGAGATGCCGAAGCTCCATCGAAACCTCCCGTGAAAAGCTTGCCATGAAACCCGTCATGTCTCGCAGGCATGGGGCCAGCTTACAAAGTCTTTTTCAGGCCGACTAGCCGCCTCTATACGCAGGAAGCGCTGCACGTGAGGGTCTGCCTTCCAGGCAGGGCGCGTCGCGGCCCGACCCGGCTCGTCACGAAGGCCAGCGCCTCGGCCCTGTTGGAGCGTGCACATGCGTCTAGGCGTTAGAGCGTCGCTGTTGCTGCTTCTCGCCATGGCAGGATTTGCCGGCGCCGTGGCGCAGTCCACATCCAATCGACCAGAGGCAAGTGGCATGGAAACAGACGTCGCAAAAATCAAGCAGGCGATGCTCGGAAACTGGGAGAGCATTGCGGCCGAGGTGCGTCCGAGCAAGAACCCGGACGGCTCGCTCAAGCCGTTCTATCTCAAGCGCGCCTTCAAATATCAGCCGTCCGACAGGTTCGAGCTCGAGGTCGTCAACTCGGCCGATCCGTACGGTGCCGTGCCGCTCGCGCGGATCAGGATCGCCGGGCACATGTTCTGGCAAGGTCCGCATCCGATCGCACCGGGCGCGCAGAAGGTCAACTTCGTCGCGGATGAAGCCTATGAGGTGACGCCGCTCGTGCCACCGTTTGCCGATGTGCTGAACAAGGTCGCGTCAAGCGGATACGCGCCCTGGGCGGTCAACGCGCCCCAGAGCATCTTTGGCAAGACCTTTGCCCCCTTCGGCCTCAAGGAGGGCACGAACTTCATGGAGTACGACCTCGTCTATTTGAGAGGCGACCTCTTGTTCTGGGGGGCGCGAAACATCGACGGCCGCGGTTTTGACACGGAAGAGAACCGCCCGACCAATCTGCAGATCCCGCTGGTGCGGAAATAGCCGCGGGCCTGGGCGTATCATTCGAACAACGGCCGGCAGATGCAACTGGCTAAGAACGTCATCGACGTCGGACTGTCGACCAACAATCTGGAGCCGATGCTGCGGTTTTGGCAGCAGGATGCCGCTGTTTGCTTCGATCATGTGCTGCCGGTTCGCCGTGGACAAAGACAATACCGACACGATGAGCAAGGCTCGGTCATCAAGCTGAACCATCATGCGGAGCCGTTGCCGGAGGCCGCACCGAGCGGATATCGCGAGCTGATCGTCGCAAGAGAGGGCGTGCAGAAACCGCGACGGATGACCGATCCCGATGGCAACCGCGTCCAGTTGGTGCCGCCGGGACATGATGGCGTCATCCAGATCGCCGTTGCCATGGCTGTCAGAAGCGTCAGCGAACACCGGCGGTTCTATGGCGACATCCTGGGCTTTGCCGAGCAGTCCTGGTCGAGCGGTCCGGCTTTTCGCCTCGGGGATAGCCTCGTTCTTCTCGAGGAAGACGCTGCGGCGACCGCCGACCCGGTTCGCCAGGCGCGAGGCTGGCGCTACATCACCCTTCAGGTCGCCGATATCGATGCCGTGCATAACGAGCTGCGCGGCAAGGGCGTGCGCGAGGGGCTTGCGCCGACAACGCTCGGAGAGGTGGCGCGAATATCGATGATCCTCGATCCTGACGGCAACTGGATCGAGCTTTCCCGCCGGGCCTCGATCGTTGGTGGTCTGTCTTGAGCAACGCAGCAGACCCGGTTGTCAGCAACGATGAACAAATGAGGAAAGTCCACCGATGCCCCAACTTATGCATGAGACTGCCCCCACCCGGCCCAGCACCTCCCCAATGCTCAACTTGCCATGTACCCGGACGCCAGCCACGGGGCGCAGTCGCAACATGCTGAGGTCTTTCTTGAGCATGCGAGGCTGTTACTGAACGGGTGAGCTCCCCCGACGCACGGCCGACCGGATCAGAAAGCTCGGCCCCCGATGCGCTCACCGGTCCCAATTGTCTCGAAGAGGAGAAATGCCATGAACCCACCAGCCAAACCGAGCAGCGAAGACCGCAACGTCCAAATTGTCATCAACGCGTTTGAGACCCTCTTCAACAAACGCGACTATGCTTCCGCTGAGCGCCTCTGGTCTTCGCGTTACATCCAGCACAGCGCACATATTCCGCCCGGCCGTGACGGGCTGTTTGGTCTGGTCAAGACGTTGCCCTCGACGCTGCGCTATGAGAACCACATTGCGGCGGCGAGCGGCGATTTCGTCATTCTCCATGGGCGCTTCAGCGGCCATGGCCTGCCGGCGGCATGGGTCGTCGCCGATATCGTGCGCATGGAGAATGGCCTGCTCACCGAGCACTGGGACGTCATCCAGGACGAGGCCACGCGTGAGCAATCGCGCAGCGGCCTGCCGATGTTCGGTGATCGTTTCCCGGCTTGATCAAGGACCGGACGCAAGACACGCTGGCTTGGCTGTCAGCTGCTCAGATCGCGCAAAACAAAACGGAGGCCGCGAGGCCTCCGTTTTTTAATTTGCGATTTTCGCTGAACCTTATCCCAGCCGTCCCGCCGCATGCGCGAGCAGGGTGTAGACGAGGCCCGTCTCCGAGGTGAGGTGGTTGCGCAGCGCCTGGGGCCCGCGATCCTCGCGCGCGACCTCGTCGAGGAGGCGCTCGAACTCGGTGATGTAGCGGTCGACCGTCTGCTTGAAGGCGCGGTCGGCGCGGTACTTGCGGGCGACCTCGTCAAAGGCCTTCTGGCCGGCCGGCGTGTAGAGGCGCTTGGTGAACGCCTTGCTCTCGCCGCGCTGGTAACGGTCCCACATCTCGGCCGCGAGGTTGCGATCCATCAACCGGCCGATGTCGAGCGACAGCGACTCCAGCGGATTGCCGCTGCCACCGGCAGGGGCCTGCTGTGGTCCGCGGCCGCGGGGGGCCGGGGTCGGGGTCGGGGGCGGCGGCGGAGCACCGGGGCCGTCGGCGCGGTTCAGCAGATCCGACAGCCAGCCGTCGCGGCCCGGGTCGGCGGGGCTCACCGGCGGCGCTTCGGTGCGGCGCGGCGCGGGCATGCCGAGGTCGGGCGGGGGCAGGCTGGAGGCGCTGTTGTTGTTGCCGCCGCCGCCGGTCTCGCGCATGCGCACAGGCTCAGCGCCGCGGCCGCCAGCGGCGGCGGCCATCACAGGCTCCTCCTGACGCTGCACGGTCGGACGGTTGTTGGAAACCACGTCCATGCCACGGCCATGATGGGCGACAATACGGTTCAGCTCGGCGAGCGCCTCGATCTGGTCGACGATCACCTTGCGCATCTGCGCGGTCGACTCGGCGGCCTCCTGCGGCATTTCCAGCACGCCGCGGCGGAGCTCGTTGCGGGTCGCTTCCAGCTCGTGATGCATCTCGGCTGCCATCTGCTTCATGCTCGACACCAGCGTGCCGAACTTCTCCGCAGACTGCTTGAACATCGAATCCGCTTCATCCGTGGTCTGCCGGTAGATGTCGTGCATGGCTTCCACGGTCTGGCGGTGCTCTTCTTCCGACGCGGAGCGGACCGCCTCGAACTGACGGCTGATCGCAGCAGAGCCGGCGCCGGCGGTCTCGGCAACCACGCGCGCGATGTCGCGGGCGCGCTCTTCGGCGGCCGCGAGCGATTCATCGAGCAGATGGGTGAAGCGCGACAGCCGCTGATCGAGATCGGCGGTGCGCAGGTCGATGGTGGTGACCAGCGATTCCAGCGTGGCCTTGCGCTCCGCAACCGTGGAGGTGGTGGAACGGTTGGCCTGCTCGACCACGGCGGCGGCCTCGACCAGGCTGCGGCCATGTTCTTCGAACTGGGTGGAAAGCGAGCCCAGATCCTGCAGCGCCCTCGTGGTCTTGTCGTTGAAGATCGAGAGCTGGTCTTCCAGCGTCTGCGTCGCAGCGCCATTGCGCGAGGTGACGTCGTTCATCGCCGAGACGAAATCGGCAACGCGGGTGACCAGCGCGCGCTCCAGCGAGTTGAGGTTGTCGTGGGCGCCGGTCAGGACTTCCTGCAGCAGGATGTTGCCTTCGCGCAGGCGCTCGAACAGGGCGACCGTATCGGTGCGCAGGATCTTCGAGGTCTCCTGCATCTCGGTGACGGCCGCGATCGACACCTGGCGCGACTGCTCGATCGCCGCCTTTGACGACTGCTCCAAATCCTTCAGCGAGCGGTTGAGCGCGCCGGTGGCAAGCTCGCCCGCGGAGGTGATGTTGCGGGCGACGTCGTTGCCGTTGCCCATGATCGATTGCGAGAAGGCCTGGCCGCGGGTCTCGATCGACTTCAGCGCGTCGGAGGTGACGCGGTCGATGTCGACGGTGAGCTGGCTGGTCTTGGCAGCAATGGCTTCCACCAGCGTGCCGCGCTTGCCGTCGATCGCCTGTGACAGGCGGTCGGTCTGCTGCTGCACATAGCTCACGATCTCGTCGGTCTTGCCGGTCATCGCCGATCCGAAGGTGTTGGAGGCGGCGAGCACCGAGCGTTCGATCTCGGCGGCCGTCGACTTCACCTTGGAGGAGGCATCGTTGGAGGCGTTGACGAGCGCGGTCTGGGCGTTCAGCGCGCTGGTCTGGATGTTGTCGGTGGTATTGGCCGTGACCGTCGACAGCGAGCGCTCGATGTCGGCGGAGATCGTGCGGATCTGGCTTGCGGCGTCGGCCGAGGTCGAGGTCAGCGAGCTCTGCGCGTCGCGGGCGCTATTGAGGATCGAGGCAGCGGTGTCGGCGCCAACCGCCGACAGTGTGCGCTCGACATCGGCCGCCAGCGACTTGACGTGATTGGCGGCCTCGGAGGAGGCATTGATCAGCGTGCTCTGCGCCTCGCGTGCGCCGGCGGTGAGCGCTTCGGCTGTCGCGCTGCCGACGAGCGCCAGCGTCCGCTCGACGTCCGCGGCCAGCGACTTGACCTGGCTCGCATTCTCTGAGGAGGCCGCAAGCAGAGTCTGCTGGGCATCCCGCGCACCGGCAGTGACGGCCTCGGCCGTGGACTGGCCGGCGGCGGTCAGCGAGCGCTGCACGTCGAGCGACAGCGATTTGACGTGGTTGGCGGCCTCGGAGGAGGCGTTGACCAGCGTGCTCTGGGCTTCGCGCGCACCGGCGGTGACGGCTTCGGCGGTTGCCGAGCCCGCCAGCGAGAGCGAGCGTTGCACGTCGGTGGCGAGCGTCTTGACGTGGTTGGCCGCCTCCGTCGAGGCGGTCACCAGCGTGCTCTGCACTTCGCGCGCGCCGGCGAGGATCGAGGCGGCGGTCGCCGAGCCCGCGGCGGTCAGGGTGCGCTCGACGTCGGAGGAGAGCGACTTGATCTGGTTGGCGGCGTCGCCCGAAGCCGAGACGAGCGTCGCCTGGGCGTCGCGCGCGCTGGTCAGGATCGAGTTGGCGGCACCGGTGCCGACCGCAGTCAGGGCCCGCTCGACCTCGGAGGAGGTGAGCTTCAACTGGGCGCCGACGTCGGAGGAGACGTTGAGCAGCGACTGCTGCGCGGTGCGGGCGCCGGTCTGGATGGTCTCGCTGGTGTTGACCACGAGATTGGTCAGCGAGCGCTCGGCGTCCTCGACATGCGACTTGATACCGGCCGAGAGAATCTCGGCACGCGCCATCAGCGCGTCGCTGGCCTGCCGTCCGCTGCTCTCGATGCGGCCGGCCACGGCCTCGACGCGCGAGCCGAGCAGGTCTTCGAACTGCGCGATGCGGGTGTCGATATCGTTGGCGATCAGGCCGACCTTGGTATCGATGCCCTGGTGGATCTCCAGGAAGCGGGCGGTGATGGTGGTGGACAGCTCGCTGCTGCGGCCATTGATGGTGTCGGAGACGTTGGCGATGCGGCTGTCGACCGCGGCGATCGCCTGCGCGGTGCCGTCGGTCAGCGAAGTGGTGAGCTGGGCAAGCCGCGAGTCGAGCGAGTGGATCACCTGCGCGGCGCCGCCGGTCAGCGAGCTCGTCAGCGTGGTGATGCGGGTATCGATGGCGTCGTTCACCGACTTGGAACGGGTGTCGAAGGTGTTCTCGAGCAGCATCAGCTTGTTGTCGACGATCTCGGTCATCGAGTTCGAGCGGGTCGCGAACGTGGTCTCGAGCGACTTCAGGCGGCCGTCGATGGTGTCGTCGAACGCCTTGATCCGCGTGTCGAGCGAGGTGTCGAGATGGGTGACGCGGTCCTGCAGATTGGTCTCGAACTGCGCCAGGCGCTGGTCCATCGAGGCGGTGATTTCGCCGCCGTTCGAGGTGACCTTGCTGTCGAAATTGTCGACATAGTTCTTCAGCGTGTCGGAAATGTCCTGGGTGCGCTGGCCCATGCGATCGACGATCTCGCCGCCGAAGGTCTTCACCGTGCGGTCGAATTCGGAGATGTGGCGGGTGATGAGGGCGCCGAGGGTGCCGGAATCGCGAGCGAATTTTTCCGCCAGATCCCCACCCTGGGTCTTCATGAGCTCGTCGAAGGCGCTCATCTGCAGCGACAGCGTGTCGTGCGCGCTCTCGGTCTGGCCGACGACCTTGGCGACCAGCGCGTTGACGGTGGCATCCAGCGCCTCGCTGGCCTTGTCGCCGGAGGTGAGGACCGAGGTCGCAAGGCGGTTGCCGGCGTCGTCGATCTTGCCGACGAGGTCGTTGCTGCGCAGCTCGAGCTCGAGCAGCAGCGAGTCTGAGGAGTTCTTGAGTGAATCGTGGACCTGCTCGGTGCGGTCGGAGATGCCGTCGACGATGGTCGCCGAGCGCTGCTCGAAATCGCCGGTGATGCGGTCGATGCGCTCGTTCAGCATGTCGTGGACGCGGTCGGCGAGGTCGACGAACTCGTCGTGGACGTGGCCGGTCTTGAAGTTGAGGCTGGTGGTGAGGCGCTCGGAAGCGTCCAGCACCGCACGCGTGGTCTCGGCGGAAGCTTCCTCGAGGCGGTCGAGCAGGTCGCCGCCGCGCTCGCCGAGCGCGAGGATCATGTTGTCGCCGGCATTGGACAGCGCCGAAGTGATGTGAGCGCCGCGCTCTTCCAGCGCGCTGGTGATGCTTTTGGCGACCTCATCGACGCGCGAGGCAATGGCGTCCGAGATCAGCGCGATGTCGTGGCGCAGGTCGATCTGCACGCCGGAGATGGCGCTGCGCACCTGCTCGGCCTGGCCGACCAGGTTGTCGCGCTGATGGGCGATGTCCTGCAAAAGCGCGCGGATGCGCACTTCGTTGTCGCTATAGGCGCGTTCCAGCGCGGAGACTTCGTTGGCAACCAGCGTTTCCAGTTCGCCGGCGCGCGCGATGGCGCGCTCGACGCCGTCGCCCATCGCCGCGACCTCGCGGCGGATCGCCTGGCCGACCGTAATCATGGAATCGCTCGCCGCGCCCTCGGGCTCGGAGAAGCGGATCGCGACCTGCGCCATCGACTGCGCGATCATGCGCAGCTCCTGGCCGCGCCAGGCCAGACTCGCGAGGAAATAGAACAGGAGCACCGGCGCAAAGAACAGCGCGGCAAGGCCGGCGAACACCAGCACGCCGCCCGAGCCCTGGCTCATCGAAGCCTGCAGCGAGGGCAGGGCGAAGATGGTCAGGAGGCCGCAACCGATGATCCAGACGCCGGCAAACAGCGTCGCCAGCGTGTAGACGTTGCGGGCAGGGCGGCCCTTCTGGATCGCCTGCAGGATCTGGCCGATGGTCTCGCGGTCGTCATTGGCGGGGCGGCGCGCAACTTGGGCGCGGGGCTCTTCCATGGGCTCGAAGGCGGGCGTTTCCATGCGGGGCTGACGCGCCTCGAACACTTGCTCGAACGACGGGGGAGCCGGGGGCACCGGCGGCGCCTCTTCGTCGTGTTCATCGCGCAGGGCCGAGAGACTGGTATCCGCATTG
>Ga0210384_10009145_pt1 | contig 10255 bp, 8 predicted proteins | sample IncBWH2MmetaG_FD_160574 | JGI IMG/M metagenome (GOLD analysis project Ga0210384, IMG submission 160574) | Forest soil microbial communities from Barre Woods Harvard Forest LTER site, Petersham, Massachusetts, United States - Inc-BW-H-2-M | ecosystem: Environmental > Terrestrial > Soil >...
CGTGGACCACATAGTTGTCGATCGCATCTTTCACGTACGGGCCGGCATTGGGCGTGCCAAAGATCCGCTCGTTGTTCGTCTCATTCTCCGTGAACAGGAGTTGGGCATCTCCGTCACAGTACAAGTAGCGCTCCCCGAGTTGGGTGTGTGACGCTGCTATCGATGGCGAACCGTTCTTACCCGCGATCTGCCTCAGGGACGGCTTGGGTGCATCCGGCGACCAACTCCAGGTATTGCGAAACCACAGAGTGGGCAGGACGTGCAACGGTACTGGCTCAGGCCCCCGATTACACACGCTGATCTGGATCAGTATGTCCTCGGGTGTCCGCTTGGCATACTCCACAAACACGTCGAAGTATCGATCGTCGTTGAAGACGCCCGTATCCAGAAGCTCGTATTCCATTTCCCCACGATTGCGCGCCTTGCTGGTTGAGACCAAATTATCGTAAGGAAACGCCGCCTGAGGATATTTGTACAAATACTTCATGTACGAATGAGTCGGCGCGCTGTCGAGATAAAAGTAATACTCCTTTACATCCTCACCGTGATTGCTTTCGCTGTTGGTCAAGCCAAACAGGCGCTCCTTGAGTATGGGATCCTTGCCATTCCATAAACCTATGCTGAAGCAAAGCAACTGCTTCTCATCGCTGATCCCGGCCAGACCATCCTCGCCCCAGTGATAGGCGCGCGATCGAGCCTGATCGTGGCTGAAATAGTCCCAGGCATTTCCATCATGGCTGTAGTCCTCGCGAACCGTGCCCCACTGCCGCTCGCTGAGATAAGGACCCCATTTTCTCCAGGGAATCTTGGCCGTGCGAGCTTCTTGTAGTCTGACGGTCTCTGCACTCATATTTCCCTCCACCGAAAAGACGTTTTCCCTCGCCCCACCTAGCATCGTTACCCGGCCGACTACTCGCGCGCTACTGGCAAAGTTACCAGTCCCCGGAGTTGGGATTGTTTGCGGGAGCAGTAACGAAAACGGCATTCTTTCGAGCGCGTAGCCATGAGCGCCCGCGACGCGGCCGATTGCAATTTTCAGCCGAGGCCGATCTGCGTCAACGAGAGTTTCCTGCAAGAGGAGAACCTGGAGGGTGGATATTTCAGTGGTGCTGATTTGCATCGCCGTTGCGGTAGTCGTCAGATTATTTTTCTTGGTCCATGGCTATAGCCGGCTCGCGGTAATGCGCGACGAACCGGCATTCGCTGTCTCCTTAACTCTACTCTTCATCTAGATATTCGCCGGGCACATCATCTTCGGGCACTTCACGGGTTCGCACTGCCCTCACGCCACGTCTTCCGGCTTCTTCGACTCCACTCACAACTCCCGCCTCGAAAGCGTTCCCTTCCTCAACCAACTCGTCGACGCTTTCCGAATCGGCGCTTTCGACATTTGACAAACCCTGTAGATCTCCCGACTGTTCGCCCGAGCGCGATCCCGACGCCTCCTGAGAGAATCCAAACACATCCCGCGGGTTGGCTTCCTGCCTGGCATCCCCTGTACGCGCGCCTGCGGTCCGTCGGCTGATCACTTTTCTAACCGGGCCCTTCGTTTTCTTCGTGGCAGTGTTCGGGGCGGTTTTGCGCTTCGTAGTTTTTCGTGGATTTTTCCTCTTCTGCGCCAGTTTTTTCGCCGGCGTCACCTTTCGGCCAGTGGTTCTCTTCAACCCGGTGGACTTCTTTTTGGTTTTCTTTTTGGTAGCCATTCGCGCAGTCTAGCACCGGCGCGGGCCGGGGGCAAAACCGAGGCGCCGTCACCTTTTTTTCCACTCAGTGACCTTGTCGGGTTTGCCCCAGGCCTGATAGAGCTGGACGAGCCATTGATGCGCCAGTTCCAGGTGGTAGCGGTCAGGCACATCGATGCGGTCTTTGAGGGCGAGCATCCCCTGGTAACCTTCGAGGAGCAGCGGCTCGGCTTCGGCGTAGTTCTTCTCACCGGAGAGGCTCGCACCCAAGAGGCTGGCGTCGCGATATCGCTGCCAATTATCCGGCTGGACCTTCTTCTCTGCTTCCAGCGCTTCGCGCGCCACAGGCTCGCTTTCGGCGAACTTGCCCTGCGACAGGTACACGAGGGCGAGATCGGCTTCTGAAGTCACTGTGTCCGGATTCTCCGGGCCCAGGACGCGTCGCCGCGCCGCCAGAGCCTGCTCGGCGTAATTCTCAGCCAGATCGTATTTGCCCTGGCGTTGATACATTTGCCCCAAATCCGCCAGTACGAACAGGATATCGGGATGCTCGGGAGCCAGCACGCGACGCTCGGTTTCGAGAGTTCGGCTAAGCAGCGCCTCAGCCTCCGCGTGCTTGCCTTCGTACCAGTAGGCGTCTGCCAAACTTTCCATAGAAATCAGCGTATCGGGATGCTCGGGACCCAACACGCGGCGCCGGATCTCCAGAACCTGACTGTGGAGCGCCTCAGCCTGCGCGTACTTGCCCTGGCTCGCGTAGACGTTTGCCAGATTGAACATGGAACGCAGGGTATCGGGATGTTCGGGACCCAACACGCGACGCCGCAGTTCCAGGGCCTGGCCGAAGAGCATCTCAGCCTGGGCGTACTTACCCTCGCCCAGGTAGACGTTTGCCAGATTGTTCATCGACCAAAGCGTTTCGGGATGCTCCTGACCCAACACCCGGCGCCGGATCTCAAGGGTTTGGCTCGCGAGCGCCTCGGCCTGCGCGTACTTGCCCTGAATCCAGTAGGCGTTTGCCAGATTGCCCATCGACCAAAGCGTATCGGGATGTTCAGGACCCAGCACGCGGCGTTCGATCTGTAGCGTTTGCTCGTCGAGCGCCTCGGCCTGCGGGTACTTTCCCTCGTACCAGTAGACGTGGGCCAGATTGTTCATGGAAACCAGCGTATCGGGATGCTCGGGACCCAACACGCGACGGCGAATCTCCAAAGCCTGGCTATAGAGCGTCTCGGCCTGCGCGTACTTGCCCTCATCCGAGTAGACCCAGGCCAGATTGTTCATGGAAACCAGCGTGTCGGGATGCTTGGGACCTAACACGCGACGCTCGATCTGCAGCGTTTGGTCGTCGAGCGCCTCGGCCTGCGGGTACTTGCCTTCGCGCCAGTAGACGTTGGCCAGACTGTTCATGCAACGCAGCGTATCGGGATGCTCGCGACCTAACACGCGCCGCCGCAAATCCAGCGCCGCCTCGAACTGCTTGGCTGCCTCCGGATAAAGTCCGAGGCCGGTGTACGCCGTCCCCATGGTGTTCCGAATCGCCGCCTCGACGTCCGGCTCGTTTGCGAACTTACCCTGGATGCGCTGCGCCGCTCGATCCAGGGCGGTGCGCACCTTCAGGTCCGGATCGGGCTTGGTGCGCGGCCCAGATTGCTTGGCGGCGCTGGCTTGCGCCAGCAGATCGTTCTGAAGGAAATCGTTGACTGCCTGAGCGACGGCCGCTTCGCGGTTGGCGCGAATGCTTTGGCGGATGCTGATGACCGAGGCCGAAATCAGCACCAGCGCGAACGCGCCCGCCGTTGCCAGGGCAACGCGGTAGCGACGTGCAAACTTGCGCGCACGATATGCCAGTGAAGGTGGTACGGCCAGCACCGGCTCGTTCCTCAGATAGCGCCTGATGTCGGCGGCAAATTCGGAAGCGGAAGCGTAGCGCCGCGAACGTTCTTTTTCCAGAGCTTTCAGGGCAATCGCGTCCAGCTCTCCCCGCACTTGCCGGGCCAGCGCAACTGGTTCGGTATGGCGCTGGATCGCCACCTCGGTACACGTGGTACGATCCTGAATGCTGATTTTTGTGCTCGGCTTCAGCGGTTCATCTTCCCGCAGCCTCCGCAGAAATTCCTCGAGCCCGAGTTTCTCCAGATCGAGCGGTCGTGCGCCCGCCAGCAACTCGTAGAAGATCACGCCGAGCGAATAAACGTCGGTGCGGGTGTCAATGTCTTCTCCCGATGAACGGGCCTGCTCCGGGCTTATGTATCCCGGGGTTCCGACCAGCCCTCCCGTGCGCGTGAACATCGTTTCTACGCCCAGGCTTTGCGTGAGCGCCTTGGCGACTCCGAAATCGATGATCTTCGGTGCCGCTTTGCCGTCCACTTCCGTGACCAGGATGTTCGAGGGCTTCAGATCGCGGTGGATGATGGCTTTCTGATGGGCGTGCTGCACTCCGTCGCAGACTTGGGCGAACAGCTCCAGGCGTTCGCGTGTGCTCAGCCGATGATGGTCGCAGTAGCTGGTGATCGGCGCGCCAGCAACGTATTCCATCACGAAATACGGCGCCCCGGTGAGTGTGGCGTCAGCGTCGAATACCTTGGCGATGGCCGGATGGTCCATCAAAGCCAGCGCCTGACGCTCGGACTTGAAGCGCGCGATGGTTTCGCGTGTGTTCAGCCCGCCCTTGATCAGCTTGAGGGCAAGGCGGCGGCGCACCGGTTCCTTTTGCTCAGCCAGCCACACTTCCCCCATTCCACCCTCGCCGAGTCTTCTCACCAGGTGGTATCGTCCGATGACTGTCTGGGTTGTGTCCGCGCCATCCATGCTGACGGTCGGCGCAACTTCCGCGTCGTCGGCGTGCGCCGCGTCTTTGGCAAGGTCGTCTTGAGGAGGCATTAGGCGGGCCTCTCTTATCGGCCGAAATAATAGAGGGGCAGTATATACCGAATCGGAAAGCACGACGCAAAGTTGGCCAGCAAACGGGCTGCTCGGAAGCCTGCCGGTCGTCCCAAGTGCATTGTCGACAACCTACCTTTCAATTGGCGAAACATTATTACACTCACAATTCCCCGATTTCGGATACGGGTCTGTGTCCGATACGTTGAGCCTTGTCAGCCCTGTCCGCTGGGTCCAGTTCGAATTTTACAAATAATGATTGGTGGTTCGCACCCAGAACGTCGGTCTCACGGGTTGGTGTTCACTTCGTTGTTAGCGGTTCAGCACTGTCCGGAATCGGCAACTCATCGCTCCTTGCATCCGCATCAACACTTCGAGGAAACCGGTCAAGCTTTGGCCAGACGGATTGCAGAGAGCGGCCTGCCTGTGGCCTGAACCCTCCACCCACCAAGGAGTAACTGACCGGTTGAATGCCCAGCAGCGAGCGCATTAGCGCTCCAGACAACTCTTGGAGGACACCAGCCGACTGGAGGAAGAACTGGAGGAAGCATCCAGCGATACCTTGCATATCCGATTAAGTTCTTTATTCTGTTGGCGTCCCCGACGGGATTTGAACCCGTGTTACCGCCGTGAAAGGGCGATTCAGGCTTTTTGTGTAGATTCACTGCGGGTTGTCTCGGTTTCGTTCACGCCACTGTTTTCGCAGGGCTTAGCGATATTTGAACATGTATGTCTTGGGATGTCTTTGGAGCGAATTGTCTCGCGATATCTCTGGGCACGGCCGATTTGCGAGCGATGAAACTGGCTCTGATGTGCCTTTTTTGCCATGCGACAGTTTACAAAACTGTGCAGGCCACCGCTTTTCCAGAATTGCGAAACTGGAGCATCTCAATCACGGCAAGCAGAAAAATGGGCAAGCACCATTCGTAGTGCCTGCCCGGCAAAGACTCAAGTTTAGAGAGAGCTGAGGAACTTAAACAGCTCGCCCCGCTCCTGCGAAGTCAACTGTTGGAACAGATTCGTCGAGTCAGAAGCTTCACCCTGATGTCGAAGAATCGCCTGCTCGAAGGATTCTGACTTCAAGTCGTGCATGAGGCGGGATTTAGTGCGCACACCCCACAGCGGGGCGGTACGCAATTTGTGTTGCGTGTCCTGTGGTCCTCCCTGGACAATGCCGTCACCGGTGCCAATGTCATGGAGCAGAAAGTCGCTAAACGGATGAATAATCTTGCTCCCTAGAGCGTCGGGAATGGTAAACGTTCCGCCATTGATTACGGTTCCAGGAGGCGCAGTGACGATTGTGCCCACGTGGCAAATGCTGCACTGAACCTGGGCAAACAGCTTTTCACCGGCTTTCACTTCGGGCTTGCCGACCAGTTGCGGATCGCGCGGTGGAACCAATGTGCCGCGAATGAATTGCGCGAAGTGGTCAATTCCAAAGAGGCCGGTCTGATCCGCTGTATCTTCGGGATCCTTGGTCGTCTTGCAGACGGTTGTAACATCGACCGGCTTCAGGCGGTTGGAGATGCCGACCTCGTTCAGATAGGCGTCGCCGGAGAAGGAAAGGATGCTGCCGTGCTGATCCTTCCAACCAAAACGGCCAATTCGGGTTTGTCCAGGTGCTTCCAAGATGGCCACTTCGACGGTCTCTCCGGCAATCTTCCCATTAGTCTTTTTCGGTTGTTCGGCGGCAATGTCGATTAACGTCTGGTCGTCAACAGCCTCGACAAAGCCGTCTCCCAGCGTATTAAGCGCGGCTCGGAGGGTACGGATGTTTTCGGTGGCCGGTAGATGCTCCTCCGCCTGAGGGCAGATCGCACGATCGTTAATGAGCGAACGGCCCGTGATCATATCCTTGCCGTGATTAATAAAGATCGTCGGGTTTACGAAATTGCCATTGGCATCGAGGTGTCCTGCCCGCACTTCGGTGACCTGGCTGGGTCCACCGGTGCCGGTACCCTGATGGCAATCGGCACAAATCGTTGCGTTGTGTAGTGGGCCGAGCCCAGTGTCGTTGCCTTCCCGGGATTCGAAATTTGCCTGGTCCAGAGCGAAAGTATCGTTGGGCGGCTCGGGAATGCCGTTGCTGACACTCTTTGAGCCGGGATGCTTGGATAGCGTGGGTGTTTTGAAACCAGCAGGCGCCTCGGTCGCGGTGGGCGGTGCGGGCTTCTGTGCTGACTGTTGCGCCAGACCAACAAGGCCAAGACCAATCAGGCCGGAACAACATACGACAAGAAGAACGTTCTTCCTGATCATGGAATGGATTTCCTCCAATGGTATTCGTTGTGACACCCATCAGGGTGTGGTGAAGGGGCTCGGTAAGGCCGCGGCCACCGCCACAGCATTGCCGAAATTTCGCTTCTAACCCTTCAACCGGGTAACGCAGGAAATATTCTGTGGAAAAGTATCTTTAGTTGTGTCTTAGCGGCGTTCTAGAGCTGCCTCTCACTGAACTGGAATCTCTTTCTCGTACCCCTCAACAATTGCATGTGGTCCGAGAGGAATAAAAGATCCACAAATCCGTTATCTCCCTGAGACTCGTTTTGAAGGAGACGGATGATGAACAAAATCAGAAGCAGCAAGTTTGTTGGACTCAGTGCGAGCACAGTGGTGCTTATTGCCATTGTGTTGGTTGTAACGGTTGGCGGTGCATCGGCGAAGGAGCACAAGCTCAAGGGAGCTGGACCTGGCAGCCAAGTGGTCGCTCACATCTCATTTGGCGGACTATCGGATGTTGACATGGCAATGCAGAAAAAGATGAACGACAAATACTACATTTATGTGCAGCACTCAAAAGACCAGGGCATCTCGATTGTCGATGTCAGCAATCCCACTCAACCGAAAGCGGTAGGGGTAATCCCATGGCCCGATCCAGCTGCTCCGGGCAGGATGAGCCTGACCGGTGATTTAGCCATTATTACCGAAACTGCGGTTCTGCCGATGCGCAGCGGCACGTCCGATGATGATCTGGTGCTTTGGGATTTGTCGAATCCGGCCGCCCCTCAAGTAGTGCAAAAGTTCTCCGGTGTGGTGAAGTGGCTTCAGGATGAGAGGAATTTTATCTATGTGTTGAATGGCGAAGGATTGTGGGTGGTTTCAAAGCCAGCAGACCGCCAGCCGGAGCAAAGTGAGCCATCGAGCAACTATGGAGGGTGAGGAATAGCGGGGCAAAGGCAGCACGGGTTCCCGCGGCAACATTGGCGTAAATCTTAGAAGGAGTAAGCGATGATAAATCCTTTCGATCTCAAGACCGTGCTCTTGGCGAAACACGCACAGCATGTGGTGCTTATTCATTTTCCAATCGCGCTGTTCCTCACGGCAGTGGCGTTCGACCTCGTCGCACAATGGACGAAGCGACCCAGCCTGGCGGACGGCGCCTACTACAACTTGCTGGTGGCAGCGATTTCAACTCTGCCGGTTCTCGCAACTGGAATACTTGCTTGGCAGCTCCAACTCGAAGGCCAGAAATTGAAGGGCATGCTATTGCTGCACCTGGTGCTTGCCTGCGCATCGAGTGGGGTGATTTGGCTGGTGTGGTGGTTACATTTCCGCGAGCGACGGCGGGCAGGAGTCTTGCCAAGCTACCGCCTCGCGTTTGAATTTCTGGGCGTCGGCCTTGTCGCGCTGACCGCGCACCTGGGCGGCTTTCTAAGCGGCGTCAACGGGCCTGGCTAGACATGCTGCGATAAGTTCCGCCCTTGGGGCTAAGCAGGCGGGAGCAAACACGCAACCGCGATAAGTCACTCCACGAGCAATTCCTTGGCGCACCGCGGAACCGGTCCGCGCACACGATGCGATGCACATCGCTGCCGTGAGTCTGCGAGACTCGACAAAGACTTGACAATCATATGACATCCCGCGCGCATCTGGCCGCGGTTCGCCGAGTCTAACGCTTATCTGTGAAGCAATCAAAATAAAAATCAAAAGGGAAAAACTAATGGAAGCTGCAAATTTCAAGCAATTATTTCGAGGAGAAATTGTGAAACTCACATTTAGCACGGCGATACTTTTCGGATTGGCAGCGGCCATGTTTCAGGCCACGCCAGTTCTGTCACAAACCAAACCAGGGTCAATCTTCAAGGTCGTCCCAACCCCGAATGAGAACACCAACAACAATCTTCTTGCGGCGTCGGCCTCTTCGCCGAACGATATTTGGGCGGTCGGCCAGTCGACCATCCACTTCGATGGCAGCAAGTGGACGGCCTTTCCGGCTCCCTTCATCAACGGCGAAAACACTGCTTCCCTGCAGGGTGTGGTCGACATTTCTCCGACTCTCGCTTGGGCAGTGGGAAACCAGAACAACAACGGACAGAGTCTGTTTCAGCAGGTCATCGAACAATGGGACGGAAAAGAGTGGCGCCTGTTTCCGAACCCTAAGTTTCCGCCGAACTCTGAGGCGATTCTCTTCGCCATGGCCTCAACCTCAGCGAATGATATTTGGGCGGTCGGCAATTTCTTACAAATTGACAAAAACCTTGACTTCAACCTTTTCGAGCACTGGGACGGCACCACTTGGACGGCGACAACTGTACAAGTAAACGGGGGCAAATTTGAGTCTCTGTCTGGGGCGTCCGCCGACGCTACCAATGATGTCTGGGCGGTGGGATTCCAGGGATTAGCCCCCGAAATTCTAGCGAAGCACTGGGATGGCACCAACTGGACGACTGCAACAACTCCCCACGTAGCCGGAAACAACAGTAGGTTGAACGCCGTGCTGGCGCTGACGCCGAACGATGCGTGGGCGGTGGGCTTCTCCACGCCGCAGAAGCCACAAAACGCTGCCACCCTGACCTTGATCCTGCACTGGGACGGCAACAGTTGGAAGGTGGTCCCGAGCCCGAACGTTGGACCGAAGAGCCAATTTCAGTCGAACAGTTTGTTGGGATTGACGGCCAACTCAGCCAACGATATCTGGGCATTTGGTGACTACTTCACGGCCGACGGATCCGGACAATTCAGGACCCTGCTCTTGCACTGGGACGGGACCAGTTGGAAAATTGCGCCCAGTCCCAATCCCACCAAGGGCGTTTTCGTGGGTGACGTTCTGCATTCCGGAGTTGTCCCGTCGCCAGGCAATGTCTGGATCTTCGGAGCCGAGGATGAAATTGTTCAGAACAATCCTGGTATCGATACGCTGGCGCTTCATACCACGACCGGGAATTGATTTCGGTTTTGTAGTTCTTGGCTAACGAGACGCGGCGGGCATGAGCCCGCCAATCTTACCACTTAATAAAGTACGCAAATAAATAAAACAAGGAGCATGGAATGAGCCTTAAAGACTCTGTCTTAAAGAATCGTCGCAGCTTTACATCGGCATTATCGTGGGCACTACGCGGGACGGTGGCGGCTCTGGCGGTAACTCTGATTCTGATCCCCAATTCCTGGGCAGCCAGTAGCGAAAAGGTGTTGCATACTTTTGACGTTGCAACCGCGGGTTTCCCGGTTTCTGGCCTGGCTATGGACGCGAACGGAAACCTGTATGGCACCACTCTCCGCGGCGGTCTGGGAACCTGCCCCGAAGGATGCGGGGTCGTCTTCAAATTAACCAAGAACAGCAAAGGCGGAGTCACCTATAGCATCCTCCACTCGTTCGTGGGTTTCGCCTCCGACGGCGGCGCTCCCAGCGGCGCTCCGATCGTGGACAACGCCGGCAATGTTTTTGGGACCACGACGATCGGCGGCAAAGC
>Ga0210384_10009147_pt1 | contig 10253 bp, 12 predicted proteins | sample IncBWH2MmetaG_FD_160574 | JGI IMG/M metagenome (GOLD analysis project Ga0210384, IMG submission 160574) | Forest soil microbial communities from Barre Woods Harvard Forest LTER site, Petersham, Massachusetts, United States - Inc-BW-H-2-M | ecosystem: Environmental > Terrestrial > Soil >...
CCCGCATCAACGGCACCACGATGAAAACGCCCAGCAGTCCGTAGATGACGCTGGGCACCGCGGCCAACAGATCGATGAAGAATTCCAGGGCATCCGACAATCGCGCCGGCGCCAGCTCAGCGAGAAAAATCGCCGCGCCAATCCCCAGCGGCACTGCAATTACCAATGAGACTGTTGCGGTGATCAGCGTTCCGTAGATGAACGGCAAGGCCCCAAATTGCTCGGCCACTGGGTCCCACACTTGGGTGACAAAGAAGTGCAGCCCAAACTTATGGCGAGCCAACACGGAACCTTGCCACAGTTCGAAAATGAGCAGAACTGTGACCAGCACCACCGAAGCGGCGAACAAAAACGTAATCATCCGCGCGATTTCGTCTCCGTCGCGGAGGCGGTTCAGAAATGAGCGCGAGCCCGATATCGGGCTCGCGCTCGGAACAGTCGTGGTTGCAGCCATTTCTTCCTAAGGCGGCCGGGTTATTGAACCTTGGCCAGCGCTTTTTCTTCCTTGGCGACTACTTCCTTCGGCAGCTTCGCGTAAGACAACTGCTCCACGTAGTTCTGCCCGTCCTTCAGCATCCAGCTCACGAACCCCTTGATGGCATCACGTTTCGCCGCATCCGAGAATTTCTCCGGGACCAGCAGCCAGGTAAAGCTAGCGATCGGATACGCGGTCTTGCCCGGCGGGTCCGTGATCGAGACCCGGAAATCATCGGGCATCGTCTTTGCCGCTCCCGCAGCAGCGGCTGTAACGCTCGCCAAATCCGCCTTAACAAAATTCCCGGACGAATTCTTCACGTTCCCGTAAGGAATATTGTTCGACACCGCATAGATGAGTTCTACGTAGCCAATTGAATTAGGCGCATTCTTGATTTGACCGGTTACTCCCTCGTTGCCCTTCCCGCCCAGGCCCACCGGCCAGTTGACCGAAGCGCCTTTGCCAACTTTGGTTTTCCATTCTTCGCTAACCTTCGAAAGGTAATCGGTCCAAATGTAAGTAGTGCCGCTTCCTTCCGAACGGTGCACCACCACGATGTCGTTCCCCGGCAGGTTCACTCCTTTGTTGGCGGCGGCAATTGCCGGGTCGTTCCATTTTGTTATCTTCCCCAGGAAGATTCCCGCCAAAGCCTCCGGAGTGAAATTCAGAGCCGCGGTTACGCCTGGAATGTTATACGTAGGCACGTCAGCGCCGAGCACGGTCGGAAAATGCAGTACCGCAAATCCGTGTTTATCTTGAAACGCCTTCAACTGTTCGTCAGTCATCGGACCGTCGGAAGCGCCGAAATCGACGGTGCCTTCGGTCACCTGTCTGATTCCTCCGCCCGATCCGATCGACTGATAATTGATTTCTACCGTAGGATTTTTCTTCTTGTATTCATCAAACCACTTTGAATAAATCGGATACGGAAATGTCGCGCCTGCTCCGGTGATGGAAAGCGCGGCGTGCGCAAACACCACAACGGTTAGAGCGAGTGCCAGGGCCGCCAGCAAATTTCCCGCGATTCGCTTCATGTATCTCTCTCCGTCTTCGTGATTTACCGGCTTGGATGCCCCAAGTGTCGCTCTCTCGTGTTACAGCATTGTTACAATCGCCACAGCTTCTGTTGAATCTCGCCGGCCTTCGATGCGCTCCTTAACCCGTCGCCTTCCAACCACTTACGGGCCTCATCCCGCCTTTGGTCATCCGGAAAAACAACGAGGGCAGCCCCCATGAGCTGCCCCCGGCATCCGTCAACCCTTTCCGCTATTTTAGGCTAATGGCGTCCGCCCTACGGTATGTAGTAGCGGAACGACGTCCAGATCATGTTGTCCACCGCCTTTGGTGAAATCCCGAGCGGGGTTGTGGCGGCCGTCGGAGAAGCGTTGTTTCCGGACCACCCGCTCTTGGTGAGGTAGGAGTACTGGATACCCCAGCGCATGCCGCCCTTTGGGCCATTGTAGAACTTGTGCCAGAACCCGACGGTCCCCTCGGTGATGATCCGAATGTCGCCGGCGCAAGTTCCACCCGTCGCCGGAGTGAATGTTCCGGTAGGAGAGGCTTCGGTGCTGCAGCCGCTGTTGTTGGCAAACGGTGAGCCGTATCCGCCGACGCCGTTCAGGTTGATGGTCGTGGTGCTTGTCGCCGGAGCGTTAACTGGGGCCGGCACGGCAGGAGTCGTTGTATTAGTGATTACCGTGTATCCCGTATATGCCGCACGCCATGCATATTCCGAGCCGCCGTAGAGATAGATGTCAAGTTTTGGACTTGGGTGAAGTTCGATTCTGCCCAGAGCGTGAGCGGTGCGAATCAGCGCCGCCGTGCCGAAGGGACGGAACGTCTCATCGGCTAGCTGCGCTGAACCGTAGCGCCCGATACCGTCGCCGGCCACCGCCTTGATGCCGAAGTCTACCTTCTTGTTTGCTGCAGAGAAGAGCGCGCTGGCGCCCAAGCCGCCGCCAACTCGCGTGTCGTTAAACGCGCCAGCAGCACTGCGCACCGGCGTGCCGGTCACTGGACAGTTCACGGTTATGACTGTCGCCGGGGGTGTCGGATTCGCCGCATTCGTTCCCGCCACCGCGCATGGGTATATGCGATTGCGGAACGTGCTGATGATTCCAAAAAGCTCGTAGTGTCCGATCCCCGGATCGGCTGCTGCCTTGATGATAATGTCCGGAGCTTTGTTGACTGTGTAATTGGGGCCCGAGCCAGGAATTCCAGTGGTGTTGAATGTGTCAACAAAGTTAAGCAGACCGGCGCCTTGGCCAGGAGCATTGATGAAAAAGTTTGTATTCGTTGCTATCGTCAAATTTGATGCGCCGCCGGTAGCCGCCGCCTGGGTAAACGTTGTAAATCCGCGTCCGCCCAGCGTGGCTTGCGGTCCTTCTACTGAGAGTCCTAGGGCGAACTTCCCGCCGAAGTCTTTCACTAGGCGGAAGGCATTTTGACGGGCCCACGTGAAGCCCACCACGTATTGAGGATCAATCATCATGGGCAGATCTTCTTGCCGGTTCTGAATGCTCTTGCGGTTCTCGGTAGCCAGCGTCAACATCTGCCCGCCGGTGAACTGCCAGCCGCTGTCCAACGCTATTTGTCCCCAGACTTGTCGCTGACGGAACACATAGCTATTACTCTGGCGGTTGTTGGAGGTAACTCCCGTACCCAGAAAGTCGCCCTCATAGTAGCCGGTTAGCTTTGCAGCGCCCACTTTACCCTCGAATAGCGCTGTGGCGCGTGACTGCCGCGCCTCGAAGTTCGTCTCAGACAGCCTCGACAACGAGTTACCACGGAAGGGGATGTCTCTGAAGTCGGTGTTGATTCCCGCGCTGTCCGCACGGGTGCGTGTGACAGTCGCCGCTTCGATGAACCCGCCCGGTGTGATCGTAATCCCCTTGTAGTGAATGGCCGCTGGACCTGCCTCTTCAGCTTTCTTTTCCTGCGCCGCGGCTTCCGCTACTGTCGTGCGCAGCGTTTCGTTGCTCGCCTTCAAATCGCTCACCGTCGAATTCAGCGAGCTAGCCGCGCTCTTCACGTCCGCGCTCGCGCTCACCGCTTCCGCAGCCTTGCTGCCGGCCTCGATGGCGCGGGTATTCGCCGCGGCCGCCGCGTTTTGCGCCGCATCGATCTGCCGGTCGCGCTTGGCCAGCTCTTCCTTCAGCATCTGCAATTGTTCCTGCTGGGCCTGCAACGTCTGCCGCAGCTCCTCCAGCTCCGCCGCAAACGCGGCGCTCTCCTTCTCGGCGCTCTTCGCCGCTTTTGCCTTTGCCGCTTTCGCAGCGTTGGCTGCCTTGGCAGGTTCTGGATTAGCGTCTTTCGGTGTGTCCGCCAGCGCTGTTCCGTACGTCAAAAAAATCGACAGTGTTAGTGCTGCAAATTTTTTCATCGCCTCTCTCTTTGCTGCGAATTTCGACCCAATGCCGGTAAGTTTGCGAATCACTCTGCCGCAGGAAGGTAATTGCCGCGTCTTACTGTTGCGTCAAACGAATGTGAATATCCTGTAACAATCATCAGGACCTCACTCTAATTCGTTGATGGATTTGAAGTTACGAAGGTTACAATTCGTTCGCGGCTTCAACAACAGGCAAGACAGTAGGGTTTCCGGTTCGCTTCGAACCAGACCAGTCCCGCGGACTGTTCCAGAACTCCGCAACGCACTCCCGGCTCCCCCCGACAACTTCCCCCGAAACACCCAGAATGGACTCGCAGCACTTCGGCGAACGCATGGTATAAGTCCTCCAAGTCCCCGTCAAGCTACCTCTCCATTGTTGTTTCCGCTCCCGCCCAGGGCGCCTTTCTGCGTTAGACTCTCGCCTCGGAGGCTCACTCATGTTCCGCCAAACCGCGTGCCGCACCTCGCGGCATCCCCTGTTTCTCTGGCCCGTCGCGTTCCTTCTCGCCCTTTCATCCATCTCCGCCGTAGCGCAAGAAGACTCCATCTCTACGGCAAAGCGCGCGCAGATTGAAAAAGCGGTCTCCGCCTTCATTACCGCCAACAGCGTTCCCGGCGTGTCCATAGCGATCGTGCAAGATCGCCAACCCGTGTGGTCCGTCGGCTTCGGCATGGCCGACCTCGAAGACTTCGCCCCCGCCACCCCCTCCACGCTCTATCGTCTCGGCTCGATCTCCAAGTCCATCACCGCCGTGGCGATCCTGCAGCTCTACGAGCGCGGCAAGCTGGACCTCGATGCTCCAGTGCAGAAATATTGTCCCGCCTTCCCACAAAAAGATTCCCCGATCACCTCCCGCCAACTCCTCGGCCATTTGAGCGGCATTCGCCACTACAACAAAGACGGCAAGGGCGACGTCCCCGACGACAGCGCGCGCCACTTCGCCTCCATGGAAGAATCCCTTCAGCTCTTCGCCTCCGATCAGTTGCTGTCCAAGCCCGGCGCGCAATTCCATTACTCCACGTACGGCTACACGCTGCTCGGCTGCGTTCTGGAAGGCGCCGCCTCACAGAAATACACCGACTTCGTTCGTGAAAACGTCTTCCACCCCGCCGAAATGGAACACACTCAGGCCGACGATTTCTTCACCATCATTCCGCATCGCACCCGCTGGTATCATCGCGACAAAACCGGCGCCGTCCGCAACGCTGGTGTTCTCGACTCCAGCTACAAAATTCCCGGTGGCGGTCTAATCTCCTCCGCCGACGACATGGCCAAGTTCGAAGTCGCTCTCTTGGCTGACAAGCTCCTGAAGCGCAGCACTCGCGATCTCATGTGGACCGTCGGCCACCCCACCGAGGGCCAGCCCAGCCGCTACGCGTTGGGCTGGTTCATCGCGGACAAATTTGGCGTCCACACCGCAGGCCATTCCGGAGGACAACAAGGCACCGATACCGACTTCATCATCGCGCCAGATCGCAATCTCGGCGTCGTAGTGTTGGCCAACATGGACAACGTCAATACCAGCGCCCTCGCAGATTCCCTCCTAAAAATAACGCTCGACCTTCCCGACAAGAACTAATCCCATCCACATTGACAAGGCGGGCCCTCATAATTACACTGAACCATATGGTTCACCATCGCGCGGTCTCCCACAACCTCGATGCCGTCACCGCTGCCATCTCTCATCGCACTCGCCGCGCCATCATTGATCGTCTGGCCCGCGGCCCCGCTCGCATCTCCGACATTGCTCAGCCTTTTTCTATGTCCCTCACCGGATTTTGCAAGCACGTGCGCGTTCTCGAGCGCGCCGGCCTCGTCCGCCGCACCCGCCGCGGCCGCAACAATACGCTTGAGCTATCTCCCCAGCCCCTTCGCGACATAGCCCACTGGGTCCTCCAATACGAGCAGTTTTGGAATGCCCGCCTCGATCGCCTGGAACAATTTTTTGCCCAACAAAATCAAAAGGAGAAATGAAGATGAACTTTACCGACATCACCGTCAACCGCACCATTCCCGCATCCGCAGAAAAAATCTACGACGTCTGGATCGATCCCAAGAGCCCCGGCGGACCGTGGCACGGTGCCGAACGCGTTATCTTCAATCCGGTTGTCGATGGTCTGTACTACCTCGCGATCAAGCACGAAGGCCGCACCTGGCCTCATTACGGCCGCTTTACCAAGATGGAGCGTCCCCATCTCGTCGAGTTCACTTGGATGTCCGAAGGCACCAAGGGCTCCGAGTCCGTGGTCACCGTCACCCTGCAGCCGCGCGGAGACCAAACCGAAGTCACCCTCCGCCACGCCGGCGTACCCGACGACGAACTCGGCCACCGGCACAAGGAAGGCTGGACTTGGATTCTCTCTGCCCTAGCCGATGCTGTAGCCGCCCGCCGCACGGCCACTGGCAACATGTAGCGGCTCCGTTCGGGGAGCGCGCGCGCGATCAACGCGTGATTGATGCAGAGCCGCTCTGCAAGGCCTGCGCCCAACCAGCGAGCGAGCAAAAGCGTAAGTTCCTCATCGAGCACAAAAGGCGTGGATAGAACTAAAGTTCTATTCCTGGTTCCCTTCGCTCCTGCGATTCTCGTCTTCCAAACGCTGAGAGCGGTTTCAGGGGAACCCTATGAGGCTCCGACGGCTTGCTTACGCTGCCATTCTCCTCAGTGCATTAGCTACAACTTTATCGGGACAGGAAGCTCGCAAGGCCATTGTAAAAATAACGCCTCGATACCCGGAAATTGCCAAGCACTTGAGCTTGGTTGGCACCGTCAAAGTGGAGATTGTTATCGGACCGGATGGCAAGATCAAGAATACAAATGTCATGGGCGGTCATCCCATTTTGATTACCGCCACACTGGATGCGCTGAAAGAATGGAAGTACGAACCCTCGAAAACGGAAACGGTAGCCACGCTGACCTTCGACTTCCGTCCGTGAACGACGATCGGTATTCTCATCGCGAAAGCGTTCTGGTAAACATCCTGTTGGCTACCCTGGCATCCGCCGACAACCTTGCCTGTGTGGGGAAAGCCGGCCTCGGTAATCCACGTTTATCAGCCAGCCCGGAGGTATGGCTTCAGCTTCCCGCTTGGTTCGAGTACGTAAAGTCCCGCGGGGGCTCCCTCGACGTAGACAATCGAGCAATCCAGGTTCGGGCATCGGAAACGGATATACCCCTGCGGATAACTTGTGCCTTTCGGCGAGGGTACGTGCGGCGCCATCGGCGTCTCATGGTTTGGACAAGCGGGGAGCATGTTGGTCAAATCCTGAGTGTCGGGGGCGTTATTGATTCGGTTCGATCTCGCCTTTTTTCAGGCGAACTTCATCATCGTTTCGGTCCCGTTTTTTGCGCTGGGGAATTTTCTCGGCAAAGCTCAAAAGTAAAGCTCGGTCGCCTTCCTTCATTTTGGCGAGAGCCTGACGCAGTCTGTTCATGAACCGAACATCCTTCCACCACCCCACTCGTCGGAGTGCGTTGCATCGCCATTGCCATCGGGTGCTTCCGGACCGTCATACATGAGCTGATACAGCGGCATTTCCAGAGCCCGCGCCATTTTCTCCAACGTCTCGATTGACGGTACCGTGTGGCCGTTCTCCACGCGAGAAATATAACAGCGCAACAATCCACTTCGTTCTTCCACCTCGCCCTGCGAAAGGTTCTTCTCTTCCCGAATCCCGCGCAGCCGCTCCCCGATGTCCATTGCAACCTCCTTTGGCCCAACATTTTCTGGCCCGTCTTCTGGCCCCAAGAATAGCCATAGCTAGGCGCACATTAGAATCACAAAGCCCTTATTTTTGTCTATTCAAAGCGGCACAGCGCGACGCCGGCGTCCCCGATGCTGTTAGAAGCAAGGTTCCCAGGAATTCGGCGGTCAAACGCCTACGCAGATTTGGCTTCACTGGACTTACCGATGCGGACGATTTCCTTCTGGATCGCAAGTTGGTCAAGGCTCGCGAGCGGCAAGCAAAGTAACAAACTTATCCGGCGTTCGAGGATCATGAACGCATCACGGAATGCGTGTTCTGTCTGTTCTGGTGATCCGACCACAGCCGCAGGATCAGGAACGCCCCAATGTGCGGTCATCGGCTGTCCCGGCCATACGGGGCATACTTCCTTCGCGGCGTTGTCGCAGACCGTGAATACAAAATCAAGATGCGGCGCTCCCGGCTTGGCGAATTCATCCCAATTTTTGCTCCGCAGGTTCTCTGTCGGCAGGCGAGCTTCCTGCAGCAACTTGAGCGCCTCGGGCCTAATTCGCCCGGTCGCATGGCTTCCCGCGCTGTGGGCGGTGAAATTGGGCCTGCCCTTATGGTTCATAATGGCTTCGGCCATAATGGAACGAGCAGAATTGCCGGTGCACAAAAAGAGTACGTTGTAGCGACCGTGCATTGGAGCACTCCCCTGGAACTTACGTCCGTTTCGCGGGCGCCTGAGACCTCTCCGTAAAGGGCGCGCAACCACCCCGGCCACCGCAGCAATTTTCCATCAAGAAAGCAGTTAGGCGATTCGCGTTATGCAGCTTCGCCGAATATGAGATCGAGCGGCCATTCTTACTCGGCTCGATTAAATCAGCCGCAGCCAGTACGTTCAGATGGAACGACAGCGTTGGACCAGGCAATCGAAGACGACGCGCTATCGTTCCCGCAGGAAGCCCCTTGGGCGCGCGGCGAACAAGCAAGCGAAAGATGTTGAGTCGCGTTTCTTGTGCCAAGGCTGCCAGTGAGTCTACTGCGTTACTTGTCTTCATATTTCCAGAACAATGGAAACATATGACAATCGCCCGCGCCAGTCAAATGCAATAGAGACAAAAGAGGCGCGAGCCAAAATAGCACCCGCGCCTCCCTCGTTTTCAACTTATGTACTTACTTTTCGCAACCGGAGCACGAAGCACAACAGTCGGCGGAACCGCAGCAGGAAGCATTCGCTGCTTTTACCGCCCCTGTCAGGCCGAGTGCGACTACAGCGAGCAATAGAATTGCTCTGATTCTCTTCATGGAATTTCTCCTTTACGAAATGAAAGGGTTATTGTCAGACCGATAGCTTTGGCCATCAGCGCGAGGCACAGCGACTTGGTGATTGTGCTTTCTAAATACGAAGGACGCGGGTCTTTAGGAGGGTGTCCCTGCCGCTATGCCAAAATGCCTGCGCGAATGCCTGCGGGTGAGCAAACAGAGCGAATGCGAAATGAAATTCGAGGGCCGGGATTGTGTCGGCTTTGAAGGTGCTTGCTAACAGCGCAGGGTTCCACTTCTGCGTCGGACTCACTCTTGCATCAAGGGGACAGCAGGAGATCGAATCATGTGGCGAAGATTTCTTGTCATTCGTCGGCGCGGAAGGACTTTCACGATTGCAGCAGTCCATATCCGGTATCACAGCCGCATGATTTCGATTAACTGAATTCGTTTTGCTAAGGACTTGATCTTTTCTTACATTGGCAAATGCGGGCTGCATACAGCCAATGACACATGCCAAGGCAGCCATCCAGAATGACACTACAATCGCGAGGAGCCGCCTGATGGATCTGGTGACGCGCATCAACCCCATTATAGGACTTCGGAGAGCAAACAAATGTCTTATTTCGAAAGCGACGCAACCATAGCCTTCGAAAAATCGCCCGCACGAACCACCGGGCCATCTAAGAACACCGCGCGAGGAAGCTGATCATCCCATCGCGCCCCGCGGTCGTACACCGCCACTTCATCCCATTGAATACCCTTGCGAGTACAACAGTGAGGTTTCGGATGATCTGAATCGGAAGTAAGCTCGCGTTCCAGTTGCGATGCAAATAGATGATTCTGATCCCAATACTGCGCCACCCTCGAGTCCGACAAGCGCGCCAACACACCTGTCCCAGGGCTCGAATAATCGGTCGGAAGTATGGGCTCCCACACTGCAAACACCCGGATGTGCGGATTGGGATTTTGTTTCAGTACGTCTTGGACTGCGGAAGACCCCCGCAGACATGTCGGTCATGTTGGCGAGAGCAGCAGGACAATACGCACATCACCGGACGCAGCGTTGAACGATGAACGCAACAGGTCGAAGTTTGCTGCGGATAACGTTACAAGGGCGGGTTGTCCGCTCGGAACTCGCTCCCCGCGATACAAATACCGACCGAGCCCGAGAAGGCCAACAACTAGGGGGGCAGCGAGGATTGCGAGTCGGTTCCTCATCTGCCGCCGCCAGAAATGTCGGCAAGGATACTAGCGATTGCTTGCGGGAAAAGAAGCAGCAGCACAACGACCATAGTCGCCAAGCCCAGCAGTGCGATCGCCGCCTTGCTCTGACCAGTTCGGCAACGCATGCCGCGATACACTTGGAAAAAACCGGCAGCCAGAAGGACTACGGAAATTCCGAGCAGCCAAGGCCGGGCGCCAACCAGGAATACCGA
>Ga0210384_10009148_pt1 | contig 10252 bp, 7 predicted proteins | sample IncBWH2MmetaG_FD_160574 | JGI IMG/M metagenome (GOLD analysis project Ga0210384, IMG submission 160574) | Forest soil microbial communities from Barre Woods Harvard Forest LTER site, Petersham, Massachusetts, United States - Inc-BW-H-2-M | ecosystem: Environmental > Terrestrial > Soil >...
CTGCGCGAGGGCGACCGCGTGGTGGGCGTGCAGGCGGAGGACGAGGACGGCGCCCGCGTGGACGTGGCCGCGCGGCTCGTGGTGGGCGCGGACGGGCGCGCCTCGGTGGTGGCGCGCGCGCTCGGCCTCGTGCGCCCGCACCGGCTGCGGCGGCTGGCCCTCATCCAGTACGTGAGCGGAGTCGACGGGCTCGGCGATCGCGGCGAGATCTTCGTCGACCCGCCCGACTACTCGATCCTGAACCCGGTGGCGCCGGGCCTCGTGAACCTGAGCCTGGTGGTGCCGCTCGCCCACGCGACGCCGTTTCGCGGCCGGCTCGAGGCTTTCCTCGGCGCGCGGATCAAGCAGCTGGGTCATTTGCCCGCGCGCGTGGCCGGGATGCGCGCGGAGGGGCCGCTGCGGGTGATGGGGCCGCTCGCCTATCGCGTGGCCGAGCCGCGGGTGGGCGGCGTGCTCCTGGCCGGGGACGCGGCGGGCTTCTACGATCCCTTCACCGGCGAGGGGCTCTTCACCGCGCTCCGCTCCGCCGAGCTGCTCGCCGAGGTGGCGCATCCCGCGCTCGCGCGCGACGACCTCTCGCCCCACGCGCTGGCGCCCTACGCGACCGCGAAGCGCCGGGCCTTCGCGGACAAGGCGCGCGTCACCCGCGCGCTCCAGCTCGTCATCGGCCACCGCCGCCTCGCGAACGCGGCCGCCCACTTCCTGCGCCGCCGCCCGGCGCTGCTCGCCACCCTCATGGGTGTGATCGGCGACTTCATCCCCCCGCGCGCGATCTGGGGTCAGGTCTTACATTCCGACATTGTCGGAATGTAAGACCTGACCCCGGCCTAGCGGCGGGCGCGGCGGCGGGGAGCGGGAGCGGCGGGGCGCTCCTCGGCGGTGCCGGCCTCGGGCTGGTCGGACTGCAGGAGCGGGATGTTGGCCTCGCGGAGCGGGCGGCCGATGTGGTCGCGGATCCACTTGCCGTCCCACCACTCGACCGGCGTGACCGAGATGCCCTGGATGAGCACCTCGAAGTGCAGGTGGTCGCCGAGGGCCAAGCCGGTGGCTCCGCTCTTCCCGAGCTCCTGCCCCTTCTTCACCTCGTCGCCCTCCTTCACCTCGATCGTCGAGAGGTGGCCGTAGAGGGTCTGCAGCCCCCAGCCGTGGTCGACCACCACCGCGTTGCCGTAGATGTTGAGCGGCGCCGCGTAGACCACCACCCCCGAGTTGGCCGCGGGCACCGGGCTGTGCTTGAGCGAGGCGAGGTCGTAGCCCAGGTGCACCTGGGTGTCGACGTCCTGGCCCTGGTAGCGGTAGGTGCGCGTCTCCGCGAAGTTGGAGAACACCTTGGTGTTGCGCGGCTGGATGAAGGCGCCCTCGAAGAGCGGGGTCGGCTTGCTCTTCTGACCGAGCGTGCGCTTCATCTCCTCCGCCTCCTTCCGCTTGTCGCGGTTCACGGTGAGGAAGGCGGCGAGGAGCTGATCGGGCGGGATCGACCCGCGCTCGGGCAAGAGCTCCGGCATCTTGCTCGCGAGGAACTGCTGGCTGATCTCGATGGTGTCCATCGGGAACTTGCGCGGCCGGATGTCGACCGCGAGCGCGCGCGAGACCGCGTTGCCCGCCTCGTCCTGCGCCGCGACCGTGATCGGCGAGTTGGGCGGCAGGTTCCAGGGCAGCGCGTAGAGGGTGGCGTAGAGGCCCGCGTCGGGCGCGCCCGCCGCGAAGCCGGGGAAGAAGAGGTCGCCCACCGTCACCCCGACGCGCGCGGCGCCCTTGGCCCGCAGCGCGACCAGCCCGCCGCCGCCGCGCGAGAGGTAGCGCGTGGAGGCGAGGATCTCGAGGGTGGGCGGCGTGAAGTCGAGGGTGACCGGCAGGCTCGCGATGGTGCGGTCGTCGACGCGGATCGGCCGCCAGAACCCGTCGCGCGCCCGCACCTCGAGGGTGGCCGCGCCCTCGCGCAGCCCGAGGGTGCCGCCGGCCACGATGAGCTGCACCCGCTGGTCGTTGCTGATCGGGCCGGAGAAGGTCTGCTGGGCCACGTTGACGCGGGTGCCGCCCTGGAGGAGCCGCACGTCCACCGACTGCACCCCGCCGCGGCGCGCGTGCAGGTCGAGGGTGATCGGCGTGCGCACCCCGATGAACTTCGGCACCGGGGTGAACTCCACGCGCACCGCGGGCACGCTCTGTCGCCACGCGAGGTAGCCGATCCCGCCCAGCATCAGGAGGATGGGCACGAAGAAGATGATCAGCCAGATCCGGATCCGCGACCGTGCCACGGGACGATGGTAGCAGCCGGAGCGGCCCGAACCTAGATTTTGCTCCCGTTTGTGCTAGACAGGGACCCGTGTCCACCCGGCTCGACTGGGGGAAAATCTTTCGCCTCGCCGCCACCGCCGGCTTCATGGCGAGCGCCGCGCTTCACCTCTCGACGTTCACGCCGTTCCCGCCCGCCTCCGCGGCCGCGATCGCGCTCGCCCTGCTCGTGGTCGCGTTCGGGCTGCTCGCGGCCATGATCGTGCGCCTGCGCGAGTCGGGAGCGCCCGCGCGCGGGCAGGGGACGGTGCGGGTGGTGGAGTGGCGGACGCTGCTGGGCCTGATCCCGGAGGGACCGAAGCGCGCGGGCGTGGCGGTGATCGCCTACGTGCTGATGAATCTCGTGCTGTGCCTCCTGCTGGCCGACGAGGGCGCCGGGAGCGTGCGGCTGCTCTCCGGGCACCTCCTGCTCTTCTACTTGATTCCGTTCATGTATTTTCGCTTCGTGGAGCCGCGGTTGCGCGGCGGCGGCGGGCCGTCGCAACCTTGACACCCCCACCCCCGACCGCTTAGAGTGTTGCGGGTTTGCACCCGAACTCATGTCACGACTCGTCTGGCTGATCCCGCTGTTCCCGCTGGTCGGCACGCTGATCAACGCCCTGTTCGGGCGCTTCATCGGGCACAAGGCGCACTGGATCGCGGTGCCGGCCCTCTTCGCGTCGTTCGTGACCTCGTGCGTCGCATTCAACCGGGTCTGGCACGGCGAGACCTGGACCGGCGACCTGTTCCCGTGGGTGATCGCGGGGACCTTCAAGGCCGGGGTCACCGTGCAAGTGGACCAGCTCACCGCGGTGATGCTGCTGGTGGTGACCGGGGTGGGCTTCCTCATCCACCTCTACTCCGCCGGCTACATGCACGACGACGACGGCTACGCGCGCTACTTCACCTACCTGAACCTCTTCGTGTTCTCGATGGTGATGCTGGTGCTGGCCGGCAACTTCCTGCTCCTGTACGTGTTCTGGGAAGCGGTGGGCCTCTGCTCCTACCTCCTCATCGGCTTCTGGTACGAGCGCAAGTCGGCCTCCGACGCGGGGAAGAAGGCCTTCATCGTGACCCGGGTCGGGGACTTCGGCTTCGGCCTCGGCATCATGCTGATCTGGGTCACCTTCGGCACGCTCCAGTACGGCGAGGTCTTCGCCAAGGCGGACGCGAGCGTCTCCACCAACACCTACCTGGCCATCGCGCTCCTCCTCTTCATGGGCGCGTGCGGCAAGTCGGCGCAGCTGCCGCTCTTCACCTGGCTGCCCGACGCGATGGAGGGCCCGACCCCGGTCTCGGCCCTCATCCACGCCGCGACCATGGTGACCGCGGGCGTCTACATGGTGGCGCGCTGCCACAAGCTCTTCGAGATGGCGCCGCTCTCCCTCGAGATCGTCGCGTGGGTGGGCGGGCTCACCGCGATCTTCGCGGCCTCCATCGGGCTCGTGCAGACCGACATCAAGCGCGTGCTCGCCTACTCCACCATCAGCCAGCTCGGCTACATGTTCGTGGGGGTGGGGGTGGGCGCGTACGCGGCGGGCATCTTCCACCTGGTGACCCACGCCTTCTTCAAGGCCCTGCTCTTCCTCGGCGCGGGCAGCGTGATCCACGGCCTCTCCGGCGAGCAGGATCTGCGCAAGATGGGCGGCCTCGCCCCGCGCATGATGACCACCACCGTGACGTTCCTGGTGGGAGCCTTCGGCCTCGCGGGTGTCCCGCCGCTGGCCGGCTTCTTCTCGAAGGACGAGATCCTCGGCGCGGTTTTCCACGAGCACCACTACCTCCTGTGGGCGCTCCTGATGGCCGGCGCGTTCATGACCGCCTTCTACACGTTCCGGCTCGTGTTCCTCGCCTTCTTCGGCGGCCCCCGCATGCCGAAGGAGGTGGCGCACCACATCCACGAGTCGCCCGCGGTCATGACCATCCCGCTCATCGTGCTCGCGGTGCTCACGGTGGTGGCCGGCCTCGCGGTCGGCATCCCGTCCTCGCAGGGCACCGCGTTCTCCCACTTCCTCTCGCCGGTGCTGCCGCTCGACGAGGCCGAGCACAGCGCGGGGGTCGCCTTCGCCCTGCTGGTGCTCTCGGCCATCGTGGCCATCGCGGGGGTGGCGCTCGCGTGGATGGTGTACGGCCGCACCCCGGTGCGGGCCGCCTCCATCGGGGTGGCGCGCAATCCGCTCCACAAGCTCCTGATCGAGAAGTACTACGTGGACCAGATCTACGACGCGCTCTTCGTGAAGCCGATCTACCACCTCTCGCTCTGGCTCGCCCGCGTGTTCGATCCCGGCTTCATCGACGGCATCGTCAACGGGGTGGCCACCATGGTGGCGGGCTGGGCCCGCGGCCTCCGCCGGGTGCAGACCGGCTTCGTGATGAACTACGCGCTCGGCATCCTGCTGGGCGCGGTCGCGGTGGTCGCCTACCTGCTCGCGCGCCGCTAGCCCGCATGGCGTACCTCCTGACCCTCGTGACGTTCGTGCCGGTGCTCGGCGCGATCCTCGTGCTGCTGCTGCCCCGACGGCAGGAGCACGTCACCAAGGTGGTCACGCTCGCCACCACGGTGGTGACGTTCGTGATCTCGCTGCCGGTGTACTTCCGCTTCGACGTGACCTCGGCGGACTACCAGTTCGTGGAGCAGCGGGCGTGGATCCCCTCGCTGGGAGTGACCTACCACGTGGGAGTGGACGGCATCAGCGTGCTGCTGGTGCTGCTCACCACCTTCCTCATGCCGCTCGTGCTGCTCTCCTCGTGGAAGTCGGTGGAGTCGCGCTGGAAGGAGTTCGCGATCACCATGCTGCTCCTGGAGACGGGGATGCTGGGGGTCTTCGTGGCCCTCGACCTCTTCCTCTTCTACGTCTTCTGGGAGGCGATGCTGATCCCGATGTACCTCATCATCGGGATCTGGGGCGGGCCCAACCGGATCTACGCGGCGGTCAAGTTCATCCTCTATACGCTGACCGGCTCGCTCCTCATGCTGGTGGCGATCCTGTTCGTGTACTTCCAGCACGGGGCGGCCACCAGCGTCTACACCTTCGACCTGCCGGTGCTGGTGCGCTTCGTGATCCCGGGCGGGCTCACCCAGGACCTGCTCTTCCTGGCCTTCGCGCTCGCCTTCGCGATCAAGGTGCCGATGTTCCCCTTCCACACCTGGCTGCCGGACGCCCACGTGGAGGCGCCGACCGCGGGCAGCGTGATCCTGGCCGGCGTGCTCTTGAAGATGGGCACCTACGGCTTCCTGCGCTTCTGCCTGCCCCTGTTCCCGCAGGCGAGCATGACGTGGGCTCCGTGGATCTTCACCCTCGCGGTGATCGGCATCATCTACGGGGCGTGGGTCTCCACCGTGCAGCCGGACATCAAGAAGCTGGTGGCCTACTCGAGCGTGAGCCACCTGGGCTTCGTGGTACTCGGCCTCTTCACCCTGACCCCGCAGGGGCTGGTGGGCGGCATCATCCAGATGGTGAACCACGGGCTCAGCACCGGCGCGCTCTTCCTCATGGTCGGGATGATCTACGAGCGGCGCCACACCCGGCTGATCGCCGACTTCGGCGGGCTCTGGAAGGTGATCCCCGCCTTCAGCGTGCTCTTCCTCATCGTGTGCCTCTCCTCGCTCGGGCTGCCCGGCCTCAACGGCTTCGTGGGCGAGTTCCTGATCCTGGTCGGCACCTTCCAGGTGCACCGGCTCGCCGCGGTGCTCGCCAGCAGCGGCATCATCTTCGCGGCGGTGTACCTGCTCTGGATGTACCAGCGGGTGTGCTTCGGCGAGGTGACCTCGGAGGCGAACCGCCGCCTCACCGACCTCACCCCGCGAGAGTGGGCGGTGCTGCTGCCGGTGCTGCTCTTCATCGTGTGGATCGGGGTGTACCCGACCACCTTCACCACCATGACCGAGCCGAGCGTGCAGGCCCTCATCACCCAGGTGCAGACCAAGGCGCGGGCGACCTCCGCGCTGCTCGTGCCGACCCACGCTGAAGTGAGACCATGAACCCCGCGCTGCCCGCCCTGGTCTTCCCCGCCGTCGACCTGCGGCCGATCCTGCCGATGCTGGTCGTCGCCCTCACCGCGGTGGTGGTGCTGCTCCTCGACCTGCTGCCCCCCCGCGACCGCAAGGACCACCTCGGCTTCGTGAGCGCACTCGGGGTGGTGGCGGCCCTGATCGTCACCTACTGGATGACCTTCTCCATCGGGGGAGCCGACCTGCGGGGCTTCCGCGGGATGGTGGTGCTCGACGGCTACGCCCTCTTCTTCAACATCGTGATCGGCTACGCGACCGGGCTCGTGCTGCTGCTCTCGATGGACTACATCCGGCGCGAGGGCCAGGAGTCGGGCGAGTTCTACATCCTGGTGCTGCTCTCCGCGCTCGGCATGATGCTGATGGCCTCCGCGGGCGACCTGATCATCGTCTTCCTCGGCCTCGAGACGATGTCGATCTCGCTCTACGTGCTGGCCGGCTTCTTCCGCACCCGTCTCGAGGCGGGCGAGGCCTCCATGAAGTACCTGCTGATCGGAGCCTTCGCCTCCGGCTTCTTCCTCTACGGCATCGCCCTCATCTTCGGGGCCACCGGCACCACCAACCTCGACCGCATCGCCAACGCGGTGGCGGCGGGGGCGGGCCGCGACCCGCTGCTGGTCATCGGCCTGGGCCTGCTCCTGGTGGGCTTCGGCTTCAAGATCTCCTCGGTGCCCTTCCACATGTGGGCGCCCGACGTGTACGAGGGCGCGCCCACCTCGATCACCGCGCTCATCGCCACCGGCTCCAAGGCGGCCGCCTTCGCCGCGCTCCTCCGCGTGCTGCTCACCGCGGTGCGCGGCGCGCCGGTGGACTGGCCGATGCTGCTCTGGGTCGTGGCCGCGCTGACCATGACGGTGGGCAACGTGGTGGCCCTCGCCCAGCTGAACCTCAAGCGCATGCTCGCCTACTCCTCGATCGCCCACGTGGGCTACATGCTGGTGGGGGTGGTGGCGGGCGGCGCGTTCGGCAACGGCAGCGTGCTCTTCTACCTGCTGGTGTACACCTTCACCACCGCGGGCGCCTTCGGGGCGGTCCTCCTCCTCGAGCGGGCGGGGCAGGAGGCGGTGAACCTCGCCGACTTCGGCGGGCTCGCCGCGCGCCATCCGCTGATCGCGGTGGCCCTGTCGGTGTTCCTGCTCTCGCTGGTCGGCATCCCGCCCACCGCGGGCTTCGTGGGCAAGTTCTACCTCTTCGGCGCCGCGGTGAAGTCGGGCTACGTGTGGCTCGCGGTGATCGGGGTGCTCAACTCCGCGGCCGCCGCCTACTACTACCTGCGCCTCATCGTCTACATGTACATGCGCGAGCCGGAGGGCGCGCCCACCGTGCTCGCTCCGTCGTTCTCGGGCGCGCTCGCCCTCGCGGTCGCGCTCTGGGGCGTGGTGCAGCTCGGCGTCGCGCCCGGCCCCCTGTTCGACCTGGCCCAGGCCGCGGTCGTCCCCCTGCTCCGTTGAGCCCTCTCCCCTCAGGGGAGAGGGTAGGGTGAGGGGTGGGTGGTCCCCAAGCTTCCCTATCGCGGCTGGCTCTTCGATCTCGACGGCACGATCTACCTCGGCGAGCGGCTGATCCCGGGGGCCGACGCGGCGGTCGCGGCGGTGCGCGCGGCGGGCCGCCGGGTCGCCTTCCTCTCCAACAAGCCGCTCCAGACCCGCGCGGAGTACGCGGCCAAGCTCAGCCGGCTCGGGGTGCCCGCGGCGCCCGACGACGTGATCAATTCCTCGCTGGTGCTCGCGCGCCACCTGCGCGCCCGCGACCCGGGCGCGCCGGTCTTCGTGATCGGCGAGCCGCCGATGCTCGAGGAGATGCGCGCCCACGGCTTCGAGGTGCGGCCCGACGAGCACGTGCGCTGGGTGGTGATCGCGTTCGACCGCACCTTCGACTACGCGAAGCTGAACATCGCGCTCCAGGCGGTGAAGCGCGGGGCGCGGCTCATCGCCACCAATCCCGACCGCACCTGTCCGGTGGAGGGCGGCGAGATCCCCGACTGCGCGGGGATGATCGCGGCGGTGGAGGCGGTGACGGATCGCCGGGTGGAGACCATCGTGGGCAAGCCGTCGCCGATCATCCTGGAGGTCGCGCTCGCCGCGCTCGGGGTGCCCGCGGCCGACGCGGCGATCGTGGGCGACCGCCTCGAGACCGACATCGTGATGGGCCGGCGGCTCGGACTCGGCACCGTGCTCGTGCTGAGCGGCGTCACGCGCGCCGACGACCCCCGAATCGCCGTGGTCGCTCCCGACCACGTGGTAGGATCGGTGCGGGACCTGGTGGAGTGATCGAGTGAGCGTGCCCGCGAACCGACTGGCTGGGCTCGAAGGCGCCGCGCTGGACGCCGTGGTGATCGGCGGCGGCATGGCGGGGGCGGGGGTGGCGCGCGATCTGGCCCTGCGCGGCGCGTCGGTGGCGCTGTTCGAGAAGGGCGACTTCGCCTCCGGCACCTCGTCGAAGTCCTCCAAGCTGATCCACGGCGGCCTCCGCTACCTCGAGCTGGGCGACTTCAAGCTGGTGCGCGAGTCGCTGCGCGAGAAGAAGACGCTCGAGCGGCTCGCCCCGCACCTGGTGCGCCCGCTGCCGTTCCTGGTGCCGGTCTACCGCGGCGCCGCGCGCGGCCTCATCACGGTGCGCGTCGGCATGTGGCTCTACGACCTGCTCACCCCCGGCAAGACCACCGAGCGCTTCCGGGTGCTGCGCCCGGTCGAGGCGCTCACCATGGAGCCGTCGGTGCGCGCGGAGGACCTGCGCGGGGCCGGCTACTACTTCGACGACCTGCTGCTCTATCCGGAGCGCCTCTGCCTGGAGAACGTGCTCTCCGCCGCGCGGCACGGGGCGCGGACCTTCAACTACTGCGAGGTCGAGGAGTTCGTGCACGGCCGCCGCGGCATCGAGGGCGTGAAGGTGCGCGATCTGCTCTCGGGCCAGGTGCAGGCGGTGCGGGCCGCCACCATCGTGAACTGCGCGGGGCCGTGGGTGGACCGGATCCGCGCGGCGGCCCGGGTGGCCGACCGGAGCCCGCGGGTGGTGCGGACCACCAAGGGCATCCACTGCCTGCTGCCGCGCATGACCGATCGCGCGGTGTACCTTTCCGCCCGCGACGAGCGGATGATCTTCGTGATCCCGTGGCGCGAGTTCTCCCTGGTCGGCACCACCGACACCGACTTCGAGGGCGACCCCGACCGGCTGTGGGCCACCCGCGAGGAGGTGACGTACCTCCTGGAGGAGGTGGCCAAGGTGCTGCCCGACAAGCGGGCCACCTTCGAGAACGTGTCGTACACCTACGCGGGGGTGCGGCCGCTCTCCTTCGAGCCGGGCGCCTCCGCCTCAAAGGTCTCGCGCGAGCACAAGGTGATCCCGGAGGGGCCCGACGGCCGCTTCTTCTCGGTGACCGGCACCAAGCTGACCTGCTTCCGCAGCCTGGCCCAGGACGTGGGCGATCGGGTGATGCGCGCGCTCGGCCGCGCCGAGAAGGCGCGCACCGCGCGGCTCACCCTCGACGGCGCGGACGAGGAGGTGGGCAAGATCGAGGCGCGGGTGTGGATGGACGTCTCCGAAGAGATGGCGGCCACCGGGCTCTCCCGCGGTACACTGCGCACGCTGGTGGAGACCTACGGCCGGGCCTATCCGCGCGTGCTGGAGCTGGGGCGCAAGCTGCCCGACGGCTTCGAGCGCCTGTGCCCGAGCAATCCCGAGATCGTGGCCCAGCTGCACCACGCCCTCCGCGAGGAGCAGGCGGTGTCGCTGCAGGACGTGCTGCTGCGTCGCACCGGCATCGGGCAGAGCCGCTGCCAGGGCCTCGACTGCGCGGAGCCCATCGCGGCGCGCATGGCCGAGCTCGGCGGCTGGACCCGGCGCCGGCTCGACGCAGAGCTCGAGGCGTACTCCCAGCACGTCGAGCGCAGCCGCCGCTTCCGGCAGCGGGCATGACCCGGCGTCTCCGCCGGGGCGCCATCGCCATCGCCGTCGCCCTCGTCGTGGTCG
>Ga0210384_10009149_pt1 | contig 10252 bp, 16 predicted proteins | sample IncBWH2MmetaG_FD_160574 | JGI IMG/M metagenome (GOLD analysis project Ga0210384, IMG submission 160574) | Forest soil microbial communities from Barre Woods Harvard Forest LTER site, Petersham, Massachusetts, United States - Inc-BW-H-2-M | ecosystem: Environmental > Terrestrial > Soil >...
GCCTCATGCCAGCATAGCGGCAAACACCCGCCGACAAAACCACAACCCGGGCGATCAGGCGCCGCGGCGCAGAAAGACATGCGTGGCGCGCTCGCCGGCCACGGTCTTCGTGCACTGATAGCCGAGCGAGCGCAGATCGATGTCATGGAGGAGGTGCTCTCCGCTTCCCAGCAGCACCGGCTGCATCACCAGATGCAGCTCATCGATGAGACCCGGCTGGAGATACTGACGGATCGTTGACACGCCTCCGCCGAGCCTGACGTCGCGGCCGCCCGCCGCTAGACGGGCCTGCTCGAGCGCGTCGTGGATACCCGTGGTGACGAAGCGAAACTCAGTCCCGCCCGCCATCCTGAGCGTCGCCCGCGGGTAATGAGTCAGCACGAACACCGGAGTGTGGTAGGGCGGCTCAGCACCCCACCAGCCCTTCCAGCTCTCGTCCGGCCACGGACCGCGCACGGGACCAAACATGTTGCGACCGAGGATCCAGGCACCGATGCCTTCGAAACCCTGCTCGGCCACGGAGTTGTCGACGCCGGTCTCACCGCCCTGCTCACCGTGCGTCTTGCGCCATGCGCGCGTGTTGAAGAACCACTCCATGAGCTCGGTGCCACGCACGCCGAGCGGATTCTGCAGATCCTGCCCGGGACCCGCTCCGAAGCCATCGATCGAAATGGCGAAGCTTCTGACGCAGAGTTTGGACACTTCGCCTCCTTGAAGGGTGAAGGGCAGGCACTGCGACTTCAAGCTACTCCCCGCCCCCGGAGCGGGCAAGGAGTGCGAGTGCCTGGGCTCGTGTCACCTGAGCTGGCGCAGCTCGCCCAGCGTCGCGGCCCGGGGCGATGGTTCGTGCATCGCAGAGTCAGGACTGGCACTTACCGACGAGTCGGGCGACTGAGGGAGCCTGCGGATCTTCCAGCCGGCGAGCTTCATCGAGTCGGGGAAGTCAACCGGCGACTTGGCGTTGCCGACACTTCCGGCAAGGTCCATCGTCCGGGAAAGTCCCTGGTCGGAATAGGTGAAGGAGAGCTGATAGCTCGCCGGCATATCCGCACCCGGCACCGTCGCCGTTCCCACCACCGTCCACGGCGCGCCGTACTCGGCCGATGCGCTCGCGGTGGCGATGTGTATCGGGTTGGTCCTTTCTGCGAAACGCACGTGCTGTGGCGGCCCCGGAGCGGGCGGGCCATTGGGCAGCGCCGCGGTGAGCAGCAGGATCACGAGTTGGGAGCTCAAAGCTGCCAGATCGAGTGACGCGATCTCCTGTCCCGCCGCGGCGGTGAATCCCTGCGTGAGCATCCAGCGTCCGGCGATCAGCACAATGGTGCCCGTGGTGCGCGTGCCCGCGTCGCGCCGGTCGGTCTGGATGCGCGCATCGCCATTAGTGGCGACCTCGAAATGGATGCTGGCAGTTCCCGGCTGGCCGGGTACCGACTGCGACACGCTGATGTCGTTCGGTGCCCAGGGCGCGGAAATTCCCGATCGCACAGGCTCCGTCGCGAAGAGGAGCGCGAGGAGCGTCAGTCGGATCACCGGCGACCTGTCCGTCGGCCAGTCACTCTCACCATGAGCTGCGCGAGCGCGACCACGGCGACCCAGAAGGCCGCGTTGGCGGCCGATGCCAAGGCAATACCTGCCGGCGAGCGGGGACCGGTCTGAAACGGGGCCCCGGCGGTGAACCACCACAAGGTCGTACCGGGCTCCACGAAGCCCGCGATCGGGTTTCGGAGCCACGATGGAGCCGTGGAGGTCAGCAGCCAGAGGTAGGAGGCGGCACTGGCAACGAGGAGAAGCACGACGGCGATACCGATGCGACGCATGCCCATTGCAAGCGCCCTCATTCGAGCCGATCACCTCCGGCGGGCACACCCGCTCCTCGCCGGGTGAGCCAGTACTGTGGCTCGAACAGGCGCGCTGTCACGGCTCCGAAGATGAAGCCACCCACATGCGCCGCGTAGGCCACACCGCCGCCGCCCGGCTGCTGCGCGACAGCCCCGAGATTCACGAACTGCGTGAGAACCCACACCCCGATGAGGAGCGCCGCAGGGATGTACGTGACGCGCACGAAGAGAAAGATGAAGAGCAGCGAGCGAATGCGGTCGAGGGGATAGGTGACCAGGAATGCTCCCATGACGGCGGCAATCGCGCCGCTCGCGCCGAGGTTCGGGACGGTGGAAGCGGGCGCAGCCGCAACCTGCGCCACGGCCGCAGCCAACCCGCCGAGGAGGTAGAAAGCCGCATAGCGCCGCGGGCCCATGCTGTCCTCGACTTCGGGCCCGAACGCCCACAGGAACACCATGTTGCCAATGATGTGCGACCAGCTACCGTGCATGAACATGGCCGTGAGGATCGTGATCCAGTCGTGGCCGGCGACGATGTTGGCGGGGATCACGGACCAGCGCATCACGAAGGCTTCGCCACCCATGAGCTCGAGCACGAACACGAGCGCATTGAGTGCAACGATGAGCGCGGTGACGAGGGGAAAGCGGGTCGGGCGCCGCGAAGCATCATTGAGCGGGATCAGCATCATACGGTCACCTCGCATCGCCTCGAGCGACAGACTCCGCCACCTGCTCTTCGAGCACGGCGTCGGCCTCGATCTCCACCAGCCAGTCGGGGTCGATCAAACCCAGCACCTGCACCACCGTGCAGGCCGGGCGAATCTGCGCGAAGTACTCCCCGTGGACTTCGGCCACCGCCGGCCAGTCCTCGATCCGGGTCAGCAGGATTCGTGTGCGCACGACGTGCTGCAGCGCGGCGCCACTGCCCGCCAGGGCCTCCGTGATGATCTCGAGGCAGCGCCGCGCCTGCGCTGCCGCATCGCCCCGCCCCACGGTGCGTCCATCGGCTCCGAGCGGCGCAGTGCCGGCGATGCTCACCACGGCGCCCACGCGCACCGCGCGCGAGAAACCCACTCGCTGTTCATAGGGACTGCCGCTCGAGACGAGCTTGCGCATGGTCAATCCTCCGCCCGGGTCGCGCCACTCAAGGATAGCCCACTCGCCATCAGACGGCGTACGAGCGCTCGATCAGCACGTGCCAGTGGCCGAGGAGGTCGATGAGGAGCATCTGACCGAAGGTGTTCGAAGTGCCGATGGCGATGAGCAGCGTACCGCGTGTGGGAGCGGACAGGACTTCGAGCTTGAGGTAGTCGTCGCGCTCGCAAGAGGAACCCGGAGGATCGCCGTCATGGCAACGGTTTTCAGCTCGCTCGGAGTAAGGCCGCAGTGTGAGGGCGGGATGTTTGTGCCGCAGTGCTTCGAGGAGCATCGGGCCGACTGAGCTCTTCACGTAGACGACCGAGCCGCGCGGAAACCGGGACAGCGGCCGGTCGGCGGCGATCACCAAGGCATCGACCATGTCATCCGCCATGATCACGCCGGGTGCCGCACGCACCATGAGGTACAGCGCGAGCAGCACGGCGGCCGCGCCGGCGATGAAGGCGCTCAGCGCAATCGCGGCGCGATTGAAGCGGCGCTCAGCGCCGTGGCTCTCAGATCGACGGCGCACCGGCGACCGCCACTGCGCTGAGCGCTAGCCCGCACCTGAAGGTGCGGACAGCCGCCGCGCTCAGATTGGATCTCTTTCGAATGTCACTGTGCCTGCGGGCAGATGAACCCAGGGATGCCTGCGGCTGTCGTACACCGACGCTCGTGGTGCAGGAAAGTGCGGGTCCGCGAAAGCACCCACCGCGACGCTGACCGACTCGCCGACGGCCTCCTCGGTGTGAAATACGGTTGTCCCGCAGATGGGACAGAACCGGAAGATGAACCTCGCTCCCTGATCGCCAACACGAACATATTCGGTCCGACTCTGGGTTCGCCCCGGACCTGAACGCGCAGTTGCCCGCAGCTGCAGGATGCCATTCGGCTATTCATTGCGGTCTACTCGGTGTCGAAACTCGGGAGCGCATCGTGAATGTCCCACCAGTTGCATTTGGATCCGACGTAGTAGTTCGCCGCCGGGCGGACGTTCAGGGGCTCGCTGATCGTGCCCACGCGTATCCGGACCAACTCGGGTTTGGCGAGCTGCCGACTGTATATCGGTGAGCCGCATTTCGCGCAGAAAACTCTGCTCTCGCCCGAGGATGATTCATATTCGGCGAGAAGCTCGCGACCGGCGGTGAGATGAAACGCTGCCGCAGCGATAGGGGCGTTGGTGGCGAGCGGGCCACCTGAAGCCTTGCGGCACATTTGGCAGTAGCAGACTTCGATCGCACCCAACTCGGCGCCGAGCACGTACTGAACTCCTCCGCAGAGGCAACTCCCCGTGTAGCGCATGGTGTTGACGACCTCCTGTCGTACCGGGAGCGGTGCGGGCTCATTGCGGTGATTCACTCGAATTCCCCGAGCGAGGTCTCCCGCATCGTGAGGCGCTCGCAGCGCGCATCGAGCTCAGCGTACTCGCGCGAGAATGCGGGGCGGAACGAGCGATGAGCGTCCGCACTCTTCCAGCGATCGATGGTGATGAATCGATCGGGATCGGCCCGATCGCGCAGCAAGAGCGTCTCGATGTATCCGGGCGCCTGGCGGAAGAGAGCGATCCAGGGCCCGTGCGGCCCATATAGCCGCTGAAATTCTTCGCGCTGGTCCGGCTTGACCCTGAACTCCCACAGATACGTGTATCCCGCTGTCACGACGCTGCCACCCAGGTCGCTTGCAACATAGGTTCAGGCGCCGTCCTCGTCACGGGCCCCGGCTCCTGCGCCAAGGGCGACGAACTGGCCGCTGAACCTGCCTGCCACCCGCTCCATCTGCTCCAGCACCGCCAACACCGTGATTCGCGCCTTGCCTTTGCGCGCGAGCATCGCCGTGAACGACTGCCAGCGATCGGGATGCTCGAGGGTCGCGTGCGCAGTGAATTGCCCGCCGATTGGATGCTCGTACTCCATGGTGTTGCGCTGAATCACCAGGCGATCCGCGATGCCCTCGACGCGAAGCCGCACATGCAGCAGCGCCCAGCCGGCGAGGATCGCCAGCGCGGATGCGCTGCCACCGAAGACGGTATGGCGGTGATTGATGTTGGGCGCGAGCGGTGCCTGGAGAATGACCGCATTCTCCTCGACCGACACCACGGAGACCCCCATTGCCCTGGTGAGTGGAATGTGCTCGTGGACGTACTGCGCAAGCTCGCCAGGCAGCATCAGCGAAGGAGCGCCGGCGGTTGAACGAGTCACGGTCCCTCACGAAGCATTCTTGGCAGCCGACTCATCCAAAGAAGCAGGAATTCCTGTCCTCGCTCACAAGGGCGACGAACTCATCGATGGTGGCAACGTCTGGCGTGGGCTGGTAGCTGTGCCACTTCATGTCGTGCCGCAGCCAGAAGACGCGCCAGCGACGCACGGTGCGTACGTAGGTGGCTTTGGCAACCGGAATCTCGACGTGCTCGCCGGGCGCGCCACCGAATGCCTGCCGCACTTCGAATATCTCCACGCTCTGACCGGAGACCCGGAACGAAAGGTCGACCTTCTGTCGCAGATGGCGCGGCGGGCGGCGACCCTCGATGAAGGCACCTACCTTCTTGCGTACTCGCGCGGTCTCGAGCTCGGTGAGCGTCAACGGTAGTCGACCTCTAGCGGCAATGTCGCGGAACCGTCAGTAGCGGATCGAGAGGCCCCTCAGCGGGCTGCTGCAAGCCTCGCCAGGAGTCGCGCCGCCCAAAGCGTAATTCCACCACCGACCTTGAACCGAGACAAGTTGCTCCCGAGGAACCACGGGCCGGACCAGGGGATGCCCTTCGAGCCGGAGTGAGCGGACGCCAGCGCTCACTCGACGCCCTCGACGATGCGCAAATCCCGATCGACGCCGTCTCCCAGCGCGCGGAGCGCCTGCTGATACGCGGCACTGTCATGCGCGGCGATGGCTTGCGCCGAGCTGGCAAATTCGAGGATGACGACGCGCTGCTCGAGTCCACTTTCGTAGACCTTCGCCGGCAGCCCACGTGCCAGCAGGCGCGCGCCGGCCGCTTCGAGTGCGGGTCCGGCGAGCTTCGCATACGCCGCTAAAGCCTCCGGGTTGCGGACCGAACGGTATGCGGCAATCCAATATGCCTTGGCCATAGTTCCTCGCGCGTGTCCATGGAGGGGGGGGACTAGATTAGCGCCGCAGGCGGGCGCTGTCTTTCAGAGCCCCGGCACGATGCGCGACGGCAATGAGCGACACATCGGAAGCCTCGCACGGTGAGTTGCTCGTGTGGCCACAGGACGATATGCCGCAAAGTCTGGACGCGTCGCGAGGAGCGCGGATCAGGCGTGACTCGGAAGCCGTCCGCACCGGTAAGCCACCGCGCAAACCAAACCGAAGTTGCGGGGCCCAGCTTACCGGGCGGAGGGTGAGTATGCGCTCACGGCGCGCAACGAGCGCAGGTTCATCGGCCTATCCGCCCGTTGTCAGGCGCCCGCTTGCCGCCGAGCTCGACGATGCGCGGTGTGACCGACTTCCCCGCGATACTGATCTCGCCGATCGCTATAGGTAACTTGAAACGCCGCGGGCCGGCACTGCCTGGATTGATATAGAGAACACCGTTGCGCTCCTGCATGACTGGCTCATGTGAGTGGCCAGACACGACGACGCTGACCCCCGCGGCCTGTGGCTCGATGTCCAGCTGAGCGAGGTCGTGTATCACGTATACCAATACCTCCCCCAACTGGACCAACTTTGTCTCGGACAAAGCCTCAGCCCACGCACCCTTGTCGTTGTTACCCCTGACCGCCGTCGTTGGCGCAATTCCCGCCAGCTCCTGCAGTAGCTTTCGATCGCCGATATCACCGCCGTGGACGATGTGGTCGCAGCCCCGCAAGAACGCACTCGCCTCCGGCCGGAGGAGGCCATGAGTGTCAGATATGAGACCGACGCGAAGCATGAATGCGGTTCGAGCGGCGGTCGGGCATCAGATCACCGCCCTGCTGCCTGACCGAGAGCACGAGCTTCAACGGTAAAGATAGCCCTACGGCCGTCTCGGACGAGCACCGGACGGCATTAGAACGCCGTCTTCTGCGAAAAAAATGTAACCGCTCGGAGAGCCGAGGAGCCTGTGCCACCAGGACAGTATGCCGATCCGGATAATGGTGAGGTAAGGCGCACCGCCACGGTTCTGCAACGCATAGGCGCTCGCAGACCAGTCGGACCTGACCAGCTCCACGGCGCGCTCCTCGGCTTCAACAGGACCAACGGCCCGGACCTGCACCAGCCGAAGGAAGCCCACTGCAAGAGAGGCGTCCATCGGCACCACGATGCCTCGACCTTGAACGGTTACCTCATATCTAGGCACATTCAGGCTCTATCGTCAGATCTTGGTTCAGTGGCAATCGGACCTGCGCGTGCTCGTCGTCGCCGGTGAAGCCATAGAGCTGCAACATTTTCAGGCCGGTGACGGCAGTGCCCCTACCGTGAGGACAATAACAAGGGCGAGGAGATAAGCGGCTCGATGTAGCAGGAAGACGAACGGAAATGCCCACGGCAATAACCGAAAAACGTCCCAGCAATGAAGCCGAGAAGCAGCCAGAGCGTTGCAAGCAGCGCATCCACGGGGGTCTCAGTGATGAAGTTGAGGAGCGGTCCAGAAACGCCGCTTGAGCGCTGCGGGCGCACGATGTGGTCCGGCGCCCGCGTGGTGAAGCCGCAGACCGTTCACGCACCCCTCGAGCGAGGGTCAGAAGGCGATGAAGGGCGGCTGCAGGGCATACCTGCGTAGGAATCCGCCACCACCCATGCCGCGGCCGTCAACGCCCAAGAGATGACGGTCTCGCTCAGTTGGAAGGTGTCCTTGGGACCCGCCGCCACGATGGGTACCCACACCAGCAGCGTGAACATGTCCATCTGCAACGCCGAGAGGCCGGCTGCCAGCCGTGCATACACACCGAAGAGCACCGCCACGCCTGAGGCGAGGTAGGCAAAGCCGGTGAAGTACGCCCAGCCCGCGTGCGATGGCAGCCAGCCCGGCACAAGGGCGGCGGTCTCTTTGACATAGGCGAAATCGGCCAGTCCGAGGGGAATCAAGGCCAGGCCGTACAGCACCCTCGCGATGCGCACACCCGGTTTGCCGGTGGCGAAACCGAGGTGCAACCTGTCCCAGTCAGCGGCGAACCAGGCATACAGTACCCAGGCACCCGCCACGATCACCACGGTCTCTCCGCAGGCTTCATCGGAAGCTGCCACAGTCGGCGCGGGGAAGATCAGGGGTACTCTGAACAGCAGCAACCACAGCAAGAGATAAGCCAGCAGCAAGCGGGCAGCGAAGGCGGCAGCGCGCTGCCAGAGCAGGCCTACGCCACAAGCCACGGATATAAAGGCGCAGAAGTAGGCCAGTGCTTCGCGCGCGGGCACGCCTTTGGGTACCGGCTGCCATATCCCGACGAAATCGCCTCTAACCAGGCCGAGGATTCCGAGGGCCATCATGGTCGCCGCCAAGACTGCATGACCAACGCTCGCGATACGCATCGCCTTATCCGCTAGTGGTGTTGATCTGCGGCGCGGGCACACACCGTCTCTCAGCGCCAGTGTGCGGAAACCACCGACCCGTTCAGGGATCCCCTTCCGACGCCTGTCAGGCCTCAGCGATCGCGGCAATCGACACCTTCAGGCCAGGTATCTTTACCGGCAACTTGGCCCCCTGCCGCGCCGGCGGATTGGAAGGAAACCATTTCAGCCACTCCTCATTCATGCCCTGAAAATCCTGCTCGTCCGCTAACACGACCGTGGCGCTTGCAATCTTATCGAGCGAGCTGCCCGCGGCCTCCAGAATAGCCGCGATATTTTTCAGGCATTGGCGCGTCTGTTCCTGAATCGTCGCCCCCACCAACGCTCCGCTCTGCGGATCGTGGGGAGCCGTGCCCGACACAAAGATCAGTCCGGCCGCCCTGACTGCCTGGCTATAGGTGGCGGGTGATTTAGCAGCGTTGGGTGTGAAGATAATTTGCCGAGACATGAGCGCTCCTTTTTACGCGACGACGTCGGACAACTCGTGGGTTCTGCCGAGGCCTAAAAGGGTGAAGTCGAGGGGCGGCCCACAAGCGCCGAGTTAGCACCCGAACTCAGCAGGTTGGGGCGGCACAAAGAGAAGACCCAAGCCGCACGGCATCAAAAGGCCGCGGCGGCGTCGGGCAGAAATCAAGTAATACGCCGCAGTACGCGGCGACCACCACCGACACGCCAGCGGCACCGAATATACTGAAGCGCTTGACCCCGCCGAATGCCATGGCAGCTAACGGTGGTGTTGAGGTCAACGATTGCTAGACGATCCATTCAAGAGGTGTCCACCGTTGCTCACGTCTCAGGACGCGGTCGCTCAAGCTTTCTGAACCGTAGTCGGCCGGCGCTCCAGCAGGCAGCTGCTTTGGAGGTGGCATTATGCTTAAGGCGTTAATGATGCCAAATGCGCCGCGAGTGGTCTCAATCTGGGCACCCACGTAGACCCCGCAATGGCTGCACAAGAGAAAGTCTGCGATCTTCAGACCGAAGCGATAGCGCCGAAGTGAGTCGGAGTTGTTTACGTGAAACCTTAGCCGGCCACCCGGATCGGATGTCGTAAGTGCGCCGTGAGCACGACAAAATCGACACTGGCAGGCGCGAACACTCCACTGCTCCACCGGAACTGCTGTGTGGAAAGAAAAGCCAAGTGCCGCGCAGTGACAGCTCCCGGTGAAGTCGCGAGGGACGGAAGTCATACGAGTGGTGACGGTCGTCTAGCGGTGAAGTTGAGGGGACGCCCAGAAGCACGGATCAAGCGCCGCGGGCGCACACTGTCTCCCGGCGCCCGCGGTGCGTAACCACCAACCGTTCACAGTTTCCTCCAACGATTGTTAGGCAGCGACACGGTTTCACCGTGCGTTGAGACGTCCGACGATGCTAACCACGAGTGAGCAAATCACGATCGCTCCGAACGCAACGGTTATCCAATAAAAGACGTTGGTACCCTTGGTTGTGCGAAGCTTCGCGCGATTTAATAGATACGCGGGGTAGGCGGCAACAAAGAGCAAAGCCATGGCAATGCCCCACGCCATGGGGGAAATATTCAGAAAGCCCTTCTCTCCAGCACGTTTGTAGATGCCCGACTTCCACGCGTCCACGAACGTCGCGCCACCGAGGGCGAGGCATAAGACCGCAGCGATCGGGCCGCCGGCGAGAAGCGACAAGACGCCTACCCAAAGAACAAACCCGAGGACCTGTCGCCACAATACGTGTGGATTCGAGGGGGTCGGCACCGTATCCGCAGAGGAGATCGGTGGTTGCGCGTTCATCTGTGTCGCTGCCTAACC
>Ga0210384_10009151_pt1 | contig 10251 bp, 8 predicted proteins | sample IncBWH2MmetaG_FD_160574 | JGI IMG/M metagenome (GOLD analysis project Ga0210384, IMG submission 160574) | Forest soil microbial communities from Barre Woods Harvard Forest LTER site, Petersham, Massachusetts, United States - Inc-BW-H-2-M | ecosystem: Environmental > Terrestrial > Soil >...
ACCCTGAAGGCGTGCGCAAGCGGGCCGCCACACGAATGAAGGACACGGCTCGTGCCGCGGCGAAATTCGGGGTCAAGGTTGTGAACGGGTTCACCGGCTCTTCGACGTGGCACATGCTTTATTCGTTCCCGCCCAACGACTGGGCCGAGGTCGAAAAGGGGTATGCCGACTTCGCCAAGCGTTGGAATCCGATCATCGACGTCTTCGACAAGGTGGGAGTTCGCTTCGGCCTCGAGGTGCATCCGACGGAGATTGCCTACGACTTTGTCACCACGCGCAAGACGCTCGACGCGATCGGGCGCCGGCCCGGATTCGGGATCAACTTCGATCCCAGCCACTTCGCGCACCAGTTCCTCGACTCGAGCGCCTTTGTCACCGAGTTCGCCGACCGCATTTACCACGTTCATGTCAAGGACTCAAAGAGACTGCTGGACGGGCGCCGCTCGATCCTCGGCTCGCACCTCGACTTTGGCGAGCCCGATCGAGGCTGGACGTTCGTTTCTCCCGGTCACGGCGATGTGGACTTCGAGTCGCTGTTCCGATCGCTCACCCGGATCGGATATCAGGGTCCGCTCTCAATCGAGTGGGAGGACTCGGGCATGGACCGCGACTGGGGTGCACCGGATGCGCTGGCTCTGGTCCGGCGAACTGATTTCTCTCCGTCCAACGTGGCCTTCGACGCTGCGTTCAAGAAGGGGTAAGCGGGATGGGCAAGAAAAAAGAAGTCGGCTTTGTCACGATGGGCGCTACGGCCGGCAGCAAGAAGATCAAGGAGATCGGCGTCGGCATGCTGGGCTACGCATTCATGGGCAAGGCCCACTCCAACGCCTACAAGAAGATCACCTACATGACCTGGCCGCCGCCGCTCATGCCAAAGCTGGTGGCGATATGCGGGCGCGACGAGGCGGCGGTGGCCGAAGCCGCGAGGCGCTTCGGCTACGAGAGCTACACCACGGACTGGAAGCGTCTCGTCCGAGACGACCGCATCCAGCTGTTCGACAACGGGGCACCCAACAACCTGCATGCGGCACCGACCATCGCCGCGGCAGAGGCAGGCAAGCATGTCATCTGCGAGAAGCCACTCGGGCGCGACGCAGCCGAGAGTTACGACATCTGGAAGCGCGTCGAGAAGACCGGCGTCAAGCACATGTGCGGGTTCAACTACCGGTTCGTCCCCGCGATCAGGCTCGCACGCGAGATGCTGGAGGCAGGAGAGCTGGGGGAGATCTATCACTTCCGCGGTCGCTACTTGCAGGAATGGATCACCGATCCTGCATTCCAGAAGGTCTGGAGAATGGACCGCAAGGTCGCCGGCTCCGGTGCTTTGGGCGACCTCGGTGCACATGTGATCGACCTCGCGCGATATCTCGTCGGCGAGATCGCCTCTGTAAGCGGGACCACGAAGACGTTCATCAAGAACCGACCCGGCGGGGCCGTCGACGTGGATGACGCGTTCGAGTCCGTGGTGAACTTCAAAGGTGGTGCGGTCGGCACCATCGAGGCTTCTCGGTTCTGCTTGGGGCGTAAGAACGGAATGCAGTTCGAGATCAACGGCTCGAAAGGTTCGATCGCGTTCGACCTGGAGCGGTTGAACGAGCTGCAGGTTCACCTGCCCGGATCGACGCCAGGGGCAGACGCGCAGGGATTTCGCACGGTGCTGGTGTCAGAGGCGACCCACCCGTTCTGGCAGTGGTGGTGGCCGCACGGCCACATGATCGGTTGGGAGCACGCGATGGTCCACCAGCTGCACCACCTCTTGACGAGCATCGCGAAGGACAAGCGCGTCGGGCCGCACGGAGCAACGTTGGAGGACGGCTACCGCGCGTCCGAGGTCTGCGATGCGATCCTCAGGTCAGCCAAGGGCGGCAAGCGCGAGACCGTTACGTCGAGGTAGCTACCTCCGGCAGTCGATCAGCACCTTGAGGTGCGCCTCCGGGTCCTCGACCAGGGGCGTGAAGCCGCGTTCGACCGCGTCCTCGAGTGGAATGCGATCGGTGATCAGGGGTTCGATGTCAACCTTGCGCTCGTGCAGGAGCTCGATCGCCGGTAGGTAGTCCTCATTCATGCCGTGCGACAGCGACGCAAGGACTACGCGTTCGTCCATGAGCAGGGCGAGGAGATCGACCTCCCGCGGCCGGTCGTGCACTCCCAACACGACGGTGGTGCCGCCCTTCGCAGTCGCTGACAGGGAATCGCTCATGCCCGCCGCTGTGCCCGTGCACTCGAAAACCACCGGGACACGCTTGCTGTCTGGACCGGGCGCGGCCACCTCAAAGCCCATCGCCTCGGCGCGAACGAGTCTTTTCGCAGAAAGGTCGCGAAGCGTGACCGAGCGCGCGCCGGCGGCGCGAGCGACCTGGGCTGTCATCAAGCCGATGGTGCCGGCCCCGAGCACCTGAACATCGAGGCCGCGAATGGCGCCGGCGCGACGCACCGCTCGAACCGAGACGGCGAGCGACTCCGCCAGTGCACCGGCTTCGTCGGGCAGGTCCGCCGGGAGCGCCGCACACATGGATGCCGGGACGTTGACAGATTCGGCCAGGGCGCCGTCCAGCATCAAACCCATCACCGCCAGCTGGGGGCACAGCTGCCTGTTTCCCGAGAGGCAAGCGGCGCAGTGCCCGCACCCGACGCTGTTCTCGAGGCCGACTCGAGTGCCCGACTCGATGCCGGATCCAGCCCCGGCAGCGACCACTACCCCGGCGCCCTCATGTCCGAGGACGAGCGGGGCATGCGCACCGGTCAGCGGGTGCGGCGTCGTCGGTATTACGACCGGTCCGTGGAGGTACTCGTCGATATCGGTGCCGCAGATGCCGCAGTACGAAATGGCCACGGTGACCCAGCCGGGTGGCGGGCTGGGCGGCGACGGCCACTCCTGGACGCGGATGTCACGCCTTCCGTGATAGACGGCCGCGAGCACTCCGAAAGTATGAGAGGGAACCCGAGGCTCCCTCTCATCGCCGGGCGCTTCGCTCAACCGGGACAAACGCCCGTTTGATCGGGACGTTCTGCTCATGGCGCCCAAAGCAATGAATCGCGAGCCATCTCGTTGGCCACCTTGAGATGATCGATGACATCGAGCTCACCCGAGAGGTCGCGGAGCTGACCCGCGATGTCGAGCGGTTGGATTCGTTCATCGATATCCAGCGGTACCTCCTCGAACAGCGGACGCCGAATCAGGAGAACGCGAAGCGGCATTGGAAACAGATCCGCGCCGGCCTGGGCAGGATCACAACCAGGACCAGGGAGATCCTCGATGAGATCGCGCAGCCCAGTCCGCGCGGCGGCTACGCGGTGGCGGGCGGCAGAGGCCGCTTGGCCGAGCATGGAGGCTGACGCCTCCACAATCGCGGTCTCTGCCCCCTAAGCCAACATAGGCGTCGGTCAGTCCCGCTGTCACTGGGACTTTCCTACTGGGTGCTAGCATCGGCCCGAGATGGACTTCGGTCTCACTGACGAACAGGAGCTAATCGTCCGGACGGTTCGCAATTTCGTCGAGCGGGAGCTGTATCCGCTCGAAGCCGAGGTTGAACGAACGGGCCAGGTCCCGATCGAGGTTGGTCGGGAGATCCAGCGGAAGGTGAAGGCGCTTGGCTTCTACGCGCCCAACATGCCGGCCGATCTGGGAGGCGGTGGGCTCGACCAGGTGACGTTCACCATGCTGGAGCGCGAGCTGGGCCGGGCGTCGATGGCCCTTTCTGTTTTCTGGGGCCGGCCCTCCGGGATCCTATGCGCGTGCGATGCGGAGCAGCGGCCGCGTTACCTGATCCCCTCCATAACCGGAGAGAAGATCGACGCGCTGGCGATGTCCGAGCCCGATGCCGGCTCTGACGTCCGCAGCATGAAGTGCGCCGCTCGGCGCGACGGCGACGATTGGGTGATCAACGGCACCAAGCACTTCATCAGCCACGCCGATGTCGCGGACTTCATCATCGTGTTCGTCGCGACCGGCGAGGAGGCCACCGCCAAAGGACCGAAGAAGAGGATCTCCTGCTTCCTTGTTGATCGTGACACCCCCGGGATGGAGATCAAACCGGGGTACTCGTCCGTCTCACATCGCGGCTACCACAACTCGTCTCTCGTTTTCGACAATTGCCGCTTGCCCTCGGCGCAGATGCTGGGCGAGGAGGGGATGGGTTTCGAGCTCATCAACACGTGGCTGCGTGCGACACGGCTGACGGTTGCGGCAACCTGCGTGGGGCGCGCGCGCCGGGCGTTCGAGCTTGCGCTTGCCCACGCGGCCGAGCGTCAACAGTTCGGCCAGCAGATCGGCAAGTTTCAGGGCGTGTCGTTTCAGCTCGCGGACATGATCACCGAGATCGACGCCGCCGACTACTTGACCCTGGCCGCAGCGTGGCGCCTGGACCAGAGCCTCGAGGCGAACCGCGAGGTCTCGCAAGCGAAGCTGTACGCCTCGGAGATGCTGGCCCGTGTCACGGACAGGGCGATTCAGGTCTTTGGAGGGATGGGATTGATGGACGAGCTGCCCCTCGAACGCCTGTGGCGCGATGCACGGGTCGAGCGAATCTGGGACGGCACCAGCGAGATCCAGCGCCACATCATCTCGCGCGAGCTGCTGCGGCCGCTCGGGGCATGAGCGTCGGTCCCGTTCGCGTAACGCGCGACGGGCCCGTTTTCGAGGTGGTGCTCGATCGGCCGAAAGCCAACGCCATCGATGCGGCCACCAGCCGCGCGATGGGAGAGGCGTTCGCAGGATTCCGCGATGACCCCGAGCTGCGGGTCGCGATCATCACGGGGGCGGGTGAGAAGTTCTTCTCGGCGGGTTGGGACCTCAAAGCCGCAGCTCAAGGAGAGCCGCCTGACGCGGACTATGGCGTTGGGGGGTTCGGCGGGCTCCAGCAGCTGCCCAACCTGAACAAGCCTGTGATCGCGGCAGTCAACGGGTTGGCGGTCGGGGGCGGGCTGGAGCTGGCGATGGCGGCCGACATGATCATCGCGGCGGATCACGCGCGTTTTGCGTTGCCCGAGATCAACGCGGGGACGCTCGCGGACGCCGCCACGATCAAGCTGCCGCGCCGCATCCCGTACCACGTGGCGATGGACATGCTGCTCACCGGCCGGTGGATGGAGGCCGACGAGGCTTTGCGTTGGGGGCTGATCAATCGGGTCGTCCCCGCCTCGGAGTTGATGGCCATTGCGAGGGAGCTGGCAGGTTCGCTGGCGGCGGGGCCGCCGCTCGTGTTCGCCGCCATCAAGGAAGTCGCGCGCGAGAGCGAGCGCCTGTCCTTTGCGGAAGCGATCGATCGTGTGATGCGCAAGGACTTCCCAACGGTGGCGGCGCTCTACGGGAGTGAGGATCAGTTGGAGGGAGCGCGGGCGTTCGCCGAGAAGAGGGCCCCGCTGTGGAAGGGACGCTAGGCAGGGTGGCCGAGGCGGAGGCCCTGTGTCAAAGCGTTGTGGATTTGGGACTAGGAAGGGGTGGTGGAGCGGGTCCGGAGGCGCGAGGCGAGGCGATAATTTAGCGCGACGCGGTAAATTTCCACTTGACATCCCAAACGGATGTTTGGTATGATTCCGAGCATGGAAATCGGGGTTGGGGGGCAAGCATCCGGGCCCGAGCTCGCTGAGAACCTGATCCGCCTCAGCGGGGCGGTCGATCTCATCCTGCTCGAGTTCTCTCGTGTCGCCGCCGAGTTCGCGCAGACCGATGAGTACGACCAGCAGGGCTACGACAGTCCCATCTCCTGGATCAAGGAGAACTGCCACCTCCCTGGCGGCGCCGCCGCCGATCGCGTCTGCGCCGGCGAGCAGCTCGAGCGCTTGACCGAGAGCACGGCGGCGCTGGCCGAGGGACGCATCGGGTTCGCCCACTTCGCGCTCCTGGCGCGCACCTCAGAGGCCATCGGCCCTTCCTTCAACGAGGCCCGGCTGCTCAAGCAGGCGGCCCAGCTCAGCGTCATGCGCTTCCGCAACGCCTGCATGCACGCGCGGCATGCGGCCAATCCCGAGGACTATGTGACTGAGGAGAGGCAGGGTGTCGAGGCGCGAAGCCTGACCTTGACTTCGATTGACAACGGGCTCGTGTTCGTCAACGGCATCCTCGACAAGGTCGGTGGGGCCGCGCTGCGTACGGCGTTGGAGCCGCTGGCCAAGCGCGCGGGCAAGGACGACGACCGCAACCGCGACCGCCGGCTGGCAGACGCCCTTGTGGACCTCTCGATGCACGCGCTCGACTCCGGTCAGCTGCCGCAGCAGGGGAGCCAGCGCACCCACCTGCAGGTCACCACCTCGCTGGAGACGCTCCTCGGACTCTGCGGCGCGCCGGCGGCGGAGATGGAGTTCTCATTGCCGATCTCGGCCAAGGCGGTCGAGCGGTTGGCCTGCGATTGCTCGGTGACGCGCATCCTGCTCGACTCCGATTCGATGGTGATCGACGTCGGCCGCGCCAAGCGCACGGTCAGTGGACCCAAGCGCAAGGCGCTCAACGCCCGCGACAAGCATTGCGTCTGGCCAGGGGGCTGTGACCGGCCGCCGACCTACACGTCCGCACACCACATCGTGCATTGGGCTCGCGGCGGCTCCGATGAACTTTCCAACCTTGCCCTTCTCTGCTACCGGCATCACTGGAATGTGCATGAGGGCAACTGGCAGATCGTCCGCACCGACGATGGCCAATTCATCACCGTCCCTCCACCGACCGGCTTCGAGCAGTTGCCTCGCGGGCCTGCTCGCGGCGCCGCGGCCTAGCGTCGGCTGATGGCAGGTGCTTGGTCGGCCACGCCCTTCGGTTCATTGCGTCGCGTGTAGCCAAGAAGCAGTACCACCGCGCTCGCCGCACACAGGACTCCCGCCAGCACAAACGGCCAGACAAAACCAGTTGCATCCGCCAGCCACGCGGCGAGGATTGGACCGCTCGCGCCTCCGGCGGCCCATGCGGCGTTCATGGTCGCCACCCCCACCGCCTGGCCGGTCGGACCACTCTCCGCGCCGTCACTCACCATGGCCGCGGTCGGAGTCCACATCGCCGCCAATGTGGATACGGCGACCACAGTCACGATCGCCAGCGCCGTCAGCGAACCGACGAGCGGCAGCAATGGAAACGCTGCGGCTGCGATCACGAAACCCACGAGCGTTGGCCATTGCCTCCCAAAACGATCGGATATCCGTCCCAGGAAGATGTTGAGGAAGGCGGAGAGCAGATAGCTCGAGGCCAGAATGCCGGCGATAAAGCCCGCGCCCCCGTGGCGCTGCGCTGCCAGTAGCGGCATCAGGCTCGACACCGTGCCGCCGACGATTCCGATGATGAGAAGCAGTCCGTTGCCGAAGCCTGCTCGCCGGCTGCGAAGCAGTCGGAGCAGCGCTTGCACAGAGCCCCGCCTTCGTGTCGACGCCGGCGCGGTTGCAGGGCTCGCCAGCGCAAGCATTGCGAGTACGACCGCCAGCCCGGTGAACACCGGTCCGCGCCCCACTTCAGAGGCCAATGCCCCAATGGCAGGCCCCACCACCATCCCGATCAATGCCGCACCGACCGCGCCGCCGATAACCGATCCCCTTCGTCCCGCAGCGGTACTGCTGGTCAGCCATGACAGGGCGCCCGCCCACGCGACGGCACCGCCTACTCCCTGCACGAACCTCGCGGCGTCGAGCAGCACTGGACTTTGCCCCCACGCGAATCCGAGCGTTGCCGCGATGAGAATCCCGATGCCGGCGAGGGTCGTCGTCCGAACGCCCCACCTGTCGACAAGCGCCATGGATGGAATCGCCGCCAGCAGCACGCCCGCCGGGTAGGCGGCGACAAGGAATCCAACGTCGACGGTGGTCAGGTGGACGTCTCGTACCAACCGCGGCACGAGTGGCGCCACGACGGCGAAGAAGGCCGACTCCACGCCGAAGACGGCGGCAACGAAAAGAACCAATCGCCGCGACGACACCGCGGCCTCGCTCATGATGGCCGGCCGAAGGTGTTGACCAGCGCCGACGCGGTGTCCTCGAGCATCCGGCGCGCTCCGGGCAAGACTCCAGGCATCCGGTACGCGCCGTGGATCAAGTCCGGATAGCAGATGTGCCGAGCCGGTACCCCAGCCTCGCCGAGCCGGCGCACGTAAGCGTTCCCCTGCTCCATGAGCGGATCCAGGCCACAAGACAGCACGAGGGCCGGGGCCACAGCGTGTAGGTCGGCCGCCCGGAGTGGCGAAGCCTCCGGGCTCATCGCGTCGGCATCGGTGCTGAGATATTGACTGACCCAATACGACACGTCCTGCGCCCCGACGCAGTCCAGCACCGGGTAGACCAGCACCTGCAGCGCGAGTGGAAGCGCGCCGTCACGCGCGCGAAGCGCCACCACCGCGGCCAGGTTGCCGCCGGAGCTGTCGCCGCCGACGGTCAGCCGACCGGCATCCCCACCGATCTCATCAGCGTGCTCGTGCACCCAACGGGTCGCGGCCCATGCATCCTCGAGGGCGGCGGGAAACTTGTTCTCCGGCGCCAGTCGGTAGTCAACCGACACCACCAGACATCGCCCGTGCGTAGCGAGGAATCGGGCCACGCCATCATGCGAGTCCAGGCTGCCCACCACCCATCCCCCGCCATGGAAGTAGACGAGCATCGGGAGGTCGGCATTCGAGTCCGGGCGGTAGATCCTGACCCTTATCTCACCCGTCGGGCCCGGAATCCCGCGCCCATCGATTTCGGCGACGGGCTCTACCGGTCCGAACATCGCCCCAGCCTCGCCGTCGTTCACCTCGCGGGCCACATAGACGGGCAGGCTCGTGAGCCCGCTCATCGACACAAATCCGGCCAGACGGGCCTGGACCTCCGGTGCCAGCGCCTCAGGTCCTGGGATCGCCAATCCTCCGGCCGGCTCGGTCGGGACGTGGCAGATGCGAATGGGCGGTGGCCACCTCGGCAATGCGGCTCACGACAGCGGGCTCCGCCGGCGCCACGTGGCCAGTCCGCTTGTCGACGTGAAGGCACAGATGCTCGGCCTCGGCGAGGATGGTCCCGTCGACCGGACGCGTGAGCACATGGTAAAGATGCAGCCTCTTCTCGTCGGATTTCAACACCTGTGTCGTCACGCCGACCACATCCTCAGCGCGAGTCTGCGCAAGGAACGCGAGACGCGTCTCCGCGGTGAAGAAGCTTCCCGCGCGCGCCAGGTAGGCGGCGTCCACACCAACGTAGCGCACGAAGGCATCGGTGGCGTCGCCAAACACCTGCAGGTAGCGACTTTCGTGCACGTGGCCGTTGTAGTCGACCCAATCGGCGGGAACCCGCGCTGTGTACAGCAGGAGCGGTCGCGATAGGTCGTCGCCGTCGCGCATAACGCGCTCGTGCGCTGAATCGAAAAGGACGCGTTCATGCGAGACCAAGACAGCGCCCGCGCCGGCTTGGTGTGTCCGCAGACTCTGCATGACGGCGACCAGGCAATCGTCGCGGAACCTCTCGAGGTCGCGCACCGACCGACCTTCCGCCTGGGCATCCGATTGCGCGACGATCTTGTCGAGCAGAGCGCTGTCCAGCTCCGGAACATCGGTGAGCTTCGACCACGGCCACTGCAGCGTCGGTCCGAACTGGTCCATGAAGTGCCGCATTCCCGCCTCCCCGCCGGCGATCCGATAGATGAGGAATGTGCCCATGAACGACCAGCGAAGACCAGGCCCGAGAAGAATCGCATCGTCCACCTCGGCCGCGGTGGCGACATCGTCGTTGATCAACCAGAGGGCCTCCCGCCACAACGCCTCGAGGAGGCGATCGGCGATAAAGCCCGGGATTTCCTTACGGAGCCGCAGCGGTGACATACCAACCGTTCGGTAAACGGCTGCGGCGTGCTCGATCGCTTTCGGCGCGGTCAGCCGGCCGCCGCAAACCTCGACGAGCGGCAGCAGGTACACGGGGTTGAACGGGTGGCCGACGACAAAGCGCTCTGGATGTTCCATCTCCATCTGGAGGCGCGACGGCAGCAGGCCCGACGTCGATGATGCGAAGACCACCTCGGGGTCGCTCGCGCGGCACGCACGTGCGAGCAGCTCACGTTTTAGATCCTCCCTTTCGGGGGCGCTCTCCTGCACGAAGTCGGCGCCGGCTACGGCTGCTTCGACGCTGTCGGTGACGAGCAGCCTGCCCTCTGGCGGCAGGGGCATCATGGTCAGCTTCCTCCAGGCCCGGCGGGCATTCTCCAGCATCTCCGCGACCTTGCGGCCGGCTTCGAGGTCCGGGTCGTAGAGCTGGACGTCGATGCCGTGCAAGAGGAAGCGCGCTGCCCAACCGCCGCCGATGACGCCCCCGCCGAGG
>Ga0210384_10009152_pt1 | contig 10250 bp, 10 predicted proteins | sample IncBWH2MmetaG_FD_160574 | JGI IMG/M metagenome (GOLD analysis project Ga0210384, IMG submission 160574) | Forest soil microbial communities from Barre Woods Harvard Forest LTER site, Petersham, Massachusetts, United States - Inc-BW-H-2-M | ecosystem: Environmental > Terrestrial > Soil >...
ACACCATCTACGAGAGTGAAATGGCGCTCTTCTTTGAGTGCATGCAGTAGTGCGCTCAAAAGTACTTGACACGGGCCGACATTGTCAGAGACGCCATGTTACAACAACATCAAGCGTCGCTCGGTTGCTGCTTCGTGAACGGCTGAACAAATATTTCGGCGAGTCAGGAGAAATCTGCGCAAGTAGAGTCAACCTTTTATAAACGCCTGGCACAAGCACCGCCACATTCTCATCGTTTCGTTGCCGATCAACTAACCGCCACATGATCCAACGGAAAACCCGCTCGAAGAAGCCCCCACTGTGATGTGCTTGCCGCGTGTTATGAAAGCGCGACAAGGAATTGACAATTAAGTGACATCCCATCCGCATCCCGTCGTTGTTCGCGCAGTCTAACTGGGATGCATCGTGAAGATCTCAGCAATTGAGACACGGACGCGGTTGCGGAGTAAACGTCACGAGCGCAATTATCAACAATTAAGTTCAATCCTAACGGAGAAATTCACGAAATGAACTACGGAAAGTGTTTAACCGCCATGAGCAAGAGCTTGGCGGTAGCGGCAATAACCATGGGGCTTGCGGCCAGTTCCTTGTGCGCAGGTCAAGAGACAGTGTTGCATACTTTCACTGGTGTCGAACGCAATTCCGGTAGCGCTCCTGGTAGCCTGACCTTTAACGCGAGCGGAGATCTTTTTGGCACGTTCAGCGCGGGCGGTGTCGGAGAATTCGCCGACGGCGGGGTTTTCGAAATGACGCCGAAGGCGGGTGGCGGGTTCACCTACCGCGCGATCCACCAGTTTTCGCAGGCAACGGGCGACGGCGCTAACCCAGGTTCCGCCTTTATCCTCGACGCGAAGGGCAACCTTTATGGGGTCACCCCGAACGGCGGTAACGGCTGCGGCATCGTTTTTGAACTGTCGCCTCCCGCCACCAAGGGTGGAAAGTGGAAAGAGACCATCCTGCACAACTTCGACAGCAACGGGGACGATGGATGCAATCCCAGTGGCCGTTTAATCTTTGACCGAGCGGGAGATCTCTTCGGCGGCACCTTCAATGGTGGTGGCGGCATTAGCAATCTCTTCTGCAACAACGGTTGCGGCACGACCTATAAGCTGCGCCTGGCGAACGGAAAGTGGACGGAGACCGTTCTCCATCGCTTCACCGGGAAGGGCACAGACGGCCAGAGTCCTACCGGCGGGCTGGCGTTCGACAAGGCTGGTAACCTTTGGGGGACAACGTTCATTGGCGGCGTTGGCAAATCATCGACCTGCGGCGACACGAAGGGCGCGGGTTTCTGCGGCACGGTGTTCGAACTGACGCCCAACGCGAACGGAACGTGGACGGAGAGCACGTTGTATAGCTTCGTGGACGCCAGCACCGGCTGGAATTCTTTTTCCGGTTTGATCCTTGACCAGGCGGGAGATTTAGTTGGTACGACGGAGAATGGAGGAAGCGCCTTGCAGGGCACGGTGTTCAAGATCACCCCGAAAGGCAAAGGGAAAGTCGAGGAGAGCCTCATTCACGAATTTGCCGGCGAAGCGGATGGAGCTTTTCCTAATTCCGGCCTGACTCCGGATGCGGCGGGGAATCTCTACGGCGTGGTCTCGAATGGCGGCGGCCACGCCTTCACGTGCACGGAAAACTCGGGTGGGGGCTGTGGCATTGTCTACAAGCTGACGCCCAATTCTGACGGAACCTGGACGGAGACGATTCTGTATGCCTTCCTCGGCGGGGCCGACGGAGCCGAGCCTGGGGACGACAGGCTTGCTCTCGACGCCAACGGCGACGTCTTTGGCTCGGCTGGGTCAGGCGGCGACTTCAACTTCAACCAAACCGGTTGTCCCGGCAACCTCCCCGGCGGATGTGGCGTTGTATTCAAGGTGAAACCGTAACCGCTTGGGGACCGAGGTAACGCGGGGCCTCGTTTCGTTCGAGGCTCCGCGTATTTTTCAGATGGGTCGACAGGACAGAGACCTACACCGTCATCGAAAGGCACATCACTAAGTGTGCACGTAAAACCGAATTATATTCGGGCGGAAACGGCAGTTAGCCGTCAGTCTGGGAAAAAGGCCATTGCGTTCATCGCCTATACCCGACAAAAATCCTCAAGTGTCACTATCAGGCCATTTCGCTCATTGAGGTGGTTTTGAGCGTAATTGAGATGTTACAACACCTATCTGCGTCAGTGCCGAATTGCTGCCCCGGCTTACTTGGCTGGTTCCACCCAGACGACAAAGCTCAGCTTATCTCCTTCGTAGTCTCCAGTGATCTCCCAGCAACCGGGAGCCGGTACATAAACACCCGTCAGCATGGACGATATTCCTGTGTAGGCGTTCGTCGCAGGCATCACCATGAGAGGCGGAGCGGGACCATCGAGCCGTCTTCCCGTGACCTTTAATTTGGGGCGCGGTTCCGCACGGTAATCATAGCCCACACGAAACCAAAAGACCTTTTGCGTTAATGGTTGCACTTCCTGCTCGTGCCCTGGTTTGTGTGGTGCCCACTCCCAGATTTCGGGATTGCCAAGCACGATCCTCAGCTTCTCGGTGCCCAGCCAAAAGGCGTTCTCGGGTAGCTCAGTCGGGTAAGGGGCAGGTGGCACAAAGGCCTTGGCTGGCGGACGTGGAACGGGACAGGTGGCAGGCGGCGCAGAGGGCAGTACCTCTTGCGCCCACAAACCGACCGAGACCAAGACAACCGCAGCTGTAAGCAACGATTTTGCGTAGGGCCGCATGTGAGGGACCTCTGGGGAGGCAGCTCTCGACATCTTAGTACAACCCTCAATTGTTACAAACAGGGACGAACAATTTTGTCGTGAGGATCGGGTGGCAGAAGGGAACCTTGGAATCTGCTTCCCGCTCAGTTGCTGAAACCGGGTCAGCATGACCGGACTTTCGGTCACAACGAAGCATTAAAAGAGGCTCTACGCCAACCCCCTGTTTGGAGTGAGTTACGGCTCTTTTCAAGGGAGGCCATTACACTCTTTGAGAATTGGCAGGGCAGGTCGATGAGCGTTAACGAGATATTACGACAGTTACGCCATGCAGAAAGGGCAGAGTGCCCCAAGCGCGTTGCTATTTTCTCCCGAGAGCCAGTCTGCCCAGCGTCGCGGGTTGCTTGTCCGCTGGCAGCGTGATCACGTCCGGCCCTTTGGTTCTGCCCGTGATGATGGGTTTGTTGGGGATGGTCTCGTAGGCGTAGCCGACTATGTACTCCGTTTTCCCGAGACCTGCCCAATTGATGCGAGCCCAAGCGTAGTGCGTCCTACCATTGATGGCGAATTTCAGTCCGAGATAACGTTGTTTCACGTGCAGCCACGGGCCGGAGGACAGGTACCGGTGGGTATAGGTATTCCGGGTGCTCCTTGCCAAATCTAGCTTTCGTGCCGCGAGGTTTTTGGACGCGACGCGAACTCCGCAGTTCAACGCCGCGGCGAAGGGATGGCCGTTGCTCATCGTTTGCCGAACTTCATTGTTTGGTTGGGCAGGGTAGACCGAAACATAACTGTAGCTGGTTCCGTACTGGTTCCTGGCTCCCTCGTTAAAGAATTTAAAATCCGGAATGCCGTCGTTCTTTAGGTCTAACGAAACAGGAGCGTCGCCCAGAGTAATTGCAATCTTAGCCTTGGTGTAAATGATCTTGGCTTCGGCCGATTGGTTCAAACATAGCAACCCCAGGCCCGTCGCACTAGACGCGAGGGCATACGTGTTGAGGCGGCGACAAACGGAATCGGAGAGTCTGGCAGGTGTTCTGGGCGGACGCGGTGACAGTTTCATTGACTTCCCCCAGTCAAAACGTTTCCCAATTATAGCTCCAGAAAGTCGGTCAACTGTCGCAAACAGGCCATAGCACTCATAACCTACTGGTTGAATTGTCAGGGCCCGACGTTGTTCGCTCACTGAATCCGGTCGTGTGTGAATCGGTCACGCCCGGCCCAATAGGGACACTGGGGACAGGAAGTTCCTTCCGGGTAGTCTATGCCCTCCTCGTGCGGGCAGCCGATAATCCTGTCGGTGACGACGGTGGAGCGGGGTGCGTAAGGTTTGAGGAAGGCCAGAATCTGCTCCCCGATGGCGAGATCATGGCGTACGTCCAAGTCGCCCTCGGAGAACCAGCGGTTGAGAATGTCCGGCTCGTTATTTTCCGTGAGAATCACGCTAACGGCGACTTTGGTGGCCAGTTTGTCGTTGGGTCCGTAGAAGGCTATGGTGGCAATGGGGTAGCCGCGAAAAGCAGGGCGAAAGTTCGTGCCCAACCACGATTGGGTGAGTAGTCTCTTCTTGCGCAATCACGGTGCCGGAGATTTGAGAGGGATCAAGTAGGTTGATGAGTCTTTCAAGCGCGATGATCGAGGTGTATTCAGTACCGTGGGCACCAGAGACCAGAGCTAGGACAGGGCCACGCTTTTCGCCGTTGATGACGATGACGGGAATACTGGTGGCAGCGTCGACGCCAGCGGGGACTTCCAAATAGCCCGTTGATTTTTGGCCCGGAGCGGCAGTCGCAGTGCCGACAGAGAAAGACAAAGCCTGTGCCTGGACGAACAGTGGGAATAACAGAAAGATCCCGGACGAAGCAAATGTGCGAGCGAAAGATCTAAGCATAGACCCTCCACGAGGAGGATGAGGATACGGCGAGGGGAATGATTTGAGCAATGCACAGAGACTGACAGAGACTCGCTGGACTCGCTGAATTTGGGGAAACCTAAGTCCTCAGCTCTTTATTCCCGGATCACGGGCAACCCGGAAGTTATTCCAGGCCACAAGTCTGGAAATCGGAGAAATGAAATCTAGCTGACTCCCCAGAAGTCGGCTTGTAGGAAGTTTCACAAGATCGCTACTGGAAACGCGCTTGTGCTGACTTCCCCGGCCCGACCTGTGACGAGGGGTCTCGAGAGCCCTCTTGTCTGGTCTTCCGTTTAAAGGAGAGTGCGTTTAATCCTCTATGGGCTCAGGGCTTTAGGGGTAGGGGGGCGCATCTCTAGAGTCGAGCCTCTTGCGACCGGTGGGCTGCCACTTGTGTACTTTCGCAGCAAAAGATTTTTTTGTTTTTTGCCGGTTTTTTCGCACGTCAGTCGGCCTGCCTGATTCGCCGCGAAGCGTACGTCGAGATTGCCGGCTCAGGTCGATCCCTCTCAAGCACAATCGCCGGAGTTGTCAATGACTTGCCGAGGTTGTGGTTTTTCGGGTGTGTCGCAAAGGGTGTCGGAAACCTTCTTTCGCTACCCCCGCGTTTCAGCAGTTTCGCTTGTCGCATTGTAATCGAGCGCGGCACGGACGACGTCCAGTTCTGGATGCTGATAAATGCATTGCACTCTCTACCTCTCGATGGCCCATTGTCCTCATGATCGCGGCCAAGTCCCCGGTTTCGCATGAGGACTCGAGTGCCAGAGTCGTGGCGGGCACTAATAAAGGACCAGTGCCTTCGGTAGGCCGGCTTGCCGCGCCTCTCGAAATAGGCGATCGATTGTGCATAGGTGACCCGCAGCATAACGCTTGAATGGAAACCTCTTACGACTAACCAATTGATCAGCAATTCGAACTGGCGTGGGCCGGTATGGTTCCCGGTGAATTTTCTTCTGGTCGAGTCTCTGCAAAAGTTCCACCACTATCTGGGGAACGATTTCACAATCGAGTTCCCGACTGGATCGGGAAGCATGAAGACGTTGTGGGACGTGGCGGGTGAGCTGTCGCGCCGGATGACCAACATCTTTCTTCGTGACCAGAAGGACCACCGACCGGTATTCGGCAACTTGGAGAAGTTCCAGACGGACCCTCATTGGCGAAACTTGGTTCTCTTTCACGAGTACTTCGACGGCGACTCCGGTAACGGAGTGGGCGCCAGTCATCAAACCGGATGGACAGGTCTGGTCACCAAGTTAATGCAACAGAGCGGTGAATCCCGCGAACAGAAGAAAACTGAGCCAGCGCTTGCTGCTGTAGGCGCAGAGTGACGTCAAGGAAACAACGAGCAAGTCATGATTCAGTTTAAACGGGAAACATGTAGTGACCTGGAATCGGCTCTCAGCCGGGAGTGGCTGGAAACCAATGGGCTGGGCGGCTACGCCTCGTCAACAATCATTGGTTTGAACACCCGCCGCTACCACGGTCTTCTGGTGGCCGCCACTAGGCCACCTGTCGGCCGTATGGTTCTCCTCTCTAAAATCGAAGAAACGCTGGTTATCGATAGGAAGCATTTCGATCTGTCGGCCAACCGCTATTCAGGTGTTATTCACCCGCAGGGATTTCGCTACCTCAAACAGTTTCGCCTCAACCCGTTTCCAGTCTTTACGTATGAAGCAGAAGGCATCGAGATCGAGAAGTCCGTGTTCATGATTCGCTGCGAAAACAGCATAGTGATTCACTATGAACTAAGGAAGAACAATCTTTCGGAGTCACTGAAGGACGTGCTGCTAGAAATCCGTCCGTTGATCGCATTCCGCGACTACCACGGCACGACTCACGAAAACGCTTCCATCAACCCAGGGGTGGAAGAACGTTGGGGACTGGCAAGTGTCACTCCTTATCAAGGGTTGCCTGGCCTGCACTTGGCTCACAATGCCATCGAGCTACGGAAAACGGGCGATTGATATCACAACTTTGAATATGACGCTGAGCGCGAACGCGGGCTCGATTTCTCTGAAGATCTTTTCAGTCCCTGTGTGCTGCGTTTCGACCTGCTCTTGGGCCGCAAGGCATCGATTATCGCCTCCACCGAGCAACGTGATGTTGCCCAAGCGGTCGAATATAGGAGGGCGGAGATCACACGTCGTCGAAAAGCGCTCGTAGCATCCCCCATTGATGATAGTTTTGCCCAAAGCCTCACCGCTGCCTCAGACCATTACCTGGTTTCGCGTGGCGATGAGAAAACGGTCATCGCCGGCTACCACTGGTTTGGCGACTGGGGTCGCGACACCATGATCGCCCTGACAGGCCTCACGTTATCGACCGGCAAATATGAAGTCGCGCGTAGTATCCTGCGCACCTTCGCGAAACACGTGGATCAGGGTATGTTGCCGAACCGTTTCCCTGGCGCGGGCGAAACACCGGAATACAACACGGTCGATGCCGCTCTCTGGTTTCTCGAGGCGGCCAGGGCATACCTCGCGTATACGGGCGATCTGGAGTTCGTCGCGGACGAACTCTACCCCGTGTTTGCTGAAATCATCTCCTGGCACGCTCGCGGCACGCGCTACGGAATCAAAGTGGATCCCAGCGGCTTGCTGGCTTCCGGCGAACTGGGAGTCCAACTCACGTGGATGGACGCCAAAGTCGGCGACTGTGTGGTAACGCCGCGTCGTGGCAAACCTGTCGAAATTCAGGCTCTCTGGTATAACGCGCGCTGTGCATTATGGAAGAGCTGGCCTTCCGGTTCGGGGATGAGGCTGCAGGAAAACGCTATCGCCACATGGCCGCGGTCGCGCATTGGAGTTTCAACCGGCTTTTTGGGAACGAAAAGCTCGGTTGCTTGTACGACGTTGTAAATGGAGGTTCGCCCGATCCATCCATCCGCCCCAACCAGATCTTCGCAGTGAGCCTCCCTCACAGCATGTTGCCCCGCGACCGAGCCAGAAGGGTCGTGGAGAAAGTTCAAGAACACTGCTGACGCCTTTCGGGCTTCGCACTCTTTCACCGAGCAACCGACAATACCGCGGATGCTACACCGGCGGTCCTACAGAGCGCGATGGAGCCTACCACCAGGGAACTGTTTGGTCGTGGCTGCTAGGACCGTTCATTACCGCGTATGTAAAGGTGAATGGACGAAGCGAGGACGTCAAGCGCAAACCTGGTTGTCTCCCTTAGAGTCTCACCTTGTGGAAGCCGGGTTAGGCCATGTCTCGGAAATCTTCGAAGGCGATGCGCCCCATCGCCCCTGCGGATGTATTGCTCAGGCTTGGCGCGTGGCCGAGATTCTACGTGTCCACTTCGAAGATGTAAGAGGTCTGCGACCGAATACGCGGCCAAGCTGCCGCCCGACCCAAAGCAAGAACCGGGCAGTCACCCAAGGTCTCCCTCGTCCGGAGCGTCTGCACAGGCGCGGCTGCTAAGGCATCCTCCATGCATCCCAGCGTATGTCTGGAATAAATGGTAGGAATGCCCGTTATCAACGTAGATGGAAAAATAGCAGTACTTGTGGTGAGCATCGCTGTGTTGGACCGTTGTCGTCGAGCGAAAACTTTCATGCCTCTCCTCCAGCAACGGACAGGACGTCAGCGAGAACGACGTTCTCGAATCGAACCGAGTTGACGACCTGTCCGCCTCCCCAAAAGCTTCTTGAGCTCGTGGCAAGTATCTGATTTTTGCTCGATATCTCAAACGTAGTCGATTTGTTCTGCTGAGCTACTACATGCATCACTACTAACCCCGCCACAGGCGATGTGGGGATGTTGACTGAGCGTGATTCAGACTAATCTGACAGATTGTCCAAGCAGTAATGTTGCCACGATGTGTTTACGAGACTCGACAAAGGTTGACAATCAAACGACAAACCGTTCACATCTCGTCAGTGGTCGCCGCGTCTAACCCATGTGTTGTGCTTAGCATTCGACAACCGAGGCTCGGGAGACACTTGTGGAATAAAGCCTCACCAGCACAGTTATCAATAATGAAATTCAAAATGTTTTCAACAAGGAGAAATCATGAAGAAGCAATATCTAGCAGTTCTATTCACACTGATCTGCCTTTTAGGGTTGGGCCTGAGTGCTCAAGCCCAGGAGCAAGACACAGTTGTTATCAACGTGCCGTTTGAGTTCGTGGCAGGTGGCAAGGTACTCCCTGCGGGCAAGTACACGGTGAATCGTGTAGCTCCTGCCTCCGGGTCGCGAGAACTTGAGATGAGAAGCTACGAAACGCGTGCAAGTGTGTTTGTACTTCCTACGGTCTTCGATGACGTTCGATCCGACAAAGCACAGCTTAACTTCGAACATCTCGGAGATACATATTTTCTCAGCGCCATTGAGACACCGATCGGGACATACACCGTAGACATACCCCCTTCGGCTATCAAACTTGCCCAGACGCAACAGCAAAGCGGGTCACACTCGGGAAGCAACTGAATGAACCAAATCACCACCGACTTTCTGGCGGGGAGTTCGCGCGAAAGGAATTGCACGACAAAGCGCGAACTTCGGTCGGAACTACCAAAGACTTTTTAGGTAAGAACAGGCAGGGGTTGACCTGCCCATTTTTCGTGCACGTGATCATATGACATTTTCCAGTTGGGCGGCTGAGGACGACGCAGCCCCTAAAGCGGAGTCGGCCTCAGCCGCCCCTACCCGTGCAGCAAATTCCCTGGGGGTTTGGTATCCCAGGCTGCTGTGCGGACGCTCCTCGTTGTACTCTTTTCTCCACGCCGCGGTCTTTCGCCGCGCATCGAACAAGTTCTGAAACCAGCTCACGGTCAAACACTCTTCCCGCAACCGTCCGTGGAAACTCTCGACGTGCGCGTTCTGCGTCGGCTTGCCCGGCTGAATGTGTACCAACTCGATTTGCCGTTCCACGCACCACGCCAGAAAATTCCGGCTCGTCAGCTCTGGCCCGTTGTCGCAGCGAATCGCTAGCGGCTGGCCGCGCTCGGCTACGATCCCGTCCAGTACTCGCGTCACTCTTCGGCTGGCGAAACTCGTGTCCACTTCCAAAGCCAAACACTCTCGCGTGTACGCATCCACCACGCTCAGCACCCGGATCGCCCGTCCGCACTCCACCGCATCGTGCAGAAAGTCCAGCGTCCATTCCTGGTTCGCCGCCGTCCAGACGCGCAGCGGTCGTTCCACGCGGGCGCCATGTTTCCGCTTCTTCCTCCGGATCATCAACCCGGCCGCCCGATACACGCGGTGCACTCGCTTGTGCTTCACATGCTCTCCCGAGCGGCCCAACAACACATGCAGTCGCCGATATCCGAAGCGCGGTTTCTCCCGCGCCAACTCCACCAGCCGCGTTCGTAGCGGCTCATCCGAGCATCTGCTCTGGTAGCGATAGCTCGATACTGCCATCGTCATCAGGCCGCACGCACGCCGCTGGCTGAAGGCATACTCCCCGCGCACTTGCTCGACAGCCGCCTTCAGGGCTACGAGCTCCAGCCGTTTTTTCGGATCACCGACTGCAGGGCTTCTTTGTCCAAACTCAGATCCGCAACCAGCTTTCGCAGCTTCGTGTTCTCGTCACGCAACTGCTTCGCTTCCTGCGCCTGGCTCACGTCCATTCCCCCGTACTTCGCCTTCCAAGCGTAGAGCGTGTGATTGGACACCCCCCACT
>Ga0210384_10009153_pt1 | contig 10250 bp, 8 predicted proteins | sample IncBWH2MmetaG_FD_160574 | JGI IMG/M metagenome (GOLD analysis project Ga0210384, IMG submission 160574) | Forest soil microbial communities from Barre Woods Harvard Forest LTER site, Petersham, Massachusetts, United States - Inc-BW-H-2-M | ecosystem: Environmental > Terrestrial > Soil >...
CATGTTCACGGTCCCAGCGGTGGTCGTGCTCGACGCGGCCGTGCTCGCCTTCCCAATAGCCGCCGTAGAAGCGCTCACCGTCGTGTCGAGGGCCTACCCAGCGAGCGCCCTCGTAGGGCGGGCGAGTCCAATAGCCGCGATGCCAGCGATAGTGGCCACCTACGGGATACCAGTAGCCATCGACCCAGAAGAACTCGGGGCCGGGGCTGACGGGGCGCACAGCAACGACGCGAGGCGGGGGCGGGGCACCGATTACGATTCCGACAGAAACTTGAGCGAAAGATGCGGGCGCAGCCATCCATAGCATTGCCGAGAACAGTATTGCAGCGATGAATTTCCTCATGTTCTTCCGTCTCCTCTGGTGGAAGTGACCGGGCACTCAGATTATCCGGAATTGGAAGCTCGCTGCATAGGGTGAAAGCCGTATTTGTGCTTGGGTAGAAAACGAGATTGGAAGCTGAAAGGGAACGGGAAAGAAAGATGGCGACATAAAGTCGCCGCTACAAAAAAGATGGCGACGTAAAGTCGCCACTACAAAAAGGTGGCGCGAATGCGGTGTCACTAAGAGGACAGACAATCCAATTTGGGACGCGCAAGTTAGGGGTGCAAAAGATTCTGGGCTGATTGGAAACAGGCACTGTGCGCGGCCACGGAGAGGGCTCCGCTTCGCGCGCGGATGCAAGGAGGAGAAGTCATGTTGGGATTGATCGCATTAGTTTTGATCGTTTGCTGGTTGCTTGGGTTATTCGCGTTTCACATATCCACGGGTTTATTCCACATTTTGCTGGTCATCGGGCTCATTATGCTGATTCTGCATTTCTTCAGAGGGAGAGCCACCATATAAGGTCCGAGACTGCACCGAGGAGCCGCGATGAACCGTTGTCCGTTTGTTGCCGGATCCTGATCTCGCGAGTCTTAGGAGCGACTGCTTCCCGGCCCGCGTAATCGATATGGGAAAGAAGCAGCGGCGATCGGTGTGGACAGAACGACATCGATCGTTTTTTTGTTCGGTGTGATTCTCAGAAGTGCGCTGGAGAGCAGAAGAGAAAGAGGAGGCGATACCGTGGAAGAAACCATCAAGATAAGAGAACAGGAGACGGATGCAGGGTTAACGACCGCGGATTTGGCCAATGCCGGCAAGCCGCTGGGAGTGTGTATTGCGCCTACGTCAGGCTTCCGCGTCAGCAGCGGTTCCTCCGCGGGAGCGGCAACCGCTCCGGCGCTTGAGGAGCAAGCGGCGCCGCTCTTTTCTGCCGAGGAAGCGAAGGATTTTCGCGGCCGGTGGGATACGGTGCAAGTGGGATTTGTGGACGAGCCGCGACGGGCAGTGGAGCAGGCAGACAGCCTGGTTGCGGCGGCGATGAAGCGGCTGGCAGAAATGTTCGCGGCGGAACGAGCGAAACTCGAGGGCCAATGGAGCCGAGGCGATGACGTCTCGACCGAGGATCTGCGACTAGCGCTGCGACGCTATCGATCGTTCTTTGGCCGGATTCTTTCGGTGTAACAAAGGACCAAAGGGCGCGGCAGGGCTGGTCATGGGTTTGTTTTTGGGGTGTCTGAGGGAGGCGTTGCGGTGCCGCTGAGTTCGATGGAGTGCGGGCTGCCGGGGGCGTCGTCAACGATCAGCATTTGAGCGCTCTTGGCACCTAGCGTTGCAGGTGCGAAGACGACGCCGATTTGGCAACTGGTTTTGGGAGCAAGCTGGCCGGTATCGGAAGGACAGCCATTCTTGACGGGCTGAATGCGGAACTCGGCGGCGGCAGGCCCGTCGATGCTGATTGGAGAATTGATGTTTAGAGTGCCGCTGCCCGAATTGGTGAAGGTGATGAGTCGGACGGCGCTGGAAGTGGTTAGCGGCTGATTGCCAAAAGCGAGACTGGCGGGCGCAAAGAAAGCCACCGGGCCCGGCGCGGTGGAGATGCCTTTCAGACTGACGGACTGCGGGCTGCCGGAAGCGTTGTCGGCAACGTTCAAAGTGGCAGACAACGTTCCCATGACGGTTGGATTGAAGATTACGCGAATCTCGCAATGAGTCCGCGGAGCGAGCGTGCCTGGTGAAAGCGGACAATTGTTGGTCTGGGCGAAATCGGCGCTGTTGTCACCGTCGATGGAAATGGCGCTGATGGATAAATCGGCTTCTCCGATGTTGGCCAGGACGATCAATTGCGAGGGGCTGGTAGTTCCCTGCACTTGTGCGGGAAAGCTCAATTGATTTACGGAGAGGTTCACCTGAGGCTCGGCGGCGCGGGCGGCAGTGACGGTGACCAGCAACAAAGCGGCAGACGAAAACATCGTGCGCCTGAAGCGCAGAGTTTGGATTAAGAATGCCGACATGTGAACTTTTTCAGAACTTCCCTCGTGAATTTCAAGAGCGGACCGGGTTCGCTAACTTCTCTACTATAACCGTCCAGACCAGAATAGAAACAGGAGAATCAGAATGGCCAAGCCCACGCCGCTGATTGGATAAAAACTCCACTTCCTGCTATGCGGCCAGATGGGAAGGGAAGCCACGAGAGCGATGAGGAGAAATACGGGAAGAATGAACGTGAGCATGAGGGATTCCATCCAATCGCGGGAAATCTTAAGAAATGATTAGGAGAGTGTCTGTCCTATTGTGAACAACACCGCAGCGTGGAGTTCTGCGGCCACTTGCGGTGAAATCGACTCTTGAGCCGCCAAATTCGTGGCTGTGCGAAAGGAGACTGCGGGCGCACCACTTCGATTCGCATGATGGGGTGGGTGCAGCACAAAAAACGTAAGAAAGAATCCAGAGATAAGACGCGAGCCCGCGTCAAGAAGGAAATGGGAAGGCCGCGCATGGCGAGGTCCGCGAAAATAGAGGAACCGAAGCTAGATGCAACGCGAATTCCAGAACCGGCAAGCACGTCGAGGTTTCCGTGACGGCCGAACCAGGGGCATCAAGATAGTCTCTCCAGTTCCGGTCGGAGTAAAACTTCAGGACAATCGACAATCGTGCGCAGCGCGATGGGTCGCGGCAGTTCGTTCATGATACATTTCTCCGTTTCTGAAATGGAAGCCGGCAAGGGCGTTCCTGCGGACGTGACAACGCCGCTATTTGGGAAGCTTTGCCCCCAGAACTTCAATTTGTTCGATGGCAGGTGGTTTGGAGAAGAGCTCGGAGGCTTGGGCCATGAGCGCCTTGGCGATGGGGCCGTTCAGATGAGCCTGGCGGCCGCTTTCGTCGGCGAAGGCGTCGAACACGCCGAATGTCGTGGGCCCCAGCCGTAGGGCGAACCATACGGGCGTAGTCACTTCTTGATTGGCGAGGGCGAGTCCTGTTTCCAGGAACTTGGCGACCTGGTTTTCTTTGCCGGGTTTGGCTTCCAAACGTGCGAACAATGCGAGTTTAGGCATGAGGTTTCTCCTTGGGTGGACCGATTCAAGCGCAGCCAAGATAGCTTCTTGTTCGGGCAAAAAGCTATTGGCAAGATCGCCATTTTTGGTATCATATTCGCCATGAGAATCCACGTCCTCGCGCTGGATGGAGTTTTTGACACGGGTCTGGCGACCGTGCTGGATGCGTTTGAGACGGCAAACGAGCTGGCGGAAATGACCGGGCTGGCCGGGCCGCGGTTCGAGGTCGCGATCGTGGCAGTGCGCAAGGCGGTGAAAACGTCGCAAGGACTGACTGTTCCTGTTGCGGCCGTCCCCATGCGGCTGGCGCCCGATTGGGTAGTGGTTCCCGCCATTGGATTCAAGATGCCCGGCCCGCTCCAGGCGGCGCTGGCGCGGCCCGATGTGAGCGACGCAGCGCAAACTCTGCGCTCGTGGGCGGAGCGAGGAGCAGGCACGGCGGCCGCATGCATCGGGACATTTGTCGTGGCGGAATCGGGACTGCTCGACAACCAGGACTCGACCACAACGTGGTGGCTCGCTCCCTTATTCCGGCAGAGGTATCCGAAGGTGCGCGTGGATGAAACGCGGATGATCGTGAAATCCGGGAAGGTCGTTACGGCGGGAGCGGCGCTGAGCCACATGGACCTGGCGTTGTGGCTGATCCGGCAGAAGAGCCCGAGGCTTGCGGCGCTGACAGCTAAGTATCTGGTTGTGGATTCGCGGCCGTCACAGTCTGCCTATATTCTTGCCGATCATTTGGCGCACTCGGATCCGCTCGTTGAACGGTTCGAGCGCTGGGCGCGAGGCCGGCTCACGGATGGGTTTTCGCTCGACGATGCGGCGGCAGCCGCGGGAGCGAGCAAGAGAACGCTGGCCCGGCGTATGCAAGCGGTGATGGGGAAGTCGCCTCTCTCTTATTTTCAGGAGTTGCGTGTAGAACGCGCGGTGCATCTGCTGAAGACGACTGCTGAGAGTGTGGAAGAGATCGCTACGCGAGTGGGATACGCCGATGGCGTAACGCTCAGGACGCTTCTGCGGCGTCATCTGGGGCAAGGGATTAAGGAAATCCGAAGAAGCGCCGCGTAAGCCGCTTTGGGCGTGAGTGAGAGACGGGGACGGCTGGCCTTAATCTGAACGTCAGAACAGGTTGCGCGGGACATTCCGGGGACTAGGCTGGGGGCCACAGCCCAATCTCAAAGGTACGAGTGTGGAGGCATTATGCAAAGCCTCAAGATCCTGCGTGCAACCCTGGCACTGGGTGCGATGGTGGTGGCGATGCCGTTGGCGGCGAATGCGCAGCAAGCGCTGACGGAGAGCGAAGTGGTGGACAAGATTGTGGCGCAAGAGCAGGTGGAGGTGCAGCTGCTGCGCCAGTATTCGCCGCTGGTGGAAACGTACATCCAGAATGTCCGCGTGGACAAGCAACACGGAGCGGTGCCGAACGGCGACAAATACTTTCTGGGACGGGCGCTGCTGGCGAACGGCGTGGAACTGGAATCGCTGGACCACAACACGGGGATGAAGCACAAGCTGGCGGGAAGCTGGAGCGGGATTTTCTCCGAGGAGTATGTGCCGCGCGGATTTCTGCAAATGATTTACCTGGACATGAACGGGTTTGACCGCGGGCATTACAACTTCAAGTATGCGCGGCGGGAATTTTTGGGCGACGTGCGTTGCCTGGTGTTTGACGTCGATCCGCTGCCGAAATCGGGCAAGGGACGATTCGTGGGGCGCATCTGGGTAGAGGATCAGAATTACCACATCGTGCGGTTCAACGGAGCGTACGGCGGATCGTCGGCGATGAGCAGCTATTTTGATTTCGATAGCTGGCGGACGAATGCGGGGAAGAATCTGTGGCTGCCGGCGTTCATCTACAGCGAAGCGGGAAACGACCGGGGCACGAAGGCGGGGAGTCACGGATTCAAGGCGTTCCGGGCGCAGACGCGGCTGTGGGGCTACAACCTGGGCAACGCGCGAGAAGAGCAGGAGTTGAACAAAGTGTTGGTGGAAGCGGCGATTCCGGTGAACGACCGGTCGGACAGCGCAAACGATTACTCGCCGTTCCAAGCGGAGCGGACTTGGAGCCGGCAGGCGGAAGACAACGTGACGGAGCGATTGGAGAGGCAAGGTTTGCTGGCGCCATATGGTGAAGTGGACAAGGCCCTGGAGACAGTGGTCAACAATCTCGAAGTGACCAACAATCTGGACCTCCAGCCGGAAGTACGTTGCCGTGTGATGATGACGTCGACGCTGGAGTCGTTCACGTTGGGCCACACGATCATCTTGAGCCGCGGGTTGATTGACGTGCTGCCGGATGAAGCCAGCCTGGCGTCAATTCTGGCGCATGAGCTGGGGCATGTGGTGCTGGGACATCACATGGACACGCAATTTGCGTTTTTCAACCGCGTGCGGTTCGACGAGAAGGAAACGTTCCGGCACTTTGATTTTGCACGCACGCCGGAGGAAGAACAGGCGGCGAAGGCAAAAGGTATGGAATTGCTAAGGAACTCGCCGTACAAGGAACAGGCCGGCGGAACGCAACTCTTCCTGCAAGCGTTGAAGAGCCGGGCGAAGACCATTCCGAACCTGATCAGCCCGCACCTGGGGGACAGGGTATCGGCAAGCTGGACGGTGGCGTCGGCGGTATTCTCTACGCAGGAGACGGATGCAAAGCCGGCAGCCAAGGGAATTGTCGCGCTACCGCTGGGGGGACGCATCAAGGTGGACCCGTGGAATGATCAACTGAGACTATTCAAGTCCAAGCCAGTGGGCATAATGGGCGAGGCGGAGAAGATGCCGTTTGAGGTGACGCCGTTTTTCTTTTATTTGACGCGCCAGGGAGAGAACGGGACGGCGGATGCTGCGGGCGCGGTGGCCGTGAAGACAGATGTGGACGCGCCTCCGGCTGACATAAAACCGTAAAGAAGTGAAAAAGCTTACTCGTGGCGAAGCGCGACGAGTGGATCAACGCGGGTGGCGCGGCGGGCGGGAATCCAGGAAGCCAGCAACGCCACGATGGAGAGCAGAAGCGCTACGGAAGTAAAGGTTAGCGGGTCCGTGGGCTTAATGCCGACGAAAAGATCGCGGAGGAGCCGGGTGCCGGCGAAAGAGATGCTGAGGCCAAGCGCCAAGCCAATAGCAATCACTCCGAGACCTTGGCGCAGAATCATTTTCAGGACATCGCCCGGGGCGGCGCCGAGGGCCATGCGAATGCCGATCTCATGGGTGCGCTGGGATGCGGCGTAGGAACCCACACTGTAAATTCCAACGACAGCAAGAATCAATCCAAGCAAGCCCATCACAGCGGTTATTTGTGCGCTGAAGCTGTAAACTAAAAATCCGTTGGCGCCTTGAAGCGCCTGCTTCATGGTTTGGACTTCGCTAACGGGAAGGCCGGGGGCGAGTTCGCGGATTTGCTCTTGAACACGGACGGCGAGGGATTCCGGGGAACCGGAGGTGCGAACGTAGAGAACACGCAGCGGCAAATAGCTCTGGCTGAGGGGCAAATAAAAATAGGGCTGGGGCTCTTCGGTGACGTCGCGATATTTGCCATCCTGGACGATGCCGACCACTTCGATGAGTTTTTCTGGCTTACCCTTGGTGCTGAAGTGTTTGCCGAGGGGGTCTTCGTTGGGACCGGGCCAGAATTTCTTGGCCATGGCCGGAGTGATGATGGCAACTTGCGGAGAGGTGGCGCTATCGGCGTCGGTGAATTCACGGCCACGAAGCAGAGGAATGCGAAGAGTTTTGAAATAGCTGGGAGTGACGGAATTGTTGCCGACACTGGGAGGCTGCTTGCCGGGTTCGACGGGATGCTCCGGAACGATGACGCCGTCAGAGGCGCTGATGTAGCCGAGGGGCACGGTGAACGCCTGGGCTTCGGAGATAACGCCGGGCAGGCCGCTGATGCGGGCGTCGAGGTCGCGAAAGAATTCGCGGCCACGATCTTCCTTGAAGCCGAGGCCGTTGACGTCGAGGGAGAGAGTCAGGATGTGATCCGGATCGAAGCCGAGATAGATGCTCTGGGCCTTGTTGAGGCTGCGGACAAAGAGTCCTGCGACGATAAGCAACACGAGAGAGCCGGCAACTTGCGCGGCAACCAGGGAGCTGCGTGCAAATTGGCGGCGCGGGCCCTCGGAAGAGCCGCGGCCGCCTTCGTGGAGGACGGAATTGATGGTGGTGCTGGCGATGCGCAGCGCGGGGACAATGCCGACGATCAAGCCGGTGAGCAGCACGGCAGCCAAAGCGAAGAGATAGACGCGGCCGTCGGGACGAAAATCAAACTGAATCGGGAGCGAGGTGCCGAGGGAAAGAGAACTGAGAAAGCTGGAGGCCCAAGTTGCGAGCAATAGGCCGGCAGCGCCGCCGAGAAAAGCGAGCAGCAAACTCTCGGTGAGGTATTGGCGGACGAGACGGCTGCGCCCTGCGCCGAGAGCAGCGCGGATGGCCATTTCGCGCTGGCGCACCGTGGCGCGGACCAAGAGAACATTTGCGATGTTAAAGCAGGCTACGAGGAGAACGAGGGCGGCGAGGAAGATGAAAGCGAAGGCGACGAAGGACAAAGTGTTGTCGGGGTCTGGATCGGGGCGCGCCTGCTTTTCGGGAAAGGCGCGAACGGAGATACCTTCATCGGTATCGGGGTGCTGTTCGGCGATGCGCTGGGCGACGACGTTGAGGGAGGTCTGGGCTTGCGGCACAGAGACTCCGGGCTTGAGGCGGCCAAGTACGGTGAGGTTGCGCATTTCGCGCTTGGTCCATAGATCGGAAACCGGTGTGCTTAACTCGTCGGTGAAAGAGGCGCTGAGGGGAACGTAGGCATCCATGTTGATCATCGAATAGGTACCAAAAAAGCCGTTGGGGGCAACACCGACGATTGTGGCAGGGTGACCGTTTACCTCCACGTGCTTGCCGACAACACTCTTGTCTCCAGCGAAACGCTTTTGCCAATAGGAATAGCCGAGGACGACAATAGGATCAGCGCCGGGAGCGAGGCCTTCCGTGGGAAGGATCAGACGGCCAGCTGCCGGAGTGATGCCGAGCGCCGAAAAGAAATTGTTTGAGACGCGGCTGACGATGCAGTGGTCTCCTTTACTGTCGACAGAGAGTCCAGCAAGCGAAATGCGGTAAGCGAAAAGGTCCCCCACGGAAACAGATTGGCTGCGAAGGTCGAGAAAGTCCGGATAGGAGAAATTCTCAAGTTGCATGACGCCGGTTTCTTGGAGGGCGAGGACGGCGATTTGCTCGGGGTGGGGGACGGCCATGGGACGTAGCAAGAAGCCGTTGATGACGCTAAAGATGGTGGTGTTCACGGCCATGCCCAGCGCCAGGGTGATGATGGCGATGGCGGCGAAGCCCGGGTTCTTTGTGAGAGTCCTGAAGGCGTACTGAACGTCCTTCCAAAAGATGGCCATGTAGTCGTCTCCGCGTACGAATCCAGCCAGGGCAATGAACAATTCTGATGCCTTACCTCCTACTCGCTAATCTGATGATACGAGAAGACTTATGAAAAAGTTGCAGGGCCGTGGCTGGGCGTGGCTGTGCGCTTCTGGGATTTCTTAATGCCGGGAGCGGACACGCTCGGTGGCGAGCCGGCGAGAGCGAGCGGGCGGGGCGCGTGTCCTACTGCTCGGGGAGTTTTTCTTCGAGTTCAGTGGCGAGCTTGTGGACGTCGGTGGTTTCGCTGAAGCCCTGGACTTGCTGGGTGGCCGATTTCACGTCGACGCCGGAGTGTTGACAGAGTTTTTGGAGCATCTGGAGCATCATGGTGAGTTCCTGTTCGGCGAGCATGCCGACTTGAAGATCGAGATGGGAGCGGCGCTCCGCCTGCCGCGCCATGCGATTCTGGCTGATCAAGACACAGATGGTGAGGAAAACGCTCTCGGAGGCGACAAAGAGCGCCAAAATGCCGAAGGGAAAGGGATCGAAGGATTTCAAGCCGGGAATCAAGTTGACATTAAGAGTAATCCAGGCGACGACCATGATCACGTGGAGCACCAGGAATCTTACGCTGCCGATAAATTTTACGATGGCGTCGCTATCGCGCTCGGTGCGAGTGCGGCGATCGAGAGCTTCCTCTTCGAGCTGGGCAATGGCGGCGATGTTAAATTGGGTGGGATTCTTTGCAACCTGGTCGGATACGGTTTTATTCATGCAGGGAGCTCCGGCTCAACCAGTGGCGAGGCTAACGCGCTCGAAGGGGCTGCGATTCATGGATTTGAGATTCATTTCGGGGTGACGGCGCTTGCTTGAGTTGGAGCATCGGTGTCCGCGGGATAGATGATGATTTCGACGGTGCCCCAAGCGGAATCTGGCGCGGAGCCTTTCCCTTTACCAAGACCGATGGTCTTGAGTTGCGAGTCGTCGAAGGAGAAATTTCCGACGAGGTAGTCGCGGATGACCACGGCGCGGGCCTGGGTGAGGACTAGATCTTTTTGGGCATCGCCGGTAGCGCCAGTGGAAACGACGACGACAGCTATGCCAAATTCAGTGTCGGCCAGAAACTGGCCGGCCGCGCGCAAGGATTTCTGGTTTTTTGGTTTTGCGGAATCCACTTTGTCGAAGAGCTGCTTAGATTCGAACGTGAAAGTTTTCAGCGGGGCTGCAGCGGGAAGCTGGGGAATTTCGTTTTTGACGAGCTCGGCAGAATTTTCATAACCGCGCTTCTTGAAATACCCGCGGAGCAGGAAATTCGACTTCATCGCATCCATGTTTTCCTGGAAGGAAGTAACTCCCGCCTGCGCATGATTGACGGTGTCGCGCAAGCCGGCGGTGGTCTGATCCAACTGGGTGTAGATTTTCTTGTCGTTGACCAGAGCGCCGACGGTTCCCTGCCCCTGATTGATCTTGCCGGTGATGGAACTCAGATTCGCGGCGGTCACCGTGACATTGCCAAG
>Ga0210384_10009155_pt1 | contig 10248 bp, 4 predicted proteins | sample IncBWH2MmetaG_FD_160574 | JGI IMG/M metagenome (GOLD analysis project Ga0210384, IMG submission 160574) | Forest soil microbial communities from Barre Woods Harvard Forest LTER site, Petersham, Massachusetts, United States - Inc-BW-H-2-M | ecosystem: Environmental > Terrestrial > Soil >...
AGCAGGAAGCGGAAGTCCATGTCATCCGCGAATTTCCCGGCAGTGCGCGCAATTTGTTTAAGATCTTCGATCAAAGCCAGTGCCCGCGAGCGCGCTTCCGGCAACATGTCCTGCAAGCGCTGATACAGGGCCTTGCGGTCTCCTGTGCCGTTGGTATGGTCGAGAGCAAACTGCAGACGGGCCGCGAGTCGGTCCACCACTTCAGGCAGAAGGTGAATGGTCAAGCTTTGCGAGTCGAATTTGAAATCAAGCGCGACATCTTTCCAGAGCGGGACAAACTCCGGCAACATCCATGGAACATAGACCTGAACTGCTCTCCTGAGATGCCTGACTCGAGACAGAGACTCAGTCGCGAACCAGTGCATGTCCGACTCGTGTTTAGGGTTCTTGGTCTCCAGGTCGGTCTCCAGCAATCCCTCTTCGGATGGCGCCAGCAGGCGCTGTAGCCAGCTTCTTTTCCTGATCTGTTCCAGAAATGTCCGGAAGCGCTTCTGCGGAAACGCATGCTGGTCGACCAGGATCCGAAGATGATCGGCCAGGCCTTCCGCCAGCTGTTTCTCCAATAAGGGACGATGCAAAAGGTCCAGACAGCCTTGCTGCAAAGTCCACAGCGACGCTACCAGGTTGCCGCTATCTACGGAAGAAACGAACCGGGGCCGCAGCGGTTCGAGAGTACGCGTGTCATACCAGTTGAACCAGTGGCCGTGAGACTGCGGAAGCTTGGCCATGGTGGCCAGGGTCCGAAGGGTTTGTTCCGCGAATTCAGGAACCGTCAGAAAGCCGAACTGGCAGGCCGCCTGGCGAGCGTTCAAAAGAAAGCCCAGGTTGGTCGGGGACATGCGAGCTGCCACGACTGCGGGTTCTTCCTGCACATTGTCCGGGATCAACCAATGATGCTCTTTCGTACTAAACTCGGCAAAATACCGCCAGGTCCGGAGCGCGGTTCCCGAAAGAAACAACTCGTCTTTGCCGGATGTTTCACTACGTAGGGCCCGGGAAGGCAGGTTGAGCCACATCGAAATCCACTTGCTGCAAGCCCAGAGCACCAGGATGGGTAGCGCGGCGAAAAAAGCGCGGCGGCCAGTGAAGAAGACCAGGGCACCCAATGCCAACGCCAGCGCGGGCATCCAATCGAGATAGATATCCACCGGAGTACGCTTGCGGATGCTCAATTCGGTTTCCGCCGCGGTCTCCCATTCCAGGAGCCGCCGTCGCGTCACCAGCCGCCGCACCAGAGTTCGGACCACCGCATCGAGCGAGAGCAGCATCTGGTGGGGCAGGAACGACAGCGTGAAAAACATGCTGGCGTTGGCATTCAGCAGCGCGGTCCGAGCGTCCTTGACCACTTGCGATTTCTGCTCCACCGCGGCCCGCACCAGATTGAACAGGAATTGGAACCACGCCGGCACAAACAAAATGCCTAGCGTCGCCAGCGTCCAATACAGTGGGTTTCCCGGAAGTATCAACCAGCCGAACACCAGCAACAGGAAGGTCGCGGGTTCTACCAGGCTGCGGCGCAGGTTGTCCAGAATCTTCCACTGCGAAACCAGCGAGATAGGATTCGGGACCTTGCGCCCCGACTCATCTGGCACACGCGACAACAGCCAGCCCGTGATCTGCCAGTCCCCCCGCAGCCAGCGGTGCTTGCGGCGGTTGTACGCATTGTAGTGCGAGGGATAATCTTCGATGATCTCGATATCGCTGGCTAGCCCGGCGCGCGCATATGCGCCTTCGATCAGGTCATGACTGAGGAGGGCATTGCGGGGAAACCGCCGGTCCAGTACGCGGTGCACCGTATCCACTTCATAGATGCCCTTGCCCGCGAAGATGCCTTCTCCGTATAGATCCTGGTACACGTCGGAAATGGCGCGCGTATAAATATCAAAACCAGTCTCTCCGGAATAGAGACTGGCCAGCCGGGAACGGGAGGCGCTTTGCACGCTGACTCCCACGCGCGGTTGCAGGATGCCGTAGCCGGCAACGACAATGTTTTTCTCCGTGTCTGGGTCGATGATCGCCTGGTTCAGGGGATGCGCCATCGCCCCAATCAAGCGGTCGGCTGATCCCCGAGGCAATTCCGTGTCCGAGTCCAGCGTGATCACGAAACGGATCTGCGGCAGTATTGACAGGTCGCCGACTTTGACGGGGAAGCTGTCGTGTTCGTTGCGCAGCAGCTTGTTCAAGTCCATCAGCTTGCCGCGCTTGCGTTCCCAGCCCATCCAAACTCTTTCCCGCGGGTTGTAAACCCGGTGGCGATGGAAGAGAAGAAATGATCCCGAGGCCAGACTAGCGTACTTCTCGTTGAGTTCGCCCACCAGTTGCGCACAGTAATCGATCAAAGGGTCGGCCTCGGACGCGGGTACCGGCGAATCCGGCAGGTCGGTCAGCAGCGCGAAGTGAATGTTCGGATCGTGGTTGCCCAGGAATCGTACTTCCAGATCTTCCACCAGGCGGCGCACCTGCTCGTGACTGAACAGCATGCTGGGAATGGCCACCAGCGTCATGCAGTTGTCAGGGACTCCCTCGGAAAAATCGAGTTTGGGTAGAATCTGTGGTTCCAGCAGGGAAGTGATCAGGTAATTCACCAGCTGAATCGCGCCCTGCGAACATGGCAAAAGCAACATCGCCATGGAGAAGAAGATCAGTTCGGGCGAGGTATAAGTGTTGGTCAAGAGCAGCACGATCGCCGACATGATGGCGAGCGTGAGCACTTCCGTTCCTGGCAAATAAAACTCGTTCGGATGTCGTCGCAAGAAAGATGCGATTCGCTGCCCCAGCGGAGGCTGGAAGCCCCCTCGCTCGCACAGCGCGGTGGACCCTTCCGCGACCAGATAGTATCCGATATGCCCACGACGGGCCGCCAGGCGCGGGCTGGCGTGCGTCTCCTGGTGCGCGGACCGGGCCAGGGCGAGCGCCGCAGCAGCAACTTCTGCCTCCGTCAAGTCGGAGTACTCGGCAATATTTGCGACTTCGGTGCGGTACAGATCACGGCTGTCAAAATCCATGCGAGCGTAGGCGCCCGCGGGGTCCTGGCGCAAAACGCGATCGAACAGGACCATGGGCTCCAGGACATTCTTCCAGGAGATGTGGCCGATATCGCGAAGGCTTCGTACACAGACGCCTGCCCCGTAGGAGCCGCCGGGGTCCGACGTTACTTTCGATCCGCGAGCCGCGATCTCTTCCAGCAGGACCAGCTTCAGGGCCGGGACCAGCGCCCACAGCTCGATCATTCTCAAAACCGTGCTCTGCTGAAAAGCATGCACATAGCTGATCAGCGAGGCCTCATTGAAATCGTAGCCCGCAGTAGCCAGATATCCCGCAGCCAATGCCACTACGCGTGGAGCCACGGCGCCATCAGGAGTACGGACGTGGGGAAGCTTGCGCACCCGCTTTAAGCCTTCTTTGGTGCTTCGGAGGTCGCCATGCAGCAGGCGGAGGTTGTCGTTCAGCCAGCGAAAATCGTCTCCCACTTCGCTCTTGGGCAGCGGAACATGAAAATGCCGCAGGACCGGTCTGATGGCGCGGCCCAGGGCTCGATAGCGCTCGGAGAAAAAGCGGGAAGAGTGTGTGCCCGGCAGCCATACCAGTCTTCGCCCCAGGTCTGCCGCGGCCAGATTCAGGGCCTCCAGATTGGGCCCGGTTTCTTTGGAGGGCTCAGGCTGACGCTCCGCTTCCGTGTTCAGCATTTCGATATGTGTATCTGGCGGCATTGCTTTGTGAATACTACGGCTGATGTCTAACGATAACTGGCGGCCTGCAGTTCGAACATTTCCTTGTAGCGACCGCCCAGGCTGGCCAGTTGGTCGTGACTTCCTTCTTCCGCGATCTTTCCCTTTTCGAGGACTACGATGCGGTCAGCCATGCGGACGGTGGAAAATCGGTGCGAAATAAAGAGCGCCATTTTCCCCGCGGTCAGCTCGGCGAAGCGCTGGAAAACCTCGAACTCGCTGCGCGCATCGAGCGCCGCGGTAGGCTCGTCGAGCACCAGAAGCTGAGCGTCCCGCAGATAAGCCCGCGCCAGGGCAACTTTCTGCCACTCTCCCCCGGAAAGATCGACGCCGGTTTCGAAGCGTCTGCCCAGCATTTGATCGTAACCGCCAATCTTCGCGATGACCCCATCGGCCAGGCTCTTCCGGGCGGCGGTTTCGAGCAGCGCCAAATCGTCAATTTCCTCAATCCGGCCGACTGCAATGTTTTCGCGCGCCGTCATCTCATAGCGCATAAAGTCTTGAAAGATAACGCCAATCTCACGATACAAGTCCTCCAGACGATACTCTTTCAGGTCCACTCCGTCGAGCAGCACCTGGCCCTCGGTGGGATCGTAAAGCCGGGTGATCAGCTTCACGATCGTAGTTTTGCCTTCGCCGTTCTCGCCGATCAGGGCAACCCGTTCCCCCGGATGGAGATGAAAGTTCAACCCGTTCAGCACCAGTCGCGAGCTTCCGGGATAGCGAAAGGACACATTGCGGAATTCAAATCCGCGGACGATCGGCCGCGGCGCGGGAAGCGCGTCGGGTTTGGAGCGGATCGTGGGCTGCATGTCGAAGAAAGCCAGCAGGTCGGTGAGGAACAGGGCCTGGTCCGCGATGCCAGACAGGGTAGAGAAAATCTGCTGCAGGTTGTTGCTGGCCTGCAAGATCGCCCCGGACAGCAAGTACCACAATCCGATGGTGTACATGCCCGTTACCGTCCGCCAGATGACGAACGCATAGGCTGAGTAGTAGCCCATGTAGGCGATCAACGAGAGGAAAGTACCGGCAATCAGCTTCCTCCGCGATAAGGCGACGTTCTCCTCATAGATGCCGTCGGACAGTTTGGTAAAGCGCTGTGTAAGGAATTTACTTAGGCCAAACAATTTGAGTTCCTTCGCGGCCTCCTTGCTGCCTCCGAGCAGCCTTAAATAATCCAGTTGGCGTCGAACAGGGGTTTGGCGAAAATTCTTGGCGTATCCGAGAAAGGCGAAGTGGCTCTCGCCGAGGAATGCAGGAAGCACTCCGGCAATCAGCAACAACATCAACCAGGGCGAATAAACAATGATTGTGACCGACATGGTGATGGTCGTAATCATCAACTGGATCAGCCGACCAATCTGCTGAATCATGCCCAGGCGGTCGGTCGCCTGCACCCGCGCCCGTTCAAGGCGGTCGTAAAACACCGGGTCCTCGTAGGCGATCAAGTCCAGCTCGGCCGCGTGCTTCATGACCTGAATGCTTACGTGGCGGGTGTATTTGTCCGCGAGTAGCGAGTCTGAGTAGTCAATCGCACGCGCGAGAATGCCGCCCACAACCGCGATCCCAAACTCGCTCGCCACCAGCCACCACAAGCTGGGAGACACCGGTTGCTCGGAAACCTTGGCATGCACGATGGCGTCAACGATAAGCTTGGGAATCCAAAGCAGGGCGAGTGGCAACAAGGAAGCAACAACGCGACTAACCAGTCCGAAAAGTACAACCCCGGGACCGGACTGCCATACGATCTTGAGCACAGGCGGGGTGTTACGGAGCGCCGAAAGACGCTCCTGCCAGCTGCTCAGGAAATTCTGCTGCTCCGCCATGCATGAATCCTAACCAAGTTCCCTGGTTTCTTGAAGCTATACCAAAGATTAAAGATGAATCGCTCGCCGAAGCCTATGCCGCCCGAACCACGATGGCGCTCAAATGTAGATGCCCTGGAGGTTCGTAAGGTTTGTCGGTTCATAGAGTTATAGGCAACTCGTCGCAGCCTGGGGCGGCACTCTTCGCCGCCGCTTTTGACGCTTACGGTCCTTGACTTGTGCAGTGACGCTGCAACTGAAAGGTCCCAAACGAGAACTCAACTTCAAAGGCGGCGGACAAGAGTGTCCGCCCTGCGCCCTGAACAGCTCCAACTCCTCTACCTGATTCCAATCACGGCGAGCCCGTCGGGCGGAAGCGTCAGATTCAGCTCCCCGCCCTTGATCTCCTGAATTTCCGCTGCGCCAATCACAACTGAATCGCGTAGCGTCCGCAGTTGCGCCTGGGTGGGATAGACCGGCGATCCCATCTTTTCGTAAGCCGGGTGCGGGTCGCCGTGGTCGCGGTCGACTCGCGAAATCGATGCATGGCGCGCGCCGCCAACATTTTTGAATCGCAGGACAAGCGACCTGGAAGCGCCTGGTTGACCTGGAGGAATAAGGTTCCACACAGCTACGACCAGCGAACCATCCGGAACTCGCGTCACCAGCGCAGAATCGGAATCCAGTGCGAGGCGTTCGTGACCAAGCCGGTGCAGAAGTTCGAACGCCGCGAACGCCGGCTTGGGAATTCCTCCCGCGGCAATCAGGCCGTAGCCACCATAGAAAGGTTGTTTCACCACGCCCTGCTCTTCAAAGACGTCGGAGAAGGACCAGTACGACATTTCATCCACCAGGCCGTCGCACTGGCGGATAGTGTCGGCCATCCATGGACCCATATATATGGAGTCGGTTATCTCAGGTTCGTTCTTGTAGCTGGCATTGAACTCGCTCCAGATCAGCGGCAGGCTGGGAAGGGCCGAGGCCTTGATCTGATCATGCACCTTTTTAACCGCCCGGCAAACCATGCGGTCGCGCGGGATATTTTCGTTGGTACCGAACACGTCTTGTGCGCCGTCGTTTCCGTAGACATGGGTCGAAACAAAATCAACCGGGATGTGTTTCTCGACGCAGTGCTGGATGAATGCGTCGGCCCAGGCGGCCTGCGCAGTGGCCGGGCCTCCCACCCGCAAGAGAGCACTCACTCGCTTAACGGCAGTGACGGAGTGATCATAAAGTTCCCAATAGGTAGATTGTTTGGGTTCGCCGACCCAGAAATCGATATTGGGTTCGTTCCAGACTTCGAAGTACCAGTTCGCAACCTCATCCACGCCGTAGCGATCGACCAGATGTTTCGTGAACTGGTAGATCAGATCATCCCATTTGACCCAATCCTTCGGAGGCGCAACATTTTGCTTGTACCAGAAAGCATGGGGGGCATCTTTGGAAGCCAGTTTCTTCGGCATGAAACTCAACTCCACGAAAGGACGCACGCCGTTCTGCAAAAGGCCGTCGTAGACCTGGTCAACGTAGGAAAAGTTGTAAACCGGGCGGCCCGCGCTGTCCTCGTCGTACACACCCATTTCATCAAGAAAAATAGCGTGGAAGCGGATGTATCCCACGTCCGTTACCTGTTTCACCCGGCGCAGGTCCTGGCGATAGCTTTCACGCATACTCAGGCTGGCTCGGCCCGATCCAAACATATGCTCCCAGAAATGTGGGAAAGGATGGGGGGGTGCAGCCGCGTCAATCACCAGAATCTCGGGATTGCCGGAGGCAGACTGAGCAACTGCGGCTGGAGAGAACGCCAGCGTCGCCAGCAGAACCAAACCAAGCAGATTACGGTAGCGCCTGATCACAATTTGCTCCCCACTCTTAGTTCTCGCATTTCTAATTTCCCGGCGGTGCAGGCCCGGCGAGAAAGCCGCCATCCAGAACCAGGCTTTGGCCGGTCATGAAACTGGCTGCACTGGAGCACATCCACACCACGGCTTCGGCTACCTCGAGCGGTTTGCCAAACCGGCCCATCGGATGAAGGCCCTGTGCCCATTTCCGGGCGTCCGGCAGTCCAAACAAGCGGTCGGCCATCGGCGTTTCGATCACCGCGGGGCAAACCGCGTTGACTCTGATTCCGTTTTTTGCGACCTCGAGCGCTGCCGACTTGGTCAGTCCCAATACGCCATGCTTGGTGGCGCAATATGCGGCCACTCCATAGCTTCCGATAAAACCAGCAACCGACGAGTTATTGACAATCGCGCCTGTACGGCCCTGCTTCAGCATTTGTTGAAGTTCGTATTTCAAGCACAGCCACGTACCTTTGAGGTTGATGTCAATCGTTCGGTCCCAGTCATCCTCGGTCTGCTCGACGATGGTCACCCACTTGCCCTCGATGCCGGCGTTATTGAAGGCATAGTCGAGTCCGCCAAAAACATCGACCGTCTTTTCGACCATACGTTTGACATCAAACGCCTGCGACACGTCTGTCTGGACGAAGATCCCTTCGCCCCCGGTGCCGTGAATCAGGTCGACCGTAGCCTTCCCTTCATTTTCACGCCGGCCGGCGACCACGACCCGAGCGCCCTTCTTCGCGAATAAGACCGCTGTCTCTCGCCCGATGCCTGAGGTGCCACCCGTTACCAGTGCTACTTTGCCATCGCATTCCGCCATCGTGTTCTCCATCTCCGCGCCGGATTTCGAGCAGGTGACCGGCTCGAACTCCAGCCTTACCGCGCTTACTGCGACTGTTCCCGAAGCGTCCCCGAAGTTACCGGAAAGATTCTACATCCAGATTGCGGCAGCGACCGGCGGCAACGATGATTCGACAGGGAAAATCGACAAAGACGAACGGTCCAAGGCGATTTCTCCCTGGTCGGAGCGCAGTGATTGCAGGTTGATGTAAGCGACGGCGGGAAAATGCGGGGAGCTCAGCCGGCCGCTTCACTCGAGGGCGGATACGAGTTCTTCATATGCTTGTCCAGCGCAAGATTCAGTTGCTGGATCAACTCCAGCAGCTTCCGGGAGTCCTGTTCATCGCGCACTGCCTCGGCCAGTCGTTTCCAGTCATGACAATTCATTTCAGTCATGCGTGTCCTCCTGGGAGACTTGAACAACGTTTTACTGCAGTTGGTTTGCCAAAGTGCAGGGCATGTATTTTCTGTGGGTTACAGAAAGAAATGAGCCCCCGTTTTCGCTCGATCGCGCAATTCGTACCTACTCGATTTTCGGTAGGCATGCACCTGCGAACGGCTTCATGGCCAGCGCTTCGCCCTTACCAGGGTGCATTCTTTCGCGATTTGGCGCTTCCAACAATTTCCGCCCCCGAACCATGGTTTGTATTCACCCCATAGAGAAATTCGATTGGACTCGGTTTGTACGGAGCGTCTAAGGTTTCCCCCGGGGAGGCAAACCCGGAATGGAATTCTCAGCCGATTTGGGACTTCGGTCATTCTTGTGCATAGTCAACGCGCGGCGCAGCAATATCTTGCCGCCCTTGAATAAAAACATTGCCGTCTCTCGTTTGTCATCAAATTGACTGCTTTACGGTGAAACCATTGCGTAGCGGCCCGAGGGACCCAATCGTAAACTAGTCGCTTCATGTTCCAGCAGTTACACTAGTGGGGCGCATGCAAACGCGCCATGAATCCTAAATTGAGTTCAAACGACGAGATCATTCAGAACATGAGCCAACCCGCTGCCGTTCGTGATGAGAGTTACGTCCTGACCCTTGAGGAAATCGGCAATCTAGCCGCCGAGGGTGGCAAGTCTGCCGAGACTTTAATGAACGTCGTCGCCCTGATTGCCAAACGGTTTCAAACCGACGTCTGTTCGGCATATCTGCTGGAGCCGGACCGAGCCAATCTGGTGCTGGCCGCGACTCTGGGGCTTCGTCCCCAATGTATCGGCACCCTCCGGATGGGGCTGCATGAAGGTCTCGCGGGTCTGGTCGCCGAGCGCGTGAGTCCGGTGGCCGTGGAACAGGTAAAGAATCATCCCCGCTTCAAATTCTTCAGTGAAGCCGGCGAAGAAGCTTACCAATCCTTCCTGGGCGTTCCTCTTATTGATCGCGGCGTCCTGCAGGGAGTGTTAGTGGTCCAAACCATCGCGCCCCGGGTCTTTCGCGAGGATGAAGTGCGGATGCTGACCGAGGCGGCCGCCCAGGTTGGGTCAGTGGTAAGCGAAGCGCGGACGCTGGATCGCTTTATCGCTCCTGCCCAGGAGCGGCTCTGGGCGCTGGCTCGCAATCTGTGGTGGTGTTGGGACCACGACACCAGCAGTTTGTTCCGCGACCTCGACCCCGTTCGCTGGCGACAACTCAATCACAATCCTGTGGCCCTGCTTTCGGAGATTCCCCTGGCGGTGATGGAGCGCCGTGCCCGTGAGCTGGTGCTGCATAGCCGGATTAACTATGCCTATCGCCGCCAGCGCGAGTATCTCGATGCCGATCGGACCTGGGGAGCCCGTAACGCCGGCATTCTGCGGCCTCGTCCGGTGGCGTACTTCTCAGCCGAATTCGGCTTGCACGTTTCCATTCCGGAATATTCCGGCGGACTGGGCGTGCTGGCCGGCGATCACGTCAAGAGCGCGTCCGATCTGGGTATTCCCCTCGTGGCCGTCGGATTGTTCTATGGCCAGGGATATTTCCGCCAACGCCTCGACCGGACCGGCTGGCAGCAGGAAGAATACATTCAGACCGATGTCAATCAGCTGCCTATGGAAGC
>Ga0210384_10009156_pt1 | contig 10248 bp, 9 predicted proteins | sample IncBWH2MmetaG_FD_160574 | JGI IMG/M metagenome (GOLD analysis project Ga0210384, IMG submission 160574) | Forest soil microbial communities from Barre Woods Harvard Forest LTER site, Petersham, Massachusetts, United States - Inc-BW-H-2-M | ecosystem: Environmental > Terrestrial > Soil >...
AGGTTTGTTTCAGCGCGACAATGATCTTTGCGCGCACGCCATCGCCGATGACGAAGAGATCGATCAGCTCGAAAAACAGATCGACAAGGATGGCGTGGATATTTTGCTCCGCTTCCAACCGGTAGCGTCCGATCTGCGCCGTGTGGTTTCGGCAATGAAACTCAGTTCGAACCTCGAGCGGATGGCTGATCAAGCGACCACGGTTGCGCGACGCGCACGGAAGTTGAACCAGCACCCGCCTTTGCCGGAAGTTGAGTTGATTCGGCCAATGTACGACCAAGCGCTGTCGATGTTTAAAGACAGCGTGGATGCTTATGTGCGGGAGGACGTGAGCCTTGGCCGAGCGATCGTTCCGCGCGACGAAAAGCTCGATGACTTGAATCGCACTGCCAGCCGAAAGTTGATTGAGCGCATGGCGCAAGACCCGGAGCAGTTGCGCGGCTATCTCAACTTGATTTTTGTCGGGCGCGCGCTCGAACGCGTCGGCGATCACGCGACCAACATTGCCGAGGACGCAGTTTACGCGGCGGCCGCCGAAGACATTCGTCACCAGCCAGCTGTCGCTTCGGCGTAATACGTCGTAGCTACGGTCCGGCCGACTCGCGGTGGCGCGATTTAGTGGACGACCCGCGCGTAGCGACGGCGCGAGATTCGGTTAAGTTAGTTGAATTAAATGCAGCAAAGCAGCGCAAAAGTCAGCGAGCAGGAAAGCCACAGCGCGGCCGAGGCCGTAGCCAAAGAGGTTCCTGAAAAGCCGAATTTTTCCGATCCGAAAAATTTCATTAATCGCGAGCTGAGCTGGCTCCAATTCAATCGCCGCGTCCTGGAAGAAGCGCAGGACCCGACCCAGCCATTGATCGAGCGGGTAAAGTTTCTCACCATTTTCAGCTCGAACCTGGACGAGTTTTTCGAGATCCGCGTCGCCGGCATCAAGCAGCAGATCGAAAGTGAAACGAGCGACGTCGGACCGGATGGACTGAGCCCGACCGAAACGTTCAACCAGATTCAGAAACTGGCGCACGAATTGGTCGCGACCCAATACGCGCTTTGGAATGATGAAATTTTGCCGGAACTCGCGAAGAACGGCATTCGCGTATTGGAAGTTGCGAAGCTTCCAGAGAAGCGCGCGGCTTGGGCGCGCAAATATTTTCAGGACGAAGTTCTGCCGATGCTCACGCCCTTGGCAGTGGACGCGAGCCATCCGTTTCCGCAGATCCTAAACAAGAGTCACAATTTGCTCGTACGAGCCAAGGCGCAACGCGGCGGCGAACCGCTCCATGCGATTGTGCAAGTGCCGCGCGTCATTCCACGACTCATTCTGATGCCGCGAGGGAAAGGAAAAGATGAACCGTGGGAATACATTTATCTGGCATCGCTCATCAAACAGCACATCGGCGAGCTCTTTCCCGGATTGATTCTGGACGATGTCCACGCCTTTCGAGTCACGCGTAATAGCGATCTCTACATCGACGACGAGGAAGCGGAAAATCTTCTCCGCACGATCGAGCAGGAATTGCGACGATCGAGTCGCGGCGACGCGGTCCGGCTGGAAGTGGAACCGGATTGTCCGAAAGAATTCGTCGAGCTGCTCCTCGAGTTTTTCGATTTGCACGAACCCGACGTTTACAAACTAAACGGTCCGCTCTCGATGACGCATTTGATGCCGTTAATCACAAACGACGCTTTTGCGAAGTTGAAAGATCGGCCATTTCAACCGGGGCGTGATCCGGCCTTGCCGCCGCACGCCAACATGTTTGAAGTCTTACGCCGGCAGGATGTGCTGTTGCATCACCCCTACGACAGCTTCGATCCGGTTGTCGATTTGATTGAAGAAGCGGCCCGCGACCCCCAGGTGCTGGCGCTCAAGATCACGCTTTATCGGACGAGTGGCGATTCGCCGATCGTCGAAGCGTTGATCGAGGCCGCGACTGCCGGCAAACAAGTGACTGCGATTGTCGAACTGCGCGCGCGGTTTGACGAAGCGGTCAACATTCAATGGGCGCGCCGTCTCGAAGAATCGGGCGCGCACGTAATTTACGGAGTCGTTGGTCTAAAAACGCATTGCAAGGCGCTGCTTATCGTTCGTCGCGATGCCGATCAGATCCGCCGTTACGTTCACCTTGGCACGGGCAATTATCATCCGCGGACCGCGCGCATTTACACCGACTTCAGTTATTTCACTAGCAACGAAGCGCTGACTGAAGAAGTCGCGACCGTTTTCAACACGCTCACCGGGCTCGCCGGTTATCCCGGCCTGAAAAAATTGATGGTCGCGCCGTTCGACATGAAGAAGCGACTCATCGCAATGATCGAGCGCGAGCGGGATCATGCTCTCGCTGGAAAACCAGCCCGGATCGTGGCGAAACTGAACTCGCTGGTCGACCAGGAGATTATCGAAAAACTTTACGAAGCTTCCTGCGCCGATGTGACCATCGATTTGATGGTACGCGGCATTTGCTGTTTACGGCCAAAAATTCCCGGTTTGAGCGAGAACATTCGCGTGATCAGTATCGTCGGGCGTTTTCTCGAGCACAGCCGGATTTACTTTTTCGAAAACGCCGGCCAACCGGACTTGTTTCTCTCGAGCGCCGATTGGATGCCGCGCAATTTTTTGCGGCGGGTTGAAGTCGCGTTTCCGCTCGAGACTCCTGCGCTGCGAGATCACCTGATCAACGAAGTGCTGCCAAGCATTTTGAATGATCGCGTAAAAGCGCGCGAGCTTCAGCCGGACGGAAAATATCGTCGCTTGAAACCGGAAGGTCCCGAGCCGCGGGCCCAGGCACAATGGCATTTCCGCGAGGTTTCACGCGAACGCGCCAAGAAACAGGTGCGAAAAAAACCGGCACCGGCTGACAAACTGATTCCGATCACTGTCGCGCCGCCGATGCCCAAGCAATCGTGAAGAAAAAAATTCTCGTTATCGATATCGGCGGCACGCACGTGAAGCTAATGATTTCGCGCGCGAAAAAACGAAAATTCAAATCGGGCGCAAAAATGACGCCGCAAAAAATGATCGCACAGATGAGATCAGAGCTAAACGGCTGGAATTACCACGCGATCTCGATCGGGTTTCCCGCGCCGGTACGCGACGATCGCATTTTGACCGAACCGAAACATCTGGGCAAAGGCTGGCGCGGTTTCAATTTTGAAAAAGCGCTTCGCAAACCAGTTCGCGTCATCAACGACGCAGCGATGCAAGCGCTCGGCAGTTATCACGGCGGCCGAATGCTTTTTCTCGGGCTCGGCACGGGTCTTGGTTCGGCCCTTGTCATTTCCGACATGGTGATCCCGCTCGAGCTCGGCGATCTGCCTTATCGAAACCGAAAAATCATTGAAGATTTCCTGGGCAAACGAGGGCTCGCAAAACTTGGCGACAAACAATGGCATCGCGAAGTCACTCGCGCGGTGGAACAACTAAAGAAGTCGCTGATTGCCGACTACGTTGTGCTCGGCGGCGGCAGCGTTAAAAAACTGAAAAAGATTCCCAAAGGCGCGGAGCGCGGGAGCAATCGGAACGCTTTTCTTGGCGGCGTGCGTTTATGGCAAACCGCTCTGCTGACGCGCCGGCCGAAATGGCGAATCATTTCATGAGCAGATCTCACACAAAGGTCACGAAGGTTACGAAGCAACACCACGTTGCAATTTGGTGTAAAGGCGGCTGTCCTCAGCCGCAGAAAGTGGATGCCAGATCACGTTACTGCGCCTGGGGACACGCACCCCTAAACCCTTTGTACCCTTTGTGGACGTTGTGCGAGACCTAACGAGTTAAACTATGGAACTTTATTTTCTCCGACACGGTGAAGCCGATTGGCCGAACTGGAAAAAATCCGACGACGAACGGCCGTTAACCAAACACGGCAAACGCCAAATGCGCGATGTAGCGAAATTTCTCGATCGCTTGAAAGTGCGTCCGGACTTGATCGTTACCAGTCCGTTGCCGCGCGCTTCGCAAACAGCCGAGATCGCAGCCGATTATTTGAACGGAAAACTTCGGACTGACGAATCAATCTCGCCCGGCTTTGGAATGAAGGAATTGCGCACGGTGCTCAAGCGGCATCGCGCCAAACGCCTGATGCTGGTCGGGCACGAACCAGATTTTACTGACATAATTTCCGGATTAACCGGCGCTTCAACGAAACTTGCCAAAGCAGGCGTCGCATTGGTCGACCTCGATCCTCAATCGGAAAAAGGCAAACTTCTCTGGCTCTTCCCGCCAAAGCTCGCAAAAAAATAGTCGTACTGAAGTAAACGGATAATTCGATGAAAGCGACGATGATCGTAGTCAATATCGTCGCAGCCATCCTGCTCTTTCTAGCACCAGAAGTCGCGATTAACATTCACGATGTTCACAGCTTGAGTGTATATCGCGGGCTGGTGCACAAAGGGCTGGTTCACGAGAACTCCGGCGCGAATGAAACTGAACGACTGCAACAACGCCAACAAGAGGACGCGTTCGTTGAGCAACTACGCGAAATCGGGGGAGTTAAATACTACTATCGACTTCTCTGTTGGGCCTCTAGCGCCTTGCTTTTAATCAACGCCATCGTCCAGTGGCGAAAAAGTTGAGAAGTAATTTTTTGAAAACCCGAATCCTGCAGTTGCTTGTCGCGATATTGATTTTACCAACCGGATTCATTTGCATCAGTTGGCTGAATGCGAAAAGCTCAACAGATGTGCCACTTCCGAATGGCTGGAAGGCTGGCGTCATGAGCCATGGCGAGTACTACAATTGGCCACTTGGAGCAGTCCGCGAACACCCGGTAGCGTTTGCCGTCTGCTGTATTTTGCTCATTGCGGAAGTCGTATTCTTGATTTCTTCTGCGGTCTTGCAAAGGCGCGAGCTTCGTTAGACCAGTTGCTCTGCGAGGGAGGGTGATGGCGTTTCGGTTTCCCAATCCTCGAGCCAGCCGACTAGGCGGGTTCCGAATGCGCGCGGACGTTCGGCGAAGAAGTGCCCGGCCAATTCGGCCGCGCCGCGTTGCAAATCGCCCTGGCTGACTTCGATCACGGCCAGCAATTTGTGACCTTCGCGTTGCCATTCGGATTTTCCATGTTCGTCGCAAAGCCGTTCGGCCAGGAAACTCAAATCGTGGGCGCGCCCGAGCAAATCGCCTAACGAGCGCAGATCGTCGCTCAGGTTTTTGAGGACGACCGGATTCACCGGACGCAAAATCCGTAATTGATACCAGAGCGTTTTCGATTTCGTGCGAAACTCATGAAAGTTTTCAGTCGTCGGATCGGCGTTTGCCTCATCGAGCGCGTTCCGGGCGGCTTTGTAACTCGCTTGCACCGCGCATCGCAGTTGTTTGCAGGTAAAATGATCGACCGACCAGAGATCGACGCTCTTAATCATCTGTTCCAGCATCGGAACGGCCTGAGATTGCCATTCGGCAAACGCCGCGATGAAATTTTCCAATTCTAGCATCAACGTCGTTTCCAATTTTCCGTAAACGCGATGTCCTCGCCGCTGGGTGATGCCCTGAAGCTGACGGACAGTCTGCAAACGCACTTCGGCATCTCGGATTTCCGAAGTTAGCCGGCCGGCATCGCGCAAACAGTGGTCTTGTTCACGAAACAGACCGCGGCCGATCTCTTTCCGCACGAGTCGCAACGCGGCGCGCGCTTTCTTCAAATGCTTGCGGGTTTGATGGACCGGCGTGTCGTTAGGCTCCTCCTCGCCTTTCGCGATTGCCATCGCATCCTCGATTTGCTTGCAACAAATCCGGCGGAGACTCTGGCCAAGTTTTTCGTCCTTTTTCAGTTCGTAACTCATCTCGATCTTACTCTCGGGCCAACCTCACATTGCTGTAGCGCTTTTCACCGGTGACTTCACGACCAAACCAGCGCGGCGGCTTGAATTTGCGGCGGCTGGCGTGGTTCGAAAATTCCACTTCCGCGACCATTAAACCATGATTGCGCCCGTGATAAATGTCGATCTCGATCTTCAAATTTTTCCACGGGATTTCATATCGCGTCTTGTGTAATCGCCGACCGCGAGTCGCCGGCCAGAGAACGGCGAACTGTTTCTCGCTCAATTGGACCTCGCGTTCCTCGCGCGCAACGCCGCGGCCGACCTTAAACGTAAGCGACAATGTTCTCCCCTTTTTTCGCAGTCGCACATGCCGGCCGCCGGTTTCGTTCGCCAGATAACCTTGAGCGAGACGAAAATGGCGCGCGCGCAAGATCTCCGGCGGCAACATCTTGATCAAAAATTTGCGCTCGATCTCGCGCGAGGAAACGTGGTTTGGACGGCGCATTTTTGTTTAGTGAACCTTTTCCATCGCGACTCGCCAAGAATTATCGACCGACTTAAGATCGACAATCACGTGAAACCGAAAGTCCTTTTCATTTGTGTGCACAACAGCGCCCGCAGCCAAATGGCTGAAGCGTGGCTCAATCAGCTTTGCGGCGAATCTTTTGAGGCGCAAAGCGCCGGTCTCGAGCCCGGCTCGCTCAATCCGTTGGTAGTCGAGGCGATGCGCGAAGTCGGGATCGAAATTTCGCACAAGAAAGCGCAGGCCGTGGCCGATGTTTTGAAATCCGGGGAAGCTTTCACTTATGTGATTACCGTTTGTGACGAAAGCAGCGCGGAGAAATGCCCGATTTTCCCTGGGAAAATGACTCGATTGCACTGGGGATTTCGCGATCCGTCCGCGTTGACCGGCTCGAGAGACGAAAAGTTGGAACAAGTTCGCCAAATTCGCGATCAGATCCGGGATAAGATCGACAATTGGTGCGCGGAAGTTTGTCCGCGAACCTTTACTCGTTAGCCGCTAGGCAAACTTGACTGCTTAAAGCAGTCAAGTTTATGGGTGCCGTTTCCGTAGGAAAGGCGGGATACGTCACGAGCTCAATCTTGCCGTCGTGATGTTCTACTAGCGCGGTGCAGCTCTCGACCCAATCGCCGCAGTTGTAATACTCGACGTTTTGGAATTGGCGGATCGACGCGCTGTGAATGTGACCGCACAAGACCGCGTCGACGGAAAAATCGGTGGCGTAACGCACGATCGCTTTCTCGAATTCGCCGATGAAACTGACTGCGTCTTTCACGCGCTTTTTCGCATACGCGCTGAGCGACCAGTAACCGAGACCAAAACGCCGGCGAAAGAAATTGATCGCCGGATTGAGCGAAAGCAAAAATTGGTAGCCGGCGTCGCCGAGGTAAGCGAGCCACTTCGCGTTTTGCACTACCGTGTCGAGCTCGTGGCCGTGGATCACCAGCATGCGACGGCCGTTCGCAGTGATATGGATGTCGCGTTTTTGAATTGAGATGTTGCCGTAGGCTCCGTCGAACGCGCCTACGAAGTCATCGTGATTGCCCGGGATATAAATCACCGGCACACCTTTGCGCGCTTTGCGCAGAATTTTCTGGACGACGTCGTTGTGTTCTTGCGGCCAGTAGCGACCGCGGCGCAATTGCCAGATGTCGATCAAATCGCCGACGACATAAAGTTTGTCGCAATGATAGTCGCGAAAGAACTGGAGCAACGCATGCACATTGCTCGCGCGCGTGCCGAGATGGACATCGGAAATCCACGCGGTGCGGACACGGTGGATCGCTTCCGGCTCGGCGCCGGTCGGATCGAGCTCAAACGGAGTTGGTTCAATCAGGTTCGACATCGCGCTCAATGAAAAGGGAAAAGCCCGCCGAGATAATGGTCCCGGCGGGCTTCTTGTTGACCTAACCGTTTGTCGCTAAGCAACTGATGCAATTTTGAAGGAGATTTTGATTAACCGCATCAGGCGTCAGTTAAAATTTCAGGTTCAGGTCCGCTTGAAACAGATTGTAATTGTCGAGCGGGTTGATTCCGATCGAGCCGCCGAGGCCGCCCGTCCCGAGGTTGTCGTCGATTTGCCAGCCGTGGGCGTAAGTGAAATTCACACTGACGGCATCCGATAACATGTATCCAGCCTTCGCCACCACGCCTTGCATGTTGGTGCGCGCGTCGAAGATATCGTCATCGATCAAATTCGGATCGAGGGCGTATTGCTCGGTGTGCTGCCACCAGACATCAACTTCCCAATCGTGTTTTTTCTTGAGCTGACCAACGCCCGCGCCCGCTTGAAATGCGTAGCGTTGATCGCCACTGCCAGGATGGCCGGCCGCAGAAGCGCGGTCGTCGCCTTCCAAGTTCGCCGCGAAATCGCCAAAGATTTTCACCGGCAGCTTGTTGACTTTGAAGCCAAACTCCGCCGGCACGTCGAAAACGAGCAGACTGTTGATGCCAGTCTGATTTTGCGCCAGTGAGTTGGCGTTGGTCAGCAATGGGTCGCCACCTTGGAAGTGGACGTTAAACGTGTCGCCGTTGCCGGTGTAGTTGTAGATCGTCGGCGCGAACTGGAAGTAGAATGTTTTCGGGAAGTTGAATCTTGCTCCAACCTGCCAGCCGAGAAGGAACGCGTCCGTAGTCGGAATACGCTGCCCGGTCTGATTCGTCGCACCACCGGCTGAACTTGAAAGCGTTGCCCTCGGGCCTAACGGATTTTCCGGATTCGCATCGTCGTAAACGAATTGTCCAAAGTTGGCAAAGAGATCGAGTTTCAGGAATGGCTCGGATGGTGCCGCGATGGCCTTGCCATCTTTGCTGTAAGCAGCGGGTTCGCTTTCGACACTGCCGAATTTAAACGTGTGTTTCCATTGTTCCGACAAACCCTCCGGATTGATATCCGGGTCCCACACCATGAGCGTGGTTACGAACGGGTTCGGCATTCGTCCACCGGTCAAGGTAATATCGGGGAATCCTTTGTACCCAACGTATGCCTGACCCACGTTGATGCCGTCGCTCACTTTCGAGAACGGTCCGTTATTAGCAGCGCTGCTGCTGCCTGACGTGTCATCGCCAAAAGTCACATTTGTCGAACGCCCATTTTGGGCGGTTTCCAAGCGAATTCCGAAAAACCAGTCGTCCATCAACGTTCCACGCAAGCCGAGACGAATGCGATAACGCTCGCGCTCGCGTTCCTGCCAATCATTTCGGCCCGCCGTGCCGTTCGCGATGCGACCTAACGGTGAATCATCGTCCGTTTCGCCACCGCGATATTCGTAACGGAGACGCACGTCGCCATAGAGCTCAAGCTCGGTAATCGGTGTCGACAATTTCCATTTGTCGGCCGCACTTTTCTCAACCGGCACACTTTTTTCGACATACGTTTTGCCGTCCGAGACAACTTTCGTCTTGGTCGGGCCCTCGGCCGGCGGCGCAAAAGCGGTTGTCTGCTGCTTCAGACCTTTGACTTCCGTTTCGAGCTCGGCATTGCGCTTTTGCAATTGCTCGACTGCGCGCTCGAGTTTTTCGAGCCGCTCGGAATCGGGCGTCGTTTCGGCACTAAAAAGTCGCGGTGCGACGAATGTAATCGCGATCAGCCCAATCGCGGCTGTACGCAAGATGTACTTTGTGGTGAACATGAATTTCTCCTTTTAGGGTTGGTGGTTAGGTCTTCGCGGATTTCCGATTCGGGGAAACCCGCCGCAAGCTAAAAGGCAATTGTTACAGACAAATGTCGAGCCCGTAACAATTGTGTGAACTTGCGAATCGCCGGCTTACGCAGCCAGCCTACCATTGTAGGGCGTTTCTGCTTGCCGCGCCGTAGCAGCTTTCGCGTAGGCGGGCGAAACGCCTTTACTTCGGCGATGGCTTGGGAGAAGCCGAAGGAGCAATGGGCGGCGAAGCCGACGTCGCGCTTGCTGCAGGCGAAACGCTCGCGGCAGAACTCGGCGCAACCGAGGCGCCCGCCACTGGCTTCTCAGAATTTGCCGGCGAAGCATTCGGCGCAGCCGCCGCTTGTTGCTTCATCAATTCACGTCGCAACGAACTGTCACCCGTCGCCTTGTGAGCATATAAAACCGACAGCACGAACGTAAGCGTGAAAAAAATGCCGGCGAGCCAGGCGGTGATCTTCACCAGCACGTTGGTCGTTTGCGCGCCAAAAATGTTTTCAGTCAATCCCCCACCGAACGCCGCGCCAAGGCCTTCGCTGCGCGGACGTTGCATCAAAATGAACAGCAACATCAGCAGCGCGACCACAATGTAGATCACGAGCAGCGTGTTAATTAGGAGGGTCATCGGGACGGGGAATATGAATGCTAAATGACGAATGACAAATGCCGAATGTCGAATGTCGAAGCTAGGCTGCTAATTCTCACTCTTTCTCGTGCACTTGCTCTTTCAAACGGAAACGAGCAAGAGCAAGTGAAGGTGTAAGATTAAAGTTTCTTAATCTTGTTCCAGATCTCATCCAACTCGGCTA
>Ga0210384_10009157_pt1 | contig 10247 bp, 7 predicted proteins | sample IncBWH2MmetaG_FD_160574 | JGI IMG/M metagenome (GOLD analysis project Ga0210384, IMG submission 160574) | Forest soil microbial communities from Barre Woods Harvard Forest LTER site, Petersham, Massachusetts, United States - Inc-BW-H-2-M | ecosystem: Environmental > Terrestrial > Soil >...
TAGTGCTTCAAACTGTGCATCAGCGCGGTCGGCGCGCTCATGGGATCGCTTGTCAGGAACACCGCGGTCCCGGGAACGCGCGCCGGCGGCCGCTTCTCAAGCATGGAAACCAGGTCGGCGAGCGGGAACTCCAGCTTGCGCGACTTCTCGAACAGAAGCCGGCTGCCGCGCCGCCAAGTGTACATCAACATCATCACCCAGCCGCCGAGCGCCAGCGGCACCCAGCCGCCCTCGAACACCTTCAGGAGGTTCGCGGCCAGGAAGGTCAGATCGAGCAGCAGGAACGGCGCGATCAGCGCCGCGGCGGCCCAGGGGTTCCATCTCCAGACCTTCCAGATCACGACAAAGCCCATCATGGCGGTGACGACCATGGTGCCGGTGACCGAGATGCCATAGGCCGAGGCCAGCGCGCTGGAGGACTTGAACATCAACACCAGCAGCATCACCGCGATCAGCAACATGCGGTTGATGCGCGGAATGAAGATCTGGCCCGAATGGGCTTCCGACGTATGGCGAACTTCAAAGCGCGGCATCAGTCCGAGCTGGATCGCCTGGCGTGTCAGCGAATAGGCGCCGGTAATCACGGCCTGGCTCGCGATCACGGTGGCGACCGCGGCGAGAACGACCATCGGTCCCCGCGCCCAATCGGGAAACATCAGATAAAACGGCAGGAAGTCCGGGTTGTCTACGACCTTGGGGTCGGAAATGACCAGCGCCCCCTGGCCCAAATAGTTCAACGCCAATGCCGGCAGCACAATGACCAGCCAGGCAGTTTGAATCGGCTTTTTCCCGAAATGACCGAGATCGGCATAAAGCGCTTCCGCACCGGTCACGGCGAGAAATACGGCGCCCAACGTGACGAAGGCGATGATGCCGTGATTGAGCATGAACGAGACCGCGTAGAGCGGATTCAGCGACAACAGCACTTCAGGCTGGCTTGCGATGGCAGGAATTGCAGCAAGCCCGATGACAACGAACCAGACCACCATGATCGGGCCGAAGAAGGTCGCAACGCTCTGGGTGCCGCGCGCCTGCACAGCAAACAGGGCGAGCAGGATCACGACCGTGATCGGCACGACATATGGTGCGGAAGACGGCGCCAGCAGCTTGATACCTTCAATCGCCGAGAGCACTGAAAGCGCCGGTGTGATCACGGCGTCGCCGAAGAACAGCGCCGCGCTGATGATCCCGAGCAGGACGATGGTGCCGGCGGCCTTCGTGACGGCGCGCTGCGCCAGCGCCATCAGCGCCAGGGTTCCGCCCTCGCCGTTGTTGTCGGCACGGAGCAGGATGACGACATATTTCAGCGTCACCACCATGATCAGGGTCCAGAGGATCGCCGAGACGACCCCTAGCACCGCCGCCGGCGTGGCCGTGCCGCCAGCGCTCGCCGCGACCACGGCCTCGCGCAGCGCGTACAACGGGCTGGTGCCGATGTCGCCATAGACCACGCCGATGCTGCCGAGCGTCAGCGCGGCAAACGTCGCCGTGGAGTGGGTATCACCATGCCCATTTGCCGCCGCGGTGTCCGCGGCGGGGGCTACAGCATCAGTCGTCATGGAATGTTTGAGGCCTTAAAATGCTTGACAGCACCATTCGCAAAAGCGAGGGCGGCTTATAGTCCCTCGCTGACGGCATAACCTACCCCGAATTTGCGGGCGCGGCATGCGAAAACGCATATAATTTAACTCTGTGGCTTTTCAACTCTGGACTTTTCAAAGTGCGATTTTTCAGCTTAGCGCCGTTCGGATCGTCACCAGTCAGATCGTAACTTTTCAGATTGTGACTTGCGTTCCGACTTCGACCACTCGCCCCGTCGGGATCTGGAAATAATCGATCGCATCGTTGGCCGACCGCGACAGCCCAATAAACAGGCGGTCCTGCCACCTCGGCATGCCCGATTGCGACGAAGGTTTCAGCGCGCGGCGGGAAACGAAAAACGATGTCGACATGATGTCGAACTGCCAGCCGAGCTTGCGGGCGATGGCGAGCGCCTTGGGCACATTCGGCGTTTCCATGAATCCGAAGCGCAGCCGCACCTTGGCGAACTTGTCGCTGACCGTCTCCATCCGCACGCGGTCGGCGAGGCTGACGCGCGGGGTCTGCGCCGTCTCGATGGTCAGCACGACATTATGCTCGTGCAGCACCTTGTTGTGCTTGAGATTATGCAACAGCGCGGTCGGCGCGAAATTGGGATCGCTGGTCAGGAACACCGCCGTGCCCTTGACGATGTGCGGCGGGCGCTTCTCCAGGCTCCTGATCAGGCTGTCGAGCGGCACCTCGGTGCGCCGTGTCTTGTCGGCGAGGATCACCGAGCCGCGCCGCCAGGTCCAGATCATCACCGCCATCGCGGCGCCAAACAGCAGCGGCACCCAGGCGCCTTCCAGGAGTTTCAGGAGATTGGCGGCGAAGAAGGTAAGGTCGACGGTGACCAGCGGAAGGATCAACGCGGCCGCGGTTGCCGCGCGCCAATTCCACAATTTCCAGATCACCACAAAGCCCATGATGCCGTCGGCCACCATGGTGGTGGACACCGCGATGCCATAGGCCGAGGCGAGGTTCGACGAGGTACGGAACATCAACACCAGGAACATCACGCCGATCAGGAGCAGCGTGTTGACCCGCGGCAGATAGATCTGCCCTGCATGGGTCTCCGAGGTGAAGCGCACCTCGAAGCGCGGCAACAGGCCGAGTTGCACGGCCTGGCGCGTCAACGAATAGGCGCCGGTGATCACGGCCTGGCTTGCGATCACGGTGGCGGCGGTCGCCAGCACCACCATCGGCAGCAGCAGCGTGTCCGGCACCATGCGGTACAGGGGATTCTCGATCGCGGCCGGATTGGACAGCACCAGCGCACCCTGGCCGAAATAATTCACCAGCAGCGAAGGCAGCACGAAGTAGAGCCAGCCGGCCTGGATCGGCTTGCGACCGAAATGGCCGAGATCGGCGTAGAGCGCTTCACCACCGGTGACGGCAAGGAATATCGCACCCAGCGTCACCAGGCCGATCGTCCCGTGCGACAGCAGGAACTGGACGGCATAAAGCGGATTGATCGCAACCAGCACACTCGGATCATCGGCGATGTGAATGAGGCCGAGGATACCGAGCGTCGCGAACCACACCACCATGACAGGGCCGAAGGCGGAAGCGACGCGCGCGGTGCCGCGCGACTGCACCGAGAAGAGCACGAGCAGGATGAAGACGGTGAGCGGCACGACGTAATGCTCGAGCGCGGGCGCCGCGAGCTTGAGGCCCTCGACCGCCGACAACACCGAGATTGCCGGCGTGATCATGGAATCGCCGATGAACATCGAGGCGCCGACCACGCCGAGCGACAGCAAGAACCAGCTTCGCCGGCCGAGCGCGCGCTGGCCGAGCGCCATCAGCGACAGCGTGCCGCCCTCCCCGTTATTGTCGGCGCGCAGCAGCAGCAGCACGTATTTCGAGGTCACGACAATCAGGAGCGCCCAGAGGATCAGGGAGAGTACGCCCAGCACCATCGCCCGCGTCACGGGGGCGCCGCGGGCCGCATCCGCAACCGCCTCGCGGAAGGCGTAGAGCGGCGAGGTTCCGATGTCGCCGAACACCACGCCGATGCTGCCGAGCGTCAATGCCCAGAAGCCCGAGCTGATTTGTCCCTCGGAGGCTTCGGTGGAGGTGACGCCAACGGTCATGATGGGAAAGAACGCTGCCCAGCTTCGATCGATCCAGGCTGGCGCCTATCGGCGCCAGTGCCCGTCAATGGACAAACCATATAGCAGCGCGCCGCTGTCCGCCGCGACGTCATTGGCGCCACGCCGCGATAACTTTCGTATATGGTATTATGGTAGGGTCAAACCCCTGAGGTCACGGCTGGAGGTTGGGCGGCACGGCGGGATCCTCACGCATCAGCGTGATGGTCACGCGGCGGTTGGCCGACAGCGAGGGATCGTCCGGGAATAGCGGCTGGTTATCGGCCTGGCCGGAGACGGCGTAGATGTGGGCGGACGGCAGACCCTCACGCTCCAGGATCTCGCGCACTGAGTTGGCGCGGTCGGCCGAGAGCTCGAAGGCGCCGTAATCGCTGCGCGCCGGCACGAAACCGGCCGCAGTATGGCCGGTGATGGTCAGCCGCAGCGGGGTCTGCTTCAGCGGGATCGCGAGGCGCTCGATCAGGCGCCGCGTGCGCTCATAGGGTTCCTTGGAGCCGTCGGCAAACATCGAGCGGCCGTCCTGATCGACGATCTCGAGGTTGAGCCCCTGCTTGGTTTCCTCGAACATGATGTGCTTGCTGATCTCCGTCAGCTCCGGCATGTCCTGCAGCGCCTGGCGCAGCGAGGCCGAAGCGAGCGCGAATTCGCGGTCGATCTTGAGCTTGGCGCCGGCGATCTTCTGATTGTCCTGCTGGTCCGGGGTCGGCGTGTTGGACGCCTCGTCCGGATTGACATGGGCGACGTTCTTCAGTTTCGGCCGGGTCGGAACGCCGTCGGATTCGATGATGCCGGAAAAGCGCGACGTGGTCTGCACGCCGAAGGCGTCACGCATCGAGCCTGCGACGATCTTCAGCTTCTGCTGATCCTGGGTGGAGAAGGCGACGAGCATCACGAAGAAGCTCATCATCAGCCCCATCAGGTCGGCGAAGGTCACGAACCAGCCGTGGCCGCCGCCGTGCCCATCGCCGCGTTTTTTCTTGGCCATCGCCTAATGCTCCGCCCTTCCCTCAGGCCTTAGGCCGGGACCGGCTCGCCCTCTTCGTGGCGGTGTTTCTCCGGCAGATAGGCGAGCAGCATTTCGCGCACCAGCGCCGGGCTCTTGGAATCGCGGATCATCAGGATGCCGTCGATGATCAGCGTGCGGTTGGTCTCCTCGTCGAGCAGCTTGCCGTGCAGCTTGTCGGCGATCGGCAGACAGAACAGGTTCGCAACCAGCGCGCCATAGAGGGTGGCGAGCAGCGCGGTCGCCATGAACGGGCCGAGCTTGGAAGGGTCGGTCATGTTGGCGAACATCTGCACCATGCCGACCAGGGTGCCGATCATGCCGAAGGCCGGCGCGCAGTCGCCGATGGCGCGGTAGATCTTGCTGCCCTCGTCGAGATGCATCAGGAAGTTGTCGCGGTCGCGCTCGAGGTTGTCGCGGATGAATTCGAGGTCGTAGCCGTCGGCGACGTAGCGGATGCCCTTGGCCAGGAACGGATCGTCGGCTTCGACCTTTTCCAGGCCGACCGGACCCTGCTTGCGGGCGATCTCGGCAATGCGGGCGAGTTCGTCAACGAGGTCGTGGGCGGAGAGCCGGCTCATCGTGAACGCGAACTTCGCGCCGAGCGGCAGGGCGTGCAGGATGACACCGAGGGGAAAGCGGATCATCGTCGCCGAAATCGAGCCGCCGAAGATGATGATGACCGCGTGTTCGGAGACGAACATCTCCAGATCGCCGCCCAACAGCATCAGGGTCGCGATAACGATCGTACCGCAGACCAGGCCAACGCCCGTCATAATATCCATGGGAGACTCCACGCGTACGCGAACGCCGGCCATCCTGGACGGCACGCGGCTCATCCTGAACCGCGTTTCGAGACCCTACGGTCGCTGCCATTAAAGACGCGTAAAGGTTAAATGGATTGAGCCTGCGACAGACGGCGCATGGCGCGCTGTAACCGGCGAAAATACCTTAAGGCCGGGTCGGCCCTCGGCCTTCCTGACAGCGCGTCAACATTCTGCTAACCATAAGGTACGGGCGGGCGCATCGAGGAAGCAAATGTCGGTCAACGATCCCATCAACTGGATGCTGTCGGAGGCGCTGGGCTCGCTGGCGCGCGCCGAGCGATTGCACCAGCAGTTCTTCACCCTGCAACAGGCCTATTGGGAACCGCCCATCGATGTGCTCGAGACCGACGAGGAAATTTTGCTCTTCGTCGCCCTGCCCGGTGTGGATCTCGACCAGGTCGAAGCGGTCATCGAAAACGGCGTGCTGACGATCAGCGGTAGCCGGACGTTGCCGGCCGAGTTGCGCAACGCCCGCATCCACCGGCTCGAACTACCGCAAGGCAATTTCCTGCGCCGCATCGCCTTGCCTACCGGGCGTTACGCGATCAGCCGCTTTGCCGCCGACGGATGCATCGTCTTCCGCCTCGCAAAATCCGAGTGAACCCCATGGCAACAGATCACGAAGCCGCTGCGCCAGCGGGCACACCATCGTCAAACGAGATCCGGATTCCCGACGATGCCCTGATCATCGTCGCCGTCCGTAACATCGTGCTGTTTCCGGGCGTGGTCGCGCCCATCACCATCAACCGACCGAAGTCCATTGCCGCCGCCCAGCAGGCGCTGCGCGAACAGCGGCCGATCGGGATTCTGCTTCAGCGCGACCAGGAGGTAGACGACCCTACGCCCGATGATCTCTACCGCGTGTGCACCATTACCAACATCATCCGCTACATCACCGCGCCGGATGAGACCCACCATATCGTCTGCCAGGGCGTGCAGCGCGCGCGCATTCTCGACTTTCTTCCGGGCACGCCGTTCCCGGTGGCACGGTTCGTCCAAATCCCCGAGCCTGCGACAAGCTCGCCCGAGATCGAGGCCCGGTTTCTGAACCTGCAGCGGCAGGCGGTCGAAGCGATCCAGCTCATTCCGCAAGCGCCGCAGGAGCTGGTGGGCGTATTCCAGTCGACGACGTCTCCGGCCGCGCTCGCCGATCTTGCGACCTCCTACATGGACATCAAGCCACAGGAGAAGCAGGAGATCCTGGAAACCGTCGATCTCTCCAAGAGAATGGAGAAGGTGTCGGCCTTCCTCGCCGAGCGGCTCGAAGTGCTGCGGCTGACCAACGAGATCGGGCAGAAGACCAAGGCGGCCTTCGATGAACGCCAGCGCGAGGCGATCCTGCGCGAGCAGATGGCGACCATCCAGCGCCAATTGGGCGAAGGCGACGGCAAGGCCCAGGAGGTCGCCGAGCTCAGCGAAGCCATCGCGAAAGCCAAGATGCCGCCGGAGGCCGAAAGCCAGGCGCGCAAGGAGCTGCGCCGCTACGAGCGCATGCCGGAGGCGGCGGGCGAATCCGGCATGGTGCGCACCTATCTCGAGTGGCTGATCGAACTGCCCTGGGCGCTGCCGGAAGAGAAGCCGATCGACATCAAGGAAGCGCGCCGCATCCTCGATGAGGACCATTTCGGGCTGGAGAAGATCAAGGGCCGGATCATCGAATATCTCGCGGTGCGCAAGCTCGCGCCGCAGGGCAAGGCCCCGATCCTGTGCTTCGTCGGCCCGCCCGGCGTCGGCAAGACCTCGCTCGGCCAATCGATCGCGCGCGCGATGTCCCGCCCCTTCGTCCGCGTCAGCCTTGGCGGCGTGCATGACGAGGCGGAAATCCGCGGCCATCGGCGGACCTATATCGGCTCGCTTCCCGGCAACATCATCCAGGGCATCAAGAAGGCCGGTGCGCGCAATTGCGTCATGATGCTCGACGAGCTCGACAAGATGGGACGCGGTGTCCAGGGCGACCCGTCGGCGGCGATGTTAGAGGTTCTCGATCCCGAGCAGAACGCCACCTTCCGCGACAATTATCTCGGCATCCCCTTTGATCTGTCGCGCGTGGTTTTCATCGCAACCGCCAACATGCTGGACACGGTCCCCGGTCCGCTGCTCGACCGCATGGAGATCATCAGCCTGCCCGGCTACACCGAAGAGGAGAAGCTCGAGATCGCGCGCCGCTATCTCGTTCGCCGCCAGCTCGGAGCCAACGGCCTCAACGCCGAGCAAGCCGAGATCGACCCGGAGGCGCTGCGGCAGCTCATCAACGGCTACACGCGCGAAGCGGGCGTCCGCTCGCTCGAGCGGGAAATCGGGCGCGCGTTGCGGCATGCCGCAGTCCAGATCGCCGAAGGCAGCACTACCAAGGTCACCATTGAGCCCAAGGATCTCGTCTCCATCCTCGGGGCGCCACGTTTCGAGGGCGAGATCGCCTTGCGCACCAGCGTGCCGGGCGTGGCGACGGGACTGGCCTGGACACCGGTCGGCGGCGATATCCTCTTCATCGAGGCAACGCGGGTACCCGGCCGCGGCGCGCTGATCCTGACGGGCCAGCTTGGCGAGGTCATGCGCGAAAGCGTGCAAGCGGCGCTGACGCTAGTGAAGAGCCGCGCCACCCAGCTCGGCATCGACCCCGCGATCTTCGAAAAGAGCGACATCCACGTCCATGTCCCAGCCGGCGCCACGCCGAAGGATGGACCGAGCGCGGGTGTCGCGATGTTCACCGCACTCACCTCGCTGCTCACCGATCGCACGGTACGGCACGACACCGCGATGACCGGCGAGATATCGCTGCGCGGCCTGGTGCTGCCGGTTGGCGGTATCAAGGAGAAGGTCGTCGCGGCGGCCGCGGCCGGGCTGAAGCGGGTGATGCTGCCGGCGCGTAATCGGAGGGATTACGAGGACATCCCTAAGAGCGCGCGGGACAAGCTCAGCTTTGTCTGGCTCGAACAGGTCGACGATGCCATCGCCAATGCGCTGGCCGAAGCCAAGCCGCCGGCTGCGGCCGCCGAGTAGCGCCAGATCATGCGATTTCGTCCAGCTAGACCTCTGATCCTGCTATTGGCCGCGCTGCTCGCGGGCTGCTGGGGCACGGACCGTCCCGAGGTCGAGACCGCGGGGAATACGGCGCCGGCGGGCGTGGCGCCTCCGACCAGCCTCGCCGGCAAATGGACGCTGTCCTCGACCGGCGCCGGCGCCTGCACGATGACCTTCGGCGCCCAGCCGCAGGCGAGCGAAGGCACCATCGCGCCCGCCGGCGGCTGTCCCTATAGCTTCTTCACCAGCCGGAAATGGAATTACACCACCGCGGGCCTCATCATCCGCGACCACAATGCGCAGCAGCTCGCGCAGCTCTCGCCGACCGGTGACGGCCGCTTCGAAGGCAAGACCAGTGCGGGCCAGGATGTCGCGCTCAGCCGTTAGCCGAAATTGTAGGGTGGGCAAAGGCGCGCCAGCGCCGTGCCCACCATCTTGACGCCCTGCTCGTGATGGTGGGCACGCTTCGCTAACCCACCCTACGATTCCAGGCCGACAAGCTTCACGCTGAGCTCGTGCAGCTTCTTGCGCGCCGACATGTCATAGGCTTGCGCGTTTGCTCTTGTCTCATTCATGCCGTTGAAGAACATTCCGCTCTTGCCGGCGACATCGTCGCCCTCGACCAGATGCAGGATCGCGGCACCGCCCTGCTCCACCGTCGACATCGGCGTGATGCCGCCGGCGCGCACCATGGTGGTGTTCATGTAGGTCGCCGGATGCAGCGAATTGACGATGACGCCGGTGCCCTTCAGCTCGTTCGCAAGATCGATGGTGAACATGATCTGCGACAGCTTGCTCTGCGCATAGGCGCGCGAGCCCGAATAGTTTTTGGTGATCATCACGTCGTCGAAATCGATCGGATGCTGGCCGATCGAGGCGACATTGACGATGCGCGAGGGCGCGGCCGCCTTGATCAGCGGCAACAGGAGATAGGCGAGCAGGAAGCCCGAGAGATAGTTCACCGCAAAGCGCAGCTCGAACCCGTCGGCGCTTTCCTGCCGTTGCGGGCCAGCGTTTTGCGAACCGATGCCGGCATTGCTGACGAAGACGTCGATCCGCTTGTGATCGGCCTTCACTGCATCAGCCAATTGCCGCGTACCCGCAAGCGACGAAAGGTCGGCCTGATAGAACAGCGGCGCGACGCCACCCTTGGCCTTGATCTCGTCGATCAAGGCTTTGGCCCGCGCGGCGTCGCGGCCATGGATCAGGACATGCGCGCCCTGCTTTGCCAACTCACCGGCAACATAGCGGCCGACGCCGTCGGTCGAGCCCGTGATCAGCACCGTCTTGCCGCGCATGTCCATGGGCGAACGCCTTCAGTGAATCTCCGCCGACTTCTTCAGCGCGTCCTTCAGCTTCTCCAGCGAGAAGTCCTTGGAGCGCGCGATCTCCAGGATCGGCGTCTCGCGGCGACCGCACAGATCGCAAGCGTCGGGCAGCTTGGCGGCGAGCTCATAGGGGATCACGATGGCGCCGTGGCGGTCGGCATGGATGAGATCGTCAGACTTCACCGTCATGCCGGCGACCCTCACCTCGCCGCCGAAGCTTTCCGCATGCGTCCATGCATGCGACGGGCCGATCGAGCCGGCCAGCGCCTGGAAGCCCGGCGCCCATTGCGGGATGTCGCGGATCGAGCCGTCGGTGATGACGCCGAGGCAGCCGAGCGCCTTGTGCACATTGCTCTGCACCTCGCCCCAGAACGCA
>Ga0210384_10009158_pt1 | contig 10245 bp, 10 predicted proteins | sample IncBWH2MmetaG_FD_160574 | JGI IMG/M metagenome (GOLD analysis project Ga0210384, IMG submission 160574) | Forest soil microbial communities from Barre Woods Harvard Forest LTER site, Petersham, Massachusetts, United States - Inc-BW-H-2-M | ecosystem: Environmental > Terrestrial > Soil >...
CCACCTCTTCGAGGTCCTTGAACTTGACCGGCGGCGCGACTTGCACTTTCGCGAATTGCTCGAGGCGGGTGAACTCGTTCTGGCTTTCCAGCCCGGCACCCCCATGGATTTGACCTACCCCCAATGGCGCTGTGGAACCGTCTGTTCGCGTGAAGCGTGCGGCCTGGCTGGACATGCCCATCGATTCCAGCATGCTTGGCCCGCCCCCTGGAACATGGGCCATGGCATCCTTTTCTCCAGGGTCCATGGTGATGTGATATTCGCCCGTTCCGGTGGGATCCACAAACTCGATGGTGATGTTTTCTCCGATTCCTTCCAGGTAGTGGTAGGTCCAATCGTCGAATCCATAGACGGTGGTTTGTCCGCCGCCTTCCGTCATTGGACGGTTGTAATTGCTGCCTGCGGAGTGGGACTCGATCTCATCGGGCTTGCCCCAGATGATGTAAATCCGCCCGCGATCGGTCCTCCACCCGGGAATGCCCGAGGAGAACCGCTCATTGGCATAGGCGATCCGGCGGTAGTGCTCTTCTTTGAATTCGTTCTCAACGGTATCCGGGGTGGGATCCCGCCTCTGCCAGAAGGCCTCGATGAATTGCTCGCGCTCTTCATTCGTCTGCAATTGCAGGAACGCCGAGCGCTCTTCGTCGCTTATGATGTAAGGAACTTCCTCTTCCAGCCATTTTTTATAAGGTGTGGCGAGCTCTTTTTCGAGCTTCCTCAGGTTTTTCTTGTTTTTGCCGTTGTCCTCGCCCTTTTTCTTGCCGGAGTCCTGCTGTTTGTCGGCGGGAATGTCCTTCTGAGCTTGATCCTGATCCTGCGCGTAGGAACACGCGCAGAAAGGCAGCAGGAATGCTCCGCCCATCAATCCTAAAAGTGAAATGCGCCATAAGCGGTTCATAAACGGACCTCGCCCCTGATTCGGAAGCTCGATTCTATCCCCGGCCTTTGCAACCGTCAATCAAGGAATCTCCACAATTCGTCCAGGCGCTGTTAGGGGTCTTTTCCCTCATAGAGGCACCGCCTGGTTGGACCGATGACTACTAAGAACTCCGTGGGGGCTGCCGGGTTGCCCGCTATTTATTGAGTCCCACGTTGTCTGTAACCCCTTAACTCCGCACCCCGGTCGTACCCGGGAAATGCTGGTCGTAGCAGAATCTAAGCCTCCAAACCTTCTCGCCGATGTGGCTATAGGCGCACGCCAGGCGATTCTGTCCTTTCGGGAATCATGTGGACGTGTCGGTTTACTCGAACCGGTAAGGGAATAGAGGCAAATTACTTTCTTCCGCGCCAAAATGACTGTAAAATTCTTTATTGGGTGGGGCCCAATTCGGGTGCCTGTCCCGGCCAAGTGAATTCCGGCCTCACACGCAAACACTTCGAAACCTGCTCGCTTGCTGGGCACGACGATTGACTTGCCCAATTAGGTGTGCGCCGCTGGGAAACATTTGAAGGTTTCCCTACGTAGGAATTAAGGATGGCCGCCGGAGGAAGTTTCTAAGAACACAGGACCAGAGCTGCAAACCCATGAACACGTGGCAAAAAATCGGAATTGGTGCGGGTGTCGCCGCCGTTTTGGCCGGCGGGACGTGGCTGGCCATCTGGCAGATCAATAAGGGCGTGGTAACCGTTCAGACCGCGCCCGCGATACGTCAGGATCTGACTTCCGTGGTCACCGCATCGGGCGAAGTCAAACCCCTTACATACACGAATGTTCTTGGGGAAGGGATCGGCAAAATCACCAACATTGCGGTGAAGGAAGGCGACCACGTCAAGAAAGGCGACGTCCTGCTGCGCCTGGAAAGTGTGCAGCCTGCGGCCGATGTCAATGCGCAGCGCGCCGGCATTGCAGCCGCCGATGCGGGGGTGAAGTCCGCCGAAGCCAACGATGTGTCGACACAGGCAGATATCAAATCACGTGCTGCGGACTTGGAGCATGCCAAGCTCGACTGGGAACGCGGCCAACTCCTGTTCAAGGAGGGCCTGATTCCCAAACAGGATTACGATACACGAAAGGCCGCGTACGATGGCGCCGCGGCGGCCTTGGCGTCTGCGCAGGCCCGCGCGGAGCAATCCCGCGCGCAACTCGGCCAGGCGCGTTCCGGACTCGTGCAGAATCAAGCCATGCTGGGCCGCCTAAGCGACATCTTGAACAAGACGACGTACACCGCGCCGATCAATGGAGTCGTGACGTACATTGCCGTCCGCGTCGGCGAAAACGTCGTTCCCGGCATCCAAAATGCCACGGGGAGTTACCTCATGACGATTTCCGATATGTCCGTGGTGACCTCGGAAGTCATGGTGGACGAAACGGACATCGTGAGCGTGAAGATTGGGCAGGACGCGGAAGTCACCATCGACGCGATCCCGGGAAAATTCTTTAAAGGGAAAGTGACGGAAGTCGGGACGCAAGCGGTGCTCCGCAGTTCGGGCCTGGCTTCAACACAATCCACCACTGGCAATCAGGAAGCGAAGGATTTCAAGGTCGTGGTGACTCTGCAGAATCCCCCGGATGGCCTGCGTCCGGGACTCTCCTCGACGGCGAAAATCGCCACGGCACAGAAGAAAAACGTAGTGACGGTTCCGATTCAGGCGCTCGCGGAACGGACGAAAAAAGATCTGGACGAGGCGGCTAAGGAAAACGGGCAAAATTCCGTCACCCTGGCCGCCGCCCGCCCGGCTCCTGCCGCCACGAGCGACGGGTCTGCTTCCTCCTCCGTGTTGGAAAAGAACCCGGAGATTCAAGGCGTCTTTGTGCTTCGGAACAAACGCGCTCAATTCGTGGCTGTCACGACCGGAATCACCGGCGTCACCGATATTGAGGTGATAAACGGTCTGCAGGAAGGCGATCAGATCATCACCGGAAGCTACAAGGCCTTGCGCACACTCAAGCCTGACGCGCGGGTAAAAGTAGACAATTCCACGCCGAAAACGGTGGGCGAAAATTAAATGAAGATCCGTGCCGGATTGAGGAACTGAGGAATGCCCGAACGAGTCGTCTCACCCGAAGCATTTCGCCAAGACCTCGTCGATCGAGGCGTAGCCATCCTGACGGAAGGGCTTTGGAAGACGTACGAGATGGGCGACGAAAAGCTGCACGCTCTGCGCGGAATCGATCTCACGATTCGCAAGGGCGAGTATGTCGCCATCATGGGGCCGTCGGGATCGGGCAAATCCACGCTCATGAATTTGATCGGATGCCTGGATACGCCGACTTCGGGGAAATATTGGCTGGCGGGGCGGCTCGTCAGCGAGTTGGACGATGACGAGCTTGCCGCCATCCGGAACAAGGAAATCGGATTTGTGTTTCAAACGTTCAATTTGTTGCCCCGCGCCACCGCCTTGCACAACGTCGAGCTCCCCATGATTTACAACGGCACTCCGTCGGAAGAACGCCTCGCCCGTGCGAAACGCGCGCTCGAAGCGGTCGATCTCGGCGACCGGATGCTTCACAAGCCCAATGAACTCTCCGGTGGACAGCGGCAGCGCGTCGCGGTTGCACGCGCCCTGGTGAACTCACCTTCCATTGTGCTCGCCGACGAGCCTACTGGAAATCTGGACACAAAAACGGGCGATGAAATCATGGCCTTGTTCGCGCGGCTGCATGGCGAAGGCAACACCCTCATCCTGGTCACGCACGAAAACGACGTTGCCCGGCGGGCCGACCGCATCATCCACGTCCGTGACGGCAAAGCCGAAACCGACGACCCCGTGGTCCACTAGTAGCGCAGGCTTCAGCCTGTGGGGGTTAGCATTTGCGAGGACCAAAACCCACAGGCTGAAGCCTGCGCTACTAGGCAAAATTCGTAATCCCCATGTGCCTCCCAATCCACGGAAGTGCATCTAATCCTTGTGACGGAATCCGGGACACCTGAACTCAGCGCCACCACGCAATCGCCTCCACGCTCGTCCTCCAGCGTGCGCGCCAGAATTCCGATCGCGGTATCCATCATCCAGGCGTTCCTCTTTCTGATCCACATCGCCTTGTACGCCACCTGGACGTTCTTCTGGGGTACGCCGGATTATCCGCGCGCGGTGGAATTGCGAATCGCGCTGGCCATTTTGTCCGTTAGCTTCGTCGCGGCCTCATTGCTTGCACACCAGTATTTCAACCCGCTGGTCCGTGCCGTTTACCTGTTGGCCTCGGTTTGGCTCGGGTTCGTGAATTTCTTTTTTCTTGCCTCGTGCGCCTGCTGGATTGTCTACGGCGTGCCGCTCCTGTTCGGCGTTCATCTTAATAAGCACGCGCTCGCAGCCGCGTGCTTTGGTCTCGGTCTTCTCGGGGGCATTTGCGCCCTCGTGAATGCAGCGTGGACCCGCGTTGTGCGCGTCACGGTCAAGCTTCCTAACCTTCCGAAGGCCTTGCGCGGCCGCACCGCCGCCCTGGTCAGCGACCTCCACCTCGGCCACGTACGCAACAGCGGTTTTCTCCGCCGCATCGTCAGGAAGCTTTCGCAATTGCACCCCGACATCCTGTTTATCCCAGGCGACGTATATGACGGGACTGCCGTGGACCTCGCGCGGCTGGCAAAACCCTGGGCGCAGTTTTCCGCGCCTTTGGGCGCCTACTTCATCACGGGCAACCACGAGCAATTCACCAGTCCCTCGAAATACCTCGATGCCGTCAGGCAGTCCGGAATCCGGGTGCTTGAGAATGAAAAAATTGTACTCGACGGATTGCAAATCGTGGGCGTCCACTACCGCGATTCGACGAATGAAGAAAGATTTCGATCGATCCTGGGGCAGGTGTCCGTGGACCGGAATGTCGCCAGCATCCTGCTCGTTCACAATCCGAACCACTTGCCGGTTGCGGCAGAGGCGGGCATTTCCTTGCAATTGTCCGGACATACTCATCGCGGGCAGTTTTTCCCATTCACGGCGATTGTTTCCCGCATTTATGGAAAATATGCATACGGATTGAATCGCTTCGGCGATCTTCAGGTCTATACTTCCTGCGGCGTTGGCACTTGGGGCCCGCCCATGCGGCTGGGATCAAATCCCGAAATTGTCCTGATTCAATTCGCATAATTGATTCGCTCGCAAATCGCCGGGGACGTTGCAATCCCGCGCGCAGGCATTGGAAACGCACCATTCGTGTGACAAGGCCGTGTTTCGATCCGGCACACTCTCCCGCCCACCGCTTAAAGTTCTGACTACATCCGCCGATTATGTTTTACGTAGCATTCGATCTTGCGGCTCCATGGGCCCCAGCCTGATTTTCCCGCCGCGGAGGTGGATCATGGCGGTTGAAGGGATTACGAACCACGTCCAACACCTTGCGGATCAACTTTTTGCACAAAGGCGAGAGACACCTGCGGGAACAAATATCCTGAGAACAGTGAGTGAAGGCAACGGAGCAGCGACGGAAGACAGCTTTACGTTATCGACGCAAGACAATTCGGGACAAGCGACCGCGCAGGACGCGGGTATATTCCAAGTAAGCCAGATTGCACGGACGGAGGTCACCGCGAACTTCTTGTTTGAGCAGAGGGTTTCCGACACGAGCCAGTCTGGAGCCCCCGCGCCGGGTGCGCCTGCTACAGCTTCGAACCCAGGGGCTCCGCAAGCGTCAACGCCGAATGCCAACACCTCCGCAAACGCGGCACAACAAGACGCGGGCACTCCGGCGGCGCAAGCAGCGACCGGCATCGCAGCCTCGGTGACCGGACAGGTTCAACTTCAGTCGCTCAATGCGGCGCTGCCGGCCCTCGGACTGAGCTACACGGAGATCCAAGAGATCGATCGCATCGCCTCCATGATTCATGATTTCAATCCTGCCGCCTATTCCGACCTCGTCAAACAGTTTGAGGCGCTGGCGCAGCAGGCAGAGCAGGAAAGGGCCGCGCTTGCGGCCGCAAACGTGGGCGCAGTGGCGAGCCCGAACACGGCTGCAGGCACAAGCGCGAACGGCAGCGGCTTCCAGGTGCAGGATATTTTCATCCATTTTACGGGAGGACAAGAGACAGTGAAAAACACCGCGGCAAATGGCGGGGGCCAGGGTAACGCTGCGAACAATTTTCAATCCACTGCGGCCGCTCTGCAGATCGAACGGGTGCAATTCACACTGGGCAAGGGCAACGGTCAGACTTTACAGGTGCGTGCACCGTAACAAAACACGCGGGAGGGAACCGCGGGTCGAAATATCTCACCATCCCCTGTGGCGGCAGCTTCGCGCGGCATGCAATGGATTCGTTCGGCCAAATTCTCAACTTCTGGTCCTCTTGAATCTTGCCGGGACTCCCGGAAGCGCGCCGCTTGGCATTTACCAATTTGAAATTCCACCCTAAATTTTGATAATTTGCATTCCCGGGATGCTGGGCAAACGGCCGGATCGCTCTGCCCCCGTTCCTGTGCAAGTCCTGCCCGCTTACAGTCATTGCTCCGCCGGCGTGATATAAATTCCATGGCCTGACATGTTTTCCGGGAACGTCATTTTCCTGAATGGCGTTCCGCGAAACGCCAATCGGGAGATTGGCGTTCCCGGATTTTAATCAATTTTTCGCACCCATGTTTGCATCGCGCACGAATTGGCGGCTGGAAACGAACCGCTTGACGCGGGCTCTCGAAGAGCACCGGCGAAGCGGGAAGGAGCTCTTCGACCTGACGGCATCGAATCCCACCACCTGCGGGTTTAATTATCCAGAGCGGGAAATTCTCGCGGCGCTTGCCGATCCGCGCGGGCTTGTCTATCGTCCCGAAAGCAAGGGCTTGCGCGAAGCGCGGGAAGCGGTAGCCGAATATTATGCTGGGCGCGGGGGTTTCTCCGGATCAGTTGCGTCGGTCGATCCCGAACGCATCCTGCTCGCCTCGGGAACCAGCGAGGCCTACTCCAACATTTTCCGATTGCTGTGCGAAGCGGGAGACGAAATTCTGGTTCCCGCGCCTAGCTATCCGCTCTTTGAATTTCTGGCGGACCTCGCCGATATTCGTCTCGTTCCGTACCCGCTGCTCTACGATCACGGTTGGCAAATTGATTTCGCTTCTCTGCGCGCGGCGCTCACGCCGCGTTCGCGCGCCGTACTGGTCGTGCATCCCAACAATCCCACCGGGTCGTTCGTCAAAGCTCACGAAGCGACCGAACTCGCGGAAATTTGCGCGGCGCGCGAAATGGCCATCGTAGCCGACGAAGTGTTCCTCGATTACAACAGCGGCGCGCCGGCGCAAACCTTTGCTCTTTCCGATGCGACGCTCACGTTCACGCTGAGCGGCCTATCGAAAATCTCGCTGCTCCCGCAAATGAAACTTGCCTGGACCATCGTGAGCGGTCCGGAAGCCGCGCTTCAAACGGCCGTCGACCGCCTCGAAATCATCGCGGACACTTACCTTTCGCCCAGCACGTCGGTGCAACTCGCTTTACCAAAACTTCTCTTGCTCCGGCACGCGCTCCAGGCGCAATTGCAGCAGAGGATTTCCGCGAACCTCTCCGCCCTGGATAGCATGCTTCGCGAATCGAAGTCCCTCGCGCGCCTCGATCGCGAAGGCGGCTGGTATGCCATTCTGCGCGTCCCTGTCACGGGAACCGATGACGACCTCACTGTTGCGCTCCTCGAACGGTGCTCTGTGCTGGTCCATCCCGGCCACTTCTTCAATTTTTCAAGGGAAGGGTTTCTCGTCCTCAGCCTCATCACACCGGAACAACAATTTCAGGAAGGCCTGCAGCGGCTGCGGAAGTTCCTTGGCAGGTGATCGGTGACCGTATGGCCCTAGCGGTAAACGCCCTTGCGATGCCCAATCCCGACGACCAGGACAACCAGCTTATCGTCCTCCATCTTGCAGATGATCCGGAAATCGCCCACACGGTATCGCCACAGTTCTCCGAACCGGGAGCCTTGAAGAGCTTTTCCGATGCTGCGAGGATCTTCCAGTTTGGCAACTCGCTGTGGGAGAAATTTCAGGATTCGCTGGGAATGTTGGGGATCAGGCTTGTTCAGTTCGCGCTCTGCCGGCTCAGAGAGTTCAATCTTCCACGCCATGGCGCTTCAACACATCCTCCAGGGGGATGGTCCGTTCTTCTCCGTCCTGAATGCGTTGCAAAGTGCGCTCGGCGAGATAAATGTCTTCCAGATCCTCGAGATGTTGCAGGATGGCTTCGCGCACGTAGAAGCTCTTGGTACGCCCGGTCCGCCGCGCAAGTTTCTCTAACCGTTTTTCGATGGCAGGAGGAAGCCGAATGGCCAGCATGCGTGCCTCGCTATACAAGTATAGCACACTACTACCCCGTGCCGCGTCAGGCTTCCGCTTCCAGGACGACGACGGGCTGATAGGTGCGCGGCACGACAGCTTCGGCGATGGCGATCAGGCGGTCCTGCTGGCTGAAGACGCGGAGGCGCGCAGGCTTCCAATCGCCGGAATTGAGTTCCGTGGTGGCGCCTTGCGCGGCGCTCGCGCGGCCGGGGTGAATCTGCGCGATCTGCACGTTGAATTTCGAGCCGTGGCGCACGCGCTTCTCGAGGATGGGGAGAATCGTCACGCTCGGCAATTCGGGGAGCAGGCGTTCGAGGGGAATGATGTAACGCGCCAGGTCTCCCTCCCTCGCGGCACGCTCGACGTCATCGAGTTTCACGGCCTGGTCCAGAGTGAATTCTCCAACCGCGGTGCGCACAATTTCCGCGAGGTGCGCGCCGCAGCCCAGAGCCGCGCCCATTTCGTGCGCGAGCGAACGAATGTAGGTGCCGGCGGCGCACTCGATCGAAACTTTCGCCAGCGAGCCGGAAACTTCGTGGACGTGAAAATCGTAGACTTCGATCTCCACGGCTTTCAGTTCCACCGGTTTTTTCTTGCGCGCGAGTTCGTGCGCCGGACGGCCATGAATTTTCTTTGCGGAATAGGGCGGAGGCATCTGCGGAAAGCGGCCGACGCGCTCGGCGGCGAGCCGCTCGATTTCAGCGCGATCGATCCGGGGAGCCGCGTCCGGGCCGAGCGGCGCGCCGTCGGCATCGTACGTGTCCGTGGCGAAGCCGAAGCGGAATGTGGAGTCGTAGCGCTTGCGGCGTCCTACGTAAAATTGCGCCAGACGAGTGGCGCGCCCGAGCAGCAGCACCAGAACGCCCGTCGCCAGCGGATCGAGCGTGCCGAGATGACCGATTTGGCGAAACCCGGCGATGCGGCGCACGGCTTCGACGACATCGTGCGACGTCCTGCCGCGCGGCTTGTCGATGACCAGGGCGCCATCCAGCGGCGCGGGTTGCGGTTTCCGTTGCATGGATTGTGTAGGACGGGCTTCAGCCTGTCTGCCGTTGCGCGCTAACGAGATTCAGAACCAGACAGGCTGAAGCCCGTCCTACTCGCGGGGCGGGTTTTTTGCCTGCCGCAAAAGGTCTTCGATTCGCTGGCCGTATTCCTCGGAGTGATCGAGGATGAAATGAATTTCGGGAGCGCGGCGCAACTGGATCCGCTCGGTAAGTTCGTGCCGAATGTAGCCGACCGCGGCAAAGAGCCCCCGGATCGTGCTCTTCTGCTCGGCTTCGCTGCCCATCACGCTGACGAATACGCGCGCGTGCTTGAGGTCTGGCGTCACGCGAACCTCGGTAATCGTGACCAGCCCCTCGATCCGCGGGTCCTTTAATTCACCGGCAACCATAATTCCCAATTCGTGTCGAATTTCCTCGGCAACACGTTCGTGCCGATGGCCCGCAACCGTCATGGTCGTTTCACCGGATATTAAAATATTAGAGTTCCAATCACTTTGTATCCAAAACTTCGTTACAGCACTTCCAGTTCGTGGCCCACCAGATCGCGGCCCAGGTGCCGTTCGGATTCCTCGAGCACCGTGCGCAAGGATTGTTCCAGAAATCCCGCGTTGTTGGCGAGGCTCACGACGCCCACCACCGAGCGCTGCCAGGAGTCTTGCCCCTCCAGTTCCGCTACGGCCACATTGAATTTCCCCCGCAGCCTGTCCTTCAGGCTGCGGAGCACTTGCCGCTTATCTTTGAGCGAGTGCGCCTCTGGGATATAAATTTCCAGGGTGAGCAGACCGATCGGCATCTTCATCCCTGCGAACACGTAGAAAACGCGCCCCTGTCACGAAGCCGTACAATCTTATCGCGGGCTCCCCTCCATCCTTCAGGGCGAGCAAGTCGAGCCCGCACCCGAAATCAGGCAGTCGCTTCCGCCAGAATGAGCTTCTGCATGTGGAAACATTCGAGAGTATCTCCAACCTTGATGTCATTGAAGTTGGAGACGCTGGCTCCGCACTCGAACCCGGAGCGCACTTCGTTCACGTCGTCCTTGAAGCGGCGGAGCGAGCTG
>Ga0210384_10009159_pt1 | contig 10245 bp, 8 predicted proteins | sample IncBWH2MmetaG_FD_160574 | JGI IMG/M metagenome (GOLD analysis project Ga0210384, IMG submission 160574) | Forest soil microbial communities from Barre Woods Harvard Forest LTER site, Petersham, Massachusetts, United States - Inc-BW-H-2-M | ecosystem: Environmental > Terrestrial > Soil >...
TTTCCAATTGGACGAAAAGTCGCCATTTCGGACAAGTGACCCTCGGCGATCAGCTGTTGAGAACAGGATTTCTGACAAGATGTGCGCTCCTCTCTACTTCATTGAAAACACATCTGCTCCGGCTGTTATGAACCGCCTGTTAACCGACGGCTTGTAGGTTCGAGTCCTACCCAAGTGATGAACCGTCCCGCAAACGACTCCTCAATCTTGCCCTTAATTTTTGAGAAAGTAGGCGACCAAACGCTGCCTATGTGCAAGCGTGCCCGGATCGCACGCCACATCAACTCAACTCCCACATGCGCCTCAATAAGTAGCATTTCTGATCGAGAGACTGCGCGGTACGAACAGTCTTCTCGCCGCACTAGACGCTCGGCTGACCTCGATTCTGAGTCGATGAAGTAGAGGGAACCTGCCATCTTCTTGCGGTCCGATCAAAGCAGGGATTAGCCTTCGCCCGATATTGAAAAACAAGCCTCACAATAGGGCTTTTAGCTATGTCCGAAGTGGTCCAAAAAGGTGCGACGAAGTGCGCGGGAAATCGAAGTATGAATACTAAATTTTGGTGGGGTATATATAGGGTACGGTCGCAAAATAGTTCCTATATCTTGTCTACTTTCAATGGCCAAGGATCCCTGGGGGAGCAACCAATCCATGCACTTCCTCGCACTTCAATAACCCTCCTCATTCAACCAAAATCCAAATAAAGTCACTTAGTTATCATGGTTTTCCGTACAGAGACGCTCGGGGCGTACGCCTAAGGCGATCACCAAAGGATATGCAAAGTCTCGTCCGCCGGAACCATGGCGTGCAGCGGTTGCGGTTCGGTGAGGACGATGTCCGGCTCGAGTTCAGGAGAGTAAGTGGAAGATTCCACGCCCAACGGTCGCCTATAACCCGTCTGCAACTGTCGGAAGGTTTGACAAGAAGAGGTTAATATCAACTTTCTATGTCAACGCTAATTCTCTGGCTATCTCAGCCACTTGGAGAATCAACCTAAGTGAAAGGGATAATCATTCAAAACTTGCATAAAAGCAGTAGCTACAGGGCGCTACTACTATTGCGAAAGCCGAACCGGCTCGGGCGACGATGGCTCCATCATCTTCTGGCTGCCTTCGAGACTTGGCCGGAAGATCCCCAGCTTCTGCATCTTGCAGATCAGAGTCGTACGCTTCAATCCAAGTCTGGCGGCCGCCCCTTGGGGGCCGCCGATCACCCAACCAACCGCTTCAAGCGTGTTCAGAATAAGAGCGCGTTCGGAGTCCCTCAGAGTCGTCGCAGCGGGAAATAGGATGGGTTCCTTAGGCGCTGCGGTCGGCAGAGGATTGGGTAGTACTCCATAGTTAGAAAGAATCACGGCACGTTCGATCATATTCTGGAGTTCGCGGATGTTTCCTGGCCAGAGGTACGACCTGAGCGCAAACATTGTCTCCGGAGGAATGTGTTCGATTTGCTTATCCATTCGGCGGCCAAACATCTCGACAAAATGCGTTACTAGGGCCGGAATGTCTTCGCGGCGCGCCCGCAGCGGTGGCAGTGAGATAGGAAACACATTGAGACGGTAGTAGAGGTCGCTGCGAAATTCGCCACGCTTCACCATCTCTCCTAGGTCGCGGTTCGTTGCGGCCACCAGCCGAACGTCAACATGATGAGTCTGAGTGCTGCCTAAGCGCTCGAACTCCTGTTCCTGCAGTATGCGAAGCAGTTTGGGCTGCAGCGCCAATGGAATATCTCCCACTTCGTCCAGAAAGAGCGTGCCTTTGTCGGCCAGTTCGAAACGGCCAATCCTTTGTGCTATGGCTCCTGTGAATGCGCCTCTCTCGTGGCCAAAAAGCTCACTTTCCAATAGATCGAGCGGAATGGCAGCGCAATTCATTCTTACGAACGAGCGTCCGCACCTCGAGCTGACATTGTGAATCGCGCGCGCGATCAGTTCCTTGCCAGTGCCTGTTTCGCCCTGGATAAGAACGGTGGAATCTGTAGGCGCTACGCGTTCGACCTGTTCGAGCACCGCTTCCAGAGCAGGACTGCTGCCTATGAGCTGCTCGAATCTGCGCTCGCAAGAACCCTGATCCCTACTCTCGATATTTTGGAAAGCTCCCACAGTTGATCTCCTAGTGCCGATGCATGCTTCTTATCCGTCTCAACTCTCCAGGGCCGCCCGAACAGTCTCGAGCAGCGCTTCATCGTCGAACGGTTTTGCGAGAAACTCCACTGCTCCTGCTCTCAATGCTCGCATCCGCATTTGTGCGTCGTTGTGTGCAGTGATGAAGATGGTCGGAATTCTGCAATGTTCAGCGTTCAGCCTCGCCTGCAATTCCAGACCGGAGATTCCCGGCATGCGAATATCCGTGATCAGGCATGCGGCCTGGTGTTGTTGACCGGAGTTGAGGAATTCTTCCGCCGACGCAAACGCTTGCGACGGCACTCCAACTGCTTTCAGGAGACCCTGCAACGCGTTGCGCATCGAATGATCATCATCGACAATCGCTACGAGTTTCGTCTTCCTCTGCGTGCCCATAGAGAAAGCCTAATCGCACATCAACAATGGCACAATTATGCTTTGGTATAGGGAGCCTAATACGGCCATCAACAACCTGCCTACTTACAGGTCCCTCTAAACCAAAGACGAACGCTGTTGGAGCCCGGCGGGCTCATTCATTCGCTTCAGCTTTGGGTAAAGTGAAACAAAAACTTACGCCGTGCGGGGATTTGTCCGCGACCCACAGGCGGCCGCCGTGCGATTCCACGATGGATCGGCTGATTCGAAGTCCCATGCCGGTTCCGTTAGGCTTGGTGGTAAAGAACGCATCAAATATTTGATCTGCCTGCTGCTTGGGCAGCCCCACGCCGGTGTCGCTGACCGACACCATTAGGTGCTCATTCTCTGCTCGCTGCGAGGTGATCATTAACTCGCGCGTCCCATCTATTTCCTTCATTGCCTCGATGCCATTGACCATGAGGTTCATCAGAACCTGCTGCAATTGCACGCGATCTCCCATGATTTGGTGAAGATCTCCGGCCAGTTGCGTGCGGATGGATATGGAGTATCGTGTTGCCTCGCTGCGCAAAAGAGCGAGCATCTCCCGAATGACTTCGTTAACATCCACCAACCCCTGTTGTGGAGCTCCCTTCTTATAGAGCATGTGTATCCGGCTGATGATTTCGGCCGCGCGGGTTGCGTCTTTGACGACTCTCGATGCGGCCTCGCATGCCTCTTCCACATCGGGTTGATCGCGTCTGAGCCAGCGCAAGCAGGTATTGGCGTCGGTGACGGCAGCGGCAATCGGTTGATTCACTTCGTGCGCCAGCGAAGCGGTAAACTCTCCCATTGTAGTCACCTGGCTGACGCGTGCGAGATCTGCTCGCGCCTGACGCAAAGCCATGTCAGCGTGATTCCGGGATTCCTCAACGCGCCGTTTTATCTCCATCAACCCAGTAACCAGTGAAGCCGCGCCCAGAAAGACCGCAAATCGCAGGTAGATAGCCGGCTCGACCGCTGGGGGGGGTGTTCTCCACAGAAAGAAATAGTCGAATGAAAGGGCGGAGAGGCCAACAGATAATAGGCCGGGCCCCAAGCCTCCAAAGAGACTGCTCACCATAACAGCAAGAAGGAAACATGAAACGGGGGCATCTATGGACCAAGCCACCGCCAACGCGACACCGCAGGAAATCGTCGCCAGACCGTAACGTTGAAGTTTGGAGAGCGCCTTCATTTCTATCAGTCTCACCTCGTTTGCCTGTCGTCCGGAGTCCTTCTCACACTCCAGAAGATCATTTCTGGAGCCGCCGCAAGAAGCCATTGAACCTGTTGCGGCTTGGAGGATCCGTTTTGTGCAAGCAGCGTCGATACTAACCTACTTCGTGCCGGGTGGAAGCTCGAGCTTAGCCGCCATTCTGACCAAGTCCGCCAGCGATTCAGCCCGCATCTTTTGCATGACGTGCCCGCGATGGATCTTCACCGTGATTTCGCTAGTTCCGAGCTCAAAGGCAATTTGCTTATTGAGCATGCCTGAAACCACCAGAGCCATGACCTCGCGCTGGCGTACGGTCATGGAGTCGTATCGCTTTCGCAGTTCGGCGAACTCACTCTGATGTTGACGCATTACGCGGTCGCGATCCAAAGCTTGGTGGATCGCATCCAGCAAGTCCTGGTCCCGGAAGGGCTTGGTAAGGAATTCCACCGCACCGGATTTCATGGCCTTCACCGTCATCGGGATGTCTCCATGACCGGTGATGAAGATGATCGGAATGAGAATATCCGCGTCAGCCAACTCCCGCTGAAAGTCCAGCCCATTGACTCCAGGAAGCCTCACATCCAGGATGAGGCAGCTTGGCCCGTCCGGTCGCTTGGTGCGTAGGAAATCTCGCGCCGTCGCGAAGGCCTCAGACCGTAAGCTCACCGACTTCAACAGGCCTTGGATCGACGCACGCACCAAGGTATCGTCATCAATGACGAACACCGTTGGAGTGCCTGCGGCCATCATTCGTTGCCTCGATTGAGGTGGGTGGGCAAGTACAAGCTCGCGCACCGCGGAAAGTTATCGACAACCCATAGGCGCCCGCCCGGCGCATCACAATCCGGACAACATCGATTCTGCTATGCGCGCCTATTCTTGCTGCTCTTAGAGCTTTGACCCTCGACAGGTCTGAATTCTACTCGACTTACTCGGCGTAGTTCCAACGCCCGAAGGCCGTCGCGTCTCTCCGGATAAGAGTTTGTGTCCCTTGCATTCTCCATCTCGAAGGCGTGGTGTGTCACTGGGTCAGACGCACGTGTATTCGAGGCGGAGTATTTTTCGCGACTGTCGCGTCGAAAAATGCGGACGTTGTGTCGACTCCATGACGCCAGCCGCGAGCTGAATCAAGTGCCCCTCAAATCATCAGCTGACTCATCCCGTTGAAAATACGCAGCTAGCTTCTGGCGGTCGATTGGCACGCGACGTGCACCTTGCAGACGCAACGGGAGACCCAGACAACATGCAAGAGACAGAGTCAAGAATCGGAGGCGAACAACACCTCGATGTCTGCATCCTCGAAAAAGAAACTCAGGAGATGCAGGACGTTCTCACGCGGAGCATGCCGTCGTTTTACAGAAGGGCGTATCGATACCTGGGCAATGCTGCCGATGCTGAGGATGCGGTCCAGGATGCGTTACTGTCTGCTTGCCAGCATTTGGACCAATTCAAGGGGCAGGCGAAGATGTCGACCTGGTTGACAACCATTGTCATCAATTCCGCCCTGACGAAGTTGCGACGACGGCCGCGCCAGATCCATGTGTCGTTTGACGAGCAATTTAGCGAGGAGCCGGGATATTGTGTGTCAGACCGGCTGGCGGACCAGAGACCAAGTCCTGAAGATGAGTGCATCAAGTCGGAATTGCACGGGCGTCTGATGAATTTCGTAGAGGAGCTTCCGCCTTCGTTGAACAAGGCGTTCCAACTTCGTGACTTGGATGGAATGACGACAAGCGAAGCAGCACACGTTCTAGGAGTGGCAGATGTAACAGTGAAGGCCCAGGTATCACGGGCACGTGCGAGGCTCAGGCGGCTAATTGGTCAGGCACTCAATGCAAAGCCTTGTTCAACCTCGTCCTCGTAATTGACTAAGGAACGAAAATTCTATGTGGATTGTTCGACTAGCGTTGCGGCGGCCCTATACGTTTGTGGTGATGGCCATCCTTATCCTCATCATGGGGTCGCTCGCAATCGTTCGCACCCCAACTGACATTTTCCCGAACATCAATATTCCAGTTGTCAGCATCATCTGGAACTATAACGGTCTCGTTCCTGAGGACATGAGCGACCGTATTGTCAGCGTCACAGAGCGAAGCCTGACTACAACCGTTGATAACATCGAACACATCGAATCGCAGTCGCTGAATGGAATTGCCGTTGTTAAAGTGTTTCTCCAGCCGAACGCGAATCTTCAACAGGGAATCGCACAGATTACAGCGAGTTCTCAGACCCAACTCAGGCAGTTGCCCGCAGGAACGACACCGCCACTCATTATTGCCTACAGCGCATCAAGTGTCCCCATCCTCCAATTGGCCCTCTCGGGGCAAAATCTCTCAGAACAACAACTAAACGACTATGGCCTCAATTTCATTCGGACACAGCTCATCACAGTCCCTGGCGCAGCGGTGCCATATCCCTATGGCGGTAAGCAGCGCCAAGTCCAGGTAGATCTAAATACGACAGCCTTGCAGTCGAAGGGGCTGTCCGCGTTGGATGTAGTCAATGCGATCAGCGCACAGAATCTGATCCTGCCAACAGGAACGTCGAAGATTGGTTCTAGGGAATACGATGTTTCCATTCCCAACGCAGCACCACAGACGATAGCGGACCTAAATCGAATCCCGATCAAGACGATCGGCAGCACCACGATCTACATCAAAGACGTTGCATGGGTGCGCGATGGTTTTCCGCCGCAGACCAACATCGTCCGCGTGAACGGACAGCGCTCGGTACTACTGACAATCCAAAAGGCAGGTAATGCATCGACGTTAAACGTGATCGCGGGCATCAAGTCCCTTCTGCCTCAGATTAAGACGACGGTTCCTCCCCAGCTACAGATATCGCCTCTGGGTGATCAGTCGGTTTTTGTTCGTGGTGCGATCAGCGGAGTGGTCAGGGAGACACTGATTGCCGCGTGCCTGACCGCTTTCATGATTCTCACGTTTCTGGGCAGCTGGCGCAGCACCTTGATCATTGCGACCTCGATCCCCTTGGCCATTCTGACGTCGATCATTGTGCTCAGTGCGATCGGAGAGACGATCAATATCATGACGCTCGGTGGACTCGCTCTGGCGGTCGGCATTCTGGTAGACGACGCCACAGTCGAGGTTGAGAACATCAATCGTAACCGGGAGGCAGAACCCAAGAGAGACTTAGATGAAATTATCCTGGAGAGCGCTTCGCAAATCGCGACTCCAGCCTTTGTGGCAACACTTTCAATCTGCATCGTGTTCGCTCCGATGTTCCTGCTCTCCGGCGTGGCGCGCTACCTTTTTGTGCCACTCGCCGAAGCCGTGGTTTTCGCGATGTTGGCGTCTTATTTCCTTTCGCGGACGATCGTTCCGACGATGGCCAAATACTTGTTGCGTGGGGAAAAAATGGAGGCGGGAGATACCGCCGTTCGCAATCCGCTGGTGAGACTTCAAAAGCGCTTTGAGGAGGCATTCGAGAGATTTCACGACGGTTATCGCAGATTGCTGGAGATATGTCTCCATCATCGGCGCGTCTTCCTGATTGCGTTCTTCGCGAGTTGTCTTGGTTCTCTCGCAATTCTGATCCCGTGGTTGGGCCGGGACTTCTTCCCCAGCGTGGACAGCGGTACTTTCAAGCTCCATATGCGTGCTCCTACTGGAATGCGCATTGAAGAAACGGCCAACCTGTGCGATCAGGTAGAGCAGTCGATCCGACAGCGGATACCGGCAGGCGAAGTCCAGAGCGTCATCGACAACATTGGGTTGCCCTACAGCGGCATCAATCTCTCCTACAGCAATTCGGCCCCAGTCGGGACATCGGATGCCGACATTATGGTGACCCTGTCCACCAAACATCATCCCACGGATAGCTACATCCACCAGCTACGAATGACGCTTCCGAAACAGTTCCCGGGCGTCTCATTCGCTTTCTTGCCGGCCGACATGGTTGCCCAGATTCTCAATTTTGGACTGCCTGCTCCCATCGACGTTCAGATCGTGGGAAATGACATTGAAGGGAACCGCCATTACGCGGATGCATTGCTAGCGAAGATGCGAAACGTTACAGGCACGGCGGATCTGCGGATCCAGCAACCCTTCGATGAGCCGTACCTGCGATTCAGGGTTGAACGGACCAAGGCTGAACAACTGGGTTTCAGCGCCCACGATATAGCGCAGAATCTCCTGGTGTCCTTGAGTGGGAGTTTCCAGACTTCACCCACGTTCTGGGTAGATCCCAAGAATCGTGTTAGCTACCAAATCGCCACTCAGACGCCGCAATATCGTGCGGACACCTTGCAGGAGCTAGAGAACATTCCAATCACAGGTACCGATCCAAATGCTCCTCCATCCCTCGTGGCCAGTCTCGTATCCATGCAACGGGGATCGGGAATGGCGGTGGTCTCCGATTACAACGTTGCGCCGGTAATCGACATCTTCGGCGCCACAGCGGGACGTGATCTGGGTGGTGTTGCGAGCGACATCAACAAAATCATTGATGCCACACGGCCGCAATTACCACGCGGTTCTCGAGTGATCGTCCGTGGACAGGTTCAGACAATGCGAGCCTCTTACATCGGTCTTCTAAGCGGGCTGGCGTTCTCGATCGTCCTGGTGTACCTGCTGATCGTGGTCAACTTTCAGTCATGGCTGGATCCATTCATCATGATTTCCGCGCTGCCGGCAGCACTAGCTGGTATTGCCTGGTTCTTGTTCATAACCCACACAACTTTGAGCGTACCTGCGCTCATGGGAGCCATCATGTGCATGGGCGTCGCAACCTCAAACAGCATCCTGGTGGTGAGCTTTGCTACCGAAAAAATGACCGAAGGAAGTGATTCGATCAGCGCTGCGCTGGAGGCTGGTTTCACACGTTTTCGCCCGGTTCTGATGACCGCTTTGGCCATGATTATTGGCATGGTGCCAATGGCTCTCGGACTAGGAGACGGCGGCGAACAAAATGCTCCCCTGGGACGGGCAGTCATTGGTGGGTTACTCTTCGCGACGGTCTCGACGTTGTTTTTTGTTCCAGCGTTTTTCAGCGTACTGCAAGGTTCACGGCGGCATCCTGCCCAAACGAAACATGCGCAGTAAACAGCAAGCCATAGGAGTCATCATGTTGTCTCAAACTGAAGCTAGCAGACGGATCGGCGACCATGACGTGGAAGTTCGGAGGCGTCCGTACAAACTATGGCTGGTTTCGACTATTGTGTTGATCGCAGTCGCCGCCGTGTTTCTATCGGGCGTCTGGTCTCGTGTCAGGGCCCGCACTGCTCTAAAAGCCGAGACTGCTCAAATGGCTCGACCGGCGGTGTCGGTCGTGTCGCCGAAACGGACTGCGCCCGCCGACGAGATCATCCTTCCCGGAAATGTACAACCATTCATCACGTCGCCGATCTATGCCCGCACCAATGGTTATCTGAGGAAGTGGTACTTCGACATTGGAGCCCACGTCAAACAGGGACAACTGCTCGCTGTGATCGAAACTCCTGAAGTCGACCAGCAACTGGAGCAATCACTTAGCAACCTCAATACCGCGAAAGCGAACCTCGCGCTTGCCGAGACCACCAAGAACCGCTACCAGGGGCTACTGAAGGACAACGCTGTCTCGCAGCAAATGGTGGATAACGCTGTTGGCAGCTACAACGCCAACAAGGCCACCGTCGATGCCAATCAGGCGAACGTCAAGCAACTGCAGGCTCTACAGTCTTTCGAGAAGATCTACGCGCCGTTCGACGGAGTCATCACAGCCCGAAACACCGACATTGGCGACCTCATCAATTCCGGTAGCAGTGGCGGAGTGAAGACCGATCTCTTTCACATCGCGCAACCGGGAACGCTGCGTGTTTATGTAAACGTGCCAGAGGAATACTCGCAGGGCGTGAAAACTGGCATGACCGCAGACCTCAGTTTGGCCGAGTTCCCCGGGCGCAAGTTTCAGGGAAAGCTGGTACGCACATCCGATGACATCAATATGACAACCCGGACTTTGCTGGTTGAAATAGACGTGGACAATCCTGCGGGCACACTGCTCACAGGCTCCTACGCAGAAGTCCACCTGGCAGTCCCGTCGCAGGCCTCCACCTACCTGCTTCCAGTCAACACTCTGATATTCCGCTCGGAGGGTTTACGTGTCGGCATTGTAAAGGATGGGAAAGTCGTGCTCACTGCCGTGACTCCGGGCCGCGACTTTGGCAATGAGATAGAGATTGTCTCCGGCCTCAAGCCAGACGATCAGGTCATTATCAACCCGCCGGACTCAATCGTTTCGGGACAGGAAGTCCAGATTGTTCAAGCAACATTGCCGGGGGATATCGCGTGAAACGCGTCCGAAGGATGGTTTTGTTCGAGCACTCGAAACAAGCACTGTGGCTGGCATCTCTGCTCGCGATAGCAATGCTCCAGCTGAGTGGATGCGAGGTTGGACCAAAGTACCACCCTCCTGTGATGCAGGCTCCTCCCGCTTATAAAGAGGCAGGGAACTGGAAGGCCGCCCAACCCAACGACCAGAATCTGGGCGGCACGTGGTGGACGATGTTTCA
>Ga0210384_10009160_pt1 | contig 10245 bp, 6 predicted proteins | sample IncBWH2MmetaG_FD_160574 | JGI IMG/M metagenome (GOLD analysis project Ga0210384, IMG submission 160574) | Forest soil microbial communities from Barre Woods Harvard Forest LTER site, Petersham, Massachusetts, United States - Inc-BW-H-2-M | ecosystem: Environmental > Terrestrial > Soil >...
TGGAATCGCATATTCGCAATCGAGTTCACTGAGCTTAAGCGGTACCTACGGTCTCAACTTCACCCAGCAGAACGGAACTGAATCCGACGGTACGGCCGTGATGAGTGTCACCTCGGCTTCCTTTTCCGGATCTGCCGATGTAGGTCCAAGTATTGATCAGGCCTATACCGGCACTATCAACTCGCAGAGTTGTTCCGCTTTAGTGGTTGGTTGTTTCACAGGATCGTTTGCGAACGCTGCTGGCAGCAGCGCATTCCAGGGCAGCAATGCCGCGAACCCAAATCTGCCGGTGGCCTTCACGGCCGATTTTTACATGATTGACCAGAGCCGCGGCTTCTTCATTGAAAACGATCTGCTAGTGCAGCAACAGGTCTCGCTGGGATTCTTCGCCACCCAAACTGCGATCCAGATGCCGTCAGGCGCCGGCCAGAAACGGCGGTAGAAGAGACTTCTTTAACATTTGGCCTCCGTGCTCCCGCTCCCTTGCACGACAGTGCGGGCGGTGTCTGTCAGCGCTGCCGTTACGTCGTGTTGAGCGAAGAGTGTGCGTCCTGATTTGAAGTCCATCTCTCCAAAACAGCAAACGGCCCGCAGGTTTTGAAACCTGCGGGCCGTCCGGTGGACTGTTTGGGATTGACCAAGAGGTGGTCACTCTACGTGGCCTCTCACGGCAACTCCCGGGTCAGGGGCCGAAACCCCTAAGGATGAATGCCTTCGCGCGACCGACGCGATGCCTTCCTCCGTAATCACCGGCTAGTGTGCGGGCTGTAGCTTCGTCGCGATCTGATATTGCCCGACCTGTCGCATCCGAAGCCCCGCTTAGAGCAACCAGCTCTAAGTCTCAGCCACCTCACCTGGTCTTAGACTCCCACAACAATTACCACTACTATCAGAACTTGTCATTCGACCACCTCCTTTCCGGTGTAATCGCAGATTAGTACGAAATCCGGCTGTGCGTCAACCGGCACGAAAGTGGGTGTCGAGAGCCACTGCCGGTCCCTTTACGCCGAGCAAAAACACCCACCACGGAGACACGGAGACACAGAGAAAATCCAGGTAAGAATCGCTGACTCCAAATTCTGCTGCGAAACTCCGACAGGGCTTTTCTCCGTGACTCCGTGGTAGATTTTGGATTCGATGTCGCGATGGGAACCGCCACCAAACTCGCCACCGTGGGAGACATTTTCCACCAGCGCTGTCCCCGCTGCCGCATCGGCAGCATCTTCCGCTATTCCATCTTCCGGGGATTTCCAAAGATGCTTGAGCGCTGCTCAGTCTGCGACCTTAAATTCGATCGCGAGCCGGGCTACTTCCTCGGCGCGATGTATATCAGCTATGGCCTGGGAATCGTGATCGTCGCTTCTCTCGCGGCTCTTCTGTGGTTCCTGACAGGCTGGTGGATCACAAAAGATACAATCTGGGCCGTAGTGCTGTTCCTGCCGCTCGCCCCTACAATTACACTGTTTGCCCGCGTGCTCTGGATCTACCTGGACCAAACCATCGACCCCGAACGCCGACGTTAGACGATAGACCGAAGCCATTCCGTCGGCATGCTGCGTTCGCATCCGCGATGATCTTTCTCCGGATCAGTGTCCGGCAGCCGCGGCTGCCGCTTTCGGAGCACCAATCTCAACTTGGTCAGGTGTAGACCAGGAGGCCTTTCCTTCCGTCCATTGCAGTCGATTCATCGTCACATTCATTCGTTGCTGATCAACTTCCACCAGAAGGTAATGGTAGTTGATCTCTTTGCTTTTGAAGGGATCGTCCGCACCGCGCTCGATGGGGTAGGCGTGGGCCCCGCCGCCACCGCTCACAAAGTAGGTGACGCCGCCATGCTCGTGCCGCTCATAGTTGTGCACATGCCCGGAGAAAACTACGAGACGGGCTCGAGTCTGGGATTGGCGGTCTTCAAGCGTCTTGGCGAGCATGTGCTCGGGTGAGCGCGAGGAGTGGCCCCCGCCAAATTTTTTCTCGTCGGAGGAACTTGTGTAAGGAGGATGGTGCAGCATGATGAAAACGAAATCCACTTTGGAAGGAATATGGTCGAGCTGATCCGCTAACCATTGACCTTGCGGACCAGATGTTTCATCAAGTGCGCTATCCAGAACCAGGAGCAACGCATTGGAAGCGTGAACGGAATAATAACGGCTGTTTTTCAGGTTCGGGAAGCGCTGAAAATAATTGCCCAGCGCAACTGACGGATCTCCGTGAAGATCGTGGTTTCCGAGGGCAGGGAAGATTGGAATATTCTTTTCGCGCCAAATGCTGGTTTCGCTGTCCCACGTTTTCCAGTCGTCGGCGTCATTACCGTTGTAAACGATGTCACCAGTGAAGCAGACGAAAGCCGGATTGGCGTCTGCAATGGCCCGCACTAAGGCCAGGCGTACTGGAGGGTTCGCCGCCTCCGTGTCTTTGGGATCGTGGAAACGGGTGTCGCCGTAAGCGACAAAGCGAAACGGGGAACTCACGTTGACTTGCAACTCAGCCGCAGAGCTCTCCGCAGGTCCTGGCGGAGCTGACTTTTTGTTGCAGCCGATTAGCGCCAGCATACTTGCCGCAAGGCACAGGAGTAGCAGTCTGCGGGTGAAGAGTCTGAGTGATGAAGTTGTCATCGGCGGTCGATCGTCACATTGCGAGTGCACTATTTTCCCACGACCAGTACTTCAAACTGTCCGTTTTCCGCGGTGGAGAGGAAGAGTTGGTGAGTTTTCGGATCTAGCGCCATGGTCTTCGCTCTCGGCAAAGTCTTCACGGTCTCAATCACCGAATACTTATCCGGGCCGTCCTGATGTATCACGGTCACAGTTCCTTCGCCGTTGGAGTTGAAGATCATTTTGGTTTCTTCATCGAAGGCGGTGGCATCGACATGGTCGCCAATCGGGAGCGTGGTGAGTACTTGGCCGGTGTCGGCATTCATCACGGCCATGACTTTGCTTCGGCAGCCGAGAAACAAACGGCGGTTGGCGCGGTCAATGGCCATGCTCGAGGGTGCTTTGCAGGGAGCGGTCGGCCAGCGCTGCTCAACTTTCAGGTCGCGGGAATTGATCTTTAAGACCTGACTTTCATCTTCCAGGTTGTCAAAGACGAACCCCTTGCCATCGGCTGCCGCGAACTCGGGTCCTCCGTCCAAATTCACGGTACCGGCAACTTTGCCGGTTGCGGCATCGATTGCCGTCGCACTATTGCTGCCCCCGTTGAAAGCAAACACGCGAGAAGTGGCCGGATCGTAGATGATGGCATCCGGCTTCTGCCCGGTGGGCACATCGGCGATTGCTTTCAGAGTTTTCAGATCGAAGATGGTGACCGTCGAAGCCTGCCCGTTGCTCACAAATCCCCGCCCCAACTCGGGCGCAATAGCAACTCCATGTACACCCGGCGTCTTGGGAATATTACCAACGATGGCTCCCGAATCAATGTCCAGTACTTCCACCTGGGTTCCATGGGAAACGTACAAACGGCGAGCCGAGGCGTCCACGGTGAGGTAGTCCCAACTTCCCTGACCGGGAACCGGAATCTTCTTGGTGACCGAGTACCCGCCGTCGGCGGCTACTGCGGAAGCAACGAAACATGCTCCCAAAATTACTGGAACTGAGTAGCGCCTGGCAGCGCGCAGAAGGCGGTTGCTGATCATGAATTGGAAAATCCTTTCAGTAGGTTCAGAACCCGTACGCCCGGACTTGCGGATCGGCTCCTTTTTTACACCAATAAGCTGAAGGCTACCTGAAATCTGAAGTCAAATCGGTGTCGTACCGACTAGAACGTAAAACGAAGCATAAATTGAATCTGCCGCGGTAAGCCGGTCCCTGTGTTTGGAGAAGCCGCGTTGTCATTGTTGTTGTTGAAATTGTTGGTCGAGGTGATCTGGCCCAGATTGTTGACGGGCTGGAGTATCCATTGGTTGGGTATCGGATTGCCCCCGCTATCCATCGCCTGCAGATAGTTGAACGCCAGATTGTCCCCGCTTGGGTCACCGAATTGAGTGTGATTGAAGACGTTGAACAACTGCACTCCGAATTCGGCGGAGACCCTCTCAGTGAGTTTGGTCTCCTTCGTGAAGGCGACGTCCACTTGCCAGGAGTTCAAGGCCCGGATGAGGCCGTTTGGAGCATTGCCAAACCGGCTCACCAGTCCGCAAGTGTTGGTGCATACTCCAGTGCCCGGGTCGTCAGCTCCTGTAGGGTCAATCGGCGGTGGAGCGAAGGCAGCAGGATTGACCGGGATCGTGTGATCATGCACGCCTCCTGGTAAATACAGAGGAACTCCGGGAACGAGGTCAGGCCTTTGCGTAGTTTGGTCGTTGCCGTCAGGAAGCTGGTCGGGCGAGATATTCATTGTTATCGTGAGCGGATGACCGGTATGCCATAGGCCGATGCTGCTGAAACTCCAGCCGCCGACAATCTTGCCCAGAACTCCGCTTTGGTTCAAAAATCGCTTACCAGTCCCAAAAGGTAATTCATACACGGCATTCGCGACGAAATTGCGGCGAATATCGTAGACGCTGGGTCCCTTGTCACAGCGCAGGCAATTCACATTCTCCGGTCCGTTGGATTCACCCCCTCCCACCGAACCGTCATTGATGGAATGCGACCAGGTAAAGTGAGTCTGGAACGATAGGCCGTTGGTAAGACGGCGATCCAGGCTGAGGAGAAGAGCGTTGTATGTGCTCCCGCCGATGTCCGATTTATAGTCCACCGAGCCATAGGGGTCTCCGCCGGGATAGTACTGGTCAAGAGCCCGGGTGCAGATGATATTGCCGTTGGCGTCAGTGCCCTGCGGCTTTGTGAGGCAGAAGTTCACGCCTCCTCGCGAAAACAACCGGACGCCCCGCGACCCGAGGTATTGCGCAGCTGCCAGAAAGTTTGCCGGCAGTTCGTGATCGATGGTCAGCCCCCAGGTTTCCACGTACAGGTCGCGACGTCCATGCCGCTGCAAGGCACGAGGTTGCTGCTGGATGCCGGTGGGCAATGCACTCAAGTCCGGGACCAACTGCTGATAGGCGGGCGACAAAGGCGTGCCCGGACCGGATGGATCGAAGTTGGCGAAGGCTGTGAATCTGTCGCTTTCCAGTCCGGCGTTCAAGTCGTCATTTTGTGCTGCACCATGGTAAATTCCAAAACCCGCGCGAATGACCGTCTTGTTGTGGAAGATGCCCGGAGCCCACGCGAAGCTAACTCGAGGATCGAAGTTCTTGTAATTTGCGTTGTACAACGCCGGATTCTTCGGACACGGTGGCGTGTTGATGGGTGTGGGATAGGGGCCATTCGCCGAGCCCGATCCCAGGCATACTCCATGGAATTCATTGACATCGAAAACTGTTGTCCGATTGTCCGCCTCGTGCGCGACCCCGTAGTACTCATAGCGGAGTCCCAAGTTGAGCGTGAGATTCGGTTTAACCTTCCACTCATCCTGGAAGTAGGGCATGTAAAAAGTCCGCCGATACTTATGGCAGCACCACGGTGCGGTGAAGGAAATCCCGTAAAGACTGGCGGTTTCGAAGCCCGCGTCCGAATTGCCAAAATTAAGAATGTTGTCGGCGGTCTTTCCCTGATTCAGTCGAATCCTGCGGATCTCCATTCCGGTCTTGAAGGTGTGACGGCTATGAGTCCAAGTCAGGTTGTCGATGACTCCGTAGGTAGTGCCCACCTCGTGATCCGCATTGATGTCGTTGATCGTTACCCAACTGGCCGTTTGCACGGAGTAGTCAAGAGGACCGGCCTGCGGGTTGATGAACGGGGCACGGTTCACAAATATCTTGGCTTCGTTCAGGACATGGGGCGAAATCGTCCTCTGTAAGGCAATGAAGTAGTTCGCGGGGTGATTGATCGTCTGCACCAGATCGTAAGGCAGTGCGCTGCTCCCGTTCGTACCGCTAACGAGGCTAATGTCTCGCTGCGCGCGACCATACAAAATTGTTTTGGCGTTGATGTTGTAATCGATTCGCGCGAGCCAGGTGTCTTCGTGAACGGTGGTAGGCGCTGGAGCGGTAAATAGGTCGGAGGTTGGGGGTTGGTCCATGAAGGCCCCATCGGGATAGACATGGATGGGAGTGCAGCCACCGATCGAACCGGTCGACGCGCGCCACGGGAAGGCCTGGAGGATCGAGCACATCTGCGGCGACTGGGAGAGGGTGAGCTGTTGCTCGGCCGGCGAAGGCACGGCCACCTGGTTAGTGGTTGCGGCGTATTGCCGCAGTCCCTCGTAGTTGATGAAAAAGAATAGTTTGTTCTTCACAACGGGCCCGCCAAGACTCATTCCATATTGTCCGAAGCGAAACGGCGGGATGGCGGGATTTCCGTTCAGGTCGAAGTCATTGAAGTTGCGCGCGTCAAATACGGAATTCCTCAAGTAGCCGAAGGCCGAGCCGTGCCAGTTATTGGTCCCGGATTTGGTGACCACATCGATTTGACCACCCGACTGCGTGCCGTATTCCGCGTCATACAATGCGCTGTTAACGCGGTATTCTTCGATCGCATCCTGGGAGATCTGCAGGCGCGTTTGCGATTTCTGAGCTTGCTCTTGAATACCGCCGGCATCGACGCCGTCAATTTGGAAGTTGTTGTCGTCGCGGGCGCGGCCGGCGAAGCGAATGGTGCGCTGATCGCCGCCTCCGTCATCCTGCGCGAACGGAGCCAGCAGCGTAAAGCTCGCCCAGTCGCGCCCGTTGTTGGGAAGATTCGCGATTTGATCGGCGGTGATGACGGTGGATGCTTCGGCAGAACTGCGTTCTGAAGGCGCGGCGGTCGCCTGAACCTCAATTTTTTCACTAATCGTGCCAACGTCCAGCCCTATGTCCAGCGTGCGGGTCTGGCCCACTTGCACGATGACATCGTCGACCGTCTTGAGCTTAAAGCCGGTTTCACTCACCGTTACGTTGTAACGGCCAACCGCCAGACCCGGAAAACGGTAATAGCCGCTCCCATTGGTTGGCTGCTCATGAGCCAGACCGGTGTCCACTGCCACAACTCTCACCGTAGCTCCCGCCACCACTCTGCCCGAAGGATCGATCACGGTGCCTTCGAGTACCGCTCGATCGATTTGCGCGAACAGCGGCGATGTCCCAAACGCAAGCAGTGAAATGGCAAAGATGAGAACCGCAAAGAGTTCTGAATTGGGCGGAATACGCATTGGCTTCACGACGTTAGCTCCTTACCTTGGCAGTGTGCGTTGGGGACCGTGTCCACTGACGGACTCCTTCGTTCCCAATGAAGTCGTTAACAGCGGACTAAGGCACGACACGGCAAGTGCACAAAATTGTGGTTGCATACGTTCTTTCCGAGAGATGGACGGATTGGCCGTTATACGAAATGACTGTTACTGCAGGATGAACGTCAGATGAATATTACTTCTCCTTCGCAGTTGTCTTGCAGCCGGCTCAAGTGGACGCTATTCTTTTGAGGTGCCAAGAAAGCAGGTCCAACTTGAAGATCTTCATAAAAACAACTCTTAGTTCGGCTGTAACGGCGCTGCTTCTGGCAGCAATCTGCTTAGCGCAGACTTCGCAGCCCGGAAGCTCCGCCTCGCAGGAACCATCAGTCACGGCAAAAAACCAACCCAACGGGGCGGCCGGTTCCGGTACCAGCCTTCTGCCTGCGGGCAGCACCTTGCAGGCGGAATTGATCGCGCCAGTCGACGCGCGAAAGAACAAGGCCGGCGATGAGGTGCTCGCCAAGCTTACCCATGACGTGAAGGCCAGCGGAAACGTCGTCATTCCAAAAGGATCGAGGGTGGTGGGCCACGTCACTGAGGTCAAGTCGCGCAGCAAAGATCAACCTAGCTCCAAGGTAGGGGTTGTCTTTGACCGCGTTGTCTTAAAGAACGGTGGTGAAGTCGCGGTAGCGATGCGAATCCAGGCGATCGGCCGGGCTCTGCCAGCAGGCGAAGGCGAGTTAGCGAGCGGAACCACCAGTGTGGCTCCCGGCGGCTTACTGGGAGGGATTGGATCGACTACAACGGGTGGAGCGAACGACATTGGCCATACTGCCCCTTCCACAAGTTTGGCACTGTCAAGCCAAGGCGTTGTGGGACTGCACGGGCTGAGCTTGTCAAACCAAAACTCACCGAGTCAAACAGCCACCCCCGCACAGGTATCAGTGATCAGCTCCAACAGCGGCAACGTTCATCTCGATAGCGGCACAGAGATGATCCTGCGCGTGAGCCACTAAACCAACATTCTCGCAGTGCCGAGCGAAACGTTAGAGCGAATGAATGTTCGGTTCTCTATTTCTCGCGCCCCATCTCCCAGCGCAGGCCGAACGTGTATGTCGGCTTGTAGTACTCGCGTTGAATGAAATACTGAGAACTGCCCTGATAGAAGCCGAAGACCTCGTTGTTCAGGTTCAGACCAGATACGATTGCGGTGAGACCTTTCCCGAGGTAGACGCTACCCTGGGCATCCACCTGGTAGTGCGGGTACAGGTATTGGTCTCCCGAGGGGCCTTTGATGCCGCCGGGCGCACCGTCTGTGAATGCATAGGCAAAGATATTGGCGCCATTGTAGGATATGCCGCTGCGCAAGGACAGGCGGCCACGATCAAACGTCGGACTTATGTTCCAGGTGTGGGGTGCTTGACGCAGGAGTGCCGGGCTGTCGGTTCGATTTCCTGGGTTTACATTGTGGGCCTTCGAAGTGGCGTAGCTATAGTTTGCGAAGAGTCCAAGGCCGCTCAACATGCCGGGCAGATAAGTGAAGTGTTGTGTAAAGCTGAATTCCACGCCCGTAATGTAGGCGCTTCCGGCATTGACCGCCTGGACGACGTTGTTCACAACCGGCGGGCCGACCGACCCTAAGGTGAGGTCTAGAACGATCGGGCCGCTGATCTGCTTATAAAAGAAACCTGCCTGAATTGCCCCGAGTGGATGCAGATAGCGTTCATACAACACATCGAAGTTGTTGGCGTGCTCGGCGTGCACCGCAGGGTTACCGATGGTCGTGGTGGGCGGGGTCGTCGAGTTGTCCACGGTCTGTGCTGTGGTTAGGAACGACGGGTCCGGGCGAGAGAGTCCTCGAGCATACACCAGGCGAAGTGCGGAATTATCCCCGCTGTCGAGACGGATGCGCGCCGAAACGCTGGGTAGAACGTCAATGTATGAACCCTGGCCTTTCACTGTGAGCGGACCTGCATTGGTGTTGATGTCGCAATTGCAAGAAAGCGTGTTGTCCTGTGTTCCCTCGAAACGCAGCCCACCGACCAGGCGGAGGCGGCTGAAATTGACGCTGTTCATCACGTACCCGGCCGTGACGCGCTCGACCAGGTCGAAGTTATTGTTATTGCCAAACTGGGGCGCGGTTTGGGTAGCGCAGGGTCCGGAGACAGTGTCAAACAAGCCACTGTTGGCTTTAAAGTACGACTGGACTTTATCCCAGCTGATTCCCGGCCCGTACGAATAGTGGCCACCGTAGTAGTTCGAGTTCTTAAAGCCGTCGAGGAATTGGCTGGCCAGCGGCGCCCCTCCCGCGTTGGTCGGACAGTAGTCGATCTCGTAAGAGTCATCGAACTTGTGGGCGTTGCGGAGATAGAAACCGGTTTCGAACGTGCTAGTGTGGGAACCAAGGTGATAGTTCTTGGCGACTGAGATCGTGCCCTCAAGATTGAGCTGGGAGGCTTGTCCGTGGGCGGAGTCCTGGATTTGCTGGAGCTGTAGGTTGTCGGGGTTATAGACCTCGGAGAAGCACGCCGGTGAGAACTGCGGCAGGGAGGGGTTGGTTGTGGCAGACGCGAGATATTGGCAGTTGCTCAGGCTTCCCGTGAAGGCAAAGAGGGTGTGCGACTCTCCTCCGCCAATGGGGTTCAACATGCGGGAGCGGCCAGCCGCGAACTGCCAGTTTATTAAGGTCGTGCCAAAGACGTGGTTGCCGCCAATCGCCAGGCTTGCCACCTGAAAGTCGGGATCACGTGCCTCGGTGGTAAAGCTCGGGACGTTGATGCAGGGAATATACGGAGGAGTGGTACAGTTAGCACCGGGGACGCCGACGCCAGCCGGGTTGGAGACATCGTTGGTACCGAGGACATACTCATATCTGCGGCCGTAGTCCTTGAAGTCGGAGTACAGGGTGTGGACGTAGAGGTTTGAGTTCTCCGAAACCCTGTAGTCCACACTGCCGCCGAAGCCATACCGCTTCCGCTCATAGAGATACTGCCGGAATGCGGGACCGTTGATGTCAAATGTGTCAAATGGACCGTTCGGTGGATTCGATTGGACAATCGAAGGAACCGGCTCGATGTCGTCGATCCCGCGACCGTTCTA
>Ga0210384_10009161_pt1 | contig 10245 bp, 10 predicted proteins | sample IncBWH2MmetaG_FD_160574 | JGI IMG/M metagenome (GOLD analysis project Ga0210384, IMG submission 160574) | Forest soil microbial communities from Barre Woods Harvard Forest LTER site, Petersham, Massachusetts, United States - Inc-BW-H-2-M | ecosystem: Environmental > Terrestrial > Soil >...
AAAATTCCGCAGTGGAGTCCCAGAGTGTGGAAGCGGTGACCCTGGACGAATATGTGCAAACGAAAGGGATCGCGAAGGTTGATTTCTTGAAGATTGATGTGGAAGGGGCCGAGGCATCCGTCCTGGAGGGGGCCACGGATGTGTTGCACAGGGATAAGCCCGTCCTGTTGATCGAGATGCATGAACTCGACCGCTTCAAGGACAAACACCCGGCCATCCTCAAGTTACGGGACCATGATTATCACTTGAGGTCCCTGGGTATGCGTGAATGGCAGGAGCATTTCATCGCGGAGCCGCCCGGCAAGTCCTAAAGGCAATCCGAACGAATTCCAGCGCAGTATAGCTTATGGAGGAAAATCCGTGGTGCAGTGGATCACCCGGCATTCCCTTGTTTTGCAGGTAGTTTGTGACGCTTCCGAGTCTCTTCTCCTGAGGAGCCAGACGAGGGGAGGAGTATCGGTGGCCGGGGAGGAAGACGGGCAAAGTTGAGTTTTGCGCTGGCATGGAAAGACCAAAACGCGGGATTCGGCGTCTAACGAGGAACGTGGGGGGTCGGTCCCGAGCGCAAGTGCAAGAACAGACTCAAGTCTTTTCTTTTGCTGTACTTCGAAATACAATGGGGGCGCGAAGGACTTTAGTTGGCTGGAGTTGAAGCGAGCAACAAGGTGTTGAGCTACCCCGCCTGAAGCGCAATTTAGACTGTGGCCTGACCACGAAACATTTCGGCTTCTGAGGCCGTATTAGTGGTAGGCAAGCGAGAAATTTGTGGGTTGGCAGTGTCCTTCCGCGCGGGTGGTTCGCAGCGGAATCGTGTGAGGCAAAGCATCATGAAGACGTGGCAAAAGGTCGGGATAGGACTCGGCGGCGTGGCCGTGCTGGGCGGAATCGTATTGTTCAGCATCAACCAGGCGAATAAAGGCGTGGTGACTGTACAGACCGCGAAGGTAGCGAAGGTGGATTCACTGGTTTCCCAGGTAACCGCTTCGGGAGAAGTGAAGCCGACGACCTACACAAATATTACGGCGCAAGGATTTGGGCGGATCACTGAGATTTTGGTGAAAGAAGGCGACCACATCAAGAAGGGCGACCGGCTGCTGCTGCAGGAAAACGTACAGGCGAACGCCGATGTGCAGGCGCAGGCGGCGGCGATCAATTCCAATCAGTCCGGCGTGCAGGTGGCCGAGTCCAGCTACACGGCGGCAAAAGCGGATTTGATCCAGCAGGAAGCAAACCTCGAAAAAGCCAAGCTGGATTACGATCGCGGGCAGGGACTTTATAAAGACGGGCTGATTCCCAAGCAGGATTTCGACCAGCGGAAGACCGCGTACGACGCGACGGTGGCGGCCGTTGATGCGTCCCGAGCGCGCATGCAGATGCAGAAAGCGCAACTGGAGCAGGTGCGCTCGACTCTCGACCAGAGCAAGGCGGTGCTGGTGCGCACAAAAGATGTGCTGCAGAAGACGACTTATTTTTCGCCGATTAATGGGATCGTGAGTTACCTGCCGGTTCGGCTGGGCGAGTACGTGGTGCCGGGAATTCAGAACGCGACCGGAAGCTTTTTGATGACGCTTTCGGATATGTCCATCGTGACTTCGGAAGTGAAGGTCGACGAGACCGACATTGTGAATGTGAAAATTGGCCAAGATGCGGACGTGACGATTGACGCGATTCCGGGAAAAGTGTTCAAGGGCAAAGTGACGGAAATTGGTTCGCAGGCGGTTCTGCGCAGCTCCGGCCTGGCAACGACACAAACCACGACGAGCAACCAGGAAGCGAAGGACTTCAAAGTGGTGGTGACGCTGGCCAATCCGCCGGAAAATCTGCGCCCCGGCCTTTCGACAACCGCAAAAATCAGAACGGCGGAAAAGAAGGGTGTGATTGCGATTCCGATCCAGGCGCTGGCAGTGCGTTCGCGCAAGGATCTGGAAGAGGCGGCAAAGAACGGGAAGAAGGACAGCAACGTGACGCTGGCGGCGCCGGCGCCGGTTACGACCGGCGATCCGAAGAAGGACGAGATCCAAGGGATATTTGTTGTCACTGGCAAGAAGGCAACCTTTCGCCCGGTGGAAACTGGAATTTCCGGCGTGACCGACATTGAAATTACAAAGGGATTGCAGGCGGGCGACGAAATCGTGGTTGGAAGCTACAAGGCGCTGCGCACGCTAAAGCCTGAAGCGGCGATCAAAGTGGACAATACAGCGCCGAAGAAGATAGAAGAAAAAGAGTGAGTTCACCGGACGACAGGGAGAGGCGGATGCCTGCAGAGATCACCACAGCAGAATCGTACCGGCAAGACCTGGTGGACGCCGGTATCGTAATTCGCACGGAAGCGCTGGCGAAGGTTTACCAGATGGGCGCGGAGGAAGTGCATGCGCTGCGCGGGATCGACGTGGAGATTCGCAAAGGCGAATACGTGGCCATCATGGGGCCGTCAGGCTCCGGAAAATCCACGCTGATGAACCTGATCGGGTGCTTGGATTCACCGAGTTCCGGGCGCTACTGGCTGGCAGGGCGGCTGGTGAGCGAATTGGACGATGATGAATTGGCTTACATCCGGAACAAGGAAATCGGGTTTGTGTTTCAGACGTTCAACCTGTTGCCGCGCGCGACCGCTCTACACAACGTGGAACTGCCGCTGATCTACAACGGTACGCCTTCGGAAGAGCGCATCGAGCGGGCGAAAAAGGCGCTGGAGCGCGTGGACCTGGTTCCGCGGATGCACCACAAACCGAATGAGCTTTCGGGCGGCCAGCGGCAGCGCGTAGCCATTGCCCGTGCGCTGGTGAACAATCCCTCCATCGTGCTTGCTGACGAACCGACGGGGAACCTGGACTCGAAGACCGGTGAAGAGATTATGAATCTGTTTGAAAACCTGCACGAGCAGGGGAACACCATCATTCTGGTGACGCACGAAATGGACATCGCGCAGCACGCGCATCGCGTGATTTTCATTCGGGACGGAAAAATCGCTTCGGACGAGAGGGTAGTCAAGAAGTAGAGCTTCGAGGAAGCTGTCTGATCGCCAGTAGTTCCTGCTTTATGACAGCCAAGTATTCCGTCTTAGCGAACCGGCGACGCGTGAGAAATCTCCGCGTCGGCGAAGGTTTCCGGCACGGCGAGATAGGTGCGCGAGAGCCGGTCATGCCAGGTCATGGCATCCTCATCCCAGAGAGCCCAGAAGAATCCCAGGAAAAACGTGGCCGCGGAGATCATGTAGCCCGCGGTACGCCAGAAGAGTTGCTGCGCCGTCGGCGCGTCGCCTGTGAAACTCGCGACCTGCAAACCCCGAACCATCATTCCCGGAGTGGTTCCGCCAAAGATGGTGAAGAGGCCGAAGTATTGGACATAGACGAAGGCGAAAGTAGAGAAACAAACGACAGCACTAAGTTTGCTAAGCGTGAATTGCCCACCCAGGGAGCCAAAGAGGGCGAGGAAGCCGCCATAGGCAAACGCCAGGCAGGCCCCGTCAATCAGTGCGGCGCGACGCCGCTCGCGCAAGGTAGCGACCGGATAGAGATCCGACGGCGACTCTTCGGGAGCCTCAGGGGCTTCTTCCTGATCTTCCGACAATGGCGGCAAAGAAACGTCAATCAAAAGCCGGACGTCGTCCGGCTCGGCTTTCTGAGGCGGCCGGCCGATCGCAATGGTGAACGCGAAATCGTCGCTGGGATCGTGGGCGGCGGTTTGCGGTTCTTCCGGCTGGACGGCCACCGCGGCTGCCGGCTGGCGGCTCTCAAAGGGAAGTTCCGCCTGCGCTTCGTTGGGGAAGGCCTTCCTGCGGCGTGCACGGTACGCCTGGAGGCGCTGGTTCAGCTCTCCGCGCCATTCCTCTTCGCCCGACGAATGTAAAGCGAGATTGCCCGGCGTGGAGGCAGGAGATTCCGCCAGGGAAGAGATTTCAGGATGGTCACAAAAGTGACAGGCGCGCTCTCCGGAAGAGAGCACCGCGCCACACTGCGAGCATATTGTATTCACCGGTAGTTTTTGCGCTGCGGACGCTCGTACTCCGGTGAGGAGCAGAGACCAGAATCATAGCACTGGAAGCGGGTGAGAGGCACCCAGGAAATCAAAGCATGGAGCTAAAGAGTTAGCAGGGACGGGCTAGAGCTCGACTTGCTGGGCAAGCATTTCGCGGTTCAGGGCGATGCGCCGGCCGAGGGCCACTGCCGCAAAATGGGCGCAACTTGCGCGTTCTTCTTCAGCCCAGGCGCGGACGGCAGGGAATATTTTGGCAAAGCCCTGATCCAGAAGATTCAGGAAGGAATAATAGGCGCCGACAACCTGAAGACCGGAGCGATCTTCCGGGCGATCCGGGCACAACTGGAGAATCTGCACGACGCGGGTATAGTCGCGACCAGCGGCTCGTACCTGAATTCCGGTAACATCGCGGACATCTTCGCTAATGGAAGTGTGCAAGGACGACGCAGTCAACGACCGGCAATAGGACACGAAAAACATCAGCAAGGTCAGAAGCGAGAACGCTAGGATGAAGGCGGCCATCATCGGGGCACCGCCACAAGTCGAGCCGGGGTGAGCCGCGAATCTTCCGAATGGCGCATCATGGTCAGACACCACGAGATGGGCAGGAAGCAACCGAGAACAGGGGCGAGATACTGAACAACTTCGTACTTCGGAGCCAGGTTAACGAGCGCGTAGCATCCCGCATAGGCGCTGAAATAGAGGCCGAGAGAGAGGACCATCTGCACGAGGCGAGTGCGGGTTTCCTTGAGCTTGAGGACCGCGCCCCATAAAAGGTATGTCAAGACGAGACCGACGAAGTAGAGGTTTTGGGAGAGTTCCAGCGCAAAGCGAGTGGCGAGACGTTCCGTGGACTGAGCGACCACAGCGTAGGAGAATCCGGCGGTGCCGAGAAGCAGCAAAACCGCCACGAATCGCACGTAGCGCGTGAAATGCAATTCCGCGAACACACGGGAAGCCAGGCTGATTACCGCCACGAACAACGCGACTGTCAGCAAGCAGTCGGTGTAGTAGTAAGCATATTCATATTGCGCTGATTCCAGGCCGTAGTACTTGAGCACGTACAAACGGAGGAGATCCGCCGACATGGATAGGATAACGTAAAGATTCAAAAAGAAATATTTGAGAAACCAGCCGCGAACCACAGAGACGGCAACGAAGCACACCCCTGCGCTCATTCCCAAGATCCAGATGACCAGTGCGATTCCGCTAGGCATTTCCCTCGCGCAATCTGGCCGGTCTGGGAATCAGACCTTACGGCTGCAAACCGGCCGACTTAATTCGCTGGCGGCAGATTCTTGATCGGAGGAACCGGTGATACGCCGTTGGCCATGATCACAGCGCTGGTGCTGTGAGTCGTTACCAAGGTCTTCAGTCCCATTGCGCCGACTAGAATGCCCAAAGCAAGAGTCAATGCACCTAGTTTACGTGACATTTAGTGCCTCCGAGAGCGGGATTACGAACGGAGACACTCTATCCCATATCAGGATAGTGTCAAGTACGGCACATTAAAACTCTGTGCAAATCGTCAACGGAACACAGCCTAGTACTTTCGCAAGGCTTTCGCCACGCGAGAGAAAAGACTGCTTCCGACAAGTGGGAGTCTAGTGTTCCACAACGCACAGCAGCAACGGTACCGAAGTGCCAAGTTGGATGGTACGGAAGTACTATCGGGGACAGAATGTTTTCCCTCTGCTTCGAAGCAATACCTTGAAGTATGGGGGACAAGAATGCCGCTTTGCTCCAGCCTGGAGATTTTAGAGCGCGCGAACACAGACTTCACGGGCAGTCTTTCGCCGCGCAACGGTGCCCTTTTCGCCTTTTGCCTTTCGCTGTAAACTAGAAAGGTTCCGCGGAACATGCCAAGAGCGCCACGCATTCCGTAAGTTCACACGGCAGATCAGGCGAAGGAGAGCAATCCCATGGCAGTCGATGTAGTCATGCCCCAGATGGGCGAAAGCATCTTTGAAGGCACCATCACCAAATGGCTCAAGAAGCCCGGCGACAAGGTCGAGCGCGACGAGCCCCTCTTTGAAATCTCCACCGACAAGGTCGACGCCGAAATCCCCTCTCCTTCCGCCGGCGTTCTCAAGGAGATCAAGATTGCCGAAGGCCAGACAGTTCCGATTCAAACTATTGTAGCCGTGATTGACGGCGCGGGTGGCGCCGCCGCTTCCGCCCCTGCTCCCGCAGCGGTGCCGGCCAAAGCTGCCCCGGCTGCTGCGTCTGCCCCCGCTCCAGCCGCTGCAAAACCTGCCGCACCCGCACCGGCGGCTCCTGTCTCCTCGCCAGCCACGCCTGCTGCTACCTCGTCTTCGAGTTCCACCGAGCGCATTCACTCCTCTCCTCTCGTTCGCCGCCTCGCCAAGGAACACGGTGTGGATCTTTCCGCAATCGAAGGCAGCGGCGCCGGCGGCCGCATCACCAAGGAAGACATCGAAGCAGTCATCGCCGGGCAATCGGCGCCGTCAGTGGCGCAAGCCCATTCTCCCGCCGCAGCGGCACGCCCGTCCGTTCCTCCGCCGGCTCCCGCTCCAGTCGCCGCTCCCGGCGCACCCGCCGTGCACGGCAGCCAGTACGTTGCAGCCCTCCAGATCGGCGTTCCCCGCGAGCGCATCTACTTCGGCAATTACGAAGTGCAGCCGCTCAGCAACATGCGCCAGAAAATCGCCGAGCACATGGTCGCCTCCAAGCACGTTTCGGCGCATGTCTACTCCGTCGACGAAATCGACATGACCAAGGTCGCCGCGATCCGCGCGAAATCCAAGGAAGAGTTCGAAAAGCGCTACGAAACCAAGCTCACCTTCATGCCCTTCTTCGTGAAAGCCGCCGTCGCCGGCTTGCGCGCGTATCCAACGCTCAACGCCTCGCTCGACGGCACCAGCATGGTCCTCCACAAGGAGATCAACATCGGCATCGCCGTGGCCCTCGACTGGGGCCTCCTCGTTCCGGTCATCAGGAACGCCGACGAGAAAAATCTCCTTGGCATCCAGCGCAACCTGAACGACCTCGCCGAACGCGCCCGCTCCAAGAAGCTCAAGCCCGAGGAGGTGCAGGAAGCCACCTTCTCCATCACCAATCCCGGCGTCTTTGGCGGCCTCTTCGGCTTGCCGGTCATCAGCCAGCCCAACGTCGGCATTTTGGGTCTCGGTGCGATCGAAAAGCGCCCGGTGGTGATCAACGACTCCATCGCCATTCGCTCGATGTGCTACGTCACGCTCAGCTACGACCACCGCGTAGTCGACGGCGCCGTGGCCCACCAGTTTTTGCACAAGGTAAAAGAGACCCTGGAAAACTGGTCTGAACCTTTGGTTTAGTGACTGGTAATTGGTGACTCGTGACTGGTGGCTTGTGCCCACACGTTGGGCAGTTAAATTGTCTTCGGCTGGCGGCTCTGGCAATCATAGCTTTGATTATTTCGCAGCTGCTTTCGGGTAGACTGCTAGTTTCAAGCGGACTAGCTTTCGCCTCAACAGTGAAACGTCCGCGGATCTTTTGGTCGATTATCATCGTCGAAGCGATCCTATTTCTACTCTTGTTTGCTAATTATCCTTGGTCAGGTCTCTAGCTTGCATTGGCCGGGAATCGCTGGCCGCTAGTTGCTTTGCACCAGTCACCAATCACTGAATCAACGGCCGCATCTTCGCCGTCCACACCGCTAATCCCTCCAGCGGCACCGCCTCCACGCCCGCGTCGCGCAGCGTCTCGCGCACAAACTGGTGCCGCTCATTTTCCGGGAGCAGGTACACGTCCGTCACTGCGGTAAATTCGCTAGCCTCCACCTTGTTGCGGATGCGGCCCACCGTATATGCCAGCGACTTTACGTCCCCCGGCGCACGCGAAATGCTCAACGTCTGCACGAACCCCTGCGTGCCGTTCCGCCGGTATCCGTAGTCGATCCGCATCGGGTCGCCCGAAAACGTGAACTCTGCGGCGGGTAGACTCTTCTGCAGCCGCTCCCACAGCCGCGCCTGCTTGAATACCTGCGCACAGTACGAACGGATTGCTCCGCGGCTTCCGGGCGCGCCCACCCGCGCCGCCCCGCGTTGCAGGGCTACGTGGTCGGCGTACAGCCGCTCGGTCTCCGCGTCCAGGTCGTCCGCGTGCACGCCCTTCTGCGGCGCCAGTTGCAGCGCATTCGAAAGCGTCTCGTCCCATTTTCCCAAAAGTTTCATCCAGTCCGCGCTGACCTGCCCGTTGCCCGGCCTGTCGTGCGATCCGTTTCCGTTTAACAACTGCGTAGCCGTCAAAAACCGGTTCTCCAGGTCGTCGCGCAAAGCCCGCAGCAATTCCTCGTCCGCCCGCGGGTGCAGTCGCCGCACGCGCGCGTACTCTTCCGGTTCTTCAATCAGCCGCATCCGCCGCTCGCCCGATTGTGGATCGAATACCAGCACGCCGATGTTCACCCATTCGTCGCGTACCAGGTTCGGCGTATACCGCAGCACTCGGTAGGCCAGCGTGCGGTCCTTTGCTCCGTCCATTTGTCCTTGTGTGCTCATCGCCCTTCTCCTGAACTCTTTGTGACTGGTGACCAGTGATCAGTGACTGTCAAACCTTTTCTCACGGAGTTTCGCGCCCCATTGATGGGTCACCCCTCACTGCCCGCTGGTCGCCTGTCATTGGTCGCTCCCACCAGCCACTACCTCCAACTCGCAAACGGATGCCGGTTCGAACTTTTCGCCGAAAGGATCAACTCCTCCACCCTTTTCTTCCTCCGGTGCAACTGTTCCAGCAGTCGCAGCACACCATCGTAATCGTCCTCATACCACGCCGGCGGAACCTCTTCGGCCACCTCGGCCAGCACCCTCTCCGTGATGCGTTTTTCCAAACGCTCCAGCCACGGCCCGAATGAATCCATTCCCGTCACGCCCTCATACACTCGGCTACGCGCGTACAACCCGCGCAGCGGCGCATCCGGGAAATTCCACTCCCCTGCGTTGAAGCAGAATCCCTGATCAATCATTACCGTCCGGTAAGTCCGCCCGCGCCCGGCCTCTTCCCGCGCTCCATCGCGCAATCCCTCGCCCCGCGGCGACGTTCCAGGTGTAACTTCCCCTTGCGTCAAGCCGCCGGTTGCCGCTCCCGGCGCCACCTTGTCCGATGTAACCCCGCCCGCCCGCGCCGCCTCCTCAAAAAAAACCGTCTGCCTTCCGTTCGTGTTGCACGCCCACTTGTCGAAAACCAGCATCCCCGCGAAGTCGTGCAGGTTCTCCACCTCGCGCAGTTTTTCATCCGGCAGAAAATCGTGCAGCGCCATCTGCCGCGGATCCCCCGGGTACCGCGAGCCGAACTGCAGTCCCGCCGCGCAAGGCGTCCGCGATCGCGGCAGCTCAATCGACAGCTCCGGCGTTAGCCGGATCAGCTCCGCCCCCACCTCCACCACTTCGACAGGCGCCGTCGGCAGCCCCAGCCGCGACGCCAACCTTGTACCCAGCAGCTCGTTCACCAGAATCCTCCGATGCTGCGGGTTATTTTGAAACTTCACCACATAGTAGTACCCGTCCGAGCAGCGCATCAGGTGCGACTGGGCGCCGCCGCGCATCCGCCGGATCTGCTCCAGGGCCTTGATCATGTGCGGTTATCGTAGCGATACTTAATTCTCTAGGCAAGCGCCGGTCCCATTCCCACCTCCCCGCTTCCCCTTCCGGGACGCACTCCTCTCCGTTTTGGTTCTCCCCGCCTGTCCCCCGTTCAATCTCTTCTCCATTCCAGTACCCGCGCGCCCAAAAAAAAGGCCCCCCGATTTGCTCGGGGAGCCTCTGGTGAAATTTTCGAAACCGCGCGCGCGTCTCTACCGGCGCCGCTTCTTGGCCTTCTTCGCCGCTTTCTTCTTCGGCTTGGCCTTCGCCTTCTTGGCCGGTTTTTTCTTGGCGGGCTTCTTCGCCTTCTTCGCGGCCCTCTTGGGCGCAACCTTCTTTGGCGCGGGCTTCGCCGCCGGTTTCACCGCGGGTTCGTCCCCCTCGTCGGCGGGCTCCTCCTCCACGATCAGCAGCTCTTCCTCTTCTTCGACACTCGCTCCCCGCTCTCCGCCGAGTTCATCGTCGTCTTCCAACCGGGACAGCTCTTCGTCGTCCTCAAACTGATCCTTCTCGAATTCCATGCTCTCCTCCCGATGGGGAACCTTTTTACCCGTTGTCCTTGGCACGCTGCACCAGTCGGAGATTGCCTGCACTCCGTCCCTGCGATTTGTTACCCCACTCCAACGTCCTTGTCAAGCTTTCTGGACACAAACTCTCGCTGGCAGGCAAAATATTCTGCCTCTCTCCT
>Ga0210384_10009162_pt1 | contig 10244 bp, 5 predicted proteins | sample IncBWH2MmetaG_FD_160574 | JGI IMG/M metagenome (GOLD analysis project Ga0210384, IMG submission 160574) | Forest soil microbial communities from Barre Woods Harvard Forest LTER site, Petersham, Massachusetts, United States - Inc-BW-H-2-M | ecosystem: Environmental > Terrestrial > Soil >...
CGCGCGGACGTCCCTGCCGTCGATCCGCACCGCGCCGCCGGTGACGTCGTGGAAGCGCAGCAGCAGCTTGACCAGGGTCGACTTGCCGGCGCCCGTCGGCCCCGCCACTCCCAGCGTCTCGCCGGGCGCGATGCCGAAGCTCACCCCCCGCAGCACGGCGCCGTCGGCCGCGCCGCGCGGATACCGGAACGCCACGCGCTCGAACGCCACCTCGCCGCGCACGCGGCCCAGCGGGCGCGGCCGCGCGGGGTCCCGGATCGCCGGCGGCGTGTCGAGCAGCCCGAAGGTGCGGCGCGCCGCCGCCATCGCGCGCTCGTAGTCGTCCAGCGTCGAGCCCAGCCGGGTCAGCGGCCACAGCAGGCGCTCGGTCATCATCGCGAACAGCACCAGCTGTCCCGCCGTGATCGTTCCCGAGCCGTCGAGCACCCAGTAGCTGCCCACCAGCAAGACCCCGGCGAAGCCCAGGACGATCGCCATCCGGATCAGCGGCGTGTAGAGCGCCGCGAGGCGGATGGCCGCGAAATTCGCCTGCCGGTACTCCTCGGAGGCGGCGCGGACGCGCTCGGTCTCGAAGGCCTCGGCGGTGAAGCTCTGGACGACCTGGATGCCGGAGATGTTGTTCTCGAGCCGTGCCGCGAGCCCTCCAACGCCGGCCCGCACCCGCCGGTAACGGGGCGCCACCCGGCGCTGGTACAGCAGGCTGCCCCAGAGGATCAGCGGGATGGGACCCATGCCGACCAGGGTCAGGCGCCAGGAGAGGGGCGTCATCACCGCCACCGAGAAGGCGATGAGCACCCCGAGCTGCAGCAGCTCGTTGAAGCCGGTGTTGAGGAAGCGCTCGAGCTGGTTGACGTCGTCGTTGAGCATCGCCAGGATCTCGCCCAGCCGGAGGTCCTCGAAGAACGCCATCTCGCGCGCCTGGATGCGCTGGTAGGCCTCGAGCCGCAGGTCGTGCTGCACGCGCTGGGCGAGCCGCATGAAGCCGGCTTGATACGCCCACTGGAACACGCTCTCGAAGGCGAAGATGGCCACCGCCAGGCACGAGAGCGCCACCGCCATCCGCCAGGGGTCGGAGCTGCCGGCGAGCCGGGCGATCCAGGAGGGGGGCGCGCCGCGCAGCGCGTCGATCACCCAGCCGACCAGGAGCGGCGGCATCAGGTCGAGGACCTTGTTGAGGATCGAAGCGCAGCTGGCCAGCCAGAGGCTGCGGCGGTAGCGCTGCAGGTAGCCGAACAGCCGCGCCATCGGCCGCGCCGCTTCCGGCGGGCCGGCGGCGGCGGCCGGGGAGGAAGCGGCCAGGGAGGAAGCGGCCGGGGAAGACGAAGAGGGAGGTTCCATCCGTGCCCGGCTGGCGGCCCGCGGGGTCAAAGCGCCGTGCCGGCGAGCGAGCGGGTCACCGGCGCGCCCGGCCGAACATCTCGGCGTTGCGCTCCCGGCTCTTGCCTTTCGGCACGCTCAGGTTCTGCCAGCCGGTGCCGGCGAAGTGCTTGGCCAGCAGCACCAGCTGGCCGATGTGCTGGGCCTGGTGCGCCAGCTGGCGGTGGATGGCCTGGGGCACGCTCTGCGGCTCGCCGCGCAGGTGGACCGTGCGCAGGAGATCGCCGGCGGTGAGACCGCCGAGCGTCGCGAAGAGCCGGCCCCAACCCTCTTCCCAGAGCGCCAGGAGCTCGGTGCGGGCACGTCCCGGCTCGGCCTGGCCGGCCTCGAACTCGCGGTCACGGTCGCGGTCGGGCTTCTCGCCGTCGGTGGTCAGGAAGTCGGTCCAGCGGGAGCGGAGATTGCCGGCCATGTGCTGCACGAGGACCGCGATGCTGTTGCTCTCCGGGTCGAGCGTGGCGGCCAGGTGCTCGTCGCTCACCTGCGCCAGCGCCCGCTCGGCAAGCTGCTTGAGCATGCGGAACTGCGCCGCCATGTCCTCGAGATAGATCGTCGCCAGATCCTGTCCGCTGCCGCTCATTCGATCTCCCGTTCCGCCCGTCGTGACGAGCGCCACGTGCCGATCGGCGCCGATCGCGCCGGGATTGGCGGCGCCTCCATGACCCGGGCGGGCCACCCGATGATAACGCGCCTCGCCGAGAGCTGGGGATGCCGCGGGCCCGCCGGCCGGCGGAGCTGCCGGGGACGAGTGGCGGCCCCGTCCTGCCAATCGTCCTGCACTTTATTCCTATAGATGTATAGATGCGAATATCCTCAGTTGTCTAGAGGCGCATCTATCGCCGCGCGGGCGACGCGCGGCCACCTTCGGCCACGCTCACGTCCCGCCCGGCCCAGGAGGTCTGCAATGTCGCCAACACCCCTTCCCCGTAACCCCCGCCGCGTGCGGCCGTGGCTGGCCGCAGCGCTCATGATGACGGTCTGGCTGTCGTCGACCCCCGCACGTTGCGACCCCGGCCCCGGCATCGCCCAGCTGGCCGCCTCCACCCTGACCGGACCTGGCTGGCGCTGGCTGCAGCTGGCGTGGGCCGGACTGCAATCTTGGGGCCCCGGCGGCGCTCGAGAGGGGCAGGCCCTCCGACCGGCGATGCGCCTGACCGCCAGCGGCTGGCAAGGCGCCGGCGGTACCGGCTCCGCGGCCCCTGACGACGCGAGCACCGGCGGCAGCGCCGGCGACGGCTCGGGCTCGAGCGGCGGCAGCGCAGGAGGCTCCGATCCCAACGGCTGAGCCAGGATGACCCGGCCCGGTCAGCGGCGAAATCCCCCCGAGGTTTCCCCGGGACCGGCCCCTGGCCGTGTCCCAGGGACGCCAAGGATCCGCTGGTTCCTGTGATTCCCGAGTAGTGGGTCAATTTCCCCTGCGTCCCTTTGGGCGAGGGGCCAAAGTCCTCCGCCCCTGCAGCCCCGGCCCCTCGCCCAAAGGGACGCAGGGGGAAATTTGACCCACTACCCACTCATGAGAGGCAGGTGAATTACACATGCGAAGGTGCTAAGATGGACGCCCCCGGAAGGCAACCGGCACGGATACCGGGCGGGGATACCACAGTGACCGATCATCCAAGCCCGGACCAGCTGCGGCGGTTCGCGATGAGCGAACTCGCCGCCGCCGAAGTCGACGCCATCGCCGTCCACCTGCGGCGCGGTTGTGCCCGCTGCCGGTCCGAGGTCGAGCTTCACCTGCCCCTGGAGCTCGCCCAGGCGGCCGTCCCCGCCGCACCTGCCGAGGCCGGCGGCACCGTCGAGGCCGCCGACTCCACGGCTCCAGCAGCTTCCCCGCCGGCGCCGCTCGACGCCTATGACCGGGCGATCGAAGCGGCCCTCGCGTCGGTGCGGCTGCACGGCACCGCTGCCGTCGAGGTGCGCCGGCGGACGCACCAGATCCTGGCCGAGCTGCGCGCCGGCGACACGCCGGAGCTGCCGCCGCCTTCGCCCGAGCCCACGCCGCCCCTGCGAGGGCTGCGACCCCCGCGAGGATCGGAGGGGGCGGCGGGAACTTCGGGAGCAGGGGGAGGCGGGGCGACGGCGACGGCCTCGACAGCCGCGCCGCGGCGGTTCCCGCTCTTCGACGCGGCGCTGCGCTACAGCTGGGAGCTGCGCCAGGACGACCCCGCGCGCATGATCGAGCTGGCGCTCTTCGCGACCCGACTTGCCCCCACCCTCGGCGAGGATGGCTACACCCCGGCGCAGGTGGCGGATTTCGCGGCCCGCGCCTGGGGGGAGCTCGCCAACGCCTACCGCATCGGTGAGCAGCCGTCCCTTGCCGACGAGGCCATCGCCACGGCGTTCGAGCAACGGGCGCGCGGCACCGGCGACGAGCTGCTCGAGGCGCGGCTGCTCAGCCTGCAGGCGTCTGTCCTCGGCAGCCGCAGCCGCTTTCGCGCCGCCCTCGAGGTGCTCTCCCGGCTGCGGGCGATCCACCTGCGCCGCGGCGACCGCCATGGCGCCGGCCGGGCGCTTGCCCAGGCCGGTTACTACCTCTGCTACTGGGGCCTGTCGGAGGTCGCCCTGCGCACCTTGGGCGAGGCCATGGCGATGATCGACGCCGAGGTCGACCCCGACCTGTACCTGAACACCTTGCAGACCTACATCGACACGCTGGTCGACTGCCGCCAATTCCAGGAAGCCCGCGAACAGCTCCGGCAGCACCGCCATCGCCTGCTCGCCGGCCAGGGCCTGCTCGCCCGCGTGCGGCTCAAGACCATCGAGGGCCGCCTCGAGGCGGGCCTCGGCAACCTCGAGAGAGCGGCGCGGGCCTTCACCACCGCCCGCCGCCGGTTTCAAGGCGCAGGCTCGCGCCGGCTGGCCGCCCTGGCGGGCCTGGAGCTCGCCGCCGTGCGCATCCGCCAGGGACGTTTCGCCGAAGCGAACCCGCCGATGGAGGAAGCGGTCGACGAGCTGTTCGCCGTCGAGGCGACAGGCGAGGCCCTGACCGCCTTGCAAATGCTGCGGGCGAACCACGGCATCTCCAAGCTCACCGCCGCGCAGGTCCAAGACGCCGCCGACGTGCTCCGGCGTTCCAGCCGCTCGGAGCCAGGCGGACGCCAGTAGCGCTGTGCCGCTGGCCGGCCGGGCCTGGAAGGGAATCTCCGGATAGGCGTGGGAATGTGCCGGCGGCTGCCGGCGGTTGGGCCATCGGATGGACCTGCTGGACCACGCTCACAAGGTCTTCCTGCTGTCTCCCGCCAGTGCCACGGGCAGACGAGCCCTGCAGCTCGCCGCGCCGCGCGCCAGCTTCGCCGCCGCCGGCAGGCTGCGCAGCCCCGAGGGGTTGCCGATCGGCGAGGCGTTCTGCTTCATGAGCGCGCTCTACTTCCGCGGCAAGCTGGCGTACGCCCGCCGCTTCGCGTCCTCCTGGGCGGAGCCCTCGGTCCTGCCGGAGCAGTCTGGTTGCGACGGCGAGAGGTCCGGCGAGAAGTCCAGGGTGGACCTGCGACTGGTCCCCGATGCAGGTTCCATCCTGATCATCGCTCCCGGGTTCGGCCTGGTGTCTCCGGAGTGGCCGCTCACCGCGGAAAGGCTGCGCAGGCTGGCGCGCACGCCCGTCGATCCGGCTCGCCGCGTCTACAGCGCGCCGCTGCGCCGCCACGCGCGCGAGCTCGCCTCGCGCCTGCCGGCGGCCGCCCGCATCGTGCTCCTCGGCAGCATCGCGACGGGCAAGTATCTCGACCTGCTGCTGCCGATCCTTGGCGAGCGCCTGCTCTTCCCCCGCGCCTTCGCCGGCACCGGCGACATGCGCCGCGGCGCCATGATGCTGCGCGCCGCCGCCAGCGGCGAGGAGCTCGAGTATGCCGCCGCCCGCGCGGCTCGCGTCTCCGCGCCGTCATGACAAGGAACGGCGCAGGAAGGGGACGGAGCCTTCTCCTCCTGCTGCGAGCTTGAGAACGTCCGCGGGTCCCTTGATGCCTGGCGCTAGCGGCCGGCCTTGGTCTTGTCCGCCTTGGTCTCGTCGACGACGCTGAAGCGCTCGGTGTCGACCTTCTGGCCGTTGAGCAGGAGATCGGCGTGGTAGTCGCCCAGTCCCCAGCCGCCATGGCGGCCGGAGGCGAAGTGCATCACGCTGTCACCTGGCTTGACCTGCAGCTGATCGGTCAGCAGCTTCTGATTGTCGGGGCCGTACCACTCGATCTCGATGTTGGTTCCCTCCGGCGCGCTGCCGCTCCGGAAGACGATGTAGACCGGCTGGCCGGGGACGAACTTCTTGCCTTCCTCGCCGGCGGCGATGGTGCCGTCGGCGCCCAGCTGATGGCCGACCTTCACGTCGCCGATGGCGTCGCCAGGCTTGGTCGCGGTGTTCTCCGCGTTCTCCGGTGCGACGACGCTGAAGCGCTCGGCGTCGACCTTCTGGCCACCCACCGAGACATCGACGTGATAGTCACCCGGGGCCCAGGCGCTGGTGTCCTTCGCGCTGGCGGTCATCACCGACTCACCGCGCGACACCACTTTCGGTTCGTTGCCGAGCTGCTGGTTGTTCGGTCCGTACCAATCGACCGTCACCGGGGTGCCGGCCGGAGCCTTGCCGATCATGAAGGAGATGAACACCGGCTGGCCGGCGGTGAAGAGATTCCCCTTCTGATCGCCGGCGATGGTGCCGTCGGCGCCGACCTGGTGACCGAGCGTGACCTCGCCGATGGCCGCCTTGGCCTGGCTGGGGCTCATGACGCCGTTGTTGTCGGCGGCGGCCTGGTCCTGCGAATGGCAGCCTGCCGCCGCGATCAACATCGCCGCGAACAGGCAGGGGATCATCCATCTGAGCGTCTTCATCTGGAACCTCCTTGAAGTGAGTGAGATGCGAGCGCGTCCGAGGCTCGCGGCCAGCACGCTCGAGGAGCCGGCTGCTTCAGACCTGTAGAGGTAGCAAGTCACGTACCAGCACCGGCGCGCGGTACGGCAAGATCCACGCCAATCCCTGAGTCACTACCCGATCTCGTCCCTCCGCAGCACCGGAATCCGCATCTATCTGCAAGGAGAGTGGGGATAGAATGCGCCCCACTTCGAGGACCTTCTCATGGCTGATGATGGTAGGGTGGCGTCAGGCCGCTCCAAGGACAGGACTACGCGCTCGCAGCGCCGCGCCAGGCGGCGAATCTCGATCCCATGGCACCGCGGCGCCGGCGCCGCCGACCGCCGCAGCTCTCTTCGACGCTTGCTGCTCGGCGCCGCGCCGTTGCTCGCGGTGTTGGCCCTGGCCGACGCGCCCGGCGCCGGACCGGGCTGGGCGGCGACGCCGGCGCCCAGCGATGCGAACGGCGCGGCCGGGGCGACCGCCGTCGCCGCAGCCGGGGAGGAACTCGCTGGACCAGGGTCCGCCGGAGGCGAGGCCGCCGCCGCGGGACAGGCACGGCTGCGCCGAGCCGAGGTCCCCGCCGCCGGCCGCCAGGAGACCATCCTCAGCGTCGAGCGCTTCGGCCGCTACTCGGTGCGCGCGGCAAGCCGTCAAGGCACCGCGGTGCGGGTGATCGACCGCATGGCGGGCGAGCTGGGCGCCGCCGGCGAGGCCGGCCGCGAGAACGGCCGCATCGATCTCTTCCTCGACCGCGGCGACTACCAGGTGGTGACCGAGAGCCACGTCCACGGCGAGGGCACGGCGAAGCTGTCGGTCCAGCCGTTCCGCGACGCCCACGACGCAAACGACGCCCGCGACGCGCGGCGCGCAGCCGGCCGCTCGGCGACCACCGCGCCCGCCGCGGGTGCCTCGCCCGGCCCGGGTCCCGAGCGTTCGCCGGAGCTGGTCGAACGCAAGCTCGCGATTGAGAGCCTCGACGACCTGCGCCAGCTCCCGTACTGGCTGCGGCTCGCGGAGCGCCGCGAGGTGCGCCTCGAAGCGGCGGGGCGCAACCTCGCCGACCTGCGGTTGTGGCGCGACGGCAGCTGGCTCGAGGACGTCGAGCCGAGCTGCGGCGCGATCCAGCCGGTGACCGGCCAGCCCCTGCTGCGCTGCGAGATCGCCGCGACGCTGCCGGCCGGGCTCTACCTCGTCACCCTGTACGGCGGTCCGTCGCAACCCTGGTCCGAGGACGCCGCCGAGCATCCGCTCTACCTGCGCTGGGGCTATCCCCTGCTCGCCGACGCCGGCCGCCGGCGCTACGAGGTGAGCCCGTTCGGCGAAGACCGCTTCGAGCTGCCCGCCAACGTCAACTACGTCCGCATCGAGCTGCCGCAAGCACGGCCGGCGCGGCTGACCGCCGGCTGGGCGTCGTCGGGCCGGCTGCTGTCGGAGCTGGCCGGAGCCGGCGCGGCGACCGCCGAGGTGAAGAAGAATTCGGTGCCGCCGGTGGCCGCCGTGCGGGTGCCGGAGAGACCCTCCGCGCGCGGCGAGGAGGAGGCGGGGCGGCGGAGCGGCGGGGCCACCCCGGTCCCTGCCGCCCGCGGCGCCGAGCCGTCGATCGGCGACGAGACGGCAGGCCAGGCCGGCGAGGGCGGCGAGGACGGCGAGAGCGGCGCGGGTGCCGGCGACGACTCCCTCTCGAATGCCGGCGCGGCGGCGATGCCGGCCGGCGCCCCGGGCTCGGCGGCCAATGACGCCGGCGCGGACGAGACGGCGCAGGAAGGCGCTCCCGGCGCCGCGATGCCGGAACCGTCCGGCGCCACCGAGACCGCGCTCCCCGCCCCGGCGGGCGGCGGCGAGGAGATGGCCGGCGTCGCGGCGGACGAGACGGCAGCCGGCGCGCCCCAGGCCGTGCAGCCGCCGGCAGAGGAAGCGCCCGCGGCGGGCGCTGCCGGGGACGAGACCGCCGAGACCGGCAGCGAGGCCGGCGACGAGGCGAATGGCGCGAAGGGACAGGCGGCGAGCGCCACCGCCGCCCCGGGGCACGGGGGCCCGCGCCTCTGGGTGTCGGTGCGCGGCATCCCCGGCCAGCCTTACGTGCTGCAGCACTTCGAGCAGAAGGACGTCTACACCTTCCACACCGACGGGCGCTACTGGATCTCCACCGTGCACTCCGGCGACCCGCGAGATTCGGTGGATGCCACCGCCATCCTGACCTCGCGGCCCGCCGACGGCAGCGAGCGCGAGCGCCCGGAGAAGGCCGCCGCGGTGCCGATCGACAGCCAGCACGCCTGGGCGCGGCGCTTCAACCTGCTCGGCCGCCTGGCGTTGTTCCTGGAGGTGGGCGAGCAGGGCACCTACGAGGTGGTGGCCGCCGGCGGCGGCCGCTTCCGCATCGAGCCCTTCCTGACCTCGCGGCCCGCGGACTACAAGGAGCCGGACTTCAGGCGCAGCGGCTCGCGCTGGGAGCTCGATCGGGGCCTCTACGTGCTCACCGCCGAGCCATTGCGGCGCGGCGGCATCGTCACGATGGGAGTGCGCCCGGCGGGCAAGTTCGCGGACCTGGTGCGGCAGGCTGCGGCGCCAGGCGCCGAGCGCGACCCGGTGCGGGCATCGGCGCGGTTCGTCGAGGTGCCGCTCCGGAGCGACCGCGATTACACGCTCTACGTCAACCACCAGCCGGGCGTCGAGGCCGGCGTCGTCCTGCGCCCCTGGCCGGTCGATCTCGGCCAGCCGCTGCCGGTCACCCAGCGCCCCGGCGAGGTGTTGTCGCTCAACTTCACGGTCGCGGCGGCCGGAACGCTGCGCGCCGAGGCGGAAGACGGCCAGCTGCTCGAAGCCATGGTCGATGGCGGCACCTGGCAGACCGCAGTCGCGGTGACGGCCGGCGGCCACCTGGCGCAGGTCCGCCAGCCTGCCACTTCAGGCACGCCAGGCACTCCGGGCGCCGGCACGGTCTCCTACTCGCTGTGGGTCGAGCCGGCGGAGCTCGCCGCAGCGGCGCCGCTGCCGCCGCTGCCGGCCGCGGCCCTCGCCGCGCTGCCGCGGTTCCCGGAGCTGCGTCCCGGCTCCCCCCGCTTCATCGACCTGGCTCGCGGCGCCGGCGCCACGTTCTTGGTGAAGGTGGACCGGCCGGCCCTCTACCAGTTGCAGACCACCGGCGTGCTGGCGACCCGCGCCGCCCTGCGCACCCGCACGGTCACCAGCCTGGCGGCGGGCAGCGCCAACGGCGTCGGCCGCAATGCCCTGGTGCGGCAGTATCTCCGGGAGGGGGACTTCCAGGCGACGGTGACCGCGGAGGGGCGCTCCCAGGGCCACCTCGGGGTCGAGCTCCGGACCACGCAGCTGATCGACGGCGGCGAATTGCGCCTCGACGCGCCGGCGCGCATCACCATGCCCGCCGGCCACGGTGTGGTTTATCGCTTCACCATCGGGGAGCCGGGCGAGTACCGCCTGCTGGCCATGGGCCTCGGCTTCGTCTACGGCTGCCGGCTCGAGGACGCCGGCGGCTGGCCGATCGCGCCGCCGAACATCCCGGCCGACCTCAGCCGGCGGCTGGCGCCGGGCGCCTATCGCCTGGTGCTGCTGCCGCAGCCGATCGCCGGCCGTGCCGTCACTCTGCTCAGCCGCCGGCGGGAGGCGCCGCACTTCGCGGGCCACGGCCCGCATCCGCTGCCGCTCGGCACCACGGTGACGCATCTGTGGCGCGAGCCCGAAGGCGTCGCCTCGCAGCAGGACGAGCAGCCGGCTCAACGGCCGCCCGACGTCTGGCGCTTCGAGCTGCCGGCCGCGGCGACGGCCACGATCACTCTCGACGCCGAGATGCAGGGAACGCTGACGCGCCTCGACGCCGACGGCGGCGAGCGCGGAGTAGCCGGCCATGGGGGCGGCGGCGATGCCGGGCCGGGGGCGGCGGAGGCGGGGGCGGCAGAGGCGACGGCCGAGCTGGGGCAGGTGCCGCCGGGCCGCGCCCTGTCGCTCGAGCTCCCCGCGGGCCACTACCAGCTCGCGGTGGTGTGCTCGCGGCGCAACAGCCTGGTGCGCT
>Ga0210384_10009165_pt1 | contig 10243 bp, 8 predicted proteins | sample IncBWH2MmetaG_FD_160574 | JGI IMG/M metagenome (GOLD analysis project Ga0210384, IMG submission 160574) | Forest soil microbial communities from Barre Woods Harvard Forest LTER site, Petersham, Massachusetts, United States - Inc-BW-H-2-M | ecosystem: Environmental > Terrestrial > Soil >...
AGGTGCGATGCTCGGCAATTTTCTCAACGCCACGATGGAGATAGCCGATCACGCACTCCGTGCCCAGGACCTTTTCGCCGTCCAGCTTGAGGATCACGCGCAGCACTCCATGGGTGGCCGGATGCTGCGGGCCCATGTTGATGATGAGTTCGTTCGAGTCGAGGAAAGTCTTGTCGTGCTGTTCCAGTTCCAGGTGGGAGGTCCGGTCGGTCATTGCCTGGTCGGTCGTTGTCCGGTCAGTCATCGTCCGGTCGGTCATCGTCTGGTCAATCATTGGCCGCTCTCAATCCCCAGGTTGATCTGCACCCATTCCTGGTCCTGCTGAATGATTCCGTAATCCTTGCGTAGGGGATGGCCCTTCCAGCCGTCGGGCAGCAAAATGCGCTTCAGGTCGGGATGTCCATCGAAACGGATGCCAAACATGTCATACACTTCGCGCTCCAGCCAGTTCGCAGCCGGCCAGATGGCAACTACGCTGGGCGCGCTGGCGCCGTCAGCGATCATCGTCTTGATGCGCATGCGCTCATTGCGCTTGAAGGAGTAAAGAATCCAGACCAGATCGAATTGCTTCTCCCGCTGAGGATAGTGCAGGGCGGTGACGTCGACGAGGTAATCGAACTGTTCCTGATCGCGGAGAACCTGGAGCAACTCCGGAATCAGCGAAGAATCAACCACCATGAAATTCTGGCCCAAATAGCTGTTGGCTTCGATACCGGATCCGTAGTGCCCTTTGAGCCGCGTCACCATGGGCGAATCCCAAGGCGTGGGAACCGGAGCTGAGGGCTTGGCGGGTGCGGCGGGAGCGTGGGCCGCAGGTGGAGCGGAGGACTTCGGGGGCACGCCAGCCTTTTCCGAGGGGGATTGAAATGTGCCGGGAGCCGCTTCACCCGCCGCCGCTTTCGGCTCACCGGTCGGCGGCGGGGTAGGGGATTTGGTTTCCTCGGACATAGCTGCGAAGGCACAAACCTCGGACGCGGTCACGACACACAGGAGAACGTTAACTTCTAACAGCTTGCAAACAGGCTGTCAATCGTGGGGAGCGGGCCGTTCATTTCCTCTGATTCGCCTGGTAGGCTTCGATCAGATCGCGAATCCGTTGCGCCCCCGCTTTAGTGTGGCCGTGGCTAGTGATGGGATCGGCGCCGCCTGAGGAATCAATCCGAATCTCCGACCAAATCACCCCAGTAGTAATGTGCACGGATGCGACTTTGCCGATGGCGATGCTCTCCTCGTTGCTGCCAAAGAGGCGAGGCTTGATCCGGCTCACGTGTTGTGGCGTGACCGTGATTCGTGTGGGAAAAAGAAGATTTCCTCGAGTCAGGCGGCTGGCGACAAACGTCTCGGCCTGTGGAACTGGATCAGCCATGCGCAAACCAATCTAGATCCATTCCAGCGCACCCTTCTTCCAGATCCAGATGTAACCCACGACCAGGATGGCGAGGAAAATTAGCATTTCGACGAGTCCGAACGCCCCCAGGGCCTTGAATTTTACCGCCCAGGGAAAAAGAAAAATGGTCTCCACGTCGAATACCACGAACAGGATAGCGACAATATAGTAACGAACGGTATAACGGCCGCGGGAGTTGTCCACAGGATCGATGCCGCATTCGTAAGGCATCAATTTCGCCTTGCTGGGATTCTCCGGGCGGACCAACTTGGCCAGCAGCAGCGGCAGAGGAATCATGATTGCCACCACTGCGATGAAGATAAAGATGGGAACGTAGTTTTGCGGCATTAACTTCCCTCACGTCTTGCTGCCGAACACAGTTGACTCGTAATAGTAACTTCTGACCAGCCCTTGCTTCAAGGATCAGCGTTCAATCGGTGGCGGAACTGTTGAAAGAACTCGAGTGTCCGCTATCGCCCAAGACATAATCCGTCACCGCTGTTTTGTGATGCTACATCTTGGTCGGTCGCCTGACTGCTCGAGTGAAATGTGCGTGCGTGCGCACTCCTGATCTCTGGAAAGCCTTGTTGGGCACGGTTTTTGGCATTTTGTTGCAATTGTTTGCACTCATCAGATACGCCTTGACAGTGCTCTGTTACTGGTGACAAACTTCGACCCCGCTCTTTCCGCGCGAGGTTCGCAGCAAGGCGCAAACCCGCGTATGTCAGCCCTTCCAAGGAGATTCAGTTATGTCGATCCAGAAAGTCGCCACTCTGCTCGTAATTTTCACATTGGCCGCTGGCTTTGGATTCTCTCAATCAGCCCGGGCGCAAGTTGCCGCAGACAACCCTTCGCAAATGCTTTCGAACGCAGAAAACCTTGGTGCTGAGGATTTGTCCAAGCAGATCACGGTCACGGTTTGGTTGAAGCATCATAACCAGCCCGCATTCGATGAACTGGTTCGAGAGATGTATGACGCGAATTCTCCGAACTATCATCACTTCCTCACTCTAGAGCAATATCACGCGAACTTCGCGCCGACGGCCGGGGAAGCAGCCGCGGTCCGCGACTTCCTCACAGGCCGTAATTTAACTATCTCGTCCGTGGACAAAAATAACCACTACATATCTGCGCAGGGCCGTATCGCGGACGTTCAGGGTGCCTTCCAGGTTCAGATCAACCGCTTCAAGATCAATGGAGAGATCCATCGGGCGAACCTGACGGAGCCCGCTATCGAAGGGCCTGCCGCCACCGTGGTGGCTGCAGTGCAGGGATTAAACGACCTCCGCTACCAGTCTTATGCGCGACGACCGATCAATCCTGATACCGGTGGCCCCGCTAGGAGCATTCCACTCAAGTCTGCAGGCGGCGCGGGCTCAAATGGACTGTTTTTCACGGCAAACTGCCTCGGTGGCCCTGCGACCGAGACTTTCACCACCGCTGGCGGTGGTCCATCAGCCGTCTACTCGGGCAATACCTACGGTTCAGGCATTGCTTCCGTTCCACCCGGCGCTCCCCAGTGCGGCTATGATGCTGCCGACATGCAAGCCATTTACGGGTTGGATACGGTCTATGCCAACGGCTTTGCTGGCACAGGCCAAACCATCGTGATTGTCGATGCCTTCGGTTCGAATACGATTCTTGCTGACGCCAACACGTTTTCCAGACTTAACAAGCTGCCCCGGCTCACCTCTAAGAATTTCCAAATCGTCAAGCCCAATGGCACGGCGACCTGCACTGCTAAAAACGGCTGTATCGCAGGAAATTGGCAATTCGAAACCACTCTCGATGTGGAATCGGCGCACAGCATCGCTCCAGCTGCCAACATTCTCCTGGTGCTGGCTGCGGACAACTCGGGCACAAATCTCGATATCGCAAATCTGTTTGCAATCGACAATCTCGCGGGCAACGTAATTTCCAACAGTTTTGGACTTCCAGAGATAGTGTTTGTCGACCTTGCGCCGTCAGCGCTCGTAGTTGAAAACAACATCGCAATGACGGCCGCGGCTCTGGGCATTTCGCTGCAAGTTTCCACCGGCGATGCTGGTGACAACCTCGCCTTCGATAATGCGAATTTTGGCATTAACGCCAAGTCTCCTGGATTCGCTGCCAGTTCACCGTTTGCGACGGCCGTGGGTGGTACTAGCACGTTCTTAGGTGCGGACCACACCGTCAAGTTCCAGACGGGCTGGGGCCTCAACTTCGCTCGAATCGCGAACCCCAGCCCGAATCCTCCCGTCGTCCCACCTCTCGGTTTTGGCTTCAATGGCGGAGCCGGGGGAGGGCCTAGCACCGTCTTCGCCAAACCATCGTTCCAGAAGAACTTGCCGGGCAGTTTTCGCCAGACGCCAGATATCTCCATGGTTGCGGATCCACAGACCGGGATAGAGATCATCGTGACACCCGACAGCGTGCCGGGTCATCCGCAAGTCGTCACAGTGTTTGGAGGCACGAGTCTGTCTGCCCCCATGTTCTCGGCCATGTGGGTGCTTGCGAACCAGGCGGCCGGCGGCGGTCCTCTGGGACAGGCGGCACCTCTGCTCTATAGCCTGCCTCCTAGCGCCATCAACGACGTGCGCCAGATCGGTTCCCCAAATAACGTGACTGGGGTCATTTCAATTCCCAACACGCCACCAAAACCGCCCACTATTATTCACGAAAGTGCGAAGGCTCTGGCAGCGCCATCCGCATGCGCGGCTCCACCATGTACGCTGGGGGGTACGCAAAACTTTGTCAGCGCGCTCTTTCAAAGCTCTACCTCCACTCGTTGGGATGTGTTTGTCTTCGGGACAGACTCGTCCCTCACCACTGGTCCAGGGTGGGACAACGTGACGGGCTTGGGCACGCCGAATGGGTTAGCGTTCATCAATGCAGTCGTGGCAGCGTCAGCGGGCGGCGGTGCTGCGGCTACCCACTGAACTGCATCCTTTGAGATGATTATTGGGGTCGCCCGTCGGGTGGCCCCTCTTTTTTTCACCTCTGCCCAAGGGACCGCCTGGATTACCTCCACATCCCCGAATCCAACGGACGTTGTTTATAATCGGTTTTCCTGATTCAGCCGGAAACCCTCTTTGGGGATCGCAATCCGCGCAATAAAAGGAATTCCTTGGCACTCGACGACGATATTTATCAACTGCGGCGGCAAAAGCTGAAACAAATCGAAGCTCTCGGCCAACCGGCTTATCCCCGAAAGTATGATTTCACCCACACGATTCCTCAAATTCTGGTGGAGTACTCGGATAAAACCACGGAGCAATTGGAAAATCCGCGCGTGAATGTGAAAATCGCCGGGCGCATCATGGCCATCCGGTTGATGGGCAAGGCTGGATTCGCGCACCTGCAGCAAGGGGGACAAAGGCTGCAGATCTACATCAAGAAAGATGCCGTGGGCGACAAGGGTTTCGAGCTGTACAAATTGCTCGACCTTGGAGATCACATTGGGGTCGGCGGATATCTGTTCCGCACGCGCACCGGAGAACTGAGCCTGCATGTTGATGAGATTACGTTCCTCTCCAAGGACCTGCTGCCGCTGCCAGAAAAATGGCACGGCCTCACCGATGTTGAGCTGCGTTATCGCCAACGCTACGTTGATCTGGTCATGAATCCCGAGGTGCGGGAGGTCTTCCTCAAACGTAGCAAGCTGGTGCAGTCGCTGCGGCGGTCCATGGAGGCGCGCGGTTTCATTGAAGTTGAAACTCCCATGATGCAGCTCATTGCGGGCGGCGCTGTAGCACGACCTTTCAAAACTCATCACAACACGCTCGATATGGATCTCTATCTCCGCATCGCGCCGGAGCTTTATCTCAAGCGGCTTACTGTGGGCGGCCTGGACCGCGTCTACGAGATCAACCGTAATTTCCGCAATGAAGGCCTGGGCTGGCGGTGGAATCCTGAGTTCACCATGCTGGAGTTTTACCAGGCGTATACCGACTACCGCGGCGTGATGGACCTGACCCAGGAGATTATCGAACAGGCAGCGAAGGACGTAACCGGAGGAACAAAAACCAAATGGGGTGAGCATGAGATCGATTGGGCGGGCGCAAACTGGCGGCGGATGACCATGCGCGAGGCCATCATCCATTACTGGCCCGAAGCGGCCGGAACCAAACCCGAACTTTCAGACTTCGCCACGCAGGATTCGGTCAAGAACCTGGTGCAACGCTTCAACGCAGCTCACGCGCACGTTGCTTACGATCCGAAAGAGCCTCCAGGTAAAACTGTTGCCAACTTATTTGATGCAGTTGCGGAGGAACAACTGGTTCAGCCAACTATCATTTATGAGTTCCCTACTGCCGTCTCGCCACTGTCGAAGCAAAAACCCGATGAGCCCGACTGGACCGAACGCTGGGAGATTTTTGTCGGAAAGATGGAAATTGCCAATGGCTTCAGCGAGCTCAATGATCCTGAAGACCAGCGTCGCCGCTTCGAGCAACAACTAAAAGAACGCGAGCGCGGTAACGAGGAAGCCCATCAGATGGATGAGGACTATATCCGAGCACTTGCTTACGGCATGCCTCCCGCCGGAGGGGTGGGCGTCGGCGTGGACCGGCTGGCCATGCTGTTGACGGACTCGCACACCATCCGTGATGTGATCCTGTTTCCGCTGTTGAGGCCGGAAAAAGGAGCAAGCACAGAGGACGACCGGGACGTACAGAAGAAATAGACGACTTCGGAGCAGGACACTTGTCTTCTGTCTCTTATGTTTCGCATCGTCAGCGTCATCCCGACGCCCCCGCTTTCACCAGCGGGGCGAGGGATCTGGCGTGAGAACGGCAAGTGCCCGAGTCAGCTCCGCGCAAGATCCCTCACCCGGCTGAACTGCGCCGGGTCTCGGGATGACGCCTCTGAAAATCCCAAACCATGGTCCGCGCCAACCCAAGATTCGGTTAAACTCAGCCGCTGCCGAGCCTGTCCCCGGCGATTTGACCGCAAGTTTCGGATATCGGATAGATGATTGCGACGTTTGGGCGGAAGGTGTAGTCGAATATCTATGAGTTTCGACTTCGATTCTGCAACTCGCCGAAAGCTCGGATATCAGCTTATCGACCAGATCGACGCGTTTTTCTCTTCCCTACCCGATCGCGCGGTCCAGCTTCCCGCCACGCAGCGCACTTATGGACCGCTTCAGGATTCGCTTCCGGAAGCGGGGGAGGATGCAGCCAAGGTGCTGGATAAACTCTGCCGTGAAATGGTGGATCAGGGATTCCATGTGCCTAGCGCCAACTATTTTGGGTTGATGAATCCCACTCCCACCTACATGGGCGTGCTGGGGGAAGCGCTGGTCGCAGCGCTCAATCCACAACTGGCTACCCTGGCACGCTCGCAATTGGCGTCGAAGATCGAACTGGAAACCATTCAGTGGATCGGAGGACGTGTCGGCTGGCGCGGTCCGTTTAATGGAACTTTCACCAGCGGCGGCAATGAAGCTAATTTCAGCGGTCTCGCTCTGGCCTTGGCGGCAAAGTTTCCGAACTCGATTGATGATGGCGTGGCTTCAATCGGCGGTCAGCCGGTAGCCTATGCTTCGACCGAGGCGCACCACTCGCTCGACAAATCCGCCGGTCTGCTTGGTATCGGACGCAAGGCGCTAAGACGGATCGCTGTAGATGAAAACTTGCAACTTGATCCAGAGAAGCTTGAAGCGGCCATCCTGGCGGATCGAGCGGCCGGGAGAAAACCTTTCTGCGTGATCGCTACCGCCGGCACCACGAACTCTGGCGTTGTGGACGACCTTGTGGCTCTTTCAGAACTTTGTCGCCGCCACGATCTCTGGCTGCATGTGGATGGCGCATATGGCGCGGCAGTCATCTTCTCCGATCGACATCGAAAGTTGGTGAGTGGAATCGAGCTGGCAGACTCGATCACCATCGATCCGCACAAATGGCTGGCTGTGCCTTTCGCCGCAGGCGTTATTTTGACTTGCCATCCGGAAACGCTGGAGCGTGCCTTCGCGGTGAGGGCGCCTTACATGCCAAAGGCGGCGGAAGCGAACTTGCCGGACAATGCCCGCATCAGCACCCAATGGACGCGGCGGATGAACTCACTCAAGCTCTGGCTGACGTTGCAGGTTCACGGACGCAAGGCGTACGAGGAATTGATCGATCGTCAGCTGGCTCTAACCAAACAATTTGTGGAATGGGTCCGGGCTTCAGAGGCGTTTGAACTGGCGGCTCGGCCGACTTTGCCCATTGTCACCTTCCGGCTCAAATCGTTTGAGCTCAGCCCTCAGCACCTGGCCGCAGCTCATGGCAGCATCGTGGAAGAAGTCACCAGCGATGGGCAGCGCTGGATCTCGGAGACCACGGTGAACGGCCAAAGCGTTATCCGCATGATGGTCATTAGCTATCTGACCGAAGAGCGCCACCTGCAGGATTTGGAACTCGCTTTAACGACAGCGGCCCGCCATTTAGTCTCTCATGCCAGAGTAGGGTGATCAGGCTTGTTCCCGGTTGCCCGACAATACACTAGAAATGGTGCGGGCCCGCGCCTAGGCTTTTTCTCAGTCGGTCAACAGGCAGCGCTATCGTAGCGTCCCTCCAGCCTCCTAGGACGCTGGGTCGATAGCGCTCTGCCTCTCTAGGTTCTCTTCAAGGACGCGGAGTGTTGTTGCGCCCAGTTCCACGCGGTGGCGACGATTTGTTTAAGCGAACGCGTGGCTTTCCAATGAAGCAATGTCTCGGAGCGCCGAGGGTCGGCCACTAACTCTGCAGGGTCGCCTTGGCGTCGGGGTGCCGTACGGGTGGGGACAGTTTGGCCGGTTACTTTTTCAATGGTGGAGATAATCTCGCGCACGGAATGGCCTCGGCCCGTCCCCAAATTGAGCTTGGCCGAGCTTCCACCGGAAAGATATTCCAAGCCCAGAACGTGCGCTTCAGCCAAGTCATTCACGTGGATGTAATCGCGCACGCAGGTGCCATCGGGAGTGGGGTAATCATCTCCGTAGATCTCGAGTGCGGCGCGGTCTCCTCGAATGGCTTCGAAGGCGGATGGAATGAGATGAGTTTCGGGGGTGTGGTTCTCGCCGGCGCCTCCGTCTTCATCTGCGCCGGCGGCATTGAAGTAGCGGAAGCTCACGAAACGTAAGCCGTAGGCGTGGTCGTAGGCTTCGAGTGCCTGCTCCAAGGCGAGCTTGGTAATTCCGTAAGGATTCACTGGTGAGCGCGGCATGTCCTCGGTGATGGGGACCTTGCCGGGAATGCCGTAAACCGCGCAAGTGGACGAGAAAATAAACTTGCGCACGCTGGAATCCAGGACTGAGTGTAGGAGCGAAAGGCCGCCGAGCACGTTGTTCTGAAAATATTTTCTGGGATTAGTGACGGATTCGCCTACGTAAGCATGAGCGGCGAAGTGCATCACGGCATCCACCCGGCGCAGCACCGGCGTCAAGCTGGCTGAATCAGAAATGTCGGCCACGATCAGCTCAAAACCCTCAGCCAGCATTTTGTACCCAGTCGACAAGTTGTCATAAATGATAACTTCGTGACCGTGACGCCTTAGGACACGCGCCGCGTGACTGCCGATGTATCCCGCACCTCCTACGACTAGAACAGTCAAGCCAGTCCCTCCAACTTGTGTTTCTGAAGCATCCAGTCGGATTCTAGCAGAGGCTTTTCGCAGTGCAGGCTACGCGCTTTCAAGTCGCAAAAATTGGAGGGTCGAGTGCCAAGTCGCAGAAATGACTTCACGATTTGTAGCTGATACATTGGCCAAATGCAGAAAGACGCCCATCCGGAAAACAATGCTCAATCCGTGTTGCAAATGTCAGTGGATTTCGCTGGGACTTTCCTTTTCGCCGTCGAGGGCGCGACCGCGGCAGTGTTGAGCGAACTCGATTTCTTTGGAGTGATGGTATTAGGTTTCACGACCGCCTTGGTCGGCGGCGTTGTGCGTGACCTCTTAATCGGAGCGGTTCCTCCTCGGTCAATTCGTGATTGGCGCTTTCCAGTGGTAGCTTTCACAGGCGCTGGGGTCGTATTTTTCCTGCACCGTTACGTCGAGCGAATCCCGAGTCCAGTGATGGTCACGCTGGATGCAGCATGCTTGGGGTTGTTTGCAGTTGCTGGGGCGGAGAAGGCGCTGGCGTACCAGATCAATCCGTTCATTGCGACTCTGATGGGCACAATCACTGCGGTGGGAGGAGGGACGGTGCGCGACCTACTGCTGGCGCAGGTTCCAAGCGTTCTCCATTCCGATGTCTATGCGACTTGTGCCCTGCTGGGGTCGGTGGCCCTGGTAGTGAGCCGCGCGATGGGGTTGCACCGCACTCCGTCGGCCGTCCTGGGCGGGGTGGTTTGCTTTTTACTGCGCGTGGTCAGCGCCTGGCAACATTGGAGCTTACCGACAGCATTCACGACGTAACGGCGGCCAAGAGTAGCGCGTTGGCGGGATTTACGCTTGGGATGGACTCATTGGTTCGCCGTGAATATAGGGATCCTTCGACTCGCAAGCTCTCAGGTTTAACCTGGGAGCTTACTCGCTCAGGATGACAACGAGAAGAAACTTAGGTCTCTTCGCTTTCTCTCAGCTTGGCAATCACTCCAAAATCTTCGAGCGTGGTGGTGTCGCCCTTCACATCGCTGCCGCTGGCAAGCTCACGCAGCAGGCGGCGCATGATTTTTCCGCTGCGCGTCTTGGGCAGCATGTCGGTAAAACGGATATCGTCGGGGCGGGCCAGCGCGCCGATTTCTTTGGTTACCCAGCGTCGCAGTTCTTCTTTCAATTCCGGTGACGGCTTCTGGCCTTGCTCAAGCGTAACAAACGCCGAAATCGCCTGGCCCTTCAGTTCATCCGGACGGCCGACCACAGCGGCCTCGGCGACGGCATCGTGCGCCACCAAGGCGGATTCAACTTCCATGG
>Ga0210384_10009167_pt1 | contig 10243 bp, 9 predicted proteins | sample IncBWH2MmetaG_FD_160574 | JGI IMG/M metagenome (GOLD analysis project Ga0210384, IMG submission 160574) | Forest soil microbial communities from Barre Woods Harvard Forest LTER site, Petersham, Massachusetts, United States - Inc-BW-H-2-M | ecosystem: Environmental > Terrestrial > Soil >...
AAGCACCGACAATTCTTATATCGGGTCAATTCTTGACTGCGAACGTGAACTCGCCCCAAATGGAATTGCCATCGGCCGTTGCAGCCGTAACGTAAAAGATGTAAGGGCCAGGCGTCGTACCCCCGCTTCCTCCGGAATTACTTCCACCGCAATCGGCAAGTATAAAGGTTACCGCGAAGAGCAAACAGGCGGCGGCAATCCATTTTTTCTTTTCCCTGCGGAAACCAACGACGAATACGCCGGAAAGCGTAAGCCCACTCAGCGGCAGCCAAAGGCCGTTGGCCCAGTGCGAACGTTTCTCAAAACGCGGAGGGTATAGTGAGCCGGAACCTCCTGTCGTGTAAACCACCAAAGTTGCGGTCGCACTTCCGCCGTTGGCTAGATTCACAACGGAAGGACTGACGGAGCACGTGGGCGGATCCACGACAGGTGGTGGAGGCGGGGGCGGGGGAGCATCGGGAGGCGGTGGAAGGGGAGGAGCGAACGCGCAGCTAAGAGACGCTTGGCCAGTGTAAGTGGTGTTCGAGAGGGGCGATACCGTAACTGTCGAAGTAAATGATCGCCCGGCCGGGATGAATACGCTGCTCGGGTTCACCGCTACGGTAAAAGGCGTGGGACCCACCGAAACGTTTAGAGTCGCATTGACCGTCAAATTGCAGGTAGCTGAGTAGCCGGAGCCGCTGCACGCTCCTCCCCAAAAGGCCGGGCTGTTGCCATTAGAGAGTGTGGTTTGAGTCCCCGGGTAGTAGGAAAAGTTTCCGGTGCTTCCATTTCCGTTTGGGAACAGGGTGTTAGAAGCAATAGCGTTCGTCGCCGCGACGTCGGCAACGAAACACCCGGGCTCCGAATTAGCATAGTAGAAACAATTCCCATACCCCGTGATAAAGACTGTATCCACTGGTAATGTGTCGCTCAAGATTGTAACGAAACCGTCGCTGGCCCCGCCCTGATAGGTTTGCCCATGTGGCAAGGGGCTTACGATCGGAAAGTTTGACGAACTGGTATTCCCAGCCAAGTAGATGGCCTCTTGAAACGGTTGGGGTTGAGGCACAGACGGATCGACATAAATTGCTCCAATGGCAGCGTTCGCGCTCGAACCACCTATGCTGTTTTCGGTGCCGCTGCCCCCGAGGTAGCTCGAATAAAGCAACGGTGGCCCAGGTGTCCCCACGATCTTGAATGCGGTTATGAACGCATCGGCGCTCCCTCCGTTGGTGGACTGAAATGGAGCTTCCAAGGCGGGGCCGGTCGGGAAATCGGTCGAATCGGTTCTGCCTGTCACATACACATTGCCCAAATAGTCTGTCGCAACCCCCGTCCCTTCATCGTCGCCACTGCCGCCCAAGAAAGTCGAATAGCTAAGCACGGGGTTACCCGTGCACGTGGATCCTGATGCTCCCGATGTTAGGTTCAACAGGAAGACATCGTGCTGCCCACCGTTGCAGTTGCCATCCGTGCCACATTTCGGTTGAAATGTGCCCGCCGTGGTAGGAAAATCAGGAGAAAGAGTTTTTCCGGCGATCCAGTATTGGCAACTTTCGGATTGCTCAGTCGGCCCACGCTCAGCGATTGCGGAGGCCTCATCGGCGCCGCTGCCCCCGAGGAAGGTGGCCCACTCCAAGTATGTGTCGAATAGGCCGTCCCAGAATATCGAGGCCACAAAAGCGTCATCCAGCCCTCCGTTGCAATTGCCGTCACTGCCGCATTTGGTTTGAGGGGCGCCTGGTGTTATCGGAAAATCGGGAGAAGCGGTATAGCCAGTTACGACAAGACTAACATCAGGAGCCGTCATTGCTGTGATGTGATCATTCTTGCTTCCGCCCAAATACGTGGATCCCATGAACTTCCCGCCGGCCAGGTCTACGTAGGTAAGAAAGCCATCTTCGCCTCCCTTATTGACAGATTGATAAGCGTTGACGGTTGGAAAGTCTGTCGAAAATGTCCCCCCTGCAACCCAGACCGCATCGGTGAAGTTTAGGATCGCGGTTGCGGTATCACTACCGCTTCCGCCGAGATAGGTCGAATAAAGCAGGTCAAGGCTAAGGCCGTCCAGCTCCGCCACAAAGGCATCCTGTGCCCCACCCCCGTACGTGCCCTGCGCCGCGTGGGCCGGAATCGGGAAATCCGTGGATGACGTTACCCCGGCTACATAAATGCCCGGGGAGCCAGCGCTACAACTGATCGCCGTTGCCTCATCGTCTTGACTACCGCCCAGATAAACTGACCCGTATAAGACCCAGCTAGCCCCTCCTTGCATTAGTTGGCTAACAAACGCATCGTAGCCGCCGGCTAGCTTCAATTGTTGTCCGGAGCCGCTCTGAAAAGCTACAGGGAAATTAATCGAGTTCGTTCTTCCCGTGACGCAAATGTCGCCACCACATGCAGTCATGGCCTCAATATCGTCCTCGCCGCTGCCGCCGAAATAGGTCGAAAACGCGAGTGATGGATCAACAATCAACTGCCGCGTGGAATCGTAGCCTCCGAGTTTGAATGTAATCCGTCCGTGCCTGCCGATAGCAAACTTTGCATCGACGGGATGCCGCACTCCCGTTGTTGCTTGATATGCGACCGGCTTGTGCAAGTGAATCTCGCCAATATCGGTCGTCAACACCAAATCCCCAGCTCCGTCCACCCTCATCCGACTTGCGCCGTCGAAATGAAGCGCAATCTTATGAGCGTCGGATTGCGGGGCGATCCCGAAATCAAACTCCAGTTCTCGTTGCGAATCGTGAAACAGCAGGTCGATTCCTGGATACACCTCGCGATATGACACCTGGGAGAACTGAGGGACATTCCTGTGCCACTTGCTCGGATCATTTCCCAGAAAGTAGCTGCTCTTCCCTGGCAACTCTCCATCCGCGGCCATCTCCGGAGCAGGTCTGGCGCCGAGCAACTTCATGCGCAGAGCGGTAATTGACGGACCTGCCGAATGCACTGGAAGGCCCTTTTGCTTTGTAATTGCGGCAGACGATCCCGCGCGAAAAGCCATAACAGCCCCTGAATCTGTTAGAAAGAGCGTGTAACCGTGGCGGCGAGAAAAATACCTTACCTGCGGATCGGTCTGACCCTGATTCGGCTCGAAGTAAGCCGGCAGCGCCCCGAAACCCTGTCGGACGTGAGACCGCCGACTGGGAGTCAGAACCGGTGCAGAGCCCGGCGATTCATCGGCCAGGGTTCGCTGCGAAGAGCCGCGACACGGGGCAACCGCTGTACCCAAGCATAGACAAGCGGCAAAAAACCTGGCACGCGATGACTGCAGACTCGGAGATGCCCAGAACATTCCTCGTCCTCCCATCCAACACAGACTTCTTGCCGCCCACCTTAACACGAACGCCAACTTACTCCCTCGTTACAACACCTTGTTCGAACATTAGTTGCGGGCTGTTTTCAAGAATCTGTGACAGCTCGCCGCATCTGCGTCCTTTCCTCTGTGTCCTTTCCATGTTGACAAACGCTCACGGGAGATCCATATTAGAGGTTCTATTCGATTCCCATCTAGGAGATAAAAGAAACTTGCGCCTGAATATCCTCTTGCCGGTGACCCTTTTGATGTTGGTGGGAATTCCTGCGTACGCTTACGGTGATCCAAGCGGCGGTGCCTTATTCCAAATCCTAATGCCAACCTTGGCCGCTATCTGGGCTATGTGGATGATTTTCGCCAATCACGTTCGTAAGAGTGTGCGCATTCTCCTGCGCAAATTGAGAGGATCGGAGCCCGCGGAGCCAAACGTGGAGTGATCGGCAACTTTCGGATCTCAACCAGGCAGCGATAAACCTTATTTCCCGCTACATCAACTTGACGTACCGCTCGTCCCAAGCATAACCCTTACCTTGAATGAGCTCACCCCATGCTGATTCTACGTTTGCTTTCTGATTCGCGGAAAGCAGAAAGTGGTTTCGTTTATGCCCAGCAACGCTGACAGCGTGTTCTTCGACCCGGCTCCGCACACTCTCGAAATCGTCTAAGCCCAGTTCGCCATACAAACGAGCCATTTGCTGGGTCGGATCGGCGACTAAATCCTCGTAGCGTACGCTCGCCGCAAAAGACCGGGGTGGCAATTGACGGAGACCTTCCGCGATTGCTTCATCGTGCAGCAAATAGGCTGCAAGCACAAATGACTCTATGCTCTCCAAAGAAATGGATTCCAAGGCATACAAGTCAGTCAGCGTCTGCCAAAGTCTAAGGTTCGAGGCAAACACTTCGTAGGGATTGCGCTCGATGATCACATAACGCGCCTCGGGGAACAGCGAAGGCAACGCTGGTAACCGGAATCCGTGAGGCGGTGACTTGAGTACCATCGGTTTATTTTGTTGGACAGTGAGCAAACGCAAGAAGTACGCGAGTGCGGCCCCCCAACGATGTTGGTGCTCCTTGGAGCGCTCTCGCGGATCAAGGAGCGACTGAGGATTGCACATCAGAGAAGGTAAAAGCAGTGCTTCATAGGGCGAGGGCGCACCGAGAGCGAGCAGCGCGAATTCATCTTCCTGAGGTGAGGACCATGAATAACTCATGTTGTCCATTGCTCGTCGAACCAGCCGTTGCTTCGTTTGCTTGCGAACCAGTGACTCAGTAAGCAAAAAGTGCACTGGGTTCATACAGGCATACGTGCTGGGGAAACCGAATCGCGGGTCACGGCAGAAAAATTCATGTAGAAGCGTAGTGCCGGAGCGCCAAAATCCCAGAATAAAAATCGGGGCGAGCGGATCAGCTGTTTTGATCGCCTCCGCGTGGCTTGCGTGTTGAAGCCGTAGGAGAATCGATGAACTGACGCCAGTCACCCAGTATGAGAGATTAGTGCGCCAGGTCAAACGAACACCTGCGGCCTCAATTTTCGGCAAGAAGCGCTGCCACGCCGGGCGAGTTAACCGCAAGCGGTGGGTCATTCTGTCTGTTGGTCGGTGGCTCTACGGTTTCGGAACAGGTCGCTGATTGACCTCTCTCATTTTATCGAGTAGTGCAATACGCATACGTGCCGCAACATCGCGGTCGGAGTCGACGAGGTCATTCTGCTCATACTGATCGGTCCTGTATCGGTAAAGCGATTCCCTTTGTGCGTCTAGATAGTCAACATACTTGAACTCGTTATCAATGATTGCCACCGTACCTTTCGAGACTTGGTCAAAGACTCGATTACGCTCTAAGTTCATACTGTAGACAAACCGCTTAGGCAATTCCCTGCCCTCCAACGCGGGCCTGAGCGACACTCCGTCGCTCCAACTTGGCAGCGGTATGCCCAAGAGATCCAGGACGGTGGGAAGTAAATCCGCTTGTTGCGCAACCTGGCCAATACGGGCGCCTTCCTTTTGCCCGGGGAGATGGACTAGCAGCGGAATGTGAACCAGACCGTTAAACAGATACGGGCCTGTGTGCATCATCCAATTGTGCTCGAAGGATTCGCCATGATCCGCCGTCACGATGACGATCGAGCGATCTAGCCTACCGGTTCGGTCGAGCCAGTCAAGGTAGTCTCCCACTGCGTCGTCCGCATAAAGAATCATCTCGTCATAGCGCGCCTGCAAATCGGCGATGGTCGCGCCGTGTGGAAGCATCATGCCCCGAAAACCAATGTAGTCGTATACGTGCGTTAACTTGTTCGACGACAAGAAGCGCATTCGAAATGGAGGCGGCGCCAAGTATGGATCATGCGGGGGGAAAACATGCGTCCATACAAAACGTGGTTGTGCGATATCGTGGCGTTCAAGTAAGGATCGCGCCCTATCAAAGACCGGTTCGGCGGGATATGGGTAGGAGTTGCCCCAGACCAAAGAGTCTAAGTAAAACCTAATGCCCGCCAGACTCTGGAGCAACGACGCAAAGAGGGTGTACTGAGCGTTGGTACCGACGAGATTGGTAAGCCGCAGCCAAGGCCCAGATCCATCGATAGGTGCAGCGAATTCTGCCGCATCGTAGCTTTTGAGCGTCCTGTGGCGGACCGGCGTTGCAAGATAATTCGAAGAAATCATCGCGGTGTAGTACCCACGTTGACGCAACACTGAGGCGATCGTCTCGCCCTCAGCCTGAACACTGACAAAGCCGCCTGCTTGAAACACGCGGTGTGTCCAAGGTAGTTGACCGGTCTCAATGGACGTCGTGGTCGGCGTCGTGAAGTTGCAAAAAAATAGTCGAATGTATAGGCTCGACGGGCAAATTTCTGCAAGTTTGGCGTTGTCGGGCGTGAGTACCCATAAAGAGATAGATCGTCAGCCCTCGCAGCATCAATTGAGATCAAGTAAACGTCGGGCGAATCCGCAGCAGCCACTGCCCTACCCTGATGCGCGTAGTCACGAAATAGATATACACCGTGCATCCACAAGAACAAGAAGGCGACCAACCCGAGAAAAATATGGGCCCAAGCAACAGGCACCAGCCTAGTGCGGCAGAATTCCTGCAACCTAGGTAGCTTGACTAAACAAAGACCACCAACAGAGCCTCCGATCAAAAACAAGCTCACAAGTACCCAACCAACCAACTCTGGATGCCAACCTGAAAAAAACTCCAGCCGCATGGCACCGAAAATGTCCAGCACTAAGTAAGAGAGGGGAATTCCGAGTCCCAGGTACCAGCATAACGCTATACCGTATTGCCTTTTCGAGGAACCTAGGGCAACCTCAGTGAGCTTTACACTCGCCAGCACAAGTAACCACCACGCCGCTGCGAATCCCAACAGCGCAATCAGTGCGACACCGACGTCCAACGCAATCTCTCGGTAGCTCATGTAAAGCGATAGACTGTCGACTTTCTCAAGGCTCTCGACTTCCAGACTCAGACAAATAATGGCGATCATGCTGGTCAGCGCTAGTCCAGGACGGAGCTGGGCGGCAAGGGACTTATCGGACTCAATTTGTACTGGCGATTCGATTAACAAGGATTCTCCTAAGCTACCGCGATGTCGCCGAAAGTCGCTATCCGGCATCGATATTTTGCTTTGATCTTGCTCAAGAATGATACGCGCAGGCGGAAGTAATCGATACTCGATAGTCACCGTCTCGACGTCAGCTATGCGCTCACCACGCGGCCCCGCAATACATTATTGCAAGACCTGTTTTCAGCCAGGGGTCGTGATACTTTATGTCACTGACGGGGGACATTTCAAGCACTTTGCTTGCCGACCCCACTTATTCGTCGTCGATGCGAAGGACATTCCTTCCGTGATGCTTGCGACGCGAGCTGTGTTTGTCGCTCGGAACCTCAATCATTTAGTGTATAGATTATGTTACCAAATGCAAAAGCGCTGTTAAGAAGGGCCGTGAGCAAGGTAGCCGACTACGTCCTGGATGCCGACGCCAAGAATCTTCACCGGGCGATGAGGAGAAAAGCTAGGGAGGAAACACTCTGTTTCGTCGAAGAACATATGGCCGACACGAAGTCCTTTAGTGATAAATTCGAGCTTCTGGAGGCTGCCTTGGGTTGCGTAAGCCTTAACGCAGGCCTATTTTGCGAGTTCGGCGTGTACAGTGGCGCGACCATAAACTTCATTGCGACCCGTGTTCGGAAAACAGTTTACGGGTTTGATTCCTTCGAAGGTTTGCCCGAGGACTGGCAGCCCGGCGTGGAAAAGGGCACATTCCGAATGAATGCACTCCCCCGGGTTCGAAAGAACGTCACGCTGATAAAAGGTTGGTTCAACGTGAGCGTCCCCGCGTTCGCCCTTGAACACCCGGACAATTGCTCGTTCTTGCACATCGACTGTGACCTCTATTCGTCAACGAGAACTGTCTTCGAAGTTTTCGGGGATCGAATTGTGAAAGGTACTGTTCTTGTGTTTGACGAATTCTTTAATTACCCAGGCTGGAAAAAGGGAGAATTTCTCGCGTTTCAAGAGTTCGTCTCCGCACGGCACTTGAAATTTGAATACCTAGGATATGTAATGGCGAACGAGCAGGTGGCGGTGCGAATTACGGGCACCGAGGCCGAATAAGTTTCAGGGTTTTTCCGAAACGCGCCATTACACGCGGGTGTAAACCAGAGAGCCCCCTGGAACCCTGTAGAGTGTTTTGCCTTGCCCTGCAAATTCGTGCAACCACTGGGATACACCATTGAATCCGACTCTTCCATAGTCGTGCCAAGCGATTACGCTTCCGGGTTTACAACATGGGCTGGCACGGAGTGTATCGTTACGGACATAGTCGTAACTGTGGGCTCCGTCAATGAAGAGGAGATCAATCTTCCCCAGAAACGGCGAAAAGTCAAAGGTCGCGCTGTCTCCATAGAGGCAGTGAATCCTCTTGGCCTCAGGTTTGCCCTCGAAGACCATATGTTTTGTTCCCTCATGATCGAGGACGATATTCTGGTCCATTTCCGTCACAGCCAATAACGGCACGGCCTTGGGAGGTAGATCGAGAGTGTAAACTTCGGCGTTGGGGGCATTGCCCGCCCAATGCAAAGCCCCTCCCCCGTGATAGGTTCCAATTTCGAGAATCGTCTTCGGCTTGAGTATCTGGCACAACATGCACATCGAAACCAGATCGGTGGCGTAAGACGCCGTCGGCCGGAACCACTCCTTCGCAGCACTGGCGTAGAGAACTATAGGAATCTGCTCGGTCTCAAACACTTCCCAGACGGCTTTCTGCAAAAATCCGTCCTTGGGAAAGCTGCATTATAAAGAAACCTGCATTCGCCAACATAGTAAGCGGCTTGCTGGGGCTCACTCAGGGCGAGCAAAGACTCCACGTTCCCGCCGAGAAACATATTGCGCAGAACAATGCCAATTTCACGAACTCTCATTCTGGCCCTCGGTAAAGCTCACTACCATACCACAATGTTGGATTGCGCCAATACCAGGAGACTGTGTCGGTCGAGACGCAAAAGGGTCTCTTAATAGCAATTCCGTGGGAGCACCTAAGAGAGCCCGCCGCCTCTGCTCGGAATTCATTACACAGCTCATGAATCTTGGTTGCGGCTGCACGTTGGCAATAACGGAGGCATTAACTAACGATAAACTCAAGAGCGATCGGGCCATGGCAACTTAAGAGTTTCCTGCTTAGGCGAGCTATAATTGCGAGGAGTCCATCGGCTGTCATGAAATCGCTCTGTTTGAGGTCTCCCTCCGAAGCCGAGAAAGCTGAGGTAAGCTCGATGCAATGGAACGTCAGTAAGAGGTCAAGCATTCTGTGTTGCGCGTTTTTTTTGACCATCACGATTCTGGTTTCAGGCCAAACGCCGCCTGATAGCTCTCCCATTCCGGCAAGCTACTTTGGGATGCACTACGGAGACCGTACGCCTTCGGTCCGCTTTGGCGGTCGAAGACTCACTTTGAGTTGGACTTGGGTGCAGAAGAATCGCGGGGAATGGGACTATCGGAGAACCGATTCCCTGGTGCAAGAAACTCTGAAAGAAAAAGATGTCGACGTAATCGGTGGATTGGCGTTCAGTCCTAGTTGGGCCTCCTCTAAGCCAAACGAAGACTGCCCGGTGGGCCATGGAGCATGTTGGGAGCCAGCGAATCTCCAAGACTGGCGCGAGTATGTCAAGGCAATGGGCAATCGATACAAGGGTCAGGTTCATTACTGGGAGATTTGGAACGAGCCCAGCGAAGGAGCCTTCTACCGGAGCAACGTAGCGGCATTGGTGACTTTGACCAAGGCCGCATACGAGGAACTCAAAAGGATTGATCCAGGAAACCAGATCATCTCACCATCCCCGGTGGGCGCCCCCGGGTTCACTTGGATGGACGAGTTCCTACGGAGAGGCGGGGGAGATTACGTCGACATTGTCGGATTTCATTTCTACTTTGCGCCTTCCCCTCCAGAAAGCGTATTCGGCGAGGTTGCGGCGGTCCGCGCGATCATGGCGAAAAATGGGGTAAGAAAACCGTTGTGGAACGATGAGTTTGGCTGGGGCGGCCAGAAACTAGACGACCGGACGGCTGTCGCGTATATAGGGCGCGCAATGATTCTTAGCTACGCGGCAGGAACTTCCAGGGCTTATTGGTATCTGTGGGGTGATCCCAAGGTCCCGCTTCCGCTCGTTCAGGCGGACGGAGTGACTCCGACACCAGCAGGAAAGGCGTTTGGCGTCTTACAGGAGTGGCTAGTCGGGGCAGTGCTGAAGTCGTGCACGTCAACTGACATCCCGCAGGCCTGGCACGCTTCCCATGCCCCGTGGACGTGCGATATCCAACGCGGTAACGCGACAAGCAAAATTATCTGGAACCCCGACGGCCCTGCCGGCATGGACATTCCAACTTCCTGGCACGTGAACCGGGCTCGAAATCTTGAGGGAGATGTCTCACTTATTCCTCCG
>Ga0210384_10009171_pt1 | contig 10239 bp, 10 predicted proteins | sample IncBWH2MmetaG_FD_160574 | JGI IMG/M metagenome (GOLD analysis project Ga0210384, IMG submission 160574) | Forest soil microbial communities from Barre Woods Harvard Forest LTER site, Petersham, Massachusetts, United States - Inc-BW-H-2-M | ecosystem: Environmental > Terrestrial > Soil >...
GTGCGCGGCCTTGGCCTCCTGCAGCACGGTGTCCCAGCCCGACTCGACCACCGGTGACAGGCCGATGACGTCCACCTTCTGCGCGATGAACGAGCGGATCGCCTTGATCTGGTTCTCCTGCTTCTGCTGCGCATCCGAGAACTTCAGCTCGATGCCCGCGTCCTTGGCCGCGCTCTTGATGGAGTCGGTGTTGGCCGTGCGCCAGGCGCTCTCGGCGCCCACCTGCGCGAACCCCAGCACGATCTTCTTCTGCGCGAGCGCGATCGAAGGGGTGGCGAAGGTCGCGGCCACGAGGGTCGCGGCCAGGACCGCGCGTCGTTGGATGGTCATGATTCGTGTCTCCTGTCGTTCGTTAGCCGCCTTGGACGAAGGCGGTCCCTGACGATGTCGTGCACTGCCAGTGGCCCGCATGCTAGGCAGCCGAGCGATATCAGGCAAATCGTTTTCTGGCGCGCAGCCATGTCATTTTCGATATCCTCATTCTCGAAAGCACGGGCCTGCCGCCGCGCGGCCAGAATACCCAGGGTGAACACCTACGACATCAGCACCGACCCGAGCCGGCTGCAGCTCGACGCCATCCACGCCTACCTGACCCGCAGCTACTGGTCGCCTGGCGTGCCCAGGGAGATCGTCGCGCGGGCGGCCGCCAATTCAATGTGCTTCGGGATCTACCACGGCGACGCCCAGGTGGGCTTCGCGCGCGTGATCACCGACAAGGCCACCTTCGCCTACCTGGCGGACGTCTATGTGCTGGAGGCGCACCGCGGGCAGGGCTTGTCCAAGCGTCTTGTCGAGCACATCCTGGCGCATCCCGACCTGCAGGGGCTGCGGCGCTTCATGCTGGCCACGGCCGACGCGCACGGCCTGTACGCGCAGTTCGACTTCAAGGTCGTGGCATCGCCGGAACGGATGATGGAGATCCGCGATCCCGATCCGTACCGGTCAGGCCGGCTCGCATAGACTGCGCCTCTCGACGCCTTCCCGACCCGCCATGTCCCACGATGCCCCCCGCGACCAGCTCGCCAGCGCCCTCGGCCGCGACGCCGACCACGTGGTCATGGAGCGCGGCTGGTCGCTCGCCTTCGTCGGCGTCGACGGCCAGGTGCGCCTGCTGCAGTTCCGCCTCAGCAAGAAGGGATTCGACGCCGACCGTGCCGCCGACGACGCGGCCTTCGCGACGATGCTGGACGAGTTCGCCGCGGTCGTCGAGCGCCTGCTCGCCGCCCGCTGGGGCGGCATCGCGATGCGCGCCGCGTTCGACGGCGAGGGCGAGCTGGTCGAGCGGCTCTACAAGGTGGGTCACCTGGCCCGCTGCGACGCCGTCGACCCGGTGAGCCCGGCGGGCCGGCTAGTGAAGGAGGGCGAGGTGGTGGATGCGCGCGAGCTGCTGGTGCGCGCGTCGGCGCGGCTGGTGGAGAACTGGGGCGTGTTCGAGCGCGCGGCCGCGCCGGGCGACGGGGCGCACGCGCACGAGGCGCGCGTCCGCCACTGGATCGAGGGCACGCAGGGCTGAGTCAGAAGGTGCCGGGGTAGGCGCCGCCATCGATCAGCACGTTCTGTCCCGTGATGTAGGCCGCCTGCACGCTGCAGAGGAACGCACAGGTCGCCCCGAACTCCGCGGCCTCGCCGAAGCGCCCGGCCGGGATGGCCGCGCGACGCTGCCTCGCGACCTCCTCGACATCCACGCCCGCCTTCGCCGCCCGCGGCGCGAACGAGCTCAGCAGCCTGTCGGTGGCGAACGCGCCGGGCAGCAGGTTGTTGATCGTGACGCCCTGGCCGGCGACCTCGCGCGCGACGCCCGCCACGAAGCCGGTCAGCCCCGACCGCGCGCCGTTGGACAGGCTCAGCGACGAGATCGGCGACTTCACCGACGAGCTCGTGATGTTGACGATGCGCCCCCAACCCCGCCCGGCCATGCCGTCCACCGTGGCCTGGATCAGCGCGATGGGCGTGAGCATGTTGGCCTCGACGGCCTTCAGCCAGGCCGCACGGTCGAAGTCGCGGAAGTCGCCGGCGGGCGGGCCGCCGGCGTTGGTGACGACGATGTCGTAGGCGGCGGGCTGCCGCCAGCGGAGGTGGCGGGCGGCGTCGAGCGCCTGCGCGCGGCCGGCCTCGGTGGTGATGTCGGCGGCGATCTCGATCACGGTCGCGCCGGTCTCCTGCCGGATGGCCGCGGCCGTGGCGGCCAGCGTGTCCGCCGTGCGCGCCACGAGGACGAGGTCGACGCCCTCGCGCGCGAGCGCCAGCGCGCAGCCGCGCCCGAGGCCCTTGCTCGACGCGCACACCAGGGCGGCCTTGCCGCGAAGTCCGCGGTCCATGCCATTTCCTTGCGAGAGGGGAGCGCGCATCGTACGGCGCCTCGATTACCTCCCAGGTAGTTGAGGCGATTCAGCCCCGCGCCGACCATGAGGCCTCGTTCAACGCCCGAGTTCCACCATGACTCCTCACCCCGCCCGACGCGCCGTCCTGCTCGGCACGGCCGGCCTGCTGGCCCTCCCGGCGCTCGCGTCGACCCTCTCCACAAAGGACAACACCATGACCACCACGACCTTCACCGCCATGCCCGCGCCCGCCTGGCTCCTCGCCTTCTGGAAGGAGATCGATGACAAGACCTGGGGCGGCGGCTTCGACTGCTTCGCCGACGACGCCGTCTGCCACCTGGGCGTGGCCGACTGGCACGGCAAGGAGACGATCCGAGCCAACCTGCGCCAGTTCGTGGACAAGCGGATGACCACCCACCACGACGTCGTCGAGTACCTGGACAGCCCGCGCCTGAAGGTGTTCCGCGGCTTCGTCACGATGGTGTTCGACGACAAGGCGATCGCCACGGTCAAGCCGACGATGCAGCACTTCTTCCACATGGACGAGAAGGATCCGACCAAGGTGAAGGCCTGGTACGGCTCGGTCGGCCCGACCGGGTTCTGAGACTGATCGGATGAATCGGCGCGCGATGGCGATACTGCGTCATCGCGCGCCGTCCTTCGCATGAACCCATGACCGACCACAAGACCGTCCCCAGTCCGGTGGGCACGCTGCTGCGCCAGTGGCGCGCCACGCGCGGCCGCAGCCAGCTGGAGCTGGCGATGGACCTGGGCGTGTCGCAGCGCCACGTGAGCTTCGTCGAAAGCGGCCGCTCCACGCCCAGCCGCGCGCTGCTGCTGGCCCTGGCCAATACGCTGGACGTGCCCCTGCGCGACCGCAACGCGCTGCTGCTGGCCGCCGGCTACGCGCCGATGTACGCCGAGCCGGCCTGGGACGCGGCCGAGATGCGCGTGGTGCACCGCGCGCTGGAGCGCATGCTCACGCAGCATGAGCCCTATCCGGCGCTGGTGATGGACAGGCACTGGAACGTGCTGATGACCAACGATGCGGCGCCGCGCTTCTTCGGGCAGTTCATCGACCTGGGCCGTTTCCCGCGCCCGCGCAACCTGCTGCGCCTGATGTTCGACCCGCAGGGCCTGCGGCCCTTCGTCGCGAATTGGGAGGAGGTGGCCGCGAGCCTGTTTCAGCGCATTCACCGTGAAGCGGTGGGTGGCGTGCTCGACGGCGCGATGCGCGCGTTGGTCGACGAGCTGCTGGCGTTTCCCGGCGTCTCGTCGGCGTGGCGCGCCGTGGAGGCGGCCGGCAACTCGCCCGTCGTGACTATCGTATTCGTCAAGGACGGCCGCCGATCGGCCTGGTTCTCGATGGTGAGTACCGTGGGCACGCCGCAGACGGTGTCGGCTCAGGAACTGCGCGTGGAGTGCATGTTCCCGGCCGACGACGAGCCGGCCGGGGCGGGGGGGCAGGCCGGCACGCGCGCGTGCCGTGCGACCTCACGTGCCAGGTCGACCACGAAGCCCGTGAGCCCCGAGCGCGCGCCGTCGAGCGAGGCCGGCACGGCGATGCCCACGCCGCCGTAGCCGGCGCTCTCGCGGACCTCCGCGCCCTTGACGCCCGCGACGTCGAAATGCGGCCCGATTCGGTTCATGTCGCGATGCTCTCGAGATACGGGCGCATCACGTTGGCCACGCGGTCCACGGTCGCGCAGCGCCAGAGCGCGTCCATCTGCAGCTTGCCCTGAGACCAGGCGTCGCGCAGCGCCTCGAGGGCGACATCGAGGCCGATCTTGTTGCGGTACTTGAAGCAGTCGGCGAGCGTCTTCTCGGCGCTGAAGACGGGCACCTTCACGCCGTCGATCAGCACGCGCTCGATCCCCTCGGTCATCGCCGCGCCGGACATGCGTACCGCCCGCAGCGCGGGCTGGTCCAGGCGCGGCGTGGGGAAGTGGTGCGGGATCGCCAGCCAGACCTCGAAAGGCGCCTGCGTGCCGATGCCGTGCACCCGCGGCGCCGACAGCAGGCAGACGACGCCCTGCGGCACGCGCAGGCTCACCTCGGCCAGCGAGCGGTGCTCGCTGAGCGCCCGGCCCGGCAGGCTGTACACGCCGCGGGCGACGCGTTCGAGCTTGTCGGCGGCGACCCGCCGGGTCAGGACGACCGTCGGCAGGGATCGCTCGGCCAGGTCGCGGGCACGCAGGAGCGGACGCTTCTTCGCGAGCGAGAGGACGGCTTGCTCGTGGCGGGAGCTGGGTGCGGTGGTCACGCCGGCAGTTTGTTGCAATTGCTATGCACTTATCAATGACTGCAGAGGTGTTGCAACAGTGCGCGAGGTTTGCGCGAAATGCCATGCCGAGAGCGTCGACGGCCACGCTCGTTCGGGAGTTCCGGCGCGATACCTGCTGGCCTTTGCCGAGGCTCGAAGGACTGCAATCGCCCTGCAAAGCGGTAGTCACCGAACGCGATCTACTCCCTCGGTATTGATGCATCGCCCTGACTGCGCCAATAGGCGTTGGGCACCTATCGAATCGGCTTCTCCTGCGCTGACTAAGCGGTCGTCTGCCGCTTTATCGGCGCCAACGTCCTGGGTTTACTGACAGCCTTTGCCGGCTTTCCAAACTAGACCGGGACGCGGGCTCAAAAGTCAAGTATCTGGTTGCGTTCAACGGAAAGCTTCACAATAGGTGCCTATGGACCTCAAAAAAGCTTGCGCCCTCGCTGTTGAAAATGTTTACAAAGAAGGCCTGACGGATATATTTCCACGTCCGTTTGAGGTCGATCTACTCAAAAATCCGCTCTTCTCTGAAGAAACGAGAAGGATGGTTGAAACGCGAATCAAGTCGAATTCTCTTGCTGGCTTGAAGGTCTATCCAATACAGCACGTCTTGTATCCGAAGAAGGATCCGTTCGATTTCCGAAGGGCGGCTCTTATGCAGCCTACGGATACGATAACATTCTTGGCCCTCGTATTGACCATCGCCGATGATATCGAGCGACATCGACCGCAACCATCTAAGAATCGCATATTCTCGTATCGCTTCAAGCCGCGCGATGGCTTATTGTTCAATCCGGAATATAACTTCACAGCATTTGAGCAATACGTAATTGAGCAGACTAAGAAGCCTAAAACGAAGGTATTGATTAAATGCGACATAGCTGGCTTCTACGACCGCCTAAACTTGCATCGCCTCGAATCCACCCTTCTCGGCTTGCCGATAGACAAATCCAAGACGAAATTGATTAACGATTTGCTGCTTTTTTGGGCGAATAGGGATTCATACAGTTTGCCAATCGGTGGAAATGCAAGCCGGATCCTCGCGGAAGCCGCCTTGATTTCCATCGACGAATATCTCTTGTCACACAAAATAAATTTTTGCCGCTTCGTCGATGATTACAGATTTTTTGCCCCCGACATTAAGGCGGCCCATGCATGGTTGACGCTCTTCGTTGAGCGCCTTTTTCTCGAGGGGCTCTCCATCAATCCGTCAAAGACCTCCCTGGAGGATGTTACGGCGCGCAAGGCGATTCCCCTCGATACAAGTACTGTCATTGCCCTGCCACCTGGGCAAAAGCGCGAACTACTGCCGGTGCGTCTCATAGTTGGATACACAGGAACGATCCCGACAAAGTTTCGTGAACTTTCGGAGAAAGAATATGAAGAGCTGCGGGCTGCAGATTTGAACGGCATCATTAAGCAGCTTCGTGAGCAAATTGTTGTACTCCCCGAGGATATTCGCCGCTTTTTCCGTGTGCTGGTCGCGAAGGCTGCCTACACCGAACTAAATTACCTTCCGGAAGTACTCGAACGTTTCCCTCAGTTCACTCCGTTGGCCGTTGATCTACTCATAAAGAAAGCAGAGGATATTAGCGCCGACACAATCGAGCTTTTGCGAGGGTATTTTATCTCGCGCTTGGAGGCTGCAGATCAAACCCCTGAATACATATTAATGTCGATCGTTCGCCTACTAGGCGATTCGGCCTATGCATCCAAAGATGCGCTATTGGAACTCTTTCGGGATCTTAAACGGAATGCTGGCTCATACATTGGGCGAAGCATCATAGACGCAATACACGCGATGGCGACTCGAAATGATGTCCTTGAAGTTCGGCAATCGTTCAATCGCGCGGACGCATGGGAACGACGCGCAATTGTCCGATTGGTTGACGCGATACTGCCTGAAGAGGAGAAGCGTCCCTGGCTCAAGAACGTGAAGGTGCATTCCGCCGACGATTCTTTTGCGATCGAGTCCTTTGACCCCAAGAAGAAATGAAGGTACCGGCGCTGCTCAATCAATCAGCCGGCTGTCGGTTGAGGACCAGCATCGGTCTGCCGAAATACTGCTGAACCCGCCGCCGCTCGCACCTGCAATGGAGTGCGACACATCGATCAACATGGGTACGAAGAAGCTAATTTAGGTTGGAAAGAGATGCGCCGTGACGCACGCGAGGTGCGATGCACGCTGCGATCCTGCCGGAACGCCGACCGTTACGACCGACCGCACCACGACGGCGAATGGCGGTTCGCGTGCATACCGCGATGTCAGCAATGCAGTTGCGCGGCAGGCCTCGGCGCACGACAACCGGTTCGCCGGACCACCGTATCGGCCGCCCGCCGCTGTTCTCGGGCCCGGCGTTCCGGCCAATGCTTGGAGCGACCCGGCCATGCTAGAGTCCCCCCGTCCTTAGGGGAGTAGCCGCCTCCGCCCGCCTCGCGAGCGAAGTGCGCCGATCAACACACTTGCCGCCCCATCGCGGCATGGTCGGCGCGGCCCGCGGCAGCGGGCCTTGCAAGACCTTTGGCGTCGTGTCCTTGACCCGGGGCTGGGGAGGACGCGGCGTCATTGGTTCTTCGCACCCGGCCCCGTGGAAATCCAGCTTTGAACGCCAGACACAACACCGTGCCGACGCCCCCCGCGCGAGCGCGCGCCACCGCACACGCGGGAGCGCCGCGATGATCCTCACCCTCGCACTCCTCCTCGGCTCCGCCGTCGTCATCTACCTCGCCTGCGAATACTTCGTCAACGGCGTCGAGTGGGTCGGCGAGCGCTTCGGCGTGTCGCAGACCGCGGTGGCCACCGTGCTCGCGGCCTTTGGCACGGCCTTGCCCGAGAGCGTGGTCACGCTGGTGGCCGTCGTCTTCGGCAAGACCGAGGCGCAGAGAGACATCGGCGTCGGCGCCGCGCTGGGCGGGCCGCTGGCCCTGTCGACGCTGGCCTACGCGGTGGTCGGCGCCATGTTCCTGCTCGATCGCGCGCGCCAACAGAAGAAGATCGCGGCGGAATTCAGCACCACGCGGCTCGCGCGCGACCAGGCCTGGTTCCTGGTCGTGTTCGTCTTCAAGGTCGCGCTGGGCCTGGTCGCCTTCGCGTGGAAGCCCTGGCTGGGCTGGCTGTTCCTGGCCGCGTACGGGCTCTACGTCTGGCGCGAGCTGAGCAGCGAGGGCCACGCGGCCGACGAGACGGGCGAGGAGCGCGAGCCCCTGAAGCTGCGCCCGCACGCCGAGCACCCGGCCACGGCCTGGGCCGTGCTGCAGACCGGCGCCGCGCTGGTGGTGATCTTCTTCGCGTCGCAGCTGTTCGTGCACCAGCTCGAGGCGGTGGGGCCGTGGCTGGGGCTGTCTCCTCAGCTGGTGGCGCTTCTGCTGAGCCCGATCGCCACCGAGCTGCCCGAGATCCTCAACGCGGTGATCTGGGTGCGCCAGGGCAAGACGGCGCTGGCGCTGGGCAACATCAGCGGGGCGATGATGATCCAGGCGACGGTGCCCAGCGCGCTGGGCCTGTTCTTCACGCCCTGGCTGCTGAGCCCGGCGCTGCTGTGGGGTGCCGCGATCACCATGGCGGCGATCGTCGCGATGCTGGTGCTGCTGAAGCGCCACGCGCTGACGGCCAGGCGCCTGTTCGCGATGTCCGCGCTGTACGGCGCGTTCGCGCTCGGGGTGGCGCTGCGCTTCCACTGAGACCGCTGCGTCATACTGGCCTCCATGTCCCCGAGGCCCACCCCCATCGTGCACCGGCCCGCGCCGGGCGTGCTCGCCACGTCCCTCGACAGCGCGCAGTCGTTTCCGCGCCATGCCCACGACACCTACGGCATCGGCCGCGTCCGCCGCGGCGCGCAGCGTTCGTGGAGCGCGGCCGGCTGGGTCGAGGCGGGCCCGGGCGACCTGGTGATGGTCAATCCGGGCGAGGTGCACGATGGCCAGCCCCTCGGCGACGCCGGCCGCTCGTGGCAGATGCTCTACCTCGAGCCAGCCCTCGTCGAGGCCGCGGCCGACGAGATGCTGGCCTCGCGGCGTTCCGTGCCGATGTGGCGGCCGGTGGCGAGCGACCCGCTGCTGGCCGACGCGTTCGAGCGCCTGCACGCACGCCTCGCGTCCCGCGCGGGCGCGCTGGCCTGCGACGAGGCCCAGCTGAGCCTGCTGGCGACGCTGTTCGCGCGCCATGCCGCGCCGCTGCAGCCGCGCGGCGCCGCCCCCGCCGTCGCGCGGGCGCGCCAGCGCCTGGACGACGATCCCGCCCACGATCCCGGCCTCGCGGCGCTGGCCGCCGAGGCCGGCCTCAGCCGCTTCCAGCTGCTGCGGGCCTTCGCGCGCGAGCTGGGCATGACGCCGCACGCCTACCTGGTGCAGCGCCGGCTGGCGCTGGCGCGCGGGCTGCTGGACGCGGGCGACTCCATCGCCGGCGCCGCGGCGGCGGCGGGCTTCGCCGACCAGGCGCACCTGACGCGGCTGTTCCGGCGCAGCCTGGGCTTCACGCCCGCGGCGTACGCAGCACGCGCCCGCCGCTGACCGCACGGCGCCGCGCAATTCCGTTCAAGACCGCATCGCGCGCCGCGCGGAGGATGCGGCGCATGTACACCGCCTCCACCACGCTCCTCGCCGGCCGCCGACTTCCCGGCGGCCTCCTGCTGACCCTGGCCATGATCACGGTGGGCAGCACCGTCGTCGCGAGCCGCATCATCGTCGCCGGCCTGCCGCCGTTCACCGCCTCCGCGCTGCGTTTCGCGATCGCGCTGCCCATCTTCCTCGCGCTGATGCGCTGGCGCGGCCAACGCCTGCAACGGCCCGCGCCGCACGACATGGCCCTGGTCGCGCTGCAGGCGCTGTGCGGCAGCGTCGGCTACGCGGTGCTGCTGATGGCGGGCCTGCGCACGACCTCGGCGGCGAACGCCGGCGTGATCGCGGGCACGCTGCCCGCGGTCGGGGCGCTGGTGGGCGCGCTGGTGCTGCGCGAGCGCATCGGCCCGCGGCTGGGCATCGCGATCGCGCTGGCCTGCGCGGGCGTCGGGGCGGTGGTCGTGGCGCCGGCGCGTGGGAGCGGCGCCGCGAACGGGAGCCTGCCGGGCGACCTGCTGGTGATGGCCGCGGTCGGCTGCGAGTCGCTGTTCCTGCTGCTGAACAAGCGCCTTCGCGTGCCGCTGGCGCCGTTGGCGCAGTCCACGCTGATGACGGCGCTTGGTCTGGGCATGACCCTGGGGCCGGCGCTGGCGGAGCACGCGTGGACGCTGCCGGTGGACCCGGCCGCCTTGCTGGGCGTGCTGTACTACGCGCTCGTGCCGACGGTAGTCGGATACCTGCTCTGGTATGCGGGCGCGGAGCGCGTCAGCGCGGGCCGGGCGGCGCTCTACACGGCGGTGCTGCCGGTCTCCGCGCTGGTCCTGGCGGCGCTGATGCTGCGCGAGCCGATCGCCGGCAGCCAGCTGGCGGGCGCGGCCTGCGTGCTCGCGGCCATCGCGGCGAGTTCGACGCCGCGGCGGCGCATCAGCGGCTGATCGGCTTGAGCAGGCTGCGCACCCGGGTCTTCTTGACCGGGATCGGCATCTCGAGCGTGGACGTGTGCGAGCCGTCGATCTCGGTCTCGGCGACCACCGCGGTCTCCACCTGCTGGTGCGAGCGGTCGGCGTAGCGCGGCGGCCAGTCCTTGAG
>Ga0210384_10009172_pt1 | contig 10239 bp, 11 predicted proteins | sample IncBWH2MmetaG_FD_160574 | JGI IMG/M metagenome (GOLD analysis project Ga0210384, IMG submission 160574) | Forest soil microbial communities from Barre Woods Harvard Forest LTER site, Petersham, Massachusetts, United States - Inc-BW-H-2-M | ecosystem: Environmental > Terrestrial > Soil >...
TCACCGGAATGACACTTCTATTTTTTTGGCGAGAAAAGCCCGCACTTGGATCAGTGCGGGCTTTCAACTGGTTGTGCCCTACTGCGGGGTGATGATGCCGCCTACGGGCGTTCTGGTGGGCAGAGCGGCTTTCTTTTCCTTAGGGCGTTTGAGATGCATGGCTTCGGCGGTCATGTCGGTGTACTTGAGGCCGGCGCCGGTGTTGAAGAGGACGACTTTGTCAGTGGGTTTGAGGTCGCCTGAGGTGATGAGGGCGTCGTAGGCAGCCGTCGCTGCGGCGCCTTCGGGGGAGAGGAAGATGCCTTCGTGTTTAGCCCAGTCGAGAATGCTGGCGAGGATCTGGTCGTCGGGGTGGGCTATGGCTGCGCCGCCGGATTCGCGGACGATGTCGAGGATGATGGTATCGGCGTAGGGCTTGGGGACGCGGAGCCCGGCGGCAAAGGTGGCGGCGTCCGGGAAGAACTCGCTGGCGGGCTTATGCTCTGCGTAGGCTTTGGCGATGGGGGCGCAGCCACTGGATTGGAGAGCGTACATCTTCGGGCGTTTGCCCGATACCCAGCCGAGGGCTTCCATCTCTTCGAAGGCTTTCCACATGCCGATGAGGCCAACGCCGCCGCCGGTGGGGTAGAAGACGGCGTCGGGATACTGCCAGCCGAGCTGCTCGACGAGTTCGTAGCCCATAGTCTTTTTGCCCTCGACGCGGAAGGGCTCTTTGAGGCTGGAGATGTCGAACCAGGCCTGGCTGGTGGGGGTATTGGCTTCCTTCTGGGCCTTCATGGTTTCGGCGACCATGCGCGCGCAGTCGGAGATGATGCCGTCGACCATGGTGACGTCGGCGCCGTAGACGATGCCTTCGAGGTAGTTCGCCAGCGGGACGTCCTGCGGCATGAAGATGTGGGCGGTGATGCCGGCGGCGGCGGCGTAGGCAGCGAGCGCACCGGCGGCGTTGCCTGCACTTGGGACGGCGAGGTGCTGGAGTCCGTAGTGCTTCGCCATGGTGACGGCGAGGCCGAGGCCGCGGGCCTTGAAGGTGCCGGTGGGATTGGCTCCCTCCTCCTTGATATAGAGGCCGGGGTAACGCTTGCTGTGGAGCATGGGCGTCCAGCCCTCGCCGAGAGTGACTGGGGTTACGTCGGGTAGAACACTAGCATAGCGCCACATGCCGAGGCTGGAGCGAGATGCGGCGGCGCGGGCGGCGATTTCATCACGCTTCGCGGTCTTTTTGAGTTGGTCCATGTCGTAGCGGACATAGAGGGAGCCAGCGCAGAGGGGGCAGAGGGTTTGGGGAGTATCGGCTGAGACGTGGTGGTGACATCGAGAACATTCGAGCGACGCAATGATGGCCATATATCAGATATTACCGGATTCAGGGTTGTATGGATAGCCTGCCCGACGGAAATTTTGGCTCCCGGATAGTAGCACGAGGCCGTTGCGCGGTGAGCCGACGGGGTTCTCGGGGCATAACAAACCCGATGTGTCGAGAGATTTGAAGTATTACTGATGCTGGAGCCAGCGACGGGAGGAGAATTCCGTGAGAACGCTGGCGGCAAGCAGGGCCACGCTGAGGGTGAAGGCGCTGACGACCCAATTCAATTCCATGCGGCCTTTGAGCATGAATCTGTCGAGTAGAGCCAACACAAGGACCAGAACGGCTGCTTCAGCGAGGAACGAGGAGCAGCGATGGGCTGCTATCGCGACCAGATCGAGGAGTGGGGAGCTCTTTTTGGAGATGACCCCGCCGCCCGGAGGAACAAGCGCAAGGCGAACCAGTGAGGCTGGGGTTTGGGGTGATTCTGGGATTTGCTGCGGTGAGATGCTCCGGAGGGAGGTCGCTACATTTTTGTGAAACATAAACAAGCCTTTGTGGTGCCTGTAATCAGTGTGCCGTAGGGCGGCTGCTGCTGTCCAGTGAATTTCTCGTAAATCAAACATTTTAGATGCCTTACGGATATTTATGCAGGCTGAATGAGGGATATGCAGGGATTCGCGGATCTCTGTGGAACTGCCTTTTGCGGTTGGGCCACGGGCCGCATCTCCGACGGCGGAATATGGGGGATCTTTCCGATGATCTTTGTTATGTGTGTCGGCCTGCCTCACTTGCTGGTGGCCCCATGCTTGGTGCAGCGGGTGGCGAAGAAAGTGTTGCCAATCGTACTTCAATAGGCATACTATCCGTTTCGGTTTGGTGGAGTACGCGACTTAACGCGCACCCTGCCAAAGCAAAATCAATTGCATGAACAGCTTCCCACAAATATACGTATCGGTTTGAGTTTCATAACCAACTTCCTGAAAGGGCGGTTAGACCTTTCAGCGCGCATTGGAAGGATAAAAAATATGGCATGGTACGCCTATTGCATTGCAGAACGACTGGCATTTCCGGAACTTTGCCGGCACCGCCGCCCTATGCCTCTGACCGGGGTTACGGGCATGTTCGGTAATCAGACTTTCCTATTTCCCGCCAGCGATCTGGCCGTCATTGTCTCCGAACACAGCGTGGAAGACAGTGCCCGGATGGATCAGCAGGCGGCTAAGGATCACGCCCGCGTGGTAGCAGATTGCTTCAAATTATCGACCGTACTTCCCTTCCGCTTTGGCACTACGTTTCAGGATGACGACGCGTTGCGCCGCTCGGTCCGATCGAATCAGCGTCACTTTCAGGCCAATGTCGAGCGTTTGCGCGGCAAGGCCGAGATGCACCTCAAAGTGCTGGTGGACGATATCTGCCCCGGCAACTCGACTCGCGACATGACCGTAGGCCAGCAGTATTTGACCAGTCTGCGGGAGAGCGCAAGCAGGCAGCGAGAGCGCCAGTCAAAGGCTCGCGCGCTGTCGATCCAGATGCATCGGATGTTCCTGCCGCTCGCTGAAGAGATTACGTGCAAGCGGATGGATACGGGCAAGATGTTGCTGGATATTGCTCACCTGATCGACAACAAGACGGTGGAGCGGTATCAAAACAAGTACACGTCGGCCACCCAGGAGTTGAAGGATTGCCGCATGCAACTCTCCGGGCCCTGGCCTCCGTATCACTTTGTGCACCGTACGACACCGCAGCATACGCACAGCGCCTAGAGTGAAAAGACTCCCCACCATCCCGGTGAAGCGACCGGGATGGTGGGGAGTCTTTTCCGTTTAATGACCAGTAGACCATTCCCTTCTTCAGCTTAGCTTCCTTCTTGCCACATTGCGGTTACGGCGGGGTGCGCCGTTCGTACACCTTTTGTCCGCTCTTTCGCATCGCACATTCAATAGATACATGGCAGAATCAATATGTTCTTGCTGGATGTTCGCAAAGTTTTGCAAGGAGACCTTGGAATGAATTGTTACCGGACGTTTCGGAGTGTCGTAGTTCTTAGTGCTGGGGTTATTGGGGGGGTGGGGCTTTTTGGGCCAGCTACAGCGATGCTTTTGGGCCAGGAACCAAACCCTACAGCGCAGCAGGCTCCGAAAGATCAGCCGCAACTTGAGAAGCAGGACAATGGGATCTATCTGTACCGGGTGAAGGTCGTGCAACGCGATCTCGACGCCGTGAACTACCTGCACCGCAACGGTTCGACCAACATCGGCTTCAAAGGTACAACGCTGATGCCTTTGGCGAAGGGTGAGGCCAAGGTTACGAGCGAGCGCGGGGGAATCCACATTGAAGCAAGATTTCAGGGGCTTACCCCGGCCAACGGATTTGGCACAGAGTATCTGACGTATGTTCTTTGGGCCATCACCCCGGACGGACGGCCGAACAACCTTGGCGAAGTGCTGCCTGCGGGAACGAAGAACAATATCGACGTGACGACTGCGCTGCAATCGTTCGGAATGATCGTTACGGCGGAGCCCTATTTCTCCGTGACCCAGCCGAGCGACGTTGTGGTGCTGCAAAACGTGATTCTGACGGACAAGACCGCCGGCGTTCTGGAGAAGGTGAACGCCCATTATCTGCTTCTGCCGCGCGGCACCTATGCCCAGACGGAGGGGGCGAAGTCGAACCCGAATCCGATCACGCGCGACGAGAAGTCTCCGCTGGAGCTGTATCAGGCCAACAACGCGATCCGCATCGCGCAGGCCGCGGAGGCGGACAAATATGCCCCTGAGATCATGAAGGAGGCGATGCAGGACCTGCAGAACGCGACGGCTATCGATCAGAACAAGAAGGGTAACCGCATGCTGGAAGTCACCTTTGCGCGTCAGGCGGTGCAGCGGGCGGAAGACGCGCGCCTCGTGACTCTGCGAAGACAGGCTGCGGAACGGCAGCAGAACTCTGACAATGCCAAGCGGGATGCGCAGGCGCAAGCGCAGCAGTCTCAGTTACAGGCCCAGGAGGCCGCGCTTGCCGCGGAACGCGCCCGTGCAGCGCAAGCTGAGGCCGATGCTGACCGCGCACGCGCCGAAGCCGCAGCAGCCGAGGCCCAGGCCAGAGCGGCAGCCGCCAATAAGAGCGCTTCGGATGCGAACGCCGTCCGTGAGAAGCTTCGGGCTCAGCTGAACAGCGTCCTTGCCACAAGTGAATCGGCGCGCGGCCTAATTGTGAATATGTCGGACGTGCTGTTCGACACCGGCAAGTACACGCTGAAGACGGAGACGCAGATCAGCCTTGCGAAGGTGTCTGGCATTCTGCAGGCCTATCCTGGTTTGAAGCTCCAGGTGGAGGGTTATACGGACAGCGTGGGAAGTGATGATTACAACCAGAAGCTCTCGGAAAATCGCGCCGATGCGGTTCGGAATTTCCTCCTAACGCAGGGGGTGCAGGAAGCCAATATTACGGCGACGGGTTATGGCAAGGCGAAACCGGTAGCGGATAACGCTACGGCGCAGGGCCGCGCACAGAATCGGCGGGTGCAGCTGGTAGTTTCGGGCGATGCAATCGGTGTGGAACAGAGCAGCCCGGATGCGGCGCCAGCATCGACAACTCCTCAGTAAGCCAGCGATTTCAAACCAGAAACGAAGGGCTGCGTGATGCGGCCTTTCGTTTTTTTGGATATAAGAAGTTATGGCTACTCTTCAGGGAAAGAACGTATTTATCACCGGGGCGAGCTCCGGAATCGGCAGAGCAACCGCAATCGCCTTCGCGCGAGAAGGGGCGCGTCTGCTTCTCTGTGCCCGCAATGTTGCTCCGCTTGAGGAGCTAGGGCAGACTCTTACGGCCGCTGGCGCTCCCGCAGTGCACACCTTTCAACTCGATGTGCGGAAGCGCTCTGACGTCGAGGCGGCGATCGAAGGTCTTCCCGCGAACTGGAAGGACATTGACGTTCTGGTGAATAACGCCGGGCTGAGTCGCGGGCTCGCCAAGGTATATGAGGACGACCCTCAGAACTGGGAGGAGATGATCGATACCAACATCAAGGGTCTGCTGTATGTGACGTACAGCGTTGTTCCGGGCATGGTGGCTCGAGGCCGTGGCCACGTCATAAATCTTGGCTCGACTGCAGCCTATATTACGTACGCGAATGGTGCCGTGTATTGCGCGACTAAGGCGGCGGAGAAATCCATCAGCGAGGGACTCAAGATCGATCTGATGGGCACGGCGGTTCGGGTGACCTCGGTCGACCCCGGGATGGTCGAGACGAATTTCAGTAAGGTGCGTTTTCGTGGGGACGAGGAGAGAGCCGCGAAGGTGTACCAGAACATTACGCCGCTGCAGCCGGAGGATGTCGCCGATGCCATTGTGTGGGCCGCAAGCAGGCCGGCGCACGTCAACATTCATACTGTGGTGATGACCACAATCGATCAGGCCAATTCAACGGTCTTCAACCGTCGTGGCTGATACGCCGTTCAGGAAGGCAGAATCGGGACCAAATAAACGGAGCTAGAGGTGAATCGTCCACCCCAGCTCGGCAAGCTTCTCTTCAATATCTGCAAGCGCAAGGGAAAGCGCAGACCGCCGGTGCGGACTCGAGGTCCGCTCGGACAGAATACGTTCCCGCTGCAGCTCGAGAGCCTGCCGTTTGCGTTTGTTTTCTGCCGCTTCTGCGTGATCGTTGGCAGCGACAGGTTTTGGGGCGGCAGCCTGGTTTTGCTGTTCTTCCACGGATTTACTCTCCCATCCTCGCGACATGGCTCTCATTCTACGCTGTGTGAAATCAATAAATAAATAGTTTCGCGCAATACTGACCCGGTTGGACGTTTTTTGGCCATGCAGCGCATCCAAATCAGCAGAGGAAACATGTTCGCTTATCCGATAATGGAGTTTGGAGTGAACCACCTGCAGCGGGTGGAACTGCCGATGTTACAAATAGCGCCGGGGATGGTGCTGATCAAGGTTCACGCAGTCTCACTCAACTATCGCGACCTGATGATGGTGAAGGGACTCTACAACCCGAAGATGGCACTTCCGCGTATTCCGTGTTCGGATGGAGCCGGGGAAGTAGTTGCAGTCGGGGAGGGCGTCAATCGAGTTCGTGTGGGAGACCGCATGTGCGGCATCTTTATGCAGAGGTGGCTCGACGGGCCGTTGACGGCGGAGAAATCGAAGGCGGCGCTGGGGGGAGATGTCGATGGGATGCTCGCCGAGTATGTCCTACTTGGTCAGGATGGGGTTGTTGGTTTTCCGGAGCACCTCAGCTATGAAGAGGCGGCTACGCTTCCCTGCGCCGGAGTGACGGCGTGGAATGCGTTGCACCATGCCGGTGAGCGCGCGACTCCGGCGTTGCCAGGCGAAACTGTCGTCATTCAAGGCACGGGCGGGGTGTCCATCTTTGCGCTGCAGTTCGCAAAGCTGCTGGGGGCCAAGGTGATCGGCACGTCGTCGAGTGAAGAGAAACTGACTCGCGCCGTTGGCCTTGGACTCGAAGCGGGATGCAACTACAAGGAGCGTCCTGACTGGTCGGGTTGGGTTTCCGAGCTGACCGGCGGGCGTGGCGCCGACCGGATCATCGAGGTCGGAGGCGCGGGCACGTTCGGCCAATCGTTGCGCGCGGCGCGTGTCGGGGGGATGATCGCGCAGATCGGCGTTCTGTCGGGCGCGGCAACTTCGGAGCCGCTTGCCTTGACACCGATTCTCCATAAACAACTTCACGTGCAGGGAATCTATGTCGGCTCTCGCGCAATGTTTGAGGAGATGAATACAGCCATCGCAAAGGCCGGGATGCATCCAGTCATCGACCGCGTCTTTGGCCTCGACCAGGTGCGGGAGGCTTTTTTGCATATGCAGTCCGCGTCGCATTTCGGCAAGATTGTGATCCGTGTGGCTTAGGGACGGGGATCGGATTTTCTGCTGGCTGCACTCGCTGTCGACAAGTGCTAACTGACTTTGCGGTCAGAATACCGTTTTTGTTGCCTATAATCAGAAGGACGCCGGAGGGCATGATTCGCGGTGATTGTAGAGATTGAAGGTCTCAAAAAGATTTACAACGGCAAGCAGCGCGTGGTGGCCGTCGATGGGATCGATCTCAGCGTTCAGGAGGGCGAGCTCTTCGGCTTGCTGGGACCGAACGGCGCAGGCAAGACGACGACCATCAGTATCTGCACGACCCGCGCGTTGCCGACCGCCGGCCAGGTGCGGATTGCGGGAATTGACGTGGTCAAAGCACCTTCTCAGGCGCGCCGGTGTATCGGCGTTGTGCCGCAGTACAACACGCTCGACCGCGCGTGCACAATCTTTGAAAACATCTACTTTCACTGCCTCTACTTCGGGTTTTCCCGCGCGGAGGCGAGACAGAGAACAACCCAGTTGCTCTCGCAGTTTCATCTGGCGGAACGAGCCGACGCTTATCCGGCGCAGCTCTCAGGGGGCCTGGCGCAGCGTGTTCAGATCGCTCGCGCGATTGCACATCGTCCGAAGGTTCTCTTTCTCGATGAGCCGAGCGCTGGACTCGATCCACAGAGCCGCATTGCGATGTGGGACGCGGTGCGAGGCCTGCGCGAGGAGGGGATCACGGTCGTGCTGACGACGCACTATATGGGGGAAGCCGATGAACTCTGCGACCGCGTCGCGATCATCGACCACGGAAAGATCCTGGTGCAGGACACGCCGACGGCGTTGAAGGGTTCGGTGGGGGCGCAAAAGCTCTACGAGTTGGACCTGCGCAGCCGGGAGAATATTCCTGCGCTGATCGACCAACTGCAGCGTCTCTCCGGCGTCGTCAGTGTGGAGCCTACGCCCACGGGCGTTCGAATCTTCGCTCACGGTGTCGAAGGCCTGATCTCCGATGTTGTTCGTGAGGCGAATCCTTACGGTCTGCGTGACCTGACGATCACTGAAACCAGCCTCGAGACGGTCTTCATCCGGCTTACCGGGAGAGATCTTCGCGAGTAGACTGCTACACAGCCGTGACTCTATGACCCAACTGGCCGAACTCGAACCCACACCGACCCGAATGCCCCATAGCACCGAAAGCCCGGTTGCGATGCAATACGCTCGGGCCTTCGCAGGACTATTTGTGCGCGATCTTCATGTTCTGATACGCGAATTTCTCCCATTTGCGATCCGCGTGTGCATGAACCCGCTGCTGTTTCTGTTCGTCTTCACGTATGTGATTCCACACATGAACGCAGGCGCGGCGATGAATCCAACCGGCGCGATGGCAGGTGGCGCATTCAGCACAGTGCTTCTTCCGGGACTGATGGCGGTGGCGATCATGTTCAGCGGCATTGCAGCCGTGGCACTGCCCCTGGCGCAGGAGTTCGGCATCACGCGCGAGATCGACGACCGGGTGATGTGTCCGTTACCCGTTCCTGCGGTGGCGATGGAAAAGATTTGTTTCTCTGCAGTGCAGAGCGTGATCGCGGCGTGCGTCGTCTTTCCGCTGGCTTACTATGTTCCTGCGACGCGGCCTGTCGCCCATGTCGCCAGCTGGCCGTTTCTTATCGTGGTGGTCGCACTGGCCAGCCTTACGGCCGGGGCGCTCGGGCTGACGATCGGCACCAGCGTGAAACCGCAGCAGATCGGACTGATCTTCGGCGTGGTTGTCATCCCGATCACCTTTTTGGGTTGCGTGTATTACCCGTGGGCCGCGCTAACTCATATCCGTTGGCTCCAGATCGGAGTGCTGATCAATCCGATCGTCTATATGAGTGAAGGACTACGCGCTGCGCTCACGCCGACACTACCCCATATGAAGCCCGTCTTCATCCTCAGCATGCTTTTCGCCTCACTGTGTTTGCTGACGTGGGTCGGGGTAAAGGGCTTTCTTCGCCGCGTTATCGGTTAGACCGTTACCAGCTTTTCTTGCAGGTCTTTTGCGACCAGCTGGCCGTGGAAACGCCCGTTCTCGATGAAGATTTCGTTGGTTCTCTCCCCTGCGACGACGACCCCGGCGAGATAAATCCCCGGGACGTTGCTTTCGAGTGTCGCGGGATCGCATACCGGGCAACGGTCGTTCGCTTCGTCCAGCGCCACCCCGAGGCGCTCGATGAAGCTGAAGTCCGGGTGATAGCCGGTGAGTGCGAAGACAAAATGATTTGGCAGCTCCAGCGGCCCATCTGGCGTGGCGAGGGTCACATCGTCCTCTGCAATATTGGCTACATTCGTATTGAAGTAGGCTTTGATTTCGCCGTTCTTGATTCGGTTGTTGATGTCGGGCAGAATCCAGTACTTCACGTGGCGGTGCATCTCTGCTCCGCGATGAACCAGGGTCACCCTCGCTCCGTGCCGCCATAGATCGAGCGCAGCGATCGCGGCGGAGTTCTTGCCGCCGATGACCAGAACCTCCAGCCCGTAGAAGGGATGAGGCTCGTGGTAGTAGTGCTTCACTTTGCTGAGGCCCTCGCCGGGAATTCCGAGGTAGTTCGGCAGATCGTAGTATCCGGTCGCGACCACCAGCTTACGCGCGCGATAGTGCGACATGCGTGCGAACCGGTCCGTGGTGTGGACGATGAAGTTGCCGTCTCTGCCGTCGACGCGATCGACGTTTTCATACTGCCGGATGTCCAGATCGTAGTGCTCAGCAACTTTGCGGTAGTACTCCAGCGCCTCGTTCCGATTAGGCTTCTGGTTCGGACTGGAGAAGGGCATGTTGCCGATCTCAAGCAACTCCGGCGTCGTGAAAAACGTCATGTTCGCGGGGTAATGAAACAGAGAGTTGCAGAGGCAGCCCTTGTCGACCAGACGGGCGGAAAAGCCGGCGCGCTGCGCCTCGATCGCGCAAGCAAGCCCTGTCGGCCCGGCCCCGATTACCAGCAAATCAACGATTTCTGAAGCTGCCCTCTCGCCCATTCCCTCATTCTACTGAAGGCGGGAGGGCGTCACGGGCAGAGCTAGCTTTCGAGCGTTACCAGCTTATGGGCGATCGCGAACAGAGCAAGCTCCAG
>Ga0210384_10009173_pt1 | contig 10239 bp, 3 predicted proteins | sample IncBWH2MmetaG_FD_160574 | JGI IMG/M metagenome (GOLD analysis project Ga0210384, IMG submission 160574) | Forest soil microbial communities from Barre Woods Harvard Forest LTER site, Petersham, Massachusetts, United States - Inc-BW-H-2-M | ecosystem: Environmental > Terrestrial > Soil >...
AGATGATATTGTTCAAACTATTCGTTATCTTGTTAATTTGCGGGAACGCGGAGAAGGTGAGCTTGATGATATTGATCATTTGGGCAACCGTCGCGTGAGATTGGTTGGCGAATTGTTGAATAATCAAATGTACCTCGGGTTCACGCGTATAGAGCGTATCGTTCGTGAACGTTTTAGAATGCAAGAAACTCACGGCGCACTAATGCCTCAAGATTTTCTTAATGTTAAGCCATTAAGCGCTGTTATTAGAGAATTTTTTGGGCTTGGTCAGCTTTCTCAATTTATGGATCAAACAAATCCAATGGCAGAGCTTGCACATAAACGTCGTTTATCTGCTCTCGGGCCAGGTGGTGTTCTAAAAGATCGCGCAACATTTGAAATTCGTGATGTTCACGCATCTCATTATGGTCGAATTTGTCCTATTGAAACACCAGAAGGTCAAACAGTTGGTTTGATTTCTTCTCTTGCAACATATGCAATGGTGAATGATTTGGGCTTTATTGAAACGGCATATAGACCAGTAGTGAATGGTAAAATTTTAAATGAAGTTGTCTTTTTGGATGCATTTGAAGAGTCTGGCAATTATATTGCACAAGCAGATGCTATTGATCCTACGACAAATCAGTTAAAAAATGAAAAAGTTTTTGCGCGACATGATGATAACTTATTGTATGTTGACGCAGAAAAAATCAATTATATAGATCTGTCGCCAAAACAGTTAGTTTCTGTTTCGGCGGCATTGGTGCCATTCCTGGATCATGATGATGCTGTTCGTGCGCTTATGGGTGCAAACATGCAACGTCAAGCAGTTCCATTGATTACCACTAAAGCGCCAATTGTTGGTACTGGTATGGAGCGAGAAATCGTTAAATCATCAGGAGCATTGGTTTTAGCTAAGCGGAGCGGTGTGGTTGAATATGTTTCTTCGGATAAAATCATTGTTCGGGTAAATGAAGATGAATGTTCCAATACCGAAGATTGGGTAACGCACGGTATCGATACCTATCATTTGAAAAAATTTCAACGTTCAAGTTATAGTACGTGGATTCATCATGCACCGATTGTTCAAGTTGGTGAAGTTGTTAAGGCAGGAGATGTTCTTACCAATGGAGCTTCAATTTCTGATGGTGAGTTAGCGCTTGGAAAGAATTTTTCTGTAGCCTTCATGTTATGGCATGGTTATAACTTTGAAGATGCTATTGTATTGAACAAACGACTTGTTAGTGATAATGAGCTTACTTCAGTACATATTGATGAGTATATAGTTGATGCTCGCGATACAAAACTTGGACCTGAAGAACTTACTCGCGATCTTCCAAACGTCAGTGAATCAGCTTTAGAATGTTTGGATGAAGACGGTATCGTTCGTGTGGGTACTCGTGTTAAACCAGGAGATATTCTTGTTGGAAAAGTAACCTTAAAAGGTGATATCCAATATTCTCCTGAAGAGAAGTTGTTGCGTGCAATTTTTGGTGAAAAATCGCGCGAGGTGAGAGATACATCATTACGCGTTCCACCGGGAATAGAAGGTACAGTTATTGATGTAAAAATATTTTCACGAAGTGGTGTGCGTAAAGATGCTCGTTATAAGCAAGAAGTAGCCAAACAGATTGAAAAATTAGAAATTAATAACGTACATCATACTATCTTTTTGCAAAAAATGATCATTGATAAGGCTTCTGATCTTATTCATGGTAACGCATCAGCATCAGCTGATACTAAAAAAGGTCTTCGTGGCGGTAAGTTTAATAAAGAAGAACTTAAAGGGCTTACGCTTGATGATCTTTTCAAATTAAAATTAAAAGACAAAGCGGTACAAGATGAATTAAAGCGATTAAAAGATTCTTATGAGAATCAGCTTCGCATTTTAGAAGGTTTAAAAGAAGATCGTATCAATCATTTCAAAAAAGGCGATGTCTTACCGTCTGGCGTAATTAAGATGGTAAAAGTGTATATTGCAATGAAACGTCATATTTCTGTTGGAGATAAGGTAGCGGGTCGTCACGGTAACAAAGGTATTGTTTCTGCTATTGTTCCTCGAGAAGATATGCCATACCTTGATGATGGAACACCTGTTGATATCGTGTTGAATCCGCTCGGTATTCCATCTCGTATGAACGTTGGACAAATATTAGAGACTATTCTTGGTCTTGCAGGCAAAGAGCTTGGCAATAAAGTTCAACGGCTTTTAGAAACAGATGGGTATGATGCGGTAAAAAAACATCTGATTTATTGTTTTGGTAAAGATGTTATTGCAGATTACGAAACTAACTATGGCAAAGAAGGCATCATGGAACTTGCACGAAGAACAGCAGAAGATGGTGTGCATTTTAAAACGCCAGTGTTTGACGGAGCAAGATTAGAAAAAGATATCGAACCATTATTGAAAGATCTTAATTTACCAAGATCAGGATCATTTATGGTGCGCAATGGTAGAACAGGAGAATATTTTCAGCAACCTGTTACCGTTGGTAATATTTATGTGATGAAATTAAACCATATGGTTGATGATAAGTTGCATGCACGTTCTGTCGGGCCTTACTCGCTCGTAACACAGCAACCTTTGGGTGGTAAAGCACAGCAAGGTGGTCAGCGTCTTGGAGAAATGGAAGTGTGGGCGATGGAAGCTTATGGAGCGGCATATGCTTTACAAGAAATGTTAACGATTAAATCTGATGATGTAACCGGTCGACATAAAGCATATCAAACTATTATTGCTGGTGATGATTTACCAGAACCAGGAGTTCCAGAGTCATTTAATGTGCTTATTAAAGAGCTTCAAAGCTTAAACTTACAGGTAGATTTACTCAAGCTAGGCAAGGAGAACGTTAGTGAGTAATCAAATGCTAGAGCGTTTTAAAGAATATATAAACGTTACACGCTTTAATGTTATTAAAATTAGTCTTGCTTCACCAAAAAAAGTTCGCTCACTATCGTATGGTGAAGTGAAAAAAATTGAAACAATTAACTATAGAACATTAAAGCCTGAGCGAGATGGACTGTTTTGTGCTCGTATTTTTGGACCGGTAAAAGATTGGGAATGTAATTGCGGTAAATATAAACGCATGAAGCATCGCGGAATTACCTGTGAAAAATGTGGAGTTGAGGTTATTCAGTCACGCGTTCGTCGTGAAAGAATGGGACATATTCAACTTGTTGCTCCTGTCTGTCATATCTGGTATTTAAAAGGTATTCCGAGTTATCTTGGATTGATTCTTGATATGCCCGTGAAAGATCTAGAGCGTGTTATTTATTTTGATATGCACATGGTTGTTAAGCAAGGTAAATCTCCTTACCCAATAAAAACGTTGTTGAGTTCAACTGAATATGAAAACTACATTATGCAACGTGCTGATGATACTGAGTTTGCAGCTGAAATAGGTGCAGAAGCAATTCGTCTTGTTTTAAGTTTTATGGATTTAAAGATTGAAATAGAAAAGCTTCATTCTGATTATGCCCATACAAGCTCAATTGCAGTACGTCATAAAATAACACGTCGCATGAAAGTTATAACTGGTCTTATTAATGGTGGGATTAGTCCTGAATGGATGATTCTTACGATATTACCGGTTCTTCCACCAGATTTGCGACCATTGGTGCCACTTGAAGGTGGTCGATTTGCAAGTTCTGATTTAAATGAACTGTATCGCCGTGTTTTAAACAGAAACATTCGTTTGCAAAGACTTATTGAAATTGATGCTCCTGGCGTTATTATCAAAAATGAAAAACGTATGCTCCAGGAATCAGTTGATGCACTTATTGATAATGGCAGAAGAGGTCAAGCTGTTCGTGGATCTAATAAACGTCCATTAAAATCATTAAGTGAAATGCTTCGTGGTAAGCAAGGACGTTTCAGACAAAATCTTCTTGGACGTCGTGTTGATTATTCAGGGCGGTCAGTGATTGTTGTAGATCCAGAATTACGTATGGATCAATGTGGTATTCCAAAGGCTATGGCGTTAGAACTTTTCAAACCTTACATTTATGCGGGACTTATTGAGCGTGAATTGGCCTCTAATATGCGCGTTGCTCGCCGTATGGTTGAAGAGTTGGAGCCTGAAGTATGGGATGTTCTTGAAGAAGTTGTACGTAATAGACCTGTGCTATTGAATCGTGCACCAACATTGCATCGGCTTGGTATTCAGGCATTTTATCCTATGCTTGTTGATGGTAAGGCAATTAAAATTCATCCACTCGTTTGTTCTGCATTTAACGCCGATTTTGATGGTGATCAGATGGCGGTGCATTTACCGTTGAGTAAAAAATCTCAGTTGGAAAGTGATCGCTTAATTTTATCAACTAATAATATTCTTTCACCGTCGAATGGTCGACCGGTCACCGTTCCTTCTCAAGACATGGTTCTTGGTCTTCATTTTATGACCAAAATTCGTAAAGGATCACGCGGAGAGGGAATTACGTTTTCTAGTGTTAGTGAAGTTGTGACTGCTTTTCAGTGTGGTAGCGTTGATTTGCATGCACAAATAAAAGTGCGTTTGTTTAATAATGAAATTTTTGACACAACAGTTGGTCGTGTTTTGGTTTATGAAGCATTGCCAGAAGGTTTTGCATTTCAACCGATTAATAAAATATTAAAACGTAGTGATTTAGGCAAATTGATAGAGATGGTGTATTACCAGTTTGGTAAAGATGCAACAGTGTTATGTTTAGATAGAATTAAGCATCTTGGTTTTTACTATGCAACCATTTCAGGCATGTCGCTTTCTATTGACGATCTTATTGTACCGGTTGAAAAAGATACTATTGTTCATAAAGCCGAAAAAGAAGTTGAAAAAATTGAATCGTTGTACATGGATGGTGTTATTACTAATGGTGAACGTTATAATAAGGTAGTTGGTATTTGGAGAGATTCAACCGCTGCTGTTGCACAAACTATGTATAATGAGCTTGATGTTGCTGATAAAAAAGTTTTTGCTAATGAAGATCGTCTTAACAAGCCGTTTAGTCCCGTGTTCATGATGTTAGAATCAGGGGCCCGTGGAACAAAAGATCAAGTTAAGCAGCTTGTTGGTATGCGTGGTTTGATGTCAAAGCCGACTGGTGAAATTATTGAAATACCCGTTAAGTCAAACTTTAAACAAGGTTTGAGTGTTTTTGAGTATTTTATTTCAACTAATGGTGCTCGTAAAGGTCAGTCTGATACAGCGTTAAAAACAGCAAGTTCTGGGTATCTTACTCGTCGATTGGTAGATGTTGCGCAAGATGTTGTTGTAACAATTGCGGATTGTAATACGCTTGGTTACTTCGAAATCGCAGATTTAAAAGAGGCAGGTGATACTGTTTATCCAATGGGTAAACGTGTATTCGGACGTGTGCTTGCGGCGGATCTGAAAGATCCTGTGAGTGGTGAACTTCTTTTAAGTCGTGGTGATGTTGTAACGCGTGAATGGATGGCAAAGCTTGATAGTTCAGCGGTACTTAAAGTTCTTGTTCGATCAGTACTCTCTTGCCAGGCTAAGCGTGGTGTTTGTGCACTATGTTACGGCTATGATTTATCCAAGGGAAGAATTGTTGATGAAGGAACGACTGTTGGTATTATTGCGGCGCAATCAATTGGTGAACCGGGAACTCAGCTTACTATGAGAACATTCCACATTGGTGGTTTGGCGAGTGGTTTGACAGAGCAACCGTTTATTAATGCAAAATATGATGGAATTGTTGAGTGGCATGGTGTGCGTGTAGTGATCGATCCACAAGGACAGATGGTAGTTATGAGTAGAAAAGCTCGATTACTGATTGTTGCCCAAGATGGTCGTGAATTACAGCAGCATGTTCTGGAATATGGTTCTATTGTTTATGTTAAAGATAAGCAACAGGTCAAAGAGGGCACTAAACTTGCTGATTGGGATCCATATAATAAAGTTCTTATGACTGAAAAAGCAGGAACAGTTGTCTATCTTGATCTGATAAAAAATGTAACGATTCATGAACGTTTTGATGAAGCAACAGGTAAATCAAGAACGATTGTTATGGGGACTCGCGGTGAACAATATCAGCCAGCAATCAGTATTGTTGATGATAAAGGTGAAGAGCTAACGCAATACTTCTTGCCTGAAGGTTCTTATGTGAACGTTCTTGAAAAACAACGAGTTGAGATTGGTGATGTGCTTGTTAAAATGCCTCGTGAAGTTGCAAAATCAAAAGATATTACGACCGGTGGCTTGCCGCGTATAGCAGAGCTTTTTGAAGCGCGAATTCCTAAAGATGCAGCTATTTTGTCTGATGTAGATGGAGAGGTTGTTATCGGCGGATTGCATCGTGGTTTCCGGAAAGTAAGCGTTGTGACGAGTGCAGATCGTCATGAATATTTGGTACCGCGTGGTAAACAGTTGAACGTTATTGATGGTGAGCACGTCAGTGCGGGCGATCCATTAACTTCAGGTGCTCCGGTGTTACATGATATTTTACGCATTTTGGGTTCTGAAAAGGTTCAGCGCTATTTAGTTGATCAAATTCAAGAAATTTATCGTTTACAAGATGTTGATATTAATGATCGTCATATTGAATTGATTGTTCGTCAAATGTTGCGTAAAGTACGCGTTGTTGAGGGTGGGGAAAGTGATTTCCTTATTGGAGATCGTGTAGATTATATTCATTTCCAAACGGTTAACAGCGCTTTGCGTGCTCAGGGTAAACGTCCTGCTGTGGCAAAGCCAATGCTCATGGGCATTACTCAAGCTTCATTAGGAACAGAAAGCTTCATTTCTGCTGCATCATTCCAAGAAACAACACGTATATTAACAGAAGCAGCGATGTGTGGGCAGATTGATCATTTATTTGGCTTAAAAGAAAATGTGATTGTAGGAAAATTAATTCCTGCAGGAACGGGCGTTAAATCGTTCAGAAAAAGATATTTAGGTGATGATCTTTCTGATCTGGAGCGACAAGCTCAAGATGGAGAGCGCCGTGAGGGTGGCGATAATTTGTCATCTGGAGTATAAAAATAGAGATATCTCCAGCTCTGCTGGAGCTAAAAACTCTTAAACGGGGTCCCCATGCGAAATAAAATGGAGCATGGGGTTAAAGGCGCGTAGCTCAGGGGCAGAGCATTGCTTTGACGTAGCAAGGGTCAGCGGTTCAATTCCGCTCGCGCCTACCATTAAGTTGTGATATACTAATATTGAGAGAGAACAAAAATTATTTAATTCACAACCCAACAAATATTTTATAGCTTGTTTCTCTTTATTGGGGAGTTTCCAGTAAAGCGTGATGAGAGTTGGGGGGTTACAGGAGTTGTCCATGCCGATAACAAAAGAAGAAAAAAGCATCATTGTTAATGAGTTTGGTAAAGGATCTCAAGATACAGGTTCTTCACAGGTGCAAGTTGCACTTTTAACCAAAAATATTAATAAATTGACCATGCATTGCCAAAAAAATCCTAAGGATTTTAGCACTCGACGTGGATTGTTGCAAATGGTGTGTGATCGTCGTAGTTTTTTGAAGTATTTACAAAAAACTGATGCAGATAAGTATAAAGAGTTAGTTGCAAAGCTTGGTTTACGTAAATAAATTGCGTAACTTAAAAACTGTTTTGATTGATTCATGTAAAAATGAATGCTTTGCGCAATAAAATTTTATGTATAGGTTCCCAAGAATGGTACGAACGTTTAAAAATGAAGAATTTGGCTTTGAGGTAGAAATTGGTAAACTAGCCCGTCAAGCAGATGGTGCAGTGTTATTGAAACAAGGTGGAACGGTTATTTTAGCAACGGCAACCTCAGCACCGTCAAAAGAATTTCCTGGATTTTTACCATTAACGATTGAATATCGTGAACAATATTCAGCAGCAGGAAAAATTCCTGGTGGATATTTTAAAAGAGAGGGTAAACTTTCCGATCGTGAAATTTTGACAAGTCGTCTCATTGATCGTGCCGTTCGTCCATTATTTCCTTATAATTATTTTGATCAGTTACAAGTGCTGACAACAGTTTATTCGGTTGATAAAGAACATGCTCCTAATACCATTTCTCTTTTAGCTGCTTCTTTAGCATTATCAATTTCAAAAATTCCTTTTTTGGGACCAATTGGAGTTATTGAGGTTGGACGAATTGATGGTAAATGGATATTCAATCCGTCCTATCCAGAACAATTAAAATCTGATATGCGTATTGTTGTTGCAGGAACGGAAGAAGGCATCATTATGGTTGAAGGTTCAACCAATGAGCTTCTTGAAAAAGATTTTGTTGATGTTATGTTCCAAGCGCATACAAAAATTAAAAAATTAATTGTATGGCAAAAAGAGATCCAAGCAGAGCTTGGTTTTGAACAACCAGCGCTTGAAGATGTTTATGGTTTTAATGTTTGGAAAGAAGAAGTTAGTCAATTCCTTACCATTGACCGCGTTGAACGTATGTATATCGAAAATAAAAAAGAACGATATACCTATCTTGATGAAATTAAAAAAGAGTTTGCAGCTCAATATCAAGAAAAAATTGAATCAACAAAAGTGCCTGGGTCAGTTATTGACTATATTATTAATGATGAATTACAAGAAAAATTAAGTAGCTTAATTTTTAAATTTAATAAGCGCGTTGATGGTCGTAATTTTGAAAAAGTCCGCCCTATAGAAGTAGAGGTTGGACTTTTGCCATTTACTCATGGTTCTGCTCTGTTTACTCGTGGCAACACGCAAGCTTTGGCGAGTGTTACCTTGGGGAGTGGGCAAGATGAACAACGCATTGATACGTTGATGGGTGAAGAAGCGGGAGATGGTGCATTTATGCTTCATTATAATTTCCCTCCTTTTGCAAGTGGCGAAGTTAAGCCAATGCGTGGTACCAGTAGACGTGAAACAGGGCATGGATACCTTGCTCGTTCAGCATTTAATTTCTTGCGTCCAACTCCTGAACAATTTCCTTATACCATTCGTATTGTTGTAGATATTTTAGAATCTGATGGTTCTTCTTCTATGGCAACAGCATGTGTTACAACAATGGCGTTGATGCAGGCTGGTGTACCAATTAAAAAAATGGTTGCTGGCGTTGCAATGGGTCTTCTTGAAAAATCGGCTGGATCATTTGCAACATTGACTGATATTAATGCGTTTGAAGATGCGTTTGGGTTGATGGATTTTAAAGTTATTGGTACTGATACCGGTATTACCGCCATTCAAATGGATGTAAAACATAAGGGTGGTTTGCCACGTGAAGTGTTTGAAAGTGCGCTTGAACAGGCACGCGTAGCACGTATTCATATTCTAGGTGAAATGCGCAAAGTGATGACTGCTCCTAAAGCAGAGCTTTCTCCTCTTGTTCCAAAAGTAGTTACGTTAAATATTATTCCTGATAAAATTGGTGCAATCATTGGTTCTGGTGGTAAAACGATTCGTGAAATTACCGATACAACCGGTACTTCAATCGATATTGAACCGGATGGATTGGTTAAAATATATGGTGGCCCTGAGGCTAATCTTGATCTTGCAATACGATGGGTTAAAACATTGGCAGGTCAAATAGAAAAAGGTGCCATCTTTAATGGTAAAGTAAGACGTATTGTCGATTTTGGTATATTTGTTGAACTTGTTCCTGGTCTTGATGGGCTTGTGCATGTGTCTAATATACCACGTGATCTACAAAGAACGTTCATGCAAGCTATCAAATTAAATGATGACGTCAAAGTTGAAGTGTTAGATCATGATGAGGCAACTGGACGTACAAGTTTGAAGATGTTATCGTAGGAAGAACCTGAGTTATGAATGTGCAAAAAATAGTAAGAAATGATAAACGGACACCGGATCAATTGAGACCGGTGTCTTTTTCTCGTGGCATTTATGAATTTGCAGCAGGATCATTTTTGTTTGAAATGGGAAAAACAAAAGTGTTGTGTGCTGTTTCATTGCAAAATGGTGTACCGCAATTTTTACGCGGAAAAGGTACGGGTTGGTTGACGGCAGAGTATGCATTGCTCCCTACATCAACAATGACGCGTACGCAACGGGACAGTATGCTTGTGCGTAAAGATGGCAGAGCGGTTGAGATAGCGCGATTTATCGGTAGATGTTTTCGTTCTATTGTTGATTTATCAACTATTGGTGAGCGTACTATTACCATTGATTGTGATGTGTTGCAGGCGGATGGTGGCACACGAACTGCAGCTATTACCGGTTCATTTTTGTCATTGGCCATGGCACAGGAAAAATGGTTACAAACACGCGTGATTACTAAACCGATTATCAAAGAAAAGATTACGGCTGTTTCTGTTGGTGTTGTTAATGACAACGTG
>Ga0210384_10009174_pt1 | contig 10238 bp, 9 predicted proteins | sample IncBWH2MmetaG_FD_160574 | JGI IMG/M metagenome (GOLD analysis project Ga0210384, IMG submission 160574) | Forest soil microbial communities from Barre Woods Harvard Forest LTER site, Petersham, Massachusetts, United States - Inc-BW-H-2-M | ecosystem: Environmental > Terrestrial > Soil >...
TCCAGGGCAGTCAAAGCATCGGGGTCAACATGGCCATCACGAATGATCTTGCCGGTGAAGGCGGAGTCAGTTTGCAAATTGGGTGCAGGCGGAAGTTCGGGGAGGTCGTGCAATTGCTTGGCATTCTCTCCTGCAGCGGCCGCTGCTTCGGGGGGCGCACCGCCGGAATCCACATGATCAACCAAAGACTTGGGAATTGCGTAGCCGTTCTCGCCCACTTCGTACTCGAGGTGAGTGCCGGTGTCTCGGACATGGTCGGCCCAAATGGTGCGGCCATTCTTAAGGTGGATAACCTCCCCAAATGCGCTGGGCCCGGCCGCGCTCCACAAAAAGACACACATCGAGAAGCAGATGACAGAGTTACGCATTCAGGCGCATTCTAGAAGATAGAAAGTCGCAGGCGTAGGTGACCAAGGTACGAACCAAAATGCGCGGAGGGTTGTTGCCACTGGCGTACCTTCTGCTGGTGTCGGGTGTCTGTGCCCAGCAAGGCACGCTTCCAGTATCCAAACCTGCGCCTGAGCCGGGAGTGATCGTTCTGGGAAAAACTCCCCCGCTGCATCTCGATTCCGCCGAAAGCCTTTATATGCAACTGCGCGAGGTGAGTCTGGATCCAGCGCGGGTCTATCATGCCCGCAATATCGATGTGGATCGCGCGGCCTTTCACATTACCCTGGAGGATGGCACGCTGGCTTTTACCAAGGATGTGGCCGGCCGCGTGACCGGAGCATTCTTCGAAGGGGAAGGTGAGATATTGCTGTCGCCGCCCAACCAAGCCGAACGGGCTTCCATGGTGTTATTTACGGGCGGGGCCATCTTAGAAGAACGGTTTGCGTCCGCGTATTTTCGCTTCAATGACGATACCTTCGCCGAACTTCTGCCTTCTCTTTTCCCGGTCGAGGATGGGCAGACCTTCGTCTCGCAGTGGAATGAGACGGCGCACAACCTGGCCGAAAGCGATGCCCTGCGCCTGTTGATGACGTTCAGCAAGTCCTTGCCGGCTGCCGCCGAATCTGAACCAGCAGCCACTCTGAATCCCATCCACGACGAGGACCGTTTCCTTCACGCGCGAGTTCAAGGACAGAGGCTGGGAACTTTCGATCTCTATTTCGATACCGACACACCCGAACAAATCTGGGCCGGGCAGTTGAAGACCGCGGATGGCGCAAATTACTACGATGTTTGGACCTCGTTCGCTCTGGCCTCGGGATTCGGTGAAACGGAAGCAGTCAATCAAACGGTTGGGGAAGGTGGCAAAGCGGACGCGATCGCAGTTTCTCAGTATAAAGTTCGCGCAACGATCAAGCCGCCGACCCAGATCGAGGCCGAAGCTACCATGCAACTCGACGTCCGGCAAGGTGGTCAGCGTTCAGTCCTGTTCGAGTTATCTCGCGACTTGCAGATCAGCCGGGTCGAGGCCGACGGCCGGACGGTTGAATTTATCCACAACCCCGCCGTCGAGGGATCGCAACTGGCGCGGCATGGAAACGATCTTGTCGCGGTAGTATTTCCCCAGCCGTTGCGCACGGGACAGACATTGAATCTGCGCTTCGTGTATGCCGGGGAGGTACTGTCTGAAGTCGGCGAGGGGCTCCTGTACGTAGGTGCGCGAGGTACGTGGTATCCCAACCGCGGGCTCGTCATGTCGAACTTCGACCTGGAATTCCACTACCCGGCAGGATGGACGTTAATCGCGACCGGCAAGCGCGCTGATGTTCTGTCTTCAAATACAGGCGACGACCCGCCCGGAGAACAGGTAAGTCGTTGGGTATCGGAACGCCCCATCCCTATCGCGGGATTCGACTTGGGAAAATACGAACGGGTGACAGCCCGGGCCGGCGATGTGACGGTAGAAACCTATGCAACGCCGGTTGTGGAGCGCGGATTCCCCAGACCGCGGGCTGGAACCGCCGTTCCCGACTCGCAGGTGCCGGGGGGACCCTCACCCGTGCCGATTGCCATACCTCCACCGTCTCCCGCGCGGAATGCACAAGCCGTTGCTGCTGCAGCGGCACATGCAATCGATTTTTACTCGCATCGCTTTGGGCCCTATCCATTCACCGATCTGAAGGTCGCACAAATGCCTGGAGGACTGAGTCAAGGCTGGCCAGGGTTGATTTTCCTCTCCAGCCTGTCTTTTCTCACCGGCCAGGAAAAGTCTGAACTGCATCTCAGCCCGGTTAACAAGATTCTCATCAACCAGGTGGCAGCGCACGAAACCGCCCACCAATGGTGGGGAGATCTGGTGATGTGGAGCAGTTACCGCGACCAGTGGCTGGTGGAGGCGCTGGCGAACTACAGCTCCATGATGGTGCTGGAGTCGGAGAACCCAGCGCAGTTCCGGGCCGCCATGGAAAAATTCCGAGATGATCTGCTGGAGAAAAACAAAAATGGCGTAGCCTTGCTCGAAGACGGTCCGGTGACTCTGGGGACCCGCCTATCTTGCTCCCAGTTTCCAGGTGGATACGAGGCCATCAGCTACGGTCGCGGCACCTGGCTGTTTCACATGCTGCGCCACATGCTGCTCGATGCAGAAAACTCAGGCGGTCATGGAACTGGTAATCAGGTTGCAGAGACGGATGAGCCGTTCGTGCGAGTGCTGCGGCGCATTCGCGAGCGTTATCAGGGAAAGCCGATTACCACGCGGGAAGTGCTGCAGGCCTTTGAGGAAGAACTACCGCAATCACTGTGGTACGAGCATCGCAAGTCTCTCGACTGGTTCTACGAGGGATGGATCAACGGCACGGCAGTCCCTCACATTGAATTGCACAGCGTGAAATTCGCCGACAAACCAGGTGGAACCGCGGTGAGCGGAGTCATCCTGCAAAAGGAAGCGCCCGATAGTCTGGTCACTTCGGTTCCAGTTTATGCATCGAAAGCGGGGAAGATAGTGCTACTGGGACGGGTGTTTGCCGACGGAACGGAAACGCCTTTTCATTTGACCGCACCGGTCGGCACCCGAAGGGTCGTACTCGATCCGGAAATGACGTTATTGACTCGATCTCCATAGGCTGCCACCGAGCATGGTCGTGCTGTTTTAGCACGCTTTCCCGATAATTTGGGCTGTTCTTCCCGAAACGAAGATTGCTAATCTGAAAAGCCGGGGTCCCGATCTCAGCCCTGCTCTATTCCGAGCCAAAACCCTCTGGCCATCGGCAAAGAGTCGCCTGCATATCTATGGAAGACCGCATGCTTTAGAAGCTTCGTCGGCAGAGGCGACTCGCATGCACGAAACACAAACGTCACCGACAGTCAATTCGCAATCAATTCTTGTAGTGGATGACTGCCAACCGGTTCATGCGCGGGACACAATCTTGCTGGTTGAGGATGAGGCCTTGGTGCGCGAATCGACCGCCGAGATTCTGGTGTTCGCTGGCTATCGCGTGTTGAAGTCGAGCAATGCAGCGGAAGCGATGGGCATATTCCGGCGATTCAGCCGTGTCGTGGGGTTGTTGCTGACAGATGTGGTACTACCAGGCCGGAGCGGCCGTGACCTCGCGCGCGACCTGCGAGCCAAACAACCCGGCCTGCGGATCATCTTTATTTCCGGCTATCCGGAAAACGCGGTTACCAGGAATGGAATCGAAGAGGGAGATGGAATGTTTTACCTGCCCAAGCCTTATTCATTCCAATCGCTCACGCGAAAAGTAAAACAGGTCCTGGATGCGAAACGCTGCCCACCGTTGAGTTCTTGATCGCTGACACTCTAAGGGCTGGCTGCACCGGGCGGCACACTTGTGATCTCATCTCTCATGCTTCCCAAAACCACAACGTCCACGCGTCGGTTCAGCGCCCGTCCGAGCGGATTGCGATTGCTGGCGATAGGATGGTACTCGGCATAGCCGGCAGCGGAGAGTCGCTGCGGAGCAAAACTGTGCTTCAGAATCAGGAGGCGGACAATCTCCGTGGCGCGGGCCGTAGAGAGTTCCCAGTTGGAATGGTATCGCGCAGTGTGAATGCTCACATCGTCGGTGTGACCTTCAATGCGCAAATTGTAAGGATATTTTTCCAGCACTGCAGCCATACGGTTGAAAGCTGGTTCCGAATCCAACTTAATGCCAGCGGATCCGCTGTCGAAAAACCCGCCTTCCCGCAAACTGATGACCAGACCGTCGTGCCTTACCTGCACCGCAGCTTGGTCGCGTGCAATCGGACCGGCAAGCGCCTTCTCTAATTCCTGTTTGAGCCCCGACAAATCAACCATTTGTTCTTGATCGGGCATTGCCGCCCGCGTTGTTTCAGCTTCGGAAGCACCGAGTGGTTCGGGGACGGTCCCAACCGACTCGGCGGGATTTGCTCCCAACTGCTGGAATGCTGTGTGTATCGCGGCCGCCAGCTGGACAGCTCTGCGGCGGTCCATTTGCTCAGTGGAATACGAAACATAGCCCTTGGCATCGGCGTCAGGATGTCCGGGCTGATAGCGCACCAGCGGCGGCCGGCCGTCGCCGAGGACCCGGTCCACGCTTACTCCTTGCGCCGCCCGGTTGCCGAAACCTGCCAGCAAGGCCGGAAACCGCGGTAGTCGCTGGGCCCGGAACACAACCAGTTGGCGGCGGTATGGCCCGCCCGCCGGCGTGCGCGTGGTTTCCATGTTGGCCATGTTGCTAGTCACCACCTCCGCCCGCTGACGTTCCGCCGTAAGCGCAGAGCCGCTCACGGTAAGCATGCCAAATAAATTCATGAAGCACTCCCTTCGTGGATGGCGCTGGACAGCACTTTGAAGCGGTCGCGCAACAGCTGCACTCCCGCGTTGAAACGCATTTGCGTATCGGCCAGCAACAGGCTTTCGCGTTCCAGACTGACGTTGTTGCCGTCGGGGCGCTCCATCAAGCCACGCACCGGACGCGACGACGGCGACAACGCAGCACTTTCGAAGCTGGCATATTCGAGGTTTGAGTCATTGATACCCGGGTCCGCCCGCTCCAACTCTTGGCTGAAATTAATGTCACGAGTGCGGTATCCCGGCGTATCGATGTTGGCCATGTTCGACATCACCAGTTCGCTGCGAAACACGTTTACATCGAGAAAACGCGTCAGCGCGGCGATCACAGGATCATGAAAGACCGGCATAGCTCCTCCTTGAAGGCAGTCCATACAAACGGATCTTGTTGCGTACCGTCCGCAAACTCACGCCCAGCATCTCGGCGGCGCGCGAACGGTTGCCGCCCGTCGCGGCCAGCGTCACTTCGAGCAGGCGCTTTTCCATGCTCTCCATGGACACGCCCGGGTGCACGCCTTCCCCGGCTATCACGGATTGAGATCCGGGGCCGAGAGTTGCAGCGCTTAATTCCGAGGGTTCCAGCACTTCCACACCAATCTCGCCTGTGGACAACGCTACTGCCCGCCGCATTAGATTGGCCAGTTCCCGCACGTTGCCCGGCCACGAATGCTGCTGCAGGCGGGCCAGAAATTCGGCGGTCAGTCTCGGGGCATTTCCCCCCGAGGAGTAAATCCGGGCAAAATGTGCCGCCAGTTCGGCGATATCTTCCTGGCGCTCCCGCAGCGCAGGCAAGCCCATGGGGATCACGTTCAGGCGGTAATACAGATCGGCGCGAAACGTGCCGGCCTTGACCATGGCTTCCAGCGGACGATTGGTGGTCGAGATGACGCGAATGTCTACTTTGACCGCGCGGGTATCTCCTAGGCGGTCGAATTCTCGCTCTTGCAACACCCGCAACAGTTTGGGCTGCAGCGACAATGGCATCTCGCCTACTTCATCGAGCAGCAGGGTGCCCCCGTCGGCGAGTTCGAATTTTCCCGGTCGCGCCGCCACTGCTCCGGTAAACGCGCCGCGGGCATGACCAAACAATTCGCTTTCGAGGAGGGCTTCGGGAAAAGCCGCGCAGTTGACGGCGACAAACGGACCGTCCCGGCGCAAGCTCAGACGATGCACCATGTGGGCCAGCAGTTCTTTGCCCGTACCGCTTTCCGCCTGCAGCAGAATGTCGGCATCGCTCGGCGCCACCTGGCGGGCACGTTCCAGGGCGTGGAGAAAAACCGGCGAGTGTCCAACCAGTTCACCAGCATCGGATGCCGTCTGACTGCGGCCCAGCATGCGTGCCGCCGCCTGTTGTAGCTGCTCAAAAGCCACTGGCTTCACCAGATAGTCGCAGGCCCCGCCACGCATGGCGGTGACTGCATCGGGCACGCTGGCAAACGCTGTCAGCAAAATGACCGCGGTACGCGGTGCCAAGGCCCGAGCTTCGCGCATCACCTGAAAGCCGTCTCCATCGGGCATGCGAATGTCGGTCACAATAAGAGGATGTTGACCTCGGCGAAACTTAGCCAGCGCTTCACCCGCGCCGGCCGCAGTTTCGACCCGCCAGTCGTGACGCCGGAAGATGATTTCAAGCCCCGCCCGCATGCCGGCATCGTCATCCACCACCAGCACCTGCGGCGGAGCCAGATCTCTCCCGCTCATTCCCATGCTGGTCATTCCTTTTCTCCGACCTCTTCTGTGTCCGTTTCTCCATGAGCGGGAAACTCCAGCCGGAACATTGTCCCCTGCCCGTTGCCTTCGGCGCGCACGCTCCCCCCATGCTGCTCCATGATGGTGCGGCATACCGCCAGACCCAGCCCCGGGCTCCCGTTGCGCGTCGTATACCCCGGCTGAAAAATTCGCTCACGATTGGCCTCGGCGATTCCTGTTCCGGTGTCGGAAAGCTCGATGATGATTCTGCCGGCAACTACATCCGCCCGGCCGCGCATGGTCAGCACTCCTTCCTCAGGCATAAACCGAAACGCATTCAGTGCGAGATTCAGTAGGACCTGTTCCACCCGATGGCGGTCTGCCGGGACCTCCGTCCCGTCAAGTTCCTGGTCGAGTTCCATACGCACGCCCGCCTGCTGCGCCAACGGGCGCAGGAAATCATGAGTCGAGCGCAACAGCAATCCGAAATCGGTGGCCACCAGCGCAGGGGTGGGCTGACTGTGAAAGTGCAGTACGTTGTTGACCGTGGCCGCGAGCGTTCGCAACCCGGCTTGCAGATGCCCCACCCATGCGCACTGCTCCGGAGGCAGACCCGACTCCGCCAGCAATCCGGCAAACAGTTCCAGACTGCCCAGCGGATTGCGCATTTCGTGGGCCAGTAGAGCCGACATCTCCGCCAGCGCCTGCCGCCGGTTCAGCGCTTCATGTTCTTGCTGCATGCGGTGATTTTCTTCCAGACTCGCCGCCAGATCCCGATTGGTATCTTCCAGTTCATGCCGCAGCCGTGCGACTTCACCTTGTAACTGGACGTAAGCACGCTCTAGCGAAGCCGCTGCTTGCGTGAAAGAAGCAAACGCCCGGCTGAGCGATAATTGTTCTGCCGCAACTGCCGGATCGTCCGCCGGGCATGGCGGCGCTGCGACGCAATTGCCCGTAACTAGCGCGCTGGACATCGCCGCTCCCTCCCGTCTTGGATTGACAATGCCCGAGTCCCAGCTTCAACGCTCAGCTGCTTGGACGTTGAATCCCGAGTGGGACAATGCGCCATCGAAAAATAAAGATGTTCTGGCCCAATGCACAGCCCGCCTTCGGCCAGAATTGCGGCCCGCTCCATCACCTGTTGCAGTTCGCGCACATTGCCCGGCCAGTCGTGGGCCACGAGTTGACGCGCGGCTTCAGGGGCGAGCGCTGGATGCGGGGTCCGCGCGGCCCGAGCCAGTTCTCTTAGAAAATGTGTAGCCACAGGCACAATGTCGTCCGCGCGCTCGGCCAGCGCCGGTAGTTCAATCGGAAACGCCGCCAGCCGGTAATAAAGGTCGCGCCGAAATCTGCCTTCTGCTACTTCACGCTCCAGATCGGCGTTGGTGGCGGCCACCACTCGGACATCTACTTTAAGCGCCTCCGAGCTGCCCAGGCGCTGCACTTCTTTTTGATCAAGAAACCGCAGCAGCTTGGCTTGCAGACCCAACGGCAACTCGCCCACTTCGTCGAGAAAAAGCGTCCCGCCCTGGGCCAGATGAATGCGTCCGGCATAGCCCTGCACCGCGCCGGTGAAAGCTCCGCGCACGTGGCCAAACAATTCGGATTCGAGGAGGGCTTCGGGAATCGCGGCACAGTTCACCACTGCCCACGGTTTGGCGGCACGCGGACTCAACTGATGAATGGCCCGCGCCACCAATTCTTTTCCGGTGCCTGTCGCTCCGGTTATCAGCACCGTGGTCATACGCGGCGCCAGCAGCCGCACCAGCCGGTACAGGCGCTGCATGCTTTCGGACGAGCCAATCATGCCGGGAAGCGGCACAACATTTGGCAGCGGCTCAGAGGACGAAGTTTCGGACGCCATCGGCGTCGAAGGATTTTGCGGCGCCGACTCAGCGCCGCGCACCACGGCGCTCCTCTCGAAATACGGAGGCACTCCATTCGAATCGAGCATTACCACTTCAATGCCCGGAAACCGCAGCTTGATAATCTCGATCAATTCTTCCGCATCCAGATCGGGCAGCTGCCGGTCGAGAAACAACATCTGCCACTGCCCGCTTTCTAATTTCACCAGCGCATCCGCGCCTCCCTGCACTTCGTAAATCGGCCCCCGGCCTTCCTGCAGGCTGCGCCGCACCTGCTCCCGAAGAAAGGTGTTGGGGCTGGCAACCAGCACGCCGCCCACACTCGAAGGCCGGATTGAGGCAGTGGTCATGAACCTATTTCATCGGGAGAAGATTAGCGGGCGATTAGAAGGAGATTAGGAGTTTCTATTTCCGGCAAATCGTTCCCAAGGAGGGAGGAAAGAAGAAAACGGGAAAAATCTGCCCCATAGGCAATTTTGGCCTGGCAGAAAGCGTGCAAATGGAGGACGGGCGTCCGCGCCCGTCACGTCATAAGCGCCGTCATGTCGTGCATTATGCAATATTATTGGTTATTATATCGTATTATGGGTAGTTCAGAAAAGACCGTCAGCTTCCGGGCCGATGTCGAAAAAATTGATGCGCTCGATTCACTGGCCGCAGCGCAAGACCGGCCCCGGAGCTATCTCATCAACGAGGCCATAACCAACTACATCGAACTGCACGCCTACCAGGATGCGCTGGTGCGAAAAGGGCTCGCAGACATGCAACACGGTCGCACGGTCAGTCATCAGGAGGTTGTCAGGCGCTTCAAGAAGACCGTGAACGGGCGTCCATGATCGAATGGACGGAACAGGCGGTCCAGCAACTGGGCCAGGCCCACGATTACATTGCATTGTCCAACAGTGACGATGTGGCAGCGCGCTGCGTTGTACAGATCATTGCCAGCGTTCAACAGCTTGCTACGTTTCCGATGTCCGGGAGACCGGGCCGGGTGGCCGGAACGCGAGAGTTAGTCATTTCAAATTCTCCTTTTGTTGTCGCTTACGCCTTAGAGAATGAGCGCATCGTCATCCTCGCCGTCTATCACGGAGCGCAGCGATGGCCCGAAGCATTTTGAGTTCGGCTCCCAGAAACGTTCAGACGGACGACGGGTGGTCCCCACCCGTTAAGCGACAAAGCCAGACGCACTGCCCCGAGAACTTGCCGTGGACATGGGTGGCAGACAGCGGTAGTATCGCTGGAAGCCGCGTCGTTCCTGCCCCTCCCTCGGCAGGGCCATTAGTCTCGATTGAAGGTGGTAGTTCGCAATGAATCGCAAACAGCTTCCTGGCTTCGCAATTCGCTTGCTCCTGCTGACTCTAGCATTGGTCTCGGTCGCTTCCGCGCAATGGAAGGAGAAAGTGTTGTACAGCTTTCAGGGAGGCACGACCGACGGAGCGGTGCCTGCGGGCGGCGGCGTGGTGTTCGATGCGGCGGGCAATTTATATGGGGCGACGAGTCAGGGCGGCGCGGCCTGTCCCTCCCCCGGATGTGGCATCGCATTCCAACTCGCGCGCCCGGCGAAGCAAGGCGATCCCTGGACCGAGACTGTGCTTCACGTTTTCAGCGGCAACGGCAACGGGGACGGCGCTACCCCAGCTGGCGGATTGTCAATCGACAGCGCGGGCAACCTCTACGGGACGACGGGATACGGCGGCACGGGAAACTGCGTTCTGTTAGGGAGCAAGACGGGCTGCGGGGTTGTGTACGAACTGGTGCCGCCCAAAAGCAAGGGCGGGAAATGGACGGAGAAGATTCTGTACAGCTTCCAGGGCGGCAAAGACGGCGATTTCCCGGCCGGCGATCTGACCTTCGATAAAGCTGGCAACCTGTACGGCGCGACGCAGTACGGAGGCGGTTTTGGCAACTGCAACGCGCCCTACTTCCAGAACTGCGGAGTAATTTTCAAGCTGACCCCACCAGCG
>Ga0210384_10009175_pt1 | contig 10237 bp, 10 predicted proteins | sample IncBWH2MmetaG_FD_160574 | JGI IMG/M metagenome (GOLD analysis project Ga0210384, IMG submission 160574) | Forest soil microbial communities from Barre Woods Harvard Forest LTER site, Petersham, Massachusetts, United States - Inc-BW-H-2-M | ecosystem: Environmental > Terrestrial > Soil >...
ACGACATAGCTGGTATTCGGGTTGAGGGCGGCCGAGGTTGGCGTAAAGGTTGCCACAGTGTTTGCGTCATTCATGACGACGATACCGGACACCTCATTTCCATTTGCCTCTCTGACGGTGAAGGTGAGCGAATTCCCCGCCGAGAACGAGTTAACCGTTTCCGGGTCCATCGGCTGGCTGAAGGTTGCGGTCACTGCGGTGCCAATTACAACGTTATCACTGGTATTTATGCTGGTGGGCACGTTCGTGGCATTGTTACTCGGGCTTGACGAAACCACTGTGGGTTCCGTAGTTGCTCCGACGAGAGTGCCGGGAGCAAGCGTAACACCGGGAGCAACGGTCGCAGAAACCCTTCCGATCCCGCCGCCTCCAAGCAAAGCGACGAGTAGTAACGCGATGAGCATCGGTGGCTTGTATGAGCTTTCGAATCTGGTCATTTTCTTTCCCTCTCTCGAAAAGACGCCATATCCCCTTCCCGATGGTTGAGAAAGGCGTAGGGACTGAAGTCAGGGTTTTTCTTCGCGGTCCTGAATCGCTTTGCCAAGGTGCTGTCGTAAACGTTGGGATATAGCTACCGTCAACTATGCGGGAAGGGGAAGAATCCAAGCTGGTCAATAAAGCTCACTTCGGTAGAAAACCATTGCGGGAGTGTAGTCTTGCAGATATCACAACTGCAAGGAACTTGCCGATTGCGGAGGCTGATCTAACGAGGAGAACGCTCGCGACCGGAATCGCTGGTGAGATCGCGAGGGTTCGACGCTTGTGCTACGCCACAGGCAGCCTTGACGTACGACGTATGATAGTTGGCGAAACTGGATCACTAGAAGGGGAAGGATGCATGGCATCGCTGAAGATCCTTACTGTGGAAGACGACATCGCGAGCCTGGAATTAATGACCGAGGTTTTCAGGTCTCTGAAAGCGGAGGTGCGAGCGGTCAGCGATAGCCAGAAAGCAGCTGTCCTGGTGGATCAGTAAAGATTCGATGGGATTTTTCTGGACTTGGAAATGCCCAACCTCCATGGTTTCGACCTGGCACGCCTGATACGCAAGTCCTCCTGGAATAAATCCACGCCGATTATTATCGTGACGGGGCGGGATCAGAGAGACACCCTGCAACAAGCGTTCTCGATCGGAGCGACTTTCTGTCTTCAAAAACCGGTGGACAGGAACAAACTGAAAACCTTGTTCCGGACCGTGCTTAGTGGGATGTTGGAGAATCGACGCCGACACGCGCGTTCTCCCATCCAAACTGAAGTGATGTGCACCGTGGATTCTCGAACCATACGCGGGCTAACGTGGAATCTCAGTCAAGGCGGGATGCAGGTAGAAGCTGGCGGCTTGGCTGGGACGATCTTCCAAACCGAGGGTTATAAGCACTATTGGCCAGCGTCTGCTGCGCCTCTCTTCTCCGTTGGATGCCTCTCGTGCGTTGATTTCGGAGTGTTTCGATCCTCTCGTTTATGCAGCAGGCGTTCGAGTTCCTCGGCCAGGGCGCGCGCATTGATCGGCTTCGAGAGGTAGCCATCGAACCCCGAATTCAGGACGTTTTCCCGGTCACCCTGCATGGCATAAGCAGTAACGGCCAGAACGGGCAGTGTGGCTAAGCCGGGATTCTCCCGGATCTTGCGCACGACAGCAAAGCCATCCAGCACCGGCATGCCGATGTCCAGCAGCAGTATGTCGGGATGAGTCTGTTCAATCATGCGGAGCGCCTCCTGACCGTCGCAGGCTTCGAGCACGGTGTATCCACGCGCCTCCAGCAACTCGCGAAGCAGTTCCCGGTTAACGGCATTGTCTTCGGCAACCAGGACTTTGGTCATGATTGCCCCGCGGATTTTGCAAGCTTACGGCTTTGAACGACCCTTTCCAGTTCAACAATGAGCTGTTGATGCCACGAGCCGGTCTTTTGGAGAAGCGCTTGAGTCTGGCTCTTCAGAACTGTCAATTCACTTTGAGTCAGGCTCTTGGCTGTAATGACAAAGATCGGCAGTTCTTTCAGAGGGTCTTCTTTCCGTATGTGCCGGAGGACTTCAAAGCCGTCCATACCTGGCATCATCAGATCGAGCAAGACTGCGCTAACTAGTTTGGAAGAGAGCACTTCCAGAGCCCTAGCCCCGCTTCGCACACTCTGCGTCTCGTATCCGGCTGAGCGCAGGATCTCTTCCAGCAGCTCCAAAGTTTTTGGATCATCGTCCACGAGCAGAATCGAAGCATCATCATTGGTGTGCGGCACATGCTTGCGAATCGTTTCCAGAACCACCGATTTGCCAATTGGCTTGATGAGATAATCTGCCGCGCCCAAAGCAAAGCCCGCCCGTTTTTGATCCACAATGGAAACGATAATGATGGGAATGTTTGCCGTTTCAGGCGTTCTTCTCAAAGCTGCCAAAGTGTCAAAACCACCCCCACCTGGCATCAACACATCCAAGGTGATCCCGTCTGGGCGTAGTTGTTGGGCTTTCTGAACGGCTTCAGCCCCGGACTTCGCCGTCACAATTCGATATTCCGATTCCAGGTACCCAACTAGAAGCTCGCGGGCGAAGACCTCGTCGTCGACGACCAGGATGAGTGGTTTCTTGCCATCCGCACGGACCGCGACATCAGCACGAACATTCGGTGCGTTAGACGGAGCTCTACCAGGTGCCGCGACTTTCAATCCGGCCGCGAAATCTCCCGACGGGCGCCTGTGGTTTGTAAACAATGTGGTTCTTCAGATAATCGACCCCTCACATCTGTCTGGTAACGCGTGCACGGCGGCCGGGAAAAAATGCCTCCCGAAATTGCCGTCGAGTTGGTGGAGCATCGAGCCGAAGACGCGTTGAGTGGGCGCGAAATCGAGGTTTTGCGCCAGCTAGGCACTGGGAACAGCAACAAAATGATTGCCGATCACCTCAATCTTTCTGAAGAAACGGTTAAAGCCCACATGCGGAACATTCTTTCAAAACTCGGCGCGAATGATCGCACCCACGCTCTGGCGATCGCCTTGAAGCGCGGCATCATCGAGATCTAACCCACGCCAGGCGGGCCCAAGCCAGACTCAGTGCGGCAGGGAACGAAGCAACTGGCTGACGCCGTTCCACACGATCTACACGCCAATGCAGACCAACAGGAACGAAGAAAGCTTAACGATGACGTTCGTTCCCGTCGGACCCAGCACATGCGCTAAACGATCGGCAAAGGCGTAGCAAAGATAAATAGTCACCGCCAGGATGGCCGAAGCAATCACGGCCGCAAGAATCGAAAGCAGGTTTGCTCCCAGGTTGCGGGGTTCATTTGCGCCCAGAGTGATGGCAACCGAGATGGAGCCTGGTCCGACTGTTAATGGGAGGGTCAGGGGATAAAACGCCTCGCGCAGAACGTCTGTACCGGCGACCGTCCTCCCGACTGCGTCCCGACCATTCTGGTTGCTCTCCATCAGCATCGCCCAGCCCGTTGCCATCACGATCATCCCGCCTCCCACCTGCACCACCGGCAGCGAAATGCCAAAGAACGAGAGCACGTGAGAACCAATGGTGAAGGATGCCACCAGCAATATGAGGCTGTTTATCGCAATCCGGCGGGCCAGCAGTCTTCGCGTCTTCGAGGGATAATTGACCGTCAGCGAGAGGAATACCGGGCTCCCCCCAATCGGATCCACGATCGGAAAGAGCGCGCTTACGACCAGGAGGATGCTCTTGGCAGTTTGAATCAACACGCCCCACTCCCAGAGAAAGTAACGTTAACCATGAGACCTAAGAAAGTACCACGGATGCAGGGGCGGCAGATGCTGCTTTCTCCTGTTGACCGGGGATGCTTGCATCCGAGCGCTTCGAGGTTTCTGTCAGTTCCTTCAACCATTCAACCGCCGGGAGCAACGGTATGTCTTCCTGCCAACGCCAGCGCCAGTTTCCGCCAGCGCGACCAGGGACGTTCATGCGGGCATCCGCCCCTAGGTTGAGTAGATCCTGCAAGGGAGCAATCGCGAGTGCCGCCGGCGATGACCATGTCAGATGCATAAGAGCCGGGGCAGCGTCGGCGCCCTCTCCCGGTGCGCGCCTGAGGTAGTTCCAAAAATTCTGCCGCTGATAATCAGGCAACTCTTCATACCATTCTCGGGTTGGAGCATTGTCATGGGTGCCGGTATACGCGACGGCATTGTGTGGGATGTTTTGCGGCAGGTAGGGATTGTCCCGATTGCCGTCGAAGGCAAACTGCAAAACCTTGGTACCAGGCATTTGGAACTGGTCACGGAGTGCCTGCACATCTGGAGTGATAACGCCCAGATCTTCGACGATGAACGGAAGGCCCAGCTCCTTTTGTACTGCTTCGAAAAAGAGCGCGCCCGGGCCCTGCACCCATTGTCCGGACTGCGCCGTTGGCGCACTTTGTGGAACGTGCCAGGCCGCTGCGAATCCGCGGAAATGATCTAGACGAATGACATCGACGTGAGTGAGCAAGGCGCGAAGTCGATCGATCGCCCAACGATAGCCGGTGGCGCGAAGCGCATCCCAGTTGTAAACCGGGTTGCCCCACAACTGGCCCTGGGCGCTGAAATAGTCAGGCGGCACTCCGGCAACGAAGCGCGGACGGCGATGTTCGTCGAGCAGAAATAACTCCGGATTTGCCCAGACATCACTGGAATCCGGAGAGACAAAAAAAGGCAGATCGCCGATCAGGCCTACGCCTTTCAAATGCGCGTGTTTCTTGATTTCATCACCTTGACGAAACAGCAGAAATTGAGCAAAGCGAACCTGGTCAATTTCATTCGCCAATTCTCGGCGCGCACTGGCCAACGCCTCCGGTCTACGCTGAACCAACTCTTCCGGCCAATCGAGATAGTAAGCGCCGTGATACTTGGCTTTCAGCGCACGGAATAGCGCATAGTCTTCCAGCCAATGTTCCTGTCGAGCGCAGAACTCATCGAATGCAGGCCGCAGATCCTTGCGCTCTGCGGCCTTGAAGTTTGTCCAAGCGGTTTCGAGGAGCCGGTTCTTGAAAGGGATGACGGCGTCGTAGTCGACAACATCTGAAGGAAAGTGGAAATCACAATCTTTCGTCTCGAGAAGCCCATCCAAGATCAGGCTGCCGGGACTGATCAGCATGGCGTTCCCGGCAAACGACGACATGGGCTGATACGGAGAATTGCCGTAGCCGGTGGGACCGAGCGGTAGCGACTGCCACCATCGTTGACCAGCATCATGGAGATGATCGATCCACGAAAACGCCGACGATCCCAGATCACCAATGCCGTAGGGTGATGGCAACGACGTGACGTGCAACAACAAGCCGGAAGCCCGGTATTCGAGCGGGAAAGGCGGGACGTTCGCAAGGCCGCCGTTAGCGCTCATTGGCGTGCTCCGGAATTCAGTGCTTGGTTCACCATCTCCTCCGCTTCGCTCACGATCGCATTCAGATGGGCCTGACCCTTGAAGCTCTCAGCATAAATCTTGTAGATGTTCTCCGTGCCTGAAGGCCGAGCCGCAAACCAACCACTTTTCGCTATAACCTTCAACCCGCCGATCGGAGCTTGATTGCCAGGGGCCCGGGTAAGCTTGGCGGTGATGGGCTCGCCTGCCAGGTCTGATGCCGTGACAGCGTCAGGCGAGAGTCGTTGCAGACTTGCCTTCTGCTCGGGCGTAGCCGGCGCGTCAATACGTGTGTAATATGGAGTGCCAAATTCCTCGGTCAGTTCGCGGTAGTGTTCGCCCGGATTCTTGCCCGTGCAGGCAGTAATTTCGGCAGCCAGCAAATCCATGATTGGGCCGTCTTTGTCGGTCGTCCAAACCGTTCCATCGCGGCGCAGAAAACTTGCCCCCGCACTCTCTTCTCCTCCGAAACAGTACGAGCCATCTACGAGTCCTGGCACGAACCACTTGAAACCGACCGGCACTTCGCGCAGCTGACGACCGAGCTTTTCGACGACTCTGTCAATCATGCTGCTGCTCACCAGTGTCTTTCCTACGGCGACATTCTGATGCCACTGCGGGCGGTGCGTGAGCAGGTATTGAATGGCCACGGCGAGATAGTGATTCGGGTTCATCAACCCGGCGACCGGAGTGACGATTCCGTGCCGGTCGGAGTCAGGATCATTGGCGAAAGCCACCTGATACTCATCTTTCAGCCCCACGAGCCTGGCCATCGCATATGGACTGGAGCAATCCATGCGGATCTTACCGTCGTGGTCTACCGTCATGAATGAGAAGGTCGGGTCAATGGTTGGGTTAACGACAACAACATCCAATCCGTAAATCGAGTTGATCGGCTCCCAATAATAGCGGGCGGCTCCGCCGAGTGGATCCACGCCGAGTTTCAGATGGGCATTGCGAATGGCATCGATATCTAACACGTTCTTGAGATCGCGAACGTAGGGTAAAACGAAGTCTTCTTGATGGGTGGTCGCCGCGCGAACCGCTGTGCTGAATGCAACACGCCTGACCCCGGCATTCCTCTCGCGCAATAAATCATTTGCCCGATCCTGAACCCATCGCGTCACATCGGTATCGGCCGGGCCGCCGTTGGGCGGGTTGTACTTGAAGCCTCCATCTTCTGGAGGATTGTGCGACGGAGTAATGACGATGCCATCGGCGAGATGGTCTTTTCGTCCCTGGTTATAAACCAGAATCGCTCGCGAGATTACCGGCGTAGGCGTTACCGCATCGTTCTCCTGGATGATGGTCTCAACCCCGTTCGCCGCCAGCACTTCAAGCGCGGTGCGCTGTGCAGGCCCGGAGATTGCGTGGGTGTCCTTCCCCATATATAAAGGACCATCGATTCCCTGCCGCCGACGGTAGTCGCAGATTGCCTGAGTAATTGCCAGAATGTGTGATTCCGTGAAACTGCCGTGAAAGGGAGAACCGCGGTGTCCGCTGGTGCCGAACGCCACCAGTTGCGTGGAGTCGCTCACATCGGGCTTGCGCTCGAAGTACTCTTTTTCTAAGCGAGCCACATCGATCAGCATTTCCTTGGGCGCGGGTTTCCCGGCAAGCGGTGAGAGTGCCGGTTCACCGGCCCTGGTAGCGGGCTGTGTTTCTAAGGTACGGGGCATGGTTCCACCTTCCAAATCTCGGTTGCATATTCGTGAATTGTACGGTCGCTGGAGAATTTTCCAGAACTCGCCACATTCAGAATAGCCTTCCGCGCCCATTCGCCTGGATTAGCATACAGTTCACCCAGCCGATCCTGAGCCTGACAGTAAAAGGTCAGGTCCGCCAGATGCATGTAATGGTCGCCATTGGTCAACAAAGTATCACGTATTGGGGCGAACACTCCCGGCTCGTTGCGGCTGAAGTAATCAGAAAAAATAAGGTCCAAAGCGGCCCGCGTCTCCGGCTCGTGTTCGTAATGCCAATGCGGGTCATACCAGCTCTGGCTGTTTTGAACTTGTTCGACGGTCAGGCCAAACAGGAACAGGTTCTCTTTGCCCGCTTCCTCCGCCATTTCGATGGTTGCGCCGTCGAGAGTGCCGACCGTCAAAGCTCCATTCATCATGAACTTCATGTTGCTGGTTCCACTGGCCTCGTAGCCTGCGGTCGAAATTTGGTTGGAGACATCGCTCGCCGGGAGCAGCCGTTCAGCCAGCGAAACATTGTACTCAGGTAAAAAGACGACTTTCATCCGGCCGCGCACAATCGGGTCACCGTCAATTGTGCCTGCGAGATTGTTGATGAATTTTATGATGAGCTTCGCCAGGCGATAAGCTGGCGCCGCTTTACCGGCGAAGAAGAATGTGCGCGGCACCATCTCCATATTGGGGTTTTCCCGCAGCCGGTTATAGCAAACGATGATCCGCAGCGCGTTCAGCAGTTGCCGCTTATATTCGTGAATGCGCTTGATCTGGCAGTCGAAAATTGTGTTGGGATCGACGATCTGGCCTGACGTTGCCTTGAGCCAGTTAGCGAATTGCGCTTTGGCCTCTCGTTTCGATGCGTGGAATGATTCCTGGAAACCAGAGTCCCCGGCCAAGGCTTTGAGATTAACCAACTGACTCAAGTCGGTGATCCACTTGTCCCCTATCGCATCTGTGATTGAGCTGGATAGCGCAGGATTCGCTTCGAGCACCCAGCGTCGTGGCGTCACTCCGTTGGTTTTGTTGCTGAAACGCTCGGGAAACATTTCCGCGAGATCTTTGACTGTTGTCGTCCGTAACAGTTTCGAGTGGACAGCGGCCACGCCGTTGGTGCTATGCGAACCGACAATGGCGAGGTTTGCCATGCGAATCTTGCGAGAAGGTTTTTCTTCTACAAGGCTAATTCGCTCGAGGCGTCCCTCATCACCCGGAAAGCGTACTCGAGTTTCGTCGAGGAGCCGGCGATTGACTTCGTAAATAATTTCCAACTGCCGAGGAAGAAGCGCTTCGAACCACGCAACCGGCCATTTTTCGAGAGCCTCGGGCAGCAAAGTGTGGTTTGTGTAGGCCAGCGTCTTCTTGGTGAGCTCCCACGCCTCGTCCCATCCCAAGTGAGCATCGTCCAGCAAGATGCGCATCAGTTCAGCCACGGCCATCGAAGGATGTGTGTCATTGAGCTGGATGGAGGCCTTCTCCGGCAACTTTTCCCAGTCCGTGTTATGCCGCAAAAATCGGCGTACCAGGTCAGCCAGCGAGCATGCGACGAGAAAATACTCCTGCACAAATCGCAGCTCCTGTCCGGCGCTGGTCGAGTCATCGGGATATAGCACACGGGTCAGTGATTCCGCTTCGAGCGTTCCGCCGAGGGCGCCGACAAAGTCGCCCGTCCCAAATTCCTGAAAATCGAAGTAGTCGGGCGCGGCCGCGGCCCACAGACGGAGAGTGTTGATGGTCTTTCCCCCGTAGCCCACGATCGGACGATCATAGGGTATACCGAAAAGGCTGGACGGCCGGTTCGGAATAATGTCGACGCGCCCGTCGCGCAGCTTGAAGGTGCAGTTGAGCTTGACTTCCACTTGCTCGTGTTGCCGCGCGATCTCCCAGGGATCGCCATCGCGCAGCCAGTTGTCAGGGTTTTCCTGCTGCCAGCCGTTCGCGAAGGACTGCCGAAACATGCCGTACTCGTAGCGCAGACCATAACCGGTTGCGGGGAGCTGCATGGTAGCCATCGAGTCGAGAAAGCACGCGGCGAGCCGGCCCAGGCCTCCATTCCCCAGCCCGGCATCTGGTTCTTGCTCGATCAATTCAAGCCAATCAATTCCTTTCTCCTGGACCGCTTTCTGCACCAGAGGATCGAGCAGGAGATTGGTCACGTTGTTGGCCAGCGAGCGCCCGATGAGAAATTCCATCGAAAGGTAGTAGATGCGCTTGGCGTTCTTTTGTTCGTAGGTCTGCTTGGTGCGTACCCAGCGCTGCGCCAGTATGTCGCGCACCGAACTGGAGAACGCCTCGAAACGCTCCCTGGCGCTGGCCACCTTTGGGTCGATCGCGCGGTCAAACACCAGGTGCCTTTCATAGAACCCATCTTCGGTTCCGGCAAACGGGATAGGGCACGACCGGTACTGTTTGAGAACCTCGGATATATCCGATGCCTTCTTTGTCATCGGAACAACCTTCGCAGAATCTGGACGCACCACACTTTTTGTGCTCATGAAGTCACCCTCTGGTTTGAGTAGTCTGTGGGAGGTAAGGTTTCAACCATTAATAAAATTCATGCCTAATAAAATGTCGCTGACTATGCCGCGACGTGGTGATCGTCATTCCAGAGTCGGATCACGGGCCGGGACTGATTGTGCTCATAACTGAGCGCGCTCAAGCTCGCCGGGTTGAGGAGAAAGTACCGCCCGCCGGCTCCAGGACCAAGGCCTAGCCAGCGCGCGGTCAAGACTCGAATAAAATGTCCACTGGTAAAGAGCAGGACATCTCCCGTCACGTCGCGGATACGCCTGACCACACGGTCCGCCCGCTCGCCGACTTGCTCCGGTGATTCGCCCCCGGGACCTCCATCGCGGAATAGGTCCCAGTCCGGGCGCTGCCGGAGGATTTCGGCCGAGGTTAGTCCATCATATTTACCGTAGTCCCACTCCACCAGGTCAGGATCGGTTTGGGCGCCAGCTCCAAACCCGGAGAGTTCACAGGTTCGGGCGGCGCGCTGCAATGGGCTGGCGAATATCTTGGCGAATGTCATCCCTTTCAGCCGCTCCCCAAGCTGACGGGCGTTGCGCTCTCCGTCCGGAGTCAAAGGCAGGTCGGTAAGACCGGTATGTTGGCCGGAGTGGGTCCACGCGGTATTGCCGTGCCGCGCCACATATACCACCGGAAGTACTTCGCTCATGCTATCTCACTCCTTC
>Ga0210384_10009180_pt1 | contig 10235 bp, 6 predicted proteins | sample IncBWH2MmetaG_FD_160574 | JGI IMG/M metagenome (GOLD analysis project Ga0210384, IMG submission 160574) | Forest soil microbial communities from Barre Woods Harvard Forest LTER site, Petersham, Massachusetts, United States - Inc-BW-H-2-M | ecosystem: Environmental > Terrestrial > Soil >...
GATACCGGTCATGAAGGTAGAGGTCAGCACGCCGAGGCCGTTGAGGACGCTGTAAGGCTGCGCGGTGCGATCGTCATGAATGGCGGCGAGCGTCTGCGCCGCCGTGCGACTCCGCGTCATCCTGACGACGGTCTCTATATTCTGCTCCATGACAGCAGGGCCATGCCTCAGTCTGGAATCGAACTGCATCAGGCTGGCATAGGAATCCAGCAGGTTGACGATCGTGGACCCAACCGAAGCGGTGGAGCTGTTGGTGAAATTCACCGGCGGCGTGGTGGGAATGCTGCCAGCTTGCACGACGGATGGCACCAGAGCAGCACCAAGGGCCGCGTATTTCCAGAATTTCAACGACGCTGCAGACGACATCTCAAAAGGCTCCCAGAACCCTGAATTTTTGAACCAACCCGGCACCCAAAGGGTGGGGACATCCTTTGACAAGTTGGGCGATCCCTGACGTCGTCCCGATCGCCGACCTAGTCGTCGCTCTTGACAGTTTCGTAACGAATCGTTGTTCGAGATCGAAATCGCGTTGGTGTCGTCTGAAAAGCACACAATTGCTGGTTTCGGAGGCTCGACCTCGTTCGTTGGAGCGCGATTTCTGCTACCACGGCGGTGGAATCGGTGCCGCAACCTCATCCTGGTTGCGGCACCGATGTCTCCATCACGGTGTCATCGTCCAGAGCTGCGCAGTGTCGCCGGAGGCGGTCGTGGTGTCGAGCTGGTTGCCGAGCGAGGTTCCGTTCTGGCTGATCACTTCGGTCGGATAGCTGCGCACGCTGATCGTGCCCGCCGCGGCATCATATTTGAAGCGCTGGTTGTTGTTGCCGGTGCAGGTCCAGATGATGAGCTGCGCGCCGTCGCCATATGTGCCGCTGTTGTCGAGGCAATAATGCGGGTCATTCATGCTGCGGATCATGCCGGTCGTATCGTCATAGCTCCAGGTCTGGTTGGCGCCGCCGTTGCAGGCCCACTGGATGACGCTGGTTCCGTCGGCCATGGTGCCGCCGTTCACGTCGATGCACAGCGCCGAGGTCCGGTTGATGATGCGCAGCGGCTGGCGCGCGGGCGCCGTCGTGTTCGGCACGGGCGCATAGACGACACCGAGCTTGTCCACCTCATCGCCGGAGCGGCCGTGGAAACCGACGATCTGCCAGCCACTCGGTGCCGCATGGGTGGTGCAACTCGACGACGTCGTGCCGCCCGACAGGCTGCGTCCGTTGCTGGTGGTGAACTTGATGGAGAAGACGCGGGTGTGCCCCTGATACTGGTCGACGCAGAGATTGACCGCGTTCAGATATTCACCGCTGCCGAGCGCGAGCGTCTGCGCGGTGCCGCCCGTGCCGCCATGCGAGAACACGTAGCCGTTCGACAGCGTGGTCTCGACGTGGTCGACCCGATTGCCGGTCTGGATGGTCAGTTTGGTGACGGCGGGCGTCGGCGGCAGCGCCGAACTGTCGTTGTAGCTCGTGCCGTGCGGCCCGCCGAACTGGTCACTGAGCGCGAGATTGCCGGCGGTCGCATAGCTCCAGTCCACCTCGATCGGATGATGGTCGGAGAGCTGCGCGCCGGACGAGTCGACGGCGTCCTGATGGTCGACATAGGCCTGGGCCTGCAGGTTCAGGAATCCGTTGCCGCGCCAGAGCACCTTGTCGACGATCTCGCAGTCCGGCCGCGCGGTCTGCGACGAACCGCAGAGCAGGAGGGTGCTACCGATCGCCGGCACGCTGCCGCTCCGGATGTCCTGGATCCAGGCGTCGTTAAAACCGTGATGCAGGAACTCCCACATGTTCTGGCCGACCCTTGTGTAGCGGGTGTTGGTGTCGCCGTACACCAGGATGGCGTTGCCGGCGGAGTTGGCCTCGATATAGGTGAGCATCTGGTTCACGTCGGAGACGCTGTCGGTGAGGTCGGTCGACGAGGTGCCGGACTGGGCGTGCAGATTATAGACGTCGAGATAGACTCCTTCGGACAGGCGGACGCGGACCAGCGAGAATCCCTTCGGGGTCAGCGCGTCCGAATCGGCGCGGTTGGTCCAGGTGACGCGGTCGAGATCGTCGAACGCAAAGCTGCTCAGCGTATTGAGGCCGTCGCCGATGCCTGCGGTGCCCGAGGTCGGGGTCCGGTAAGGGTGGTTGTCGCAGATATCGTAAAGCGCCGCGTGCCAGAGGAAATCCTCCTGCACGTTCACGATGTTGAACGGGCGGATGTAGCAGCTGATCACTTTCGAATGGGCGTCGCTGCTGCCGTTGTATGCGGTTGGCGTTTCGGCGACGTTATAGGACAGGATGTTGAACGAGCCGCTTCCCGCGTGAGCGTGGCCTGCGAGCAGCGCCGTGCATCCAAAGGCGATGGCGCACGCCAGAGAACGCAGTTTCATGGACGTAACCTTCCTCTTGTGTTGGTGATGGCAGGGGCGGCGCCATAGCATCGGCCTGACGTTCGTTTGATGAAGGTTTCGTCGAGCTTTTGTGATGCGGTGGCGATGATGTGTAACGCCGCTGGCAGCCGCTCGGAGACTGCAACCGCCGATTGGCCGAAACGGAATCGCTTTTGTGGCCGGTGCGCAGATCGGTAAATTTCGGGGCAGGCGACACCCTGCCGCGCTGGTTTGTTCAGGCCGGCGCGCGAGCCACACGTCCTGAGGTAGGCAAGAACGGCGGCTGGCAAACTTTTGACGAGTGGCGCGCGGAAGGCTTGGCGCGGAGGCCGCTCCTCTGCTAAGAGAGGCCATCGCGTGGGTAGCACTGCCCGGGTTTTCGCGTCCGGTCCCGTAGCTCAGCTGGATAGAGCGGCGGTTTCCTAAACCGTAGGTCGCATGTTCGAGTCATGCCGGGATCGCCAGATTTCAATCACTTAGGCGCTGCCGCTCGCAGCGTTTTTGTTTTTGGCTCTTTTTTGGCTCTCTCGTAAAAGAGCCTCCCCGACGGCCTTTAGGCCAAGAGCTGGCTTCTTGGTTTGCGCCTCGACGAGTGGGCTTTTCGCTATTCTTGCTTGTCGGCGACGTATCCTGATCGCGCCGGGCTGCGTAATCCCATCATGAACATTCAACCCGAATTCGAAACGACCGGCCTCTTTGAGGCGCGTTACGTCGCTTTCTTGGAAACGATCGCTCACCTCCGTCCGCGGCTGCATCGTTACTGCGCGCGCATAACCGGTTCGATCCTGGATGGCGAGGACGTCATGCAGGAGGCGTTGTTCGAGGCCTATCGGAAGCTGGAGACCTATGACGACAGTCGTCCCTTGGGTCCCTGGCTGTTCGGAATCGCGCATAATCGCTGTATCGACTTCCTGCGGAAACGGGGCGTTCGCGACCAGGCCGAAGCAGCCGCTGCCGAGCCGGATTGGGCGTCGCCAGTCGAGCCCGTCGGTCGGGCGCTGGACCGCGCCGTCGAGCGACTTGTGGTCAATCTGCCACCCAAGGAGAGAGCCTGCGTGCTCCTCAAGGACGTCTTCGACTATTCGCTGGACGAAATTGCGGATCTCGTCGGCTCTACCGTCGGTGGGGTGAAGGCCGCACTCAACCGAGGCCGCTCCAAGCTGGCGGCGCTCGGCGATCAGGCCAGGACCGAGCCCGTGGTCGATCCGGAATTGTCTGCGTTGTTCCACGTCTATGTCGAGCGCTTCAATCGCCGCGACTGGGATGGCCTGCGTGAATTGATCAGCGCTGATGCGCAGCTGCGCGTCGCCAATCATTTCGCGGGACGGATGGCCGACGCGCCCTACCTTGGCGAATATGAACGAGCCAAGGTCCCCTGGAGGATGGCGGTCGGCCGCGTGGATGGCGAACCGGTCATTATCATGCTGACCGAGGCCGAGGGCAGCTGGACGCCGACCTCATTTGTCCGGCTCGATGCCGCCGACGGACGCATCACGCAGATCCGGGACTATCTGCGGTGCCCGTGGATTCTCCGGTCCGCTGCTGCGGTGGAAATCGAGGGGCGTGCGTAAGCACGGTCGCCGCGTCCGCAACGAGCCGTCGTCGGACCGCCTGCTCACCCTTGGTGCATCCTTCGAGGAACCGGCCGTGCCTACGTATCCTGTGCAGCCCGGCGGACGTAATGGGAGTGCGCCGCCTCGCGGCGCGGCCAATCACGGGTCTCACCTGTGGCCCAGCAGGAGCATCGCCTTTAGTCATGCTGCTTCCGCTCAAATCCGAGGAGAACTGGCTATGCGGAAAATCATCGAATCCACGCCGCTGTCGCTTGATGGTGTCATCGGCGATCGATCGAAAATGGAGAAACTGATGCTGAAATCTTCGCTCACACCCGCCGCTGCAACTGCGCATCGGATTGACGTCACAAGACGCAGTTTCTCGTTGGCGGCGCTTGCGGGCACCTTGCTTTCAGGCATGCCGGCGCTGGCGAAAGCCCCGCTCGTTGGCGCGCAGGTGCCGGGCGTCTACTGTCTCAAGGTCGGCGCTTTCGAGGTCACGGTGCTCGGCGATGGCTGGCTGCCGATCGGGACCGAGCTGTTTGCCGGCGACCGCGCCGGCGCCGAAAGGCTGCTGGGGGCCGCTTTTCTGCCGAAGACCGCGACGGCGACTGCCGTCAACGAGTGGCTCGTCAACACGGGCGACAAGTTGATTCTCATTGACGCCGGTACCTCCAATGTCCTCGCCCCGTCACTCGGTCGGTTGCCCAAGAGCCTCGCCGCCGCTGGTGTCGACCCCGCCAGCATCGACGCGGTGATCCTGACGCACATGCACCTGGACCACGCCGCTGGCCTGCTCACCCCGGACAAGAAGGTCGCTTTCGTCAATGCGGCCATTTACGTCAACGCCGACGAGTATGGATTCTGGACCTCGGAGGAAGTGTCCGGCAAGGCGCCCGACGGCATGAAGTCGATGTTCGACATCGCGCGGGCGGCGATCAAGCCCTACGCTGATGCCGGTCGGGTGCAGACTTACCGGAACGGCGCCGCGCTCGTGCCCGGTATCACCAGCATGGTGGCGCCCGGCCATACCGTTGGGCACAGTATGCTCCGCGTCTCGTCCGCGGGCAGTGATCTCTTGATCTGGGGCGACATTGTTCACAATGCGGCGCTGCAGTTTCCCGAGCCGGAACGGTCCATCGCATTCGATACCGATCAGGCCATGGCGATTGCCACCCGCAAGCGGGTATTCGATATGGCCGCAACCGACCGTCTCACCGTCGCGGGCGCTCATCTTCCTTTCCCGGGCCTTGGCCACGTCGCCAAAGCCTCAACCGGCTACGCCTATCTGCCGTTGCAGTGGGGGGCAGACCTCTGACTCACTCGCCTTGCGCCCGCGAGATCGCGCAAAGGATGGCGGTGGCGGCGTGGCACTCTCTTCACCTCGCCCCCGCCTGCGGCTCTTCAAACGAGGTTGCCAGGGGCCGCTCGAACGGCCTCTCGTCACGCGCTCGACAGCGGCGCCATTTGGAAAAAATTGATCTGCGGCAAAGGTTAGTGCAGCGATCACACCGTGACGTCGTTGGCACAGGCTGCGTTTGAGAACGTTGTTTTTCAAACTGACGTTCAAACGACGATTCCGATTTACCCTTGAGCCTATCCTTGAGAAAGCGGAAGGATGTCGTATGGTAGGATACTGCGTCGGTTTCGATGCACGGTGAGCCTGCCCTTTAAGGGCGGCACGGCGCGCTGTAGAAAGTCGGCGTGTTCGCAGATGCGGCAGGAGATGCCGATCGGGTCGTAAATCGACTTGCTCATGAGATCGAGTCCGTCCGCGTGGTCGTAATCCGGCGCACGAAAGCGCGCGCCGCGCAACACATCTGCAACACGGCATCTCTAGCCTATGACATTGTTGCCTTGAAAACGGTTTCCTAAACCGTAGGTCGCATGTTCGAGTCATGCCGGGATCGCCAGCCCTGCCGCTCACGCGCGCGGCGCCAAGTCATCGGCTTTCGGGTTTGCCGATCGCGCGCTGCAGGACGTTGAGCGGCTCAGCCTCGTCGGCAGTCCAGGCCACGAACTGATCGGGCCGCACCAGGATCAGGCGTGACGCGTATTTCTCGCGGCCTCCTGCTACGCTATCCCTGATCACCTTCAGCGGGACGCCGAGCGATGAGGCCGCGTGTTCGAAGGCCGCCGGGGTCTCATCCGCGCCGAGTGCGAGCAGCGTGAAGCCTCGGCCGAGCTCCTCAAAAATGTTCTTCCCCGACGACAAAGGCTGCGGCGCGAGGTGGTGCCCGGCGCGCGCCGCATGGGCGTGCGAGCCGATCGCGCTGCTTGCGGCGCCGACTGGTCCGAACACGATCGGCGAGCCTTCATAGTTCGGCTCAAAGGCGTTCACCTCGGCGCGTGCGCCGGATTGCCGCTCGCGCCAGGCCGCCTCGAAATCGGTGCGATCGCGCGCCGGATCGTGCCCCGAGAGAAAGTCGCGGTCGGTGAAGATCGACTTCTCGATGAAATCGCGCGCTGTCGAGGCGAACACTGGTCGCCTCTCGGCGTCATAGCTGTCGAGCAGGGCAGGGCCTGCCCAGCCCTGGATCGCCGCCGCGAGCTTCCAGCCGAGATTGACGGCGTCCTCGAGGCCGCTGTTGATGCCATAACCGCCATAGGGCGGATGAGAGTGGGCGGCGTCGCCGGCGATGAAGACGCGTCCCGCGCGATAGCTGTCGGCCAGCGCGAATCGCAAATCCCAGAAGCCGATGTGTTCGAAGGCGATGTCGAACTCGGCGCCGACGGCCTCGTGCAGCAAGCCCTTGAAATCGAAATTGTCGCGCGTCGTCCCCAGCGGCACCGGCGCATGGAAGAACCAGGTGCTGCCCAGATCGACCCGTCCGAAGAACTTCCAGTAGCCGCCAAGCTCCGGATGCAGCACGTTGTAGAAGGATTTGCCGGGATAGCGCGCGAGATGTTCGTGGAGACCGGTCGAGCGGAACACCAGGAGCACCATCAGGCGGTCGTGATCCGATCGGGTCTGGGTGATGCCGGCGTGGTCGCGCACGACCGACCGGCTGCCGTCGCATCCCACGGCATAGGCGGCGCGCAGGCTTCGCGCCGTTCCATCGCGGTCGACGATGTCGACGCTGACACCGTTTGCGTCCTCACGAATCGCCCTGCAGGTCCAGCCATACATGGCTTCGATGGCGGGGATCTCCGCAGCCCGCCGCCGCAACACGGCTTCGGTGGCATATTGCGGCAGCCGTTCATTGTCGGTGAAGTAGAACGGCCGCACCAGCTCGCGCTGCAGCCAGTCATGGCTGTAGCCGCCGAGCAGCGTGCCGTAGCTCGTCATGCCGCCGATGCCGTATTCGCGCGGGATGGTGCGCGCCGCGCGCAATTGTCGTTCCGCGCCCCAGAAATAGAAATGCTCGAGGGTGCGCTGAGTGAGGTTCTGGCCCTTGGGGATCGGCTGCGGATCGTGATGGCGCTCGACCGCGATGCAATCGATGCCGCGCTGGCCGAGGTCGACCGCAAGGCCGATGCCGACCGGCCCGCCGCCGACGATCACCACCGACGCATGGTATTCAGCTGATGTCCGCATCGGAGCCGGGTCCTTCGAGCGAAGATCCAATCATAGGGGATCCTGCCGGGATCAATGACAAGCCCGGTCCTTAGGAGAGCGCCTGTTCGGGTTGCGCGGCGAGCGGCCTGACGGCATCCGCCCTGCGGCCGTCAAACCGCTTGCCGAGCGCGACGAACGGCTTTTCGATGAAGCGCCAGGATGGCCAGGCGATCGCGGTGGTCACGGCGATCGCAGTCAGGCCGGTCGCTGCGATCGCGGCTCCGACAGGGAGGCTGTTGGTGTCGAGGATACGGAAGGCGACGGCGATCCCGATCGGATGCAGCAGATAGAAGCTGTAGGATATTCGCCCGTAGAAGCGGACGATCGGGGCATCGAGGATGCGGAACGGACGGATCCGATCTGAAAAAGCGAGCATCATGATCAGGATGCTGGCGCTCGTGCATTCGAGCATGATGAGAATGGAGTTCTGCTTTCGCAACGCGCAGAAGAGAAACAGCGCGAACGCCGCAAGGGTCAGGATGGCGGCGGCGCGGGGGCCGAGCTTCGCGGCAAACGAGGCGCCGCGATGATGCAGGAGCACGCCGACCGTGAACGCGTAGAGTGGCGACAAGTTTGTAAAGCCGCCCAACAGATGAATGTAGGGGCCGACGAAGGAAAGCCCGAACAGGATGGCGACCAGGATCCAGAGCGGTGTGACCTGGCCTCGCGTGCAGGTCAAGGCGGACCAGAAGATCAAGGGCGTGGCAAAGCATTCGACCGTCATCGACCACATGACGCCATTGATGTCGCTCCGGATCATCAGCGCGTTGAGAACGACGTTGAGAGGGTCGAAGCTCGTCAGATAGCCGACGTAGAAGCCGATCGTGGCGTGCAGCACCGTGAGCAGCAGGACCGCGGCCGCCGCGGCCGGCAGGAGCCTGAAGACGCGGTGTCGAAAGAAGCGCAGGGGGGCCGGATCGTTCTGCAGCGAGCGCGCCAAAACGAATCCGCTCAGCACGAAGAACAGGACGACCGGCGCCATGCCCGTGACGTAGGTCTCGATGAATTGCGGCACGACGTGATACCAGACGATCGAAACAGCCGCGAGCCCGCGCACGGACTCCAGCCGCGGCAGGAAGGTCAGCCTGGGAGCCGCGGCGGCGATCACGTCTGCTCTGTCGTCAGCGGCTATTGCGGTCGGTTGACTTGGAATATCCGGCTCTCCGCTGACATTGTCGTGGTCCTGGACACATGTGAGCTCTTTTAGCGGCGCATTCCGGCCGCTTCAAGAAGGCTGTGGGACCAAGTCGTGGCGCCGCCCGTGGCCATGACCGGGATTTAGGATTGCGCGAAAAGCGGGCGCGCATTTCCTTTCTCGCTCCCCAGGGAGGCTAGCATCGCGCGGCTTCGACGCGCGGCGCGTCGAAAAGCCTGGCGCATGTCCCGGCGAAGTGGGATCCGGTTCGCCGACAAGGACATGCGCCAACACGAGAATCTACGGCGCTTCCCGGTCATATTGGATGATTGAGTGATTCAATATGACCGGGAAGCGCTGTAGTGTGGCGTGACTGACATTTGCTTGAGGAAGCGCTGTCGTTGCGATTGCGTCACATCAGCAGAATTTGATTTCACGCGGAACCTGCTTCGCAACAGAGGCAAGCGCTTTCTTTTCCCACAGGCTCCAATCATCCTGTTGCGGATCGGCGCGGACGCTCCTATCCAATGTGTCCCCCTTGATTCCTGGAAGATCTGACGTGACGAATTTTATTTCCATCATCGCCAAAGAGCTCGTCGCCCGCGACGAGCAGGTCAAGGCCGCGATCGAACTGCTCGACGGCGGCGCCACCGTGCCGTTCATCGCCCGCTACCGCAAGGAAGCGACCGGCACGCTCGATGATGCGCAATTGCGCACGCTGGAGGAGCGGCTGCGCTACCTGCGTGAAATGGACGCGCGACGCCTTGCGATCATCGAGAGCATCAAGGAGCAGGGCAAGCTGACGCCGGAGGTCGAGCAGGCGCTGCTGTTGGCGGACACCAAGGCGCGGCTCGAAGACATCTACCTGCCATTCAAGGAAAAGCGCCGTACCAAGGCGCAGATCGCCAAGGAAGCGGGCCTCGAGCCGCTTGCCGACATGCTGTTGTCAGATCCGATGAAGGATCCCGACATGGAGTATAAGGCCTTCATCAAGACGGACGGCGAGCATCCGGTGCCGGACAAGAAGGCGGCGCTGGAAGGCGCGCGCGCGATCCTGGTCGAGCGCTTCGCCGAACACGCCGACCTCACCGGCTCGCTGCGCGAGGAGATGTGGGGCCGCGGCTCGCTCGGTTCCAAGGCGCGCGACGGCAAGAGGCGGGAGGGCGCGAAATTCGCCGACTATTTCGACTTCACCGAACCCTACCGCAATCTGCCGTCGCATCGGATCCTGGCGCTGCTGCGCGGCGAGAAGGAGGAGATCCTCTCGCTCGATTTCGGCGACGGCGAGGTGGCGGATACCAGGGATGCGCCTCCCACACTCTATGAGAATCGCATCGCCGTGACCTTCGGCATTTCGCGCCAGGGTCGTCCTGCCGATGCCTTTCTGTCCGACAGCGTGCGATGGGCCTGGCGCACCCGGATCAAGCCGGGGCTCGGGCTCGATATCCGCATGCGGCTCTGGCAGGAGGCCGAGAAGGAGGCAGTGCGGGTGTTCGCCGCCAACCTGCGCGACCTGTTGCTTGCGGCGCCCGCCGGCGGACGCGCCACCATCGGGCTGGATCCCGGTTTCCGCACCGGCGTCAAGGTCGCTGTGGTCGACCGTACCGGCAA
>Ga0210384_10009181_pt1 | contig 10235 bp, 6 predicted proteins | sample IncBWH2MmetaG_FD_160574 | JGI IMG/M metagenome (GOLD analysis project Ga0210384, IMG submission 160574) | Forest soil microbial communities from Barre Woods Harvard Forest LTER site, Petersham, Massachusetts, United States - Inc-BW-H-2-M | ecosystem: Environmental > Terrestrial > Soil >...
ACACATTAGTTACAATTACCACTTACTTAACCGTTGACACCGAATAGCGCCCTGACATAAATTGTGACGCCCCAGCCGGAGTATACCGGATGATTGCTTGACCGAAATTTTTCAGTTCGATAAACTCCGGCGCGGCGGACGCGTCGCGATGCGGGTTCCCGTAGAAGTGCGTGGGACTTCGGAGGACGGAAGCCTGCTGGACGAGTCAACTCACACGGGTGTAGTTGGGATACATGGGGCCATGATCATGTCCTCCCGGATGTTGCAGATGGGATCGGAAGTAGCGGTTACGAACCGCTTTTCTCAGCAGACCGCTAAATTTCGCGTCGTATCGGTTAACGTCCGCAATGGCGACAATGTTTGGGAAATCGAAATCGAATCCTTAAAACCGCTGGATGACTTCTGGGGCGTGCGGTTCTCTCCGAAGGCCGGCGCGCATTGACGCTTGCGCGCCACCCCCGTTCTTTGGTGCTATAATCGTGCTAAATTTATGCCGTCGCCGAGCGGCACGTTCACGTAAGCCAGTCCTTTCCGAGCAGTGCCGTTCTCGCAGGGAGGGAAGTCATGGAACAATCCGAATCGCTAGCCCTGACGCTCCTAATGATTGCGTGGGGTGTAATCACGGCTGTTTTGGCCATCCTGGTGATCTATCGCGCGACGCTGTCTTCCCGGGAAGATGACCAAATCTTCATCGACGCCGCTGAACAGCATCATTACAGGGAGCAACAGGACATCATTGCACGGATAACGAGCCTGACCAGGCCGATCATAGCGCTGGCCGTGGTTTCGGGAGCGCTCCTGATCGCCACTGCGAGCGTCTGGCTGTATCGAGGCTTCAAGAGTTTTTAGTGCCGGCCAGGCTGAGCTGAATCCGCAATGGGCGCGGCCTGGTTCGCGTACGATGAGTCGACGATCGAGGAGTGATCCAGCACGATCACCCAGCGGTCTCCCTGCTTGTTCAAAACCAGCGTGGTGTGCCCATGAAATTGGGCAACCTTGCCGTCAACCATCGCCACATAGACAAATTGATAGGTGGCCCAGGCAGAATTGCCAATCACTTTGCTGAGCGTATTCGATCGCTCGATTCGCCCGCCGGTTACGCGTGAGCGCTGCTCCTGATAAGCCTTCGCATAATTTTCCCAACCGATAACGGGCGGTTCCCACATGCCGCTAACGACGACAACATCGTCGGCGTAATACTTATGCAGGGATTCGACGTCGCCGATCTGCCAGTAACCTAACGCTTCGCCAACGATCTGATCGACCATCTGCGAATCGGGCGTCACGGGCCTGAAATTTGCCTGCGAGTCGGCCGGAGGTTGATCTTTTTTCTTGTCCTTGTTTTTTTGCGCTGCTGCCGGCGCGGCGCCTGCCATCAGGATCAGCGAAAGCGCGATCCAGGCAGCCGGGTTTAAAAAACACTTGGTCGCGAACCGTGTCATATTTGCCCCCGACGGTGAAGATAGCACGAACCATTTTTGCAATGCGGGGAATTGCTGGCGTGCGTGTCGTGCCAGTGCACCTGCCACCTCACGCGGTATTTACTTAAAGCGGGTCTTACGGATGAAGTCGAGGCCGAAGGTGCCGTTTTCGTCGCGCAGAGCGACTACTGAGAATTCACGGTTGATGGTGTATTCGATTTGAATCACCTGGTATTGCGTGGTGGTGACGTTCGTAATGTAGGTGATTACCAGGCCGCGTGTGACTTGCTGCTCGATCGTCACGCTGGCGATGGAATTTTGTTGTGAAGCCAATGTGGCGATCGGCGAGCCAACGCTGAAGTGGCTGATCCCGAACAGGCGCTGGATGCGCCCGCCAAGTTGGCTGGAAATGGCTTCGGAAAGCAGAGTCGAGGCGCCCGCCCCGGGGTTTTGTCCAGTAGCAGTCCGCGCCCCACTTTGCTGGCTGGTCTGCCCCAGGGCCAACAGCTCAATGATGTCGGTTGACGGCAGCGGCGGATCGGAACGATAGGCCAGGGTCAGCCGGCTCGCCGGCCCTGTGAACTCCAGGGTCACCTCGTACTGGCGTATCGTCGTGGTGGCCTCAACGTTGAGCACTGGATCGAGGCGGAACGGGTTTGCAAAGTTAATATCGCCGCGCGAGATTGTGTATTGGTTTCCGCGAAAGTCCATTTCCCCGCTCAACAAGTGAATGTGACCCAACAAAATCGGATGCACCCAGGTGCCGCGCAATCGCAGGCTTGCTTCCGTCTGGAGCCGGGCGCCGGTCCACTCCATGCGCGAGTCAGGGCTGGATTCCGCCTGAATATCGAATTGCAAATTCTGTAGAAATGAGGAAGACGTAATCGGACCGCTGGCAGGTTCCTTCGATGAAACCATGATCGCGGCGAGATCAAAACCCTCGGCCATGAGGAGTCGATCCACTACGATTCGACCGGAGAGCGTAGCCGCCTGAGCATTGCCGGACAGGCGCAAGTTCCCGCCCACCAGCCAGCTCATTCCCACGGGATAACGGATACGAACCTGGTCGGAGCGCGCATTGATCGCGTAGTTCAGGAGTCCTTCCGCGTAGTTCACCGTGCCGCCGACGTTGAGGTGCCCTCCCCCGCTTTCGGCGGTGACGTTGTCGAACACCATGCGCGAGGCGTCAAAATTAAAATCGCCCGCAACGTTGCTCAATCCCGCAGGGAAATCACCGTAGCGAAGTGACGCGCCATCAATGTGCACCCTGCCATTGAAGCGAGGCGTGGAAATCGTTCCGCCAATCGCGGCATTCACTTGGGCGCGGCCCGTGGATTCCAGGCGCGGTACGAATCCGGCAAGCAACTGAAGGCTCACCGCGCCATCCATACGCAGGTTGAGGGCGCGATCACCTGCAAATCGCGCGGAGCCACTGACGCGAAAATCGGTATCGGTGCCGCGCAGGCTGGCTTGCTCGACACGCACTTCGTCCTGGCGATAGGTGAGCCTGACGGGTCCTACGTTTTCCAATTTTATATTTTCGTAATCGAACGTGATTCGGGAAAGATTTGCTTCGACTGCGATCGTCTCCGGCCGCGCGCCAAATCCCGCGATGTTGAAGTTGCCGTCCACCAGGCTGTGCCCGCTCAGACGGGAGAGATGCATTGCGGAGGCGATGAAAGGATCGAAATCGATTTGCTCGGCGGTGACTTCCGCGCTGACGGCGTAATCGCCGCCGAGCGCGATATCCATCTTGCCGGATAGCCGTCCGGCAGCCATGGCGGAGTCCAGCGTCGCAGTCAAATGGTGGCCGTCGGAATCCACCTTCCCGTCAAAACTTCCGACAACGTCTTCACCCAGCTTCAAGTCAATCAAGCGGAGCGTAGCGTGGAGTTCCGGCGCCCGCAACGGACCCTGGCCGCGCACCTGAAGGTTGAGGCGGCCGGCGACCGGAAGCCGCGCGCTCTGAATTCTCTCGATGGCTTCCAGCGGAATCGCCGCGCCCGTAAAATCAAAAGTCACCTGGCCGGTATCGGTGTGGTAATCAAGATTCCCAGTCAAGATGCCGGCGGCGGCGCCCGCCGCGCGCGCGGGCAGACGCACTTCTGCATTGGAAATCCGCACCTCGGCATTTCGCACCAGGAGTTCCCCGCGCGCCCGGTCGAACCGATAGGGTCCTCCCGTCACATCGGACAAATCGAACAAGCCCGAATATTCCGGCGCGGCGCGCGTGCCCTTTCCGTGAAATTGTCCGCTCAGCGAGGCGCGCGCCGGATACGATGTTCCGAACAATTTTTGCAGGTCGTCGGTATCCGCGCCCGCCAGATTGAGGTCCAGCGCCCATTCACTATCGGGAGCAAAATTCCAATTATCGAGCGCGAGCGTGAGTTCCAGTTCTCCCGACGTGCGGCCCCGGCGGGCGCGTCCTCGAACCAGATGCAACTGGTCCGGCGAGTAGGAGAGATCGCTTTCCAGTTCGTCCCAATAGAGATTGCCGTACCGGGCATCGGTGCCTCTTACATGTCCCGAGAAGGTCGGGCGATCGAGTCGACCCGACAAGCGGCCTTGCCAATGGAATCGGCCGCCGATGATTTGCGGCGGCGCGGTCGCTCCGCGAATGCGATTGATGAAATCGTCCCAGACCGTGAGGTCGTCGGTGTCGACCGTCGCCTCGAGCGTCGAATCGAACATGCTCAGGGCGCCGCGAAACTCGATGCGGCTCGATGGCGTAATAATCTCGCCCGGCGCGAGTTCCACCTGCTGGCGATCCATTTCATAGTGATATTCGAAGCGCCCCGATGCGGGAATCTGCGTAGGAACCGGTGTGGCCGGAGGCGTCCAAAGCATCACGCCGCGGGAGTCCAAATGTTTGAATTCGTCAACCCAGGTGGTCGTAGCGTCCACGTCGATGCGGCTGCTCCAATGCAGCGGGGCGATTGGAAAACCCGGATGATCTTCGGCGGCGAGGGCTTGACGCAGGTCCAATCCGCGCGCTTTCGTTTCGGCGCGAAATTCCTGCTTGGGAAAACCCAAGTGCACACGCGAGGTGGCGGTTCCCCCGAGCACCAGCGCTTCGAGGTCGGGCGAGTCAAACGCGTTCTGGTCCGCGTGATAGCTGCCATGCGCGGAGATGACTCCCGGGTGAAACCAATCGTACTTCATCAAAATCCCGTCAGCCGTGTAACGGCCGGCGACGGTTACTTTCTCCCCGGCGTACCGCCCCTCGCCCGTAAAACCCACACGACCATCCGGCGTGGTGGGTTTGCGGAGAATGGTTTGAATAACCTCGAGGTCCAACTGGCCGCGGTACCGGAAGCTCCATTCCGGCTGCAAGAAATTGGAGAGATCGGCCTGCGCGTCAATTTCGGCATGCGGGATCTTCCATTGTAATTGCGTCAGGGAAAATGAATCCGGCCGAAGACTGAATTTCGCCGTGAAATCTGACTTGAAGGGAATAAAACGCCTCGCCGCGACTTCGAATTGCTGCCAACTCATTTGGCCAAGATAGAGGGGCCGCCCGGCGTCGCTGCCATAGTCCATTGCAAACTCGAAATGCCCTCCTTCGGCGGCCAGCGGGACCCGTGTGTCGTTCCACAGAATTTCACCATCCACCAGGCGCAGCCGGGCAATTTTCAAATCGAATAGAGTTTGGATCGCGGGCTTACTGGCGGGCTTCACTGGAACTTTGGGTCCTGGAACGTTTGTGGATCCGTCCGGCTCAACGCGCACGTGCGCCGAGAAATGAGACACCTCGACATTTCCCAGGGAAATCTTGCGGCCCCAAAACGATTCCACGCGAATCTGAACCTGTAAATGGTCGGCATGAAACAGGGGCGGCGTTCCCGCCGGCTCGCGCCCGTATAGGGTGAGCCCGTCAAATTGAGCGGTGAACAATCTCCAGGAAAAATGAAAATTCCCAAGCTCGACGCGCGCCCCGGTGGTTTTTTCAATCTGCTCGATGACGGTGCGGCGCGCCCAGCGGTCGGCAATGCCTGATCCAATCAAATAGACGAGCGTGAGCCCCACCGCCAATCCGGCCACGACGACCAGAGCCAGTCCGTGCTTGATTCCGAATTTTCGTTTCGCGCCGCTCATGATTTTGCGTCGCCCGGCGTCAGCTCGATCTTTAAACGTGATTTGGTTTCGTCCAGCCACTTCACGGTCAGGTCGCTGATACCGCGCTGAGTCAGCAGCTCGCGAATCTGGTCTTCGACCTCGGCGCGGGTGGGCGCTGGCTGATTCTTTTTCGCAAGCTCAGGCAGCAGTTCTTTCCTGTAGTACGCGTCGATGTCCGCCGATTCGATCTGCACGGACGGGCGAAACTTATAATCCAGATAGCGCTCGACATAGATCTGGCGCTTGAGCAATTGCCGCACCTGCGTGGCGCTGAGCCCGAGCTCGCTTAACTTGGCCGAGTAGGCGTTGAGGTTGGCGAAGCGCGACGCGAGCCGTGCCAGTTCGCGGTCGACTTCCGATTGCGCTGGATCGGGAAAACGTGACGCCGTGGCTTCGCTTTCCACCACCCATTGTTCGATGAGCTCGGAGAGCAACTGGCCATCGCTTTCCGACTGGCCCTCGACCAATTGTTGGAACGCGCCAAGTTCTTTCACCTGGCTCTGCAGGATAATGTCGTCCTCGATGTGCGCCACAATTCGATCGACGACGCGGCCGGTTTGCTGGCCGCCCGCGACGGTGGCCGCAGCAATGATCCCGATGAAAACGATGAAGCTACGCCGCATCAAAATGTCGTCCCCAGGTTGATAAAGAATTGGAATGCCGGAAGCCGGGAAACTGCCGTCTGGCACGTTAGAGTGGCAGAAGCGCTTGGGCAATTGCTCTGAACGATGAACCGAGCAGGGTTGAGCTGGTACCCCAAGTCGACAGCGATCGGCCCGATCGGTGTTCCATACCGAAATTCAAATCCCACAGTGTGAGAGAAATAGGCCAGCTCATTGGTGCAATTCGTTTGGCAAACGGTCGACGGGTTCCCAAATGCGTCGGTGGTCGATACGATTGTAGGAGTAGGCAGCGAAGTGCGCACCGTGATTTTGCGTATGCTTGGAAACACGTTCCCGGCGTCATAAAAAACGGCACCCCCCAGGCGATTGCCGATCAGTGGCAGGTGCATCGGGAAGCGCAGGTCCTGGTTAAAAACCAGCAACGCCTGTCCGCCTAACGGGAAACCGGTTACGGGGTCGCGCGGACCCGCCTGGTTAAGTCCAAATCCACGCAACGACGTGCCGCCGCCGGCGAAGAACCGTTCAGGAAGAGGGATTTCAAAAGAGAGAGTCTTGCCGTACGGCGTCTGAATGCCAAAACGAGTGGAACGTGCAAACACCAGGCGGCGGCCAATCGGCGTGTACGTTGAATTCTGGAGATAGACACGAAGGAAATTCGTGGACGAGCCAATCGGTTTCATCGCAAGGTTTACGTCGACGTTTTCAAAATGCCCGCGGCTGGGATCGGAGGGACTGTTGCGCCGGTCCCTGAGCCAAGTCATGCCAATTTCAGAAACATCCGTATTCTGGCTGACTAAAGGGATCTCCGGAGCCGGTATGTGGAGGTTGGTTGTGATCACTTTGCGGTACGCAATTCGATAGAGCAGCGAGCTTATGGCAGATAACCGTTGAGTGAGCTGGATCGAACCCTCAGCCCGTTCGGAATCGAAAGTCTGGACGTCGCGCGTTTTATCGGCGTATGCCGAAAACTGTAGTGTGAAATTCGGAGATGCGAAATAGTTGGGCGCTGTATAGGTCAGCAGGGCGCGCCCTTGAATCGTGCTCGCGCGCACCTTGAACGAAAGGGAGTCGGCGCGTCCAGTAAGATTTGCCTTCGTGATTCCCAGGGTAACCCGTGGAGCGGCGGTAAATGATCCGGCCACAGCACCGCCGCCGCTGCCCAGGCGTTGCGCCTCGAAGCCCAAGCCATATGTCAACGTATAGCGTTTGGCTTCTTCGACCATGACCACGACAGTTTTCTCCGTGCTTTCACCCTCCGGATTCTGTGGCGCGATGGAAACGCGGCTGAAAATCCCCAGGTTGTAGAGTTTTCTTTGCGTGTCGACAATGGCGGTTTCGCTCAAGGGTTCGCCGGAGCGAATCCCCACTTGCCGCGAGATCACACCCGGCCTGGTATGTTCGTAGCCGCCGAGGAACACGCGTGCAACGCGCACCTGGCGGCCTTCGGTGATGTGGTAGGTGAGGCGGACGGCGGGAGCTGCATTGGGTCCCGCCGGAGGCGCCTTCTGAACGTCGGCGGCAAACCGTGCATCCGTGAATCCCTGGTTGTAATAGAGCGCGAGAATATTGTCACGATCCGAGGAAACGTTGTACTCGGAATATGGCTGGCCCTTGCTCGAGCCGACTGCGTTCAGGATTTCTTCCGTCGAGAGTTGTTGATTTCCTTCGATGGCTACGTCCGCGACACGCGTCTGCTGCCCTTCTTTGATTTCGATTCGAACGAATAGATCGCCCTTGTGGCCGTGGTAGTCATCGATGATGTGATTCTCCACTTCAACTTCATGGAAGCCGTTTGCGTCGTACAGCGTGCGGATTGAGCTTAAATCGTCTTGTAGGAGCTCGGTCGAATAACGCCCAGGAGAAGCATACGCAGCGGGCTGAATCTTTATGCGGCCCATTAATAGACTGGAATTGAAATATTTGTTGCCGATGAAGTCCACTCCCAACAGGCGATGGCGGTCGCCCCGCAGGACGTTGTAGGTGACGGTCCTGGCGGGCGGGCGCAGCGTGCTGGCGGTTTCCACCGCGGCTGATTCCGAAGTGGTGTAACTCACTTGCGCGTCAAAGTACCCCGCCCGTTCGAACCATTCCCGCAACGCGCGGCGTCCTTCCTGAAGCAGGTCTTCGTCCACTGCTCCTTCCTCGTAGATTGGCACCAGTTTGCGAAGGGTGCGCATGGAAATTTTCGCGCCTTCCAGCGCCACGCGCACTTCGAGTCCCGCGTAAAGCGTGACTTCCAGCGGCACACGATTCGTCTTCGGATCGTACGCGCCGCGACGCGTGGTAACGCGCGCACCCAGAAAGTCCTTTTTCGTGAGCCATTTTTGCACCTGGTCTGCGGCGTGATTGAGCAGGTCGGAAGTAATCACTTTTCCTTCCTTGAGGTGGAGGCGGCTGCGAAGCTCGACGTCTGTAAATTGCGTTTGGTTTTGAATCGCGATGGCGCCGATCCTGGCGCGCGGACCTGGAACCACGCGCGCCAGGATATCTACCTGGAGCGTTTCAGGGTGCGGCGTCGCGACATAATCGACTTCCGCCTGATATAGCCCATCGTCTTCGAGCGTCTGGCGAAGCCGGTCCAGAGCGTCCTTCATGTCGCTTTCGCGGAATACTTCACCGACGTTCAGGCGAAGCGCCGACAATGCCAGCGGCTCGCCGGGCGGCTCCTTCAATCCTTCAATCTGCACGCGGTTGATATAAATGTTCTGTCTGACCAGGAAATCCAGGCTCACCCCGCCAGGAACATCGGTCAACTCGGCACGCAAATCCGCGTAGCGGCCGGAGCGAAACAATTCTCGGAGGCTGGCACTCTCGGCTTCCATGGAAAATGGCTGGCCGGGTTGGATCGTCAACTGGGGAGGATTCTGTTCCAATAGCGCGCCGGATTCGGTGACCACGCGCACGGCGACCACACGCGGGGGCTCACCGGGAAGATTGTTCTGCGCGGCTACAGGGCCGGCATAGAACAAGTAGGACGCCGCCAGCCAGACGGCGAACCGAGCAAAGGGGCGTCGGTCGCTTGGCATCACCTATCACAAGAATACAGCGTAGCACAGGCGAGTTGCCTGTTCGCCGCGAAATCTCCCCGGGGACGTGGAAACTGTCACCTTTGCGCGGCCAGCCACTTCGATAATTTCAGGGGAAAACATGCGGAGACCGAGCCGCAATTTACCCACTCTCACTTCAGTCGCGTTAAGATAGGTTCAGTATGCTGCACGAAAGGAATTCTTGGACGCAATGGATCCAAAAACCTATGAACGCTATTCCCGGCAAATCCTTTTCCGCGAAATCGGCGAGGCCGGTCAGCAGCGCTTGCTGGAATCCTCGGCGGTAATTGTCGGATGTGGCGCGCTGGGTACGGCGTTGGCAAACCTGCTGGTGCGGGCGGGCATCGGCAAGCTGCGCATCGTGGACCGAGATTTCGTTGAGCCTTCGAACCTGCAGCGGCAAACCCTGTTCGAAGAGTCTGACGCCCTGGAAGCCTTGCCAAAGGCGGTCGCGGCCCAGCGCCGCCTGGGCGCGATCAATTCCGGCGTGGCGGTCGAGGGCATTGTCGCCGACGTTGGTCCAAAGAACGCAGAAGAAATGTTGCGCGGATTCCCGCTGATTCTGGACGGAACGGATAATTTCGAGACGCGCTTCCTCTTGAACGATGTTGCGATCCACTTAAATGTTCCGTGGATTTACGCTGCCGTAGTGGCCAGCTACGGCGTGACGTTCACCGTGCGTCCGGGAGAAACGGCGTGCCTCGCGTGCGCGCTCGAGTCCGGTGACGCCTCCCGAAACAATGACGGATCGCAAAGCCCTACTGCGGTCGCCGCAGCGGGGGCCGCACGAGGGACCGAGGATACCTGCGATACCGTCGGCGTGCTCGGCGCCGCCGCCGGCGTGATTGCTTCGATCGAAGCGGCGGAGGCGTTCAAGCTTCTTCTGGGAAAGACAGAATTGGCAGGCGGGCGTCTGGTTTCTTTTGACGTCTGGTCGGGCCGGTATCAATCCGTGCGCGTCGCACGAAATCCCGACTGCCGCGCCTGCGCGCGCCACGATTTTCGGTACCTCGGAGGCGATGCCCAGC
>Ga0210384_10009182_pt1 | contig 10234 bp, 7 predicted proteins | sample IncBWH2MmetaG_FD_160574 | JGI IMG/M metagenome (GOLD analysis project Ga0210384, IMG submission 160574) | Forest soil microbial communities from Barre Woods Harvard Forest LTER site, Petersham, Massachusetts, United States - Inc-BW-H-2-M | ecosystem: Environmental > Terrestrial > Soil >...
TGCTCCTGCTGCTGGTGTTCGGCTCGGTGGTGGCCGCGTTCCTGCCGCTGGTGGTGGGCGCGCTCTCGATGGCGGGCGCGATCGCGGTCACGCTCCTGATGGCCCGCTACACCTCGGTGTCGGTCTACGCGCCCAACATCGTGACCATGATCGGCCTGGGGGTGGCGATCGACTACTCGCTTTTCATCGTCAGTCGCTTTCGCGAGGAGATCCGGGCCCACGAGGGAGCCGAGGCTCTCGCGCGCACGATGGCCACCGCCGGACGCGCGATCCTCTTCTCGGGGCTGACCGTCGCGATCGGGCTCCTCGGCATGGTGTTCCTGGGTCTCGGCAACATCGGCTCGATCGGCTGGGCCGGCACCGCGGTGGTCTCGCTCGCGGTGCTCTACGCGCTCACCCTGCTGCCCGCGTTGCTCGCGGTACTCGGTCGCCACGTCAACTCGTGGCGGCTGCCCTTCGTGCATCCCGACCGCTCGGCCCACGGCCGCGGGCTGTGGCACACGGTGGCGGTCACCGTGATGAACCATCCGTGGGCGGTCTTCCTCTCGGTCTCCGCGGTGCTCCTGGTCCTGGGGTTCCCGTTCCTCCAGTTGCGGGTGGGCTCGGGCGACGTCAACGCGCTTCCGCCCGAGGCCCTCTCGCGCCGGGCCGACGAGGTGCTGCGCGAGCACTTCCCGGGAGGCGACAGCAACCGCGTCCTGGTGGTGGTGCGCTACCGCGACGGCAGCCCGCTCACCGCCGAGCGGGTGGGCCGGCTCTACGACCTGAGCCGCTGGCTCGCGACCCGGCCCAACGTGGGACGGGTGGAGAGCATGGTGGACCTCGATCCGAGCGTGACCCGCGAGCAGTACCAGCAGCTCGCCACCGCGCCGGCCGGGATGCGCCCGCCCGGCGTGGACCAGCTGCTGCGGCAGACCGTCGGCGGTCGGCTCGCCCTGCTGGTGGTCTCGACGCCGCTCAAGCCCTCGAGCGCGGAGGCGCGCGCCCTGGTCGAAGAGATCCGCGCGTCGCACCCCGACGTGGGCGGCGAGGTGCTGGTGACCGGTCAGACCGCGTTCGACCTCGACATCATCGAGCTGGTGACGCGGCACGCCCCGCTCACCGTCGGGCTCGTGATGGTGGCGACGTACGTGGTGCTCTTCCTCCTGCTGGGCTCGGTGCTGCTGCCGCTCAAGGCCGTGATCATGAACCTCCTGTCGATCAGCGCGTCCTACGGCGCGCTGGTGTGGATCTTCCAGGAGGGGCACTTCGCGAGCTGGCTCAACTTCACTCCCGGGCCGATCCAGACCGCCACCCCGCTCATCATGTTCTGCTTCGTGTTCGGGCTCTCGATGGACTACGAGGTCCTGCTGCTGAGCCGGGTGCGGGAGGAGTACGAGCGCACCGGCGACACCGCGCACGCGGTGGCCGACGCGCTGGAATCCACCGGCCGCCTCATCACCGGCGCCGCCGCGATCATGGCCGCGGTCTTCTTCGGCTTCGCCACCGCGCGCTCGGTGATCATCCAGGCGGTGGGCATCGGCATCGGCCTCGCGGTGGTCATCGACGCCACCATCGTCCGCGCGCTGCTGGTCCCGGCCACGATGCGCCTGATGGGGCGGTGGAACTGGTGGGCGCCCGCGCCGCTCGTGTCGCTCTACCGGCGCCTGGGGCTGGCCGGGCGCAGCGCCAATGCCGAAGTCGTCTCCCGGTAGCCCGGCCGCCGTCCCGCCGCCGCTGATCCGGTATCACCCCGAGGGCCCCGAGGCCACCGAGTATCGGGTCGGGCTCTGCGCGTGGCAGGACAAGAGCATGATCGACGAGGGCTCGTTCTACCCGATCAAGAGCATGAAGGCCGAGGAGCGCCTCTGGTGGTACAGCCGCTTCTTCGACTGCGTCGAGGTCAACTCCACGTTCTACGCCCCGCTGTCGGCGCAGAACGCGGTGTTGTGGGCGAAGCGGACGCCGCCCGGCTTCCTCTTCAGCGTCAAGGCCTACGCGCTGCTCACCGGGCACCATCTCGACGCGGGCCGGCTGCCTCCTCCGCTGCTGCCGCTGCTGCCGGCCGGGGCCCGGCCCAATGCCCGCGGCCAGCTCGAGAACCGGATCTTCCCGGAAGAGGCGCGCGAGTGGGCCTTCGGTGCCTTCCGGGAGGCGCTCCGGCCGCTCGCGGACGCGGGCAAGCTCGGCTACGTGCTGTTCCAGATGGCGCCGTGGGTGAGGTACGGGGAGCCGGCGCTCGCGTACCTGGCCGGGCTGCCCGCGCGCCTGCCCGGCGTGACGATCGCGGTGGAGTTCCGCGACGCCTCGTGGCTGCCGGACCACACCGAGGAGACGTTGCGCGTCCTGGCCGAATGCGGCCTCACCTACGTCTCGGTGGACGCGCCCCGCACGCCCGCCTCGGTGGACACCCGGGTGGCCCTGACCTCGCCCACCGCGATCCTGCGCCTGCACGGGCGCAATCGTGACGGCTTCATGAAGCAGCTCCAGGGACGGGAGCCGAGCGTGGCCGAGAAGTTCGGTTACGTCTACGATCGCGAGGAGCTGGCCGGGATCGTGGCCCGGGGTCGCGCGCTCGCCGGGCAGGCCCGGCGCGTGTACTTCAAGCTGAACAACAACGTGGGCGACGCACCGGCCATCAACGGCGAGCAGATCCAGGAGCTTCTGGGCCAGGAGACCGCGGACCGCACGGTCGTCGAGGGGCAGTGGCGGAGCCGCCGCCGGCCGCGGCCGCGGGCCCCCTGAAGGCCCGGAATCTGCGTGATAGAATGGCGCATCCAAACCGGGCGGAGGGGTCTGCGGGTGCCGATCTACGAGTACGAGTGCCAGGGCTGTCGCCGGCGGGTCAGCCTGTTGATCCGCACCCTGTCCGCCGCGGAGGCGCCGCGATGTCCACGCTGCGGTAGCGCCGAGCTGTCCCGCCTCATGTCCCGCTTCGCCACCGTCAAGTCCGAAGATGCCCGCCTGGATTCCCTCGCCGACCCCTCGAGCCTCGGAGACCTCGACGAGAACGACCCCCGGAGCGTGGCCCAATTCGTCAAGAAGATGGGCCACGAGATGGGCGAGGACCTCGGCGAGGACCTGGACGCGGCCATGGACGAGGCGATGGACGAGGACGGAGGGGGCGACGAGGGCGGCGGTGGCGAAGGGAGCCTGATGGATCCGGGCGGCGGGGCCGATTCGACCGGAGATCTCTGAGCCGCCCATGAAGATCGACCTCCTGCCGGATCCGGACGCGGTCGACGCCGAGCGCTGGAACGGGCTGCTCGATCGGAGCCGCCTGCCCGCGCTCTTCCTGACGTGGCAGTGGCAGACCGCGTGGCGCCGCGCCTTCACGGGAGGCCGGCCGCTGCAGCTCCTCACCGCGAGCGACGACGACGGCACCCTGGTCGGCCTGCTCCCGCTCTACGAGGAGTCGCCGGGGTGCCTGCGCATCCTCGGGGGCGTGGATGTCTCCGACTATCTCGACGTGATCGCGGTGACGGATCGGGAGGAGGAGATCTGGCGCGCGCTGCTCCGCCACCGCGCGGGCCGATCCGAGCTGTGGGATTTGCACGGCATCCGCGCCGCCTCGCCCACCGCGACGCTCGTGCCCGCGCTCGCGCCGGGGAGCGGGCTGGCCGCGGTGGTCGCGCGGGAGGACCGCTGCCCGGTGCTGGCCCTGCCCAAGAGCTGGGACGACTACCTCGCGCGCCTGAGCGGCAAGGATCGGCACGAGCTGCGCCGCAAGATGCGGCGGCTCGAGCGGGAGCTTCCGGGGGCCACCGCGCGCTCGCACGCCGCGCCCGAGGATTGGGACGAGGCGCTCACGCGCTTCCTCACGCTCCACCGCCTCTCCAAGGTGGGCAAGGCGCGCTTCATGGACGAGCGCATGGAGAGCTTCTTCCGCTCGGTGACCCTCGAGCTGGCCCGCGCGGGCTGGGCGCGGCTCTGGTTCCTCGAGCACGAGGGCGCGGCGGTGGCTTCCTTCCTCTGTCTCGAGTACGCGGGTGCGGTGGGGCTCTACAACTCCGGCTTCGATCCGGCGCAGGCGGTGCTGGCCCCCGGCATCGTGCTGCTGGCCCACGTGATCCGCGACGCCATCGAGCGCGGGATCCCCACCTTCGACTTCCTGCGCGGGGAGGAGCCGTACAAGTACGGCTTCGGGCCCGCGCCGGAAGACGTGCTGAGCATCCGGGTCGCGCCGTGAACCTCTCGGTCGCGATGCTCTCCGTGCACACGTGCCCCCTGGCCGCGCTGGGCGGCAAGGAGACGGGCGGCATGAACGTCTACGTGCGCCAGACCGCGCGCGAGCTCGGGCGCATGGGTGTGCACGTGGACGTCTTCACCCGCTCGCAGAACCCCACTATCCCGCGGATCGTCGAGCTGGGCCCCGGCGCACGGGTGGTGCACCTGCCCGCGGGACCGGAGGCGCCGATGCGCCGCGAGGCCCTGCACGGCCACCTCGACCAGTTCGCGGCGGGCGTCGAGGCCTTCGCCCGGGATAGCGGCATGCGCTACGACCTGATCCACTCCCACTACTGGCTGTCGGGGGTCGCCGGTCTCCGGCTCCGTGAGCGCTGGGGAACGCCCCTGGTGCAGATGTTCCACACGCTCGCCAAGCTCAAGAACGCGGTGGCCCACTCGGAGGCGGAGCGGGAGCCCTCGCTGCGCGAGGAGGAGGAGAGCCGCATCGTCGCCCAGGCCGATCGCGTGGTCGCGGCCAACGTGGTGGAGCGCGCGCACCTGGTCTGGTACTACGGCGCCCGCGCCGAGCGGATCTCGGTGATCCCGTGCGGGGTGGACACCGACCTGTTCCAGCCGATGGATCCGGCCAAGGCCAAGGATCTTCTCGAGCTGCCGCCGGATCCTCTGCTCCTCTACGTGGGACGTCTGCAGCCCATCAAGGGCCTCGAGACCCTGCTCGAGGCGATGGCCGCGGTGCCGGAGCCGGCCTACCTGCTCGTGGTGGGCGGCGATCACGACGAGCCCGAGAACGGGCACGGGGCGGCGCTACGCCAGCGCGTGACCGCGCTCGGCCTCGACCGGCGCGTGCGCTTCCTGCGCGCCCAGCCCCAGCGCCGCCTGCGGCTCTTCTACGCCTCGGCCGACGCCACCATCATCCCGTCGTACTACGAGTCGTTCGGCATGGTGGCCCTCGAGGCGATGGCCTGCGGCAGCCCGGTCGTCGCCTCCCGCGTCGGAGGGCTCACCACCACGGTGCAGGACGGCGTGACCGGCCGGCTCGTCCCCGAGGGCGATCCCGCCGCGCTGGCCGCCGCGATCACCACGCTGCTGGACCGCGCCGAGGGTCGCCGGCTCGGCCTGCAGGCGACCCGCTGGGCCGCCGAGCATCGCTGGCCGTGCGTGGCCGAGGCGGTCTGCCGCCTCTACTCGGAGCTCCGCCCGATGGCCGAGCAGCATCTCCCGCACGCCCGGTGCAAGAGCTGACGTGACGACCCGCGCCCCGATCGAGGTGAACGGACGGCGCTACGCCTGGCCGGACCGTCCGCTGGTGGTGATCTGCATCGACGGCTGCGAGCCCGACTACGTGCGGCGGGGGATCGCGGACGGCGCGATGCCGTACCTGGCCTCGGCGCTGCCGGGCGGCACCGAGCACCTGGCCGACTGCGTGGTGCCGAGCTTCACGAACCCGAACAATCTCTCGATCGTGACCGGGGCGCCGCCGTCGGTGCACGGCATCTGCGGCAACTACTTCTTCGACCGCGAGGCGGGCGCCGAGGTGATGATGAACGACCCGCGCTACCTACGCTGCGGCACGCTGCTGGCCGCCTTCGCGGCAGCCGGCGCGCGGGTGGCGGTGGTGACCGCCAAGGACAAGCTCCGCCGGCTGCTGGGCCACCGCATGTCGGGCGTCTGCTTCTCGGCCGAGAAGGCCAACGAGACCACCACGGCCGAGCACGGGGTTGCCGACGGGCTCGCGCTGGTGGGCCTGCCGCTGCCGTCGGTGTACAGCGCCGCGCTCTCCGAGTTCGTCTTCGCGGCCGGGGTTCGACTGCTCGAATCGGTGCGCCCGGACGTCATGTACCTCTCCACCACCGACTACGTGCAGCACAAGCACGCCCCCGGCACCGCGGAGGCCAACGAGTTCTACGGCATGATGGACGGCTACTTCGCCAAGCTGGCCGGCCTCGGGGCCACCGTCGCCATCACCGCCGATCACGGCATGAACGCCAAGACCGACCCGGCGGGGCACCCGCGGGTGATCTACCTGCAGGACCATCTCGACGGCTGGCTCGGGGCCGGCCGCGCGCGCGTGATCCTGCCCATCACCGATCCCTACGTGGTGCACCACGGCGCGCTCGGCTCCTTCGCCACCGTGTACCTGCCCGAGGGCGCGGACGCGGGCTCGGCGCGCGAGCGGGTCGCGGGCCTGCCCGGGATGGAAGTGGTGCTGGAGCGCGAGGCGGCCTGCCGCCGCTTCGAGCTGCCGCCCGACCGCATGGGAGACCTGGTCGCGGTCTCCGAGCGGCACGTGGTGATCGGCACGAGCGAGGCCCGGCACGATCTCTCCGGCCTCGACGCCCCGCTGCGCTCGCACGGCGGCATCAGCGAGCAGACGGTGCCGCTCCTGCTGAACCGGCCCACCGCCGGAGTGCCCACCGGCCGGCGGCTGCGCAACTTCGATATCTTCGACCTCGCCTTGAATCACGTCCAGTAGCGCCGTGGTCGACCAGGCGCGGGCCGTCGTGATCGGCGGCGGCATCGTCGGCACGAGCGTCGCGTATCACCTGACGCAGCTCGGGTGGCGCGACGTGGTGCTGCTCGAGCAGGGCAGCCTCTCCGGCGGGACCACCTGGCACGCCGCGGGGCTGGTCGGGCAGCTCCGGTCGTCGAGCAACCTCACCCGGCTCATCCGCTACAGCGTCGATCTCTACAGCCGCCTCGAGGCCGAGACCGGCCAGTCCACCGGCTGGAAGCGGTGCGGCAGCGTGAGCGTGGCGCGCACCGTGGAGCGCATGGTGCAGCTCAAGCGCAACGCGGCGGTGGCCATGGCCTACGACATCGAGGCCCACGTGATCGACGTGGACGAGGCGGCGCGCCACTATCCGGCGATGCGGACCGAGGACCTGGTCGGCGCGGTGTGGATCCCGGGCGACGGCAAGGCCAACCCGGCCGACATCACCCAGGCGCTCGCCCGCGGCGCGCGGGCCGGCGGTGCCCGGCTGCTCGAGGGCGTGGCCGTCACCGGCGTGAACATCGTCCGGGGCGCGGTGGCGGGCGTGCAGACCTCGAACGGACCGATCGCGACCGAGATCGTGGTGAATTGCGCCGGGATGTGGGCGCGGGAGTTCGGGCGCCTGAGCGGGGTGACCATCCCGCTGCACGCTTGCGAGCACATGTACATCGTCACCCAGCCGATCGCGGGCATCGCCCCGGACCTGCCGGTGCTCCGCGATCCGGACGGCCACATCTACGTCAAGGAAGAGGTCGGCGGCCTGCTGATGGGCGGCTTCGATCCGTGGGCCAAGCCGTGGGGCACCGAGCGTATCCCCGACGGCTTCTCGTTCCAGACCCTCAAGGAGGACTGGGGGAAGTTCGAGATCCTGATGACCAACGCGCTCGAGCGCCTGCCCGCTCTCGAGACCGCGGAGGTGCGCACGTTCCTCAACGGGCCGGAGAGCTTCACGCCCGACAACTACTTCATCATGGGCGAGGCCCCGGAGGTGCGGCGCTACTACGTGGGCGCGGGCTTCTGCTCGGGCGGCATCGCCGCCGCGGGCGGGGCGGGGCGGGCGCTCGCCGAGTGGATCGTGGGCGACCGGCCGCCGATGGACCTCTGGCCCGCCGACATCCGGCGCTTCGCTCCGCTGCACGGCAACCGGCGTTTCCTGCGCGAGCGGGTGAGCGAGATCGTGGGTGTGCACTACAACATCGCGTTCCCGAATCGCGAGCTCCAGAGCGGTCGCGGGCTCCGCCGCTCGCCGCTGCACGACCGCCTCCGGCAGCGGCGCGCCAGCTTCGGGGCCAAGATGGGCTGGGAGCGCGCCAACTGGTTCGCCCCCGAGGGGGTGGAGCCGGAGCCGGTCTACTCATTCGGTCGGCAGAACTGGTTTCCGTACGCGGCGGCCGAGCACCGGGCGGTGCGGGAAGCGGTGGCGATCTTCGACCAGACCTCCTTCTCCAAGCTCCTGCTCCAGGGGCCGGACGCCGAGGCGGTCCTGCAGCAGCTCTGCGCCAACGACGTGGCGGTGCCGCCCGGCCGCATCGTCTACACCGGCATGCTCAACGACCGCGGCGGCTACGAGAGCGATCTGACCGTGACGCGCCTGCGCGAGGACGCCTACCTGATCGTCACCGGCTCCGCGCAGTCGACGCGGGATCTCGACTGGATCCGCCGGCAGACGCCGGCCGGCGCGCGCGTGACCCTGACCGACGTGACGGGAGCCCACGCGGTGCTCGGGCTGATGGGCCCGCGCTCGCGCGAGCTGCTGGCTCGCGTGACCGACGCCGATCTGGCCAACGCGGCGTTTCCATTCGCCACGTCGTGCGAGATCCCGGTGGGGCGGGCCGTCGCACGGGCCTCCCGCATCACCTACGTGGGCGAGCTCGGCTGGGAGCTCTACGTGCCGGTGGAGCAGGCCGCGGGCGTGTACGACGATCTGTGGCAGGCGGGCGCCGCCCTCGGGCTCCGCGACGGGGGCTACTACGCCATCGACTCCCTGCGGATGGAGAAGGCCTACCGGGCCTGGGGACGCGAGCTGACCCCGGACGACACGCCCTGGGAAGCGGGGCTCGGCTTCGCGGTCCGCCTCGACAAGCCGGGCGGCTTCCTCGGGCGGGAGGCGCTGCTGCAGCAACGGGACCAGCGGTCGACCAAGCGGCTGGTCACCTTCGTGCTGGAGGAGGCGCAGGCGATGCCGTGGGGCGACGAGCCGATCCTGCGCGACGGGCGCGTGGTGGGTACGGTCACGTCCGCCGCCTTCGGCCACACGCTCGGGCGCGCGGTAGCCATGGGCTACGTGCGCGACGAAGCGGGGGTGGACGACCGCTACGTGAGCGCGGGCGCGTTCGCGCTCGACGTCGGGGGCGAGCGCGTCGCGGCCCGGGCGAGCCTGGCCGCCCCGTACGATCCGCGCGCCGCGCGGGTAAAGAGCTGAGCGCGGGAAAGGACGACGTCATGGACGGCAAGTCTCGCGAGCCGTTTCTCCTGACCCCGGGGCCGCTCACCACCACGCGGGCCACCAAGGAGGCGATGCTCCGCGACTGGGGCTCGCGGGACGTGGAGTTCATCGCGATGAACGCGCGGGTGCGCGCCCGGCTGCTCGAGCTGGTCCACGGCGAGGGTAGTCACGTGTGCGTGCCGCTGCAGGGCAGCGGCACCTTCATCGTCGAGGCCATGATCGGCACGCTGGTCCCGCCCGCCGGCAAGCTGCTGGTGCTGGTCAACGGGGCCTACGGCCGGCGCATGGTGCGCATCTGCGAGTACTACCGCCGCGCCTGCGTGGTCCAGGAAGCGGCCGAGGACCAGGCGGTGGATCCGGCCGCGCTCGACGCGGCCCTCGCCGGCGATTCCGCCATCAGCCACGTGGTGGTGGTCCACTGCGAGACCACCTCGGGCGTCCTCAATCCGGTGGAGGAGATCGCGGCGGTGACCGCGCGCCGCGGCCGCCGGCTGCTCGTCGACGCGATGAGCGCCTTCGGAGCGATCGGGCTCGACGCCCGGCGCGTCGTCTTCGACGCGATGGTGGCCTCGGCCAACAAGTGCCTGGAGGGGGTGCCCGGGGTGGGCTTCGCGATCGCGCGGCGCGACGCGCTCGAGGAGGCACGGGGCCAGGCCCCGTCGCTGAGCCTCGATCTCCACGATCAGTGGGCGTCGATGGAGAAGACCGGGCAGTGGCGCTTCACGCCGCCCACCCACGTGATCGCGGCGCTGGACCGCGCCCTCGAGCAGCACGCCGCCGAGGGCGGGGTGGCCGGTCGGGGTGGGCGGTACCGTCGCAACTGCGATCTCCTCGTGAGCGGCCTCCGCGCGATGGGCTTCGCGACGCTCCTGCCGGACCGGCTGCAGGCGCCGATCATCGTGACGGTGCGCATGCCCGCCGACCCGCGCTTCGATTTCGAGACGTTTTACCAGGCCCTGAGCGGGCGGGGCTACGTCATCTACCCCGGCAAGCTCACGGTGGCGGACAGCTTCCGCATCGGATGCATCGGCGCCCTCGGCGAGCCCGAGATGCGCGGGGTGCTCGCGGCCATCCGTGAGGTGGTCGTGGAGCTGGGGGTGACCTCCTGCGCCCCGGCGCAGGGCTAGCTC
>Ga0210384_10009183_pt1 | contig 10234 bp, 4 predicted proteins | sample IncBWH2MmetaG_FD_160574 | JGI IMG/M metagenome (GOLD analysis project Ga0210384, IMG submission 160574) | Forest soil microbial communities from Barre Woods Harvard Forest LTER site, Petersham, Massachusetts, United States - Inc-BW-H-2-M | ecosystem: Environmental > Terrestrial > Soil >...
CAGGTACAGCTCAACAACTATCAGGTGGGTGGCAAGACGATCCGCGCCAATGCTGGGGACCCTTATGTAGCCGGGCCGGCAGGTGCATTGGTGAGAGCGGTATCGGGACTCGACAACGCGCAATTCGAGCATACTTTGGTCACGCAGCCGACAAACCTCGGCGGCTCGAAGACCGCCGCAGCGAAACCCTCGGTTGTAAGCGATGCCGATCTCTATTCGCAGCAGTGTTTCACGGGCACGGAGACTGAGTCATTTTCCACAAACGGTGACGGTGAGTTGCCGATCGGCACTTACTCGGGCAACAAACTGAATATGCCGAGCGCGACCAGCCCTGGCTGTGGTTATACGCCACCGTCGATCCAAACTGCCTACAACCTCACCGGCTTATATAATGAGGGATACGACGGTGCGGGCCAGACGATTGCCATCGTCGACTGGTGCGGTTCGGTTTCGATTCGGAGCGATGCCAATACATTTTCGACGAAGTTCGGGCTACCCAAGCTGACTTCATCGAACTTCGCCATCACCTACACGGCGCACAGCGAGTGCATTGCCTACGACCAGGTGGAAATCAACCTCGACGTGGAGTGGGCACATGCCGTCGCCCCGGGCGCCAATATCAACTTGGTGGTTCCGCCGTCGGCATCTTTCCAGGATGTAGACGAGGCCGAGTTTGATGTTGCGAACTATGGGCTGGGAAATGTGCTTTCGGGCAGCTATGGTTCGCCGGAGGCGCTCACCGCGGCGACGGAACTGGACACGGAGAACCTGATTGCAGAGATTGGCGCTGCCGCGGGGATTTCCTTCAACTTCGCGACGGGAGATGAGGGGACCTTCGCGCTCACGGATGGCATTTTCTTGCCCACTGTCAGCGCTCCGGCGGACTCTCCCTGGTCCACGGCTGTGGGTGGTGTCACTTTAGCGCTGAATTTCGACAACTCGATCGCTTGGCAGGCGGGTTGGGGGAACAATGGAAGCCTGCTGGCTAAGGAGGGGAAGGTGTACGATCCGCCGGAAGCAGGCTTCTTCTTCGCCTCGGGCGGTGGCCCGAGCAACTGCGTGACCAAGCACACTCAATTTCGCCGACCGATCTGTACCGGCGGTTTCCCCAAGCCGTCGTACCAGCAACTATTGGTGCCTGGCAAGTATCGCCAACTTCCCGACGTCTCCTGGCTGGCAGATCCCTTCACTGGAGCCGTGATCCTGATTAGCATTCCCGGTCAGTCGCCGGAACAGGTATGGCAGGTCGTTGGTGGGACGAGCCTGGCTACTCCGATGTTCTCCGCACTGTGGGCCATCGCCAATCAGGAAGCGCTGGCCGGAGGCGGAACGGAACTCGGTCAGGCCGCGCCCTATCTCTATTCCCTGCCGGCGGGAACCATCTCCGATATCGTGCCCGTGACGTCGAAGACGAACGTGACCGGGTCGATTCAGGACTCAAACGGCACCACTCAATACTCTGCGGCGCAGTTGGCTAATGCAACCCCGACCGAGCACCGGTTTGTCAGCGCAATATGGGACGTCTTTCCTAATGTAGAAACGGCGGCTGTCATCTCATTCGGTACGGATCCCGGCCTGAACACGGCTAAGGGCTGGGATAACATGACTGGCGTGGGAACGCCGAACGCACAGGCGTTCGCCGATTTCTTCTACGCACAATAACCGATCGCTGTGATTGAAGTAGCCCTGCCATCCTTGTCGGGTGGCAGGGTTTTGTTTGCAGAACGAGTAGCGCTCTATTCACCACCTCCCGTGCATGAGTGGTGGGCGCCCGGCGGGATGTTCATGCCATCGCTGACATAGGGTACAACGCAGCGCGTGTTTGGCGACATTGAGATACACGATAAGTTGTACGAAAATCAGAAACCCAGCGAAGCACGCGGTACAAGAACGGTACAAGTTGAGCCCGTTTCTTCGCCTTCTTACCCGTTCCTTACAGGGCGTTAAGTTGCGACCGCTGCCTTGTAATTACAACGTGATCCAGTTTGTTTGCGCCCTTTCACGCCGCAGACGCGGGTTCAGATCCCGCCGGGGGGAGGCCAAATCAATAGTTGAGTAGAGAAAATGTCTGATCTCTATTTAACTAATCGGTCCGAAGTCTCTGGCAGAGAGCAGCCCCGAAAAGGCTGGCGGCGGGGGTTGAAGTCCCTCCTTGGCCACCATATTCTTATTAGTTGCCAGCCGTTGCAGTCCAAAATGAAACGTCTGGATCTCTGTTTCTCACGCCTGCTATGAAGAATTCTTACTGAAGTAAAGGAAAGCATATCAATGCGATATGCAGCAGGAGAGCGCAGCCCAGAAGGGACGGGCGTCTACTCGCTCGGTTCAAGTCTCTCCCTGGCTACCATATCAATTGAATTCATGTATTTTACCCATCACTCTTAATTCGTAACATCGACTCCACTCCCTGTATCTCGATGGCTTTCGATATTGGTAATCCTCAGCGTGCATTAGGTTTCACGACTGGTGGAGCGCAGCCCCTAGAGGGGCTTGGCGTCCGCCGTTGAACCGGAATGAGTGGGTTTGTATCGGTCAACAACGTTGCGGTGATGGGAGATGATTTCGGCATCTGATTCTGCCTTCGTCGCGACAGAGGCCGAGAGCTGTTGTTGATAAGCGTTTCCGAGGGCGCAGTAGGCGACTCAGGCAGCCATTCGCGCTCTTTGCTTTCGATTGCTGTCACGCACGGGGTCGCCGTTTCGAGCTGCGTCGCTCCCGCCACTTTTGGCGGATGCGATTCTGAGGGTATTTTCTGTCTAAGGACGAAGGCGAAAGACGCGCCGCCAGCAGGTAGGGTAAGATTCATCGAATTCGGAGCTTCTATCGCCAATGGTGCAGATTCTTATCATTGTTGTGCTTTCAATCGCGTTCATTGGCGTGCTGGGGGGCTGGCGCCGCGACCGAAGACTTCTCTCCGAATCGCGTAAGGGTTCGCAGGATCGGAACGCTGAGCGAACATCTGCCCTTGAAAAAGCCAATGAAGATATAGAGGCTTCCCAGGCCGATTTGCAAAGACGATGGCAGTATCTTGCAGAGGCTCAGAGTCTGAGTCACTCGGGGATTTTGGGATGGAAGGTGCACAGCGGTGAACTCGTTTGGTCTGACGAAACCTACAAAGTTCTAGGTTACGCACGAGAAACCAATCCTACGCTTGATCTGGTATTCGACAGAGTTCACCCTCAGGACCGGGACCGCCTGCAACAACTCAGGGATCGTGCCACTCTGAGCGGCATGGATTTGGATGCCGAACACCGAATTCTTTTACCTGACGGCGTCATTAAGTACGTCCGTGTGGTTGCACATGCGGGAAGAGATCACGCTGGCAAGCTCAGCGGCCGTGAAATGCGGAGCCGAGGCCATCGTCACCTTCAACTTACGGCACTTCCCCGACGCCGCGCTCGACACTTGGAATATCGCCCCGGCAGAGCCGCATCGTGGAGCTGAGTTTCTTTGGTGGGTTGTCGATCGAAGAGACGTCTTAGTTTCCGGGAGTCTCGTCGGCTACCGTCGAGCGAGAGTGGCCGTAGCTCGGGCGTGGTTATATCGGGAGATAAGCAGGACGGAACGTCATGACCCCTGAGCGCTGGCAGCAAGTATCGGAAGCTCTGGACAAGCTCCTGCGCTTTTCCGCAACCCAACGGCTGGACTATCTCGCCGAGGTTGCCCGCGGCGATCCGGAATTGCACCGTGAACTAGAGTCCCTCCTCGCCTCTCATGAGGCAGTCGGAGCAGAATTCCTGAATACGCCCGCCTCGCCGACTGCACCCGGCGAAGTCGAGGCGGATCCGCAACATACCTTGCTGGGCCGACGCTTGGGGGCCTATGAGATAGTCGAACTCATTGGCATCGGCGGAATGGGTAAGGTTTACCGTGCCTTCCGTGCCGACGATGCGTATCGCAAGCAGGTCGCACTCAAGGTGGTCCGTGGGGGCCAGGACTCAGGGTTCGTAATCAGCCGGTTCAAGAATGAACGGCAGATTCTCGCCAGCCTCGATCATCCGAACATTGCGCGGCTCCTGGATGGGGGCACCACCGAAGAAGGCGTTCCCTACTTTGTCATGGAGCTGATCGAAGGCAAGACGATCGACCGCTACTGTAACGACAACAACCTGGCCACGGCTGAGCGGCTGAAACTTTTTCTGCAGGTCTGTTCTGCGGTGCAACTCGCTCACCAACGGCTGATTGTGCACCGCGATCTCAAACCCGGCAACATCCTGGTGACCTCGGATGGAGTGCCTAGACTTCTTGATTTCGGAATCGCAAAACTTCTCGACCCAGACACCGGCGAGGGTTCCGAGCCGACCCTGACCCTGACCCAGTTTCGCGCGTTCACTCCGGGATACGCGAGTCCGGAGCAAATTAAAGGCGAGCCTATCACAACGGCAAGCGACGTTTATTCGCTTGGGGTCGTGCTGTATGAGTTGCTGACCGGCTGTAGCCCCTATGGCAGATCCAGCCGCACTCCCCATGAGATAAGCCGTGCCGTCTGTGATTTGGAGCCGGTTAAGCCCAGCACGGCAATTCGGCGCCGTTCCGCCAGTCCGCGGCGGGGAGAGCCGCCAGTCGCCGGGGGCGAATCGAACCGGCTCAGCCGGCGTCTTAAGGGGGATCTTGACAACATTATTCTGATGGCTTTACGTAAGGAGCCTCAGCGGCGCTACAGCTCGGTGGAACAGTTTGCCCAGGATATTCGGTGGCATCTGGAAAACCTTCCGGTGATAGCCCGCCAGGACACTGCCGGATACCGAGCCTCCAAATTTATCGCTCGCCACAAGATCGGGGTTGCAACGACGGCGGTGTTTGCAATCATTCTGCTGACGGCGCTACTGGTTACCGTTCGCGAGGCGCGCATCGCGCGTGAGCAACGTGCCCGGGCCGAGCGGCGTTTCAACGATGTGCGAAAACTGGCGAATTCGCTGATGTTCGAGGTTCATGATTCGATCAAAGATTTGCCTGGAGCGACCCCGGCGAGGAAGCTCCTGGTCAGTAGAGCGCTCGAGTATCTGGATAGTTTGTCGCAGGAAGCAAACGGCGATCCCTCGCTGCAGCGGGAATTGGCCGCGGCTTACGACCGAGTCGGTGATGTTCTCGGGTATAGCGGCGCAGCCAACCTCGGTGATTATGCGGGTGCTGCACAGAGCTATGCCAAGGCACTCGGCATTCGAGAGTCTTTGGCAGCGGCCAATCCCACGGACTTGGCAGTGCAGACTGAATTGGCGGACGAATATTTCAGAGTCGCGGGCGTGCTTCAGAATACCGGCGATTTTGCCGGCTCCTTGAAAACTCTGCAGCAAGCCGGTCCTTTCATGCAAAGAATCGCGGCCGGGCGGAACGACCAGAAGCTGCAAGAGCGTATCGCCGGTCTTTACTACTACACCGGCACGGCGCTCGAAAAGAGTCGGGACTTTCCCGGTGCGCTGCAAAGCTACCGCACGGCAGCGCTGATCCAAGAACCGATTGCCGTCGATCCCGGGGCCAACCCATTCTCCCGAGCGCATCTGGTCGCAGATTACAACGGCATGGCAAAGATGCTGACGGAAACCGGCCACCTCGATGAGTCGATCCCAATAGCGGTTAAGGCACTGGGCATCATGAAACAGCTATCGGAAGCCAATCCGACCAATGCCACCTTCCGTGAGTGGCTGGCGGAAGCTTATGACATTTCGGCTGACCTGCAGGTACAAAAAGGCAACCTGGAACCGGCGCTGGACTTCGATCGCCGCGCCCAGGAAATCTTCAAGGAGTTGCACGATGAAGATCCTAGCAACGAACTCGCTGTGGAGAACCTTGCATTCAACTATCTCAGTGTCGGAGAAATCCTGGTGCGTCAGAGCAGGATAGCTCAGGGTCTGCAGAACATACGCGCAGCTTTGGCGATGGTCCAAGGGATCGGCGCTCCGAAAAATCTCTGGCATTCGACCTTGTTGAGTCAGTCGTATTCAGATCTTGGCATGGCGTACGCGGCGCTGGCTGAACACACTGTCACTCGGGACGAAAGAACGCGAGATTGGCGCGAAGCCCGGTCTTGGTATCAAAAGGCTCTCGATGTCTGGGGTGAAAAAGCGAAGCTTGGAACCGTGGATGCGATGGGCCGAAACCAGTCCGCGGCGATCAGCCAACAACTGGCGAAATGCGAAGCGAATCTACAGGCGTTGAAGGCGCCGCCCAAAGTGCAAAACCATTAGAGGCAATTCAAGAAATTCCTCCGGAGTCCTCCCGGCGATCAAGCATTCTTAGGATTCAGTAGTTGGTCTTCACGAATGACCACGACCCAGGATGGCACGGGCTCGTCGTCGGTCGATGCCACGGCATCACAATAGCGGGTAACGCGGTGCTGCACTGGCAAGCCCAGCTGGCGCTGGCGTTCCGTAAAGATTACCCCCGAAACCCGGGGCACCCGCTGTTTTCCTTTGGTCTAGCTCAACCGGGATGTGGAACACATACGATTTGCCCGAGCCCATGGGGGCCATGTGGATCGTGATTTCACCCGCCCCGGATTGTTTTGTTTAAGCACAATGGTGCAGGCGGACCTCGGGAAGATGACGTTCGGAAGCGAACGGCACGACAAGCACGACAGTTCGGGTTAGCCTCGACCTCGGAGTTCGCTTTCGATGCAGCACTAACGTCACCCGCTCGCAATGTAGTGTGCGGCTCTGTAAGTTGAGCGCCAGTCTGCCCAGGATCAGCGCCTAAGATTTTCCGTCCAATTCAGCAGCAGTGTCAGCGGTGTACTGGCATTTTCTTGGGGCAGTCCCACCAAGATACGCTTGCCGTCACGCGTCAGATCGGTAAATCGCGAACTGGCTAGCGATCTGCCGCCGAGCAAAACGCGCGGCGCGCCCGGGCTCAAAGAGCCTCTATCCTCGCGCACGGGCACAGAAATCAAATGCGATTGCAGGTCCCGGAAGATGACTTCTGTTTCAGCGCTCGTGCCCGTCCAGATCGTACCCAGTGCGCCGTCAGCCCCGCCGGTCGAAAGCTGCCATTTGCCGACGTGATTCGGAAATGAGGTCACGTACACTTCAAGGCGACCGGTCTCGTCAGAGAGATAAGCAACCCATTTAGTATCGGGAGAAAACGATCCGCCAAACACGTTCCCCTGAGACTGAGTGGCCGCCATCGCATTGTGGCCGACTCCCTCCATGTCGAGCACCATGCCCTGCGCTTTGCCATTGGCTCCGAAAACATCGCCCGAATAGGAGACATAGCGGCGATCGCGGGACCACGCAGTCGCCAGCGTGTTCCCAGTGGTCTTCACAAGTATTTGTTCCTCGCCCGCGCCGGAAACGGATTTGAGCCGCAGTTCATAATGATCGGTCAGATTGCGGGTGAAAACGATGTTGTCGCTATCCGGCGACCAGACTGGACTTTCATTGAAATCGTCGGTGAAGGTCAGACGCGTGCCCAGGGCCGTCTTCAGACTGTACATCCAAATATCAGAGCCGGTGCCCCGGGCGCGAGCGACCGCTACCCGATCGCCGCTGGGCGAAAGCGTACCCACCATCAGGCCGCTGGTGGGGTTCCCAATGTCCGGAACCGCAACTCCTAATTCTTTTCCCTCACGGTCGAACCACACCAGCCGCTGGCCGCTGCCCACCGCGGAGAGGAAGACGAGCGTGCCGTTCTGTGCCACGGAAAAATCCGCGGCGCGACGATCGAATGCCATACGTACGCCGTCGCTGACTAACGACGGCGCACCGGTTGACTGCAACCGCCGGAGATCAAACGGCTGTGCCAGCAGCTTGCCTTCGCGCACGACAAGCAGATAACCGGAGGCGTAGGCAGGATTGGAACTTGGACCTGCTGAAACCAGCTTGAACTCCGGCGAATCGATGCTGCCCACGTAGATCCCATCCTCGCCGTGCTTGCCATACGCTTGCGTGAACAAAAAATGACGTCCATCCGGGAGAAAGTGAGGAAAGCGATGATTCATGCTCTCACTGGGCTGTGTGATCGGCACCGCTGTCCCACCCGCAGCGGTAACCTTGGCTAGTCCACCTACGGCGTTCGGAGTGAATACAATCAGACCGTCCCGGTTCCAAGTGCCGCCGCGTCCGTTGGGGGCATCGCAGACCGTCTGTAGATTCTGTCCGTCGGCCTCAATGCGCTTGAGCTTGCCATCCGCGAAAAAGCCAACGCTGCGGCCGTCCGCGGACCAGAATGGATACTCCACTCCTGCCGTGCCCTCAAGTGGCAAGCCCCTTGGTGAATCGAGCTTTCGCACCCAGATAAGAAGCCGGCCTTGAGGATCGGCAGCCACATAGGCCAACTGGCGGCCATCGCTCGAGAGTACAAAACTTCCTTCCTCGCCCAGTTCGCCAGTGATGTTCAACCCTCCCCACACAGGTGGTGCAGGATGGGAGACGCGAGCAAAATATCCCGCGGCCGCAGCAGCGACAATGGTCAATGCCAGGGTAGCCCATCTCAGGTAGAACCGATTGTTCTTCCGAGTCGCGAGCGGTGCCAGGACTGATGTCGAACTGGCCGTACCGGCATGCGATCTGCCCTCACTGATCTGCCGGAGTTGCAGCTTGACATCGTGCGCGGTTTGCCAGCGCTCATCCGGGTCTTTCTCCAGGCAGGTCTTGACCAGTCGATCGAGCGCAGGCGGGGCCATCGGCTGCACCGAGGAGATCGGAGCCGGATCGCGCTCAAGGACGGCCGCCATCGCGCTGGCTACGGTCTTTCCCTCAAAGGCGCGCTTGCCCGTCGCCATTTCGTAGAGCACGGCGCCAAGAGCGAAGATGTCCGAGCGTGCGTCCGCTTCCTTACCCTCTACTTGCTCGGGCGACATATATTGAAACGTTCCCACCACCATGCCCTGTGCGGTCAACGGATGGCTGCCGGGCGGCGTGGTCAGAGTTGCCGTGAGCCCCGAAGTAGACGCGGGGCCCGCCAGCGACGCCTTCGCCAGCCCAAAGTCCATCAGCTTGGCCCCCGTCTTCATCAGCATGATGTTGCCTGGTTTTAGATCGCGGTGAACAACGCCACTGCGATGCGCCTTCTCTAGCCCTTCGCAGATTTCGATTCCATATTTCAAGACCTGGTCCACCGGCAGCGGCCCCTTGCGCAAACGATCAGCCAAGGTTTCCCCTTCCAGGTATTCCATCACTAGGTAATCGACGCCGTCCTGCTCGCCGACATCGTGGAGCGTGCAGATGTTGGGATGATTCAACGAAGAAATCGTGCGTGCCTCCCGATCGAACCGCTGCTTGGCTTCGGGGTTCTCGGACAGATGGGAAGGGAGGATCTTGACAGCGACCGTGCGGTCGAGGCGCGTATCGCGAGCCTTGTACACCTCGCCCATCCCGCCAGCTCCTAGCGGAGATTGAATTTCATAGGGGCCAAGTTTCGTGCCAGGGGTAAGGGCCATCGCGGGCCATTATAGCCCGCGTACAACACGTTACAGACGATGCGACGATTCTGGCCGGATTGTCGGCAATCCGGAAAATTGAACCTTAAGACGAACAGAATTTGTCTCTAAGTTCCGATTAACCGTGGAACCTGATTTTCGGACTGTTTCCAAAGTCCTGTTCCGTTGTTCATTCTCCCGCCAAGGGTCGGCCCGCCGGAGCAGACCCACGTGGCGGGCCAGTTGAGTTCTTGAACCGAATTTCCATTGCCGGTTCCCGATGACGATGCATTCTGGGGGCACCCTCCACCATTTGTCCTGGCAAGCAGATCCCGAACATTACTACGATCGACGATGCCCTCAGTGAATCTTCCGTACCCGGCACTGAACATTGTCCACGACGTAGACGATATTGCTGCTAATCGCAAACCCAACCGGGCTGTCGATGTTGGTCTGCGTTGCAAGCAGCCCGTTGCCGTTGTAGCCCCGGTTGCCCATGCCGGCAAATGTGGAAATGGTGCCGCCGCTATTGACGGTCCGGACGCGGTAGTTGCCGGCATCCCCGAGGAAAAAGTTGCCCTTGGTATCAAGCGCCAAGCCCATGGGCACGCACAGTTTGGCGCTGGTGGCCGGGCCTCCGTCGCCGGAAAAGCCGCATGTTCCGGTACCGGCAGTGGTTGAAATGACGCCGCTCGTATTCACTTTTCGCACGCGGTTATTAAGGGTATCAGCGATGTACAGATTGCCTGTCGAATCCAGAGCCAACCCGTACGGAGCGTTCAAATCCGCCTGAGTGGCCTGGATGCCATCCCCGTTGAAGCCACACACACCCTGTACTCCGGCTACCAGCGAAACCGCCCCGGACGCGGATACTATCAAGAA